>Ga0209655_10000088_pt1 | contig 33002 bp, 37 predicted proteins | sample BogFormECP03_OM2_FD_188236 | JGI IMG/M metagenome (GOLD analysis project Ga0209655, IMG submission 188236) | Bog forest soil microbial communities from Calvert Island, British Columbia, Canada - ECP03_OM2 (SPAdes) (version 2) | ecosystem: Environmental > Aquatic > Freshwater > Wetlands > Bog ...
CGCCGCAAGATCCCTAAACAGCGACGATCCGCAACAGCTCTCAATCAGCGGCCGGAGCGTCCAGCGCGGCGGGGCAGCCAGTCATTTCCAGCCACAAAACAGCACACGAATTTCAGCTACACCCCACCGCCCTGGGCATCCAGGGCACCAACCCCAGACACCTTCCAACTTAGGGACAACGAGTTTGGCTTCCGATCCGGTGTTCAGCGATGTGCATATCTTGTTGACGGCCCTGGTCACGGCGGTGGTCACGACTCCTCGCGGCGGTCTGGAGGCTCGGGCGTGCGGCGTGGATCGACATCTGCGGTATCACCATGGCCGCGGTCACCGCCGAAGCCGCCGCGGCAACCGGATTGGACACGGCCGAGCGGGAATCGGTGGTTCGTCGGCTGCGAGCCGAGCTGCGCCGCGGTCACCGCCGTGACTACTTCCCACCGGTCGAACGCGACCAGGCCGGCGCGGCCGTCGAAAATCTCACCGCCGCAGCCGATCAGCCGCAGGTGCCGTCATGAAATGGGCTACCCGCGCCAATATCCATATCGACCGCGCCGCCTGCGCGTGGCTCATCCGCCGCCACATCGATCCCGATGCCGAATTCGTATTCCTCGACGACCCCACCCGAATCCCTTCCGACGCCACCGGATTCGACATGCGCGGAGTCGAACCTTCCCACCACAACGGTGACTGCAGCTTCGAAACCATCCCGCGCCGTTACCAGCTCGACGATCCCGTGCTGTGGCGACTCGCTGCGATCATCCACGAAGCCGACCTCGACGACGAACGCTACGACGCCCCCGAAGCACCCGGACTGGACACCGCGCTGCGCGGACTGTCGATGATCTGCACCGACGCGCAGATCCTGCACCACACCGGCCCCTGTTCGACGGCCTCTACGAATTCCACCGCCGCGCCACCCTCCTCGGCCGCGAACCTGCCTGAGCACCAACAGCGCACCGAGTGCGGCACCGGAGTCGGAGTTGGTGTCGAGCCGATTCCCAGACTCGTTTCATCGTGGCTTCATGTGTGCGCCATACCGTCGGATTCGCAACCATAGTTACCCGAGAAAAGGAGACAGTGATGAACCGTCGAACGAAGATCGGAATCGGCGCCGCCGGGGTGTTCGTCCTGGCAGCAGTCGGTACTGGCATAGGGTATGCCGACGAGCCCCAGATCACCGGCCCGGCAGCCGATCAGGCCCGCGCTGCGGCCGTGAAAGCGGTCCCGGGCAGCACCGCAGGTGAGGTCGAGGCCGAAACCAACGAAGGCGCCGCGGTCTATGGCGTTATCGTCACCAGATCCGATGGCACCAAGCTGGAAGTCCACCTGGACAAGGGCTACAACTTCCTCGGCACCGAAGCCCCAGACAAAGACGACGATGGGCACTGACCGCCACAGCCGAACAGGTCACTCCGACCGCCTGCCGGGCTCGCCGTCAGGGATCAGCAGGCGGTCGTCTATCCCGAACAGGCGTTGGCGCCCACACCGTCCGCCACCCATTCCCCACCCCTGCTCGCAGAGGTGAGCGCATACGGCAGGTGTAAAGCTCTGAAGTCGAGTACTCGATTGTTAAGAACTACAACCCGCCTGAAGCCGGTACACAATGGCGGGCACGCATTTCGGGCCGCTCCGCCGACTGGATGAGACGGCGCAATCTTTACCCGGTCGATGGCGGCGCTCGCGAGCGGCTGACTCGCGGATCTTAAGAGTTGAATCCCAAGCAGTCCCTCTGCAGCCTGCATGATCAGGTTCGGCAGGTCATCGGGATGGGTGTCAGGCTCGGTGTGCCCGGCCAGCACGAGCATCACGGCACCGTGCATTGTCGGGCGTTTACCGCACACCAAATGTCGGACACATTACCCGCCGTGAGCGGCCATCGGGGGATCACGCACATTCTGTGGAATCAAAATTGTCAAGTTCATGGCCACGGGCATCGTTAAGCTGACAGAATCGTTTCGGAACGAAGCTAACGTGTCGGCTGGACATAGTCACAGCTGTAAAAAGAGGAGTCCGGAGGAGGTGCCGCTTCTAGTGGCAGTCGAGACACTTGGATTGACCCGGCGCCAGCTGTTCCAGATTGCCGCGCTGGCCGCCGGCGGCGGCTCCCTGATGTCAGCATGTACCAGCGAGCAGATCGAACATATCCGTAATCGTCCCATTCGCAAGAACATCGGGACGCTAGCGCCAAACGACCCGATCGTGACGACCTACGCCGCGGCGATCAGCGCAATGCACGCGCTGCCCAGCACGGACAAGCGCAACTGGGAACAGCAGGCCCAGATCCACAACAAGTTATGTCGGCACGATAGCTGGCTTATCTGGCCGTGGCACCGCGCATACCTGTGGTATTTCGAGGAGATCTGCCGCGAGCTAACCGGACACAACGACTTCGCGCTCCCGTACTGGAATTGGACCACGAGCCGGCAAATCCCCGCGGTTTTTTGGGATAGCTCATCGGCGCTATTCCACTCCCCCCGCACCGCAACATCTTCGTCGTCCGCGCCAGACTGGATGGTCGGGCCTACCGTCATCGACAACATCCTTAACGAGACGAACTTCATCGCCTTCGCGGGCGATGCTGTGCCGCTGAACGACACTGCGCAGTTCGGGCCGGCCGCCGGACCGCTGGAAGCCACCCCGCATAACAACATCCACGTTTTCGTTGGCGGCGACATGAGCGTGTTCACGTCTCCGCGTGATCCGATCTTCTGGACACACCACGGCCGCGTTGACGAGTTGTGGGTGGAATGGAACATCCTGCGAAACAACTCGAATACCAACGACACCGCTTGGACCAATACCGAATTCACCGATTTTGTTGACCGGAAGGGGAATCCGGTCACCATCTCGGTGCTGACGACCGTCCTGCTTCCTTACCTCAGTTACCGATACGACACGCAGGTGTGAGCTCATGACCAGCCCGATCAAACCCCCCAAGGACGACGACGAACTCAAGAAGCGACTGCAGAAGGGCGCGAAAGTAACACTTGACCAGCGATCGCGATTCACCGCGCCGAAGTCCGCACTAGACGGCACGCAGCCGGTCACGCTGCAGGTACCGGGCGGCGAGAACCTGGCTGGGAAGATGTCCGAACTAGGCAAGGACGGCACCGCCCGGGTGAGCCTGGAGTTCAGTTACTCGTCCACACCGTCGTTCGCGGTGCTCGTCTTCATAAACTCGCCCAACGGGAACGAGAAGACTGCGACCGAGGATCCCGGTTTCGTCGGATCCGTGAGCTTCTTCGACCACCAAATGGGCATGGGTCATGCGAGGACTGCGGTTTTCCGACTGCCTGCGGCGAACGCGGCCAAGGCCATCGGGCATGGACCCCTTGAAGTGACCCTCGTCCCTGTCTTGCTGCCGGGGCGCCAACTCGAGGGGCAGAATGTGGAGGTGATCACCTCCGTCGACTTGCTCGTCTCAACCATCGAAGTCCCTAAGTGATACGAGCGTGGGCGATGTTGGCGGCGCTGTTGGGTGTCCTGACACTTGCCTGCACATCCGGCAACACGGCACCCGAGCCCCACTGGGTCGAGCTCAGCTCGAGCCATCCCACAGCAACCGTCCCGGCGCCCAAGACGGACAAGGCAGGGCGGGTTCGGGTACAAATCCGCGCGCTGGACAACCCGGGCCTGCAGGGCATCGCGATCCGGGTCGCACTATCAAATCCCGACGGGTCACAGACCGACTTGGGCGCGGTGAGCCCATTTCCCGTCGACCGGGCCGGCGACCTTCACGTAAAGCTGACGCCGGATGCCGCGCGACGACTGGGTGAACGCGATGGCCTGTTCGTCCTGACACTGGTCACCGCCGACCCCAGCCGGGCACTCCGCGCGGACATACATCTCACTCTCACGGCCACACCCGTGGCGGGTTGAGCCCGGGGTTCTTGTAGATATGGGCGCTTAGGTCCGGCGCTAACGCGGCGATCGTCCGCGAACTGGCCGGCTGGCGCTGGTCGTTAGCCGTCCTCGACGACTGGGAGTGATCCCCGGAAGTCTTATGAGAGATCATGTTTCGAAAAGCTTTGGAACGCCTCAATCCCTCATGAGCACGGCATACCTGGCGCAACCGGAATAGCAGCAGCAACTGGAATGGCTCGACGGTGGCACACCTGGCAGATCTAGCTCGTCGGCCTGCGTCGTCTGCGGCCACCACGCCAACGACCCAAAAACCCGTACACGATGTCGCTGCCGTATTACGTCCCGGTCTTGCGTGTACCCATCTGCCGAAGGAAGTCGGCGACCGGAGCCGCATGCGCCACAGGTGCCGTAAGTACCGCGACCCCGGCCAGCGTCCCCACAACGGTCCGCTTCTTCTTCATCTCTCTATCCGCCGTGATTGGCGATGAAGCCTTCAACCGTCGACAACTGGTCGGGGCAGAAAGTGTTCGCCGCTGGACGTTGTCCCGCAGACATCCGCCTACCTCGGTTACGTCGGCGAAAGGCAGGCTCGGGTCGATCAGGCCCAGCTGGCTCAGCAACGTGGCCTCGTCCCAGTAGAGCCGTTCGCTTTCAGTCCCATCAGTGACTTTCAAACCACCCGAGCCCAGCCTCGACAAGCGTCGCGTGCGGGACAAATAGCCGCCCAAGTGGGTCAAGCTAAATGTATAGTCTTAGGCCCGTTAGTCATTGGGGTTGATAGATATGAACAAGGAAACCGAACTGAAGCCTGCGAAGTGGCGGAGGCTGCGTACAGTGCCTGGCGTAATCGGAATGACTATCCTCACGACATTAGTCGGCGCCGGAATCACTTGGTTAGTCGGCGATCTGAAAGAAGCGAACTTTCGCCCCAGCGACGCGATCAAGCTGTCCGTCGAAACCGACCCCGCCAAAATGAGCGAGACCAACTCTAATGCTAGGTATTGGTCCGCCGTCATCCCTTCCACCGTCCGAACCCATGGCTCACCATTCAAAGACGGCGGATGTAGGGGCTTCCATTCGTGGGTGGCCGACAACCATGGGACCGACGCGGGCACATCCATTCTGCAAATCTCTGCCCAAGGCGCAACCGACAAAGCCGTCCTGATTCAAAACATGCGCGTCAGCATTATTCAAACCTCGCCGCCCCTGACGGGGCTCGGGGTGGAATGCCCGACCGCTGGGAACGCCCAACTGCGTCAGATCGCCGTCAACCTCGACGCCACCCCGCCCACCGTCGACTACAAGTCCGACTCAAACGCACCGTTCGGATTCACCCTGGCTAAAGGTGAGACAGAATCGTTTGTCGTTTCGGCCAGCGCAGCTAAGGCAACCTATCGTTGGAGGATCGAATTCGTGTGGTCGTCGACGGGGTGGCGGATACCTTGGAAGTCGGCGGAAAGGATGGATTCACAACAACCGTGGCCCCGCACAAGGCTTGGCAATGGAATTACATAGACGGATGGTCACTCTACGACCCCGACTCGTCGGGCATCCCGCCGAGTGTTCCTGCATCGGAGCCATTACCGCCCATCAATTAGGCATCAACGCCGAGGGCCGTCGGACGCTGCAGTTCGTTGATGACTTGATCCCTTGAACAGCGGAGCTTCGGGGTCGTTGAGCTAAAGCCTAAAAAGCATTGCTATCACGTGGTGCCGACCGAGACAGTCGGGCAACGTAACGGTGGTCGCCTAACCACTCATCGAGGTTAGGCGTAGAAAGCTCGCCACCGCGAAGCGTCAGTTGGCCCGCCACCCAAGCAGGGTGACGGCCCGTTGGTTTCCACCGACGATCAAGGCGTGACCATTAGCGACAACGCCGCACTCGCCGCCTAGAGCGGTCGGGGCGGACGGGCCAACGAGTTTGCCGTCCTCGAACTCATACGTTGGAACGGCAACCGCGCGTTCTGCGGCGGCTTCCCACCTTTGGATGAGGCTTATGAAGTTCGCGGGGTTGTAGATGTCCTCTTCAAATGAAAAGAAGCCAGCGCCAGCGTATTTAAGCCGAGTCCAGTCCGTCGCTGTAGTCCGTCCCGTCACCGAGGTCGGCCATATGGGTACGAGCGCAGAACACCAACTCTGAGGCGTCAACATTGAAGTACACCGAGTCATGGGTGTAGTTCGTCCGCCGGTACCTGAACGCGGATTCGACGTGCGTTCGTAGCGAGGGCGCGCCGCCGATCAGACACGTTGGGCGCCCGCAGCGCGCAGATCGGCGATAGTGGGGTGCCCGTCGATCGCCATCAGGAGGTCCAGTTCGGCGAGGATGGCGCGCAGTTGGGCTACGACGCCGTCGGTGCCGCCGACGGCCAGGGCGTAGGCGTAGGGGCGGCCGATTCCCACGGCGGTGGCCCCCAGCGCCAGGGCTTTGGCCACGTCGGAGCCGCTGCGCACGCCGGAGTCGAACAACACCGGCATTTCGTCGGCGGCCTCGACCACGGCCGGTAGGGCGTCAAGGGCTGCCAGCCCCCCGTTGGCCCGGCGCCCGCCGTGGTTGGAGCAGTAGATGCCGTCCACCCCGTAGTCGCGGGCGCGGCGCACGTCGTCGGGGTGTTGGATGCCCTTGAGCAGGATCGGCAGGCTGGTCAGTGAGCGCAGCCAGACCAGGTCCTGCCACCGCAGCGAGTTGCCCCAGACTTTGATCCATTCCAGGGCGGCCGCTCGCGGGTCCTCGTCGGGGGACTTGGCCAGCCGGTTGAGGAACACATCGTCGGTGAAGTAGTTCTGCAGCACGTAGCCGCGCAGCTGAGGAAAGTTGCCGGTGTTCAGATCCCGCGGCCGCCATCCGGTGGTCCAGGTGTCCAAGGTGACCACGACGGCCTTATAGCCGGCGTTCTCGGCGCGAGCCAAGAAGCTGGCGGCGAGGTCCTTGTCGGTGGGGGTGTAGAGCTGAAACAGTCCTGGGGTGTCGCCGGCATGGGGCACCACGTCTTCCATGCGATCTTGGGTCAGCGTGGAGGCCACCATCGGCACCCCGGTCTGCGCGGATGCCTTGGCCACCGCGATGTCGCCGTGGAAATCCTGCGAGCACAGACCGATGACGCCGATCGGGCACATGAACACCGGCGTCGGCAACGTCATGTCGAACAGCGACACCGACAGGTCACGCGAGGTCGCACCGACGAGCATTCGCGGCACAATCGCAGTGCGGGAGAACGCATCCACGTTGGCGCGCTGGGTGCCCTCGTCACCGCAGCCACCGGCCACGTAGGAATGTACGAAGGCGGGCAACACCTCGCCCGCCGCGCGCTCCAGCGACGCGAAATCGACCGGATATTTCGGCAACCGGCCCTCCAGACCGTCAAAGTAGATCTCGTACTGGTAGTCGCCGTACTGCGGTATTGACATGACTGGACTCCAATCTCGGGAATGGGGCTGATCAGTATTCGGTAGATGGTCGAGACGCCGCGGTGCGGTGGCCGTCTCCTCGTGCTCCTCCATTCGACACCGGCGCGTTGTGATCTCCTAGCGGACCGAAGGAGCCCTGGTAAGACAGATCGGGCTGCACAACAGCCAGTGCGCCCTCATTGCGCGTTGCGATCGGCTGGATCGAGACCCACTACGACCAAGTGATGCGCATCGACGTCCTCGCCAAACATGTGAGCATGAGTGTCGCGTCGCTCAACCGCCACTTCCGTGCGGTGACCGGCATGAGTCCTCTGCAGTACCAAAAACAGCTCCGACTCCAAAAAGCCCGCATCAAACTCATCGCCGCGCCCCACGACGTCGCCGTCGGCCACTCGACTGTTAATTTCTATACCCAAGTACCGAACGCGCTCCTTTCTGGCAGACACCGTCTTCGAAAGCAAGCTCGTGGCGTACACGGCTTTGAGTGCCGCGATTTACGCTGGCATGGCTACTTACGCCACGGCACTTGGACATTGGCGTCATAATTTGCCCATGCCTGCTACGCCGCCACCTCCGGCGCCGATACCGCCCATGTCGACACTCGATGCGGTGGTGTCGGCGCTCGACTCGGTCATCGAGTGGTCAATCGCCGCGTCCAGCCGGCTGGGCTACTTCGCTGCGCTGTACAAGCGGATAACGATCGCAGTAGGTACGGCGGTTGATAACGGCGCATTCCAGGACGGACCACGGATGGAGCGGTTCGACGCTTCATTCGCAGACCGTTATTTCGACGCGCTGAACGGCTACTTTCACCCGAAACAATTCCCCCAGCCGACACGGTCATGGCAAGAGACTTTCGATGCCGCCGATCGTGTTGACCTGATCATCTTGCAGCACATGCTGGGCGGCGTAAATGCCCATATCGAGCTGGATCTTGGGATCACGGCCCAGAACATCGCTCCGGCAACGAAACTGCCGAAGCTGCACGACGACTTCAACACTCTTAATGCCGTTTTGGCAAGCCAGGTCAACGGTGTGGTCGATGACATCAATCAACTATCTCCGGAACTGGCCGACCTCTACCAGATACTGGCCGACAACGAGATTTTCATGATCAACCAAGCGGTCGCTGCTATGCGTGACAGCGCATGGCGGTTCGCGATCTTGCTCGCAGTGGTACCGGGATTCACCCGGCCTTTGACTATCTGGGCGCGCGATCGGAAGGTGGCGGGCCAGGCAGATCTGATCTACCACCCGCCCGGCATCATCGGCGTGATCCAGGCAACGATTCGCGAGATCGCCGAAAAGGAAAGCCGCGACGTTGTCAGGAACATTCAGGTGCTGGACCAGATCGCGTCGACGCCCGCGCCGATCAGGACGACATTGTGAGCGCCGACTGAGATCTTCGATCACGTTTGGTGATCCGCTCGTCGCGGGCCCGGTCTACAGCTCGATCGGACGCTGAGGGTGATCGGATGACTGCCCCGGTTCGGCGTGCCGTTGCGTCGCGAGCTTTACGATGCGGCCCTGGGCCGATGCCTGGACCGGCCCACGGCGTTGAAGGAGACCCGCCATTGGGGTAAGGAACAAGCCAGCGCCAGAACACGGCGTTCTCACCGGATCGGCTCGCCCCTCGACTAGCCGCCGATTCCGTTATCGAGACCGAGATGGCTTCCGAAATACCAAGGGACGCCATCCAGCTGGACCACTACGACGAGGACTAGCGCGGTCAGGGCGGCGAGCAATCCGGCACCAAGCGCCCGGGTGCCGATCGGGGAAAAGGCAAGGATCAGAAAGAGCGGAACGAAACCAGACTCCACCCACATCGGGATCCGTTTGGGCGAGTCGACTGCTTAGTCATAGTCGGTGAGATGCCCGTCGGGAAAGCCGGTCAGGGATAAATCCCAGCCCGCTTGGAGGGCAAACCACAGCGCGGCGATGGCGCTTACGGCGCAGGCGACCATTGCAAGGGCCCTCATCGGCACCGCGCTTCCCCGCACCTGCGCGGCCGCAACTAATCGTCAGCGCGGCAGGCCGAGCAGCCGCTCGGCGGCGAGCGTGAGCAGGATCTGCTCGGTGCCGCCGGCGATGGTCAGGCAGCGGGTGTTGAGGAAGTCGTGCACGATCTTGCCCGCCTCGACGGCGCCCGCCCCGTCGGCCAGGTCCATCCGAAGTTCGGCCAGCGCCTGCCGGTAACGCACCCCGATGAGTTTCCGCACACTGGATTCCGACCCGGGATCCTGGCCGCCCACCGCGAGCTGGGCGATGCGCTGGTCGAGCAGCGAGCCCACTTGCGCCGTGATGATCAAACGCGCCAGCCGATCCTGTTGCGCGACATCGAGATTAAGCTCCGCCGCCGCCGCGAGCAGCTCTTCCATCGGGTTGCCCAGCGCCGTGCCCGCCGCCATCGCGATCCGCTCGTTGGCCAACGTGGTGCGGGCCAGCCGCCAGCCGTCGTTCACCGAGCCGACCACCATCTCGTCGGGAACGAACACGCCGTCGAGGAAGACTTCGTTGAACAATGCGTGGCCGGTGATTTCGCGCAGCGGCCGGATCAAGATTCCCGGCGAGCTCATGTCGATCAGAAAGTACGTGATCCCTTTGTGTTTCGGCGCCTCGGGATCGGTGCGGGCAAGACAGACACCGAACTGCGCCTTGTGCGCCGAGGACGTCCACACCTTCTGCCCGGTCAGCTCCCAACCACCGTCGACGCGCACCGCCTTGGTACGCAGCGACGCCAGGTCCGAGCCGGCTTCCGGCTCGGAAAACAGTTGGCACCAGAAGATTTCGCCGCTCAGTGTCGCCGGCACGAATCGCTTCACCTGCTCGGGCGTGCCGTGTTCGAGAATGGTCGGCGCCGCCCACCAACCGATCACCAGGTCGGGCCGCGGCACACCCGCCGACGCCATTTCCTGATCGATCAGCAACTGCTCGGCCGGCCCGGCGCCGCGGCCATACGGTGCCGGCCAGTGCGGCGCCTGCAACCCCGCTTCGGCCAGTGCCGCCCGGCGCTTGTCCTCGGGCAGCGCGGCGACACCGGCGACCGCTTCAGCGATCTGGGGTCGCAGGTCGGCGACCTCGCCCAGGTCGATGCTCAGGCGGCGGCGCACGCCGGACTGGGTCAGCTCGGCCGTCCGGCGCAACCAGCGCGCCGGCCCGCCGAGGAACTGCCCGATCCCATAGGCCCGACGCAGGTACAGGTGCGCGTCGTGCTCCCAGGTGATGCCGATACCGCCGAGCACCTGAATGCAGTCCTTGACGTTGGCCTTCACCGCCTCGATCCCGATGCCCGCCGCGATAGCCGCGGCGATCGACAACTGGCGGTCATCGTCGTCGCCGGCGGCGCCGGCGGCATCGGCGGCGGCCACCGCCACCTGCTCGGCGCGGCACAGCATCTCCGCGCACAGGTGCTTGATCGCCTGGAAGCTGCCGATCGGCTTGCCGAACTGCTCGCGCACCTTGGCGTAGGCGACGGCGGTGTCCAGCGCCCAACGGGCGATTCCCGCCGCTTCGGCCGACAGCACGGTCGCGGCCAGGTTTTCCATCCGGTCCGCGCTTATGTCCAGGACCGTGGCCGGCGCCGACGCCAGCACCACCCGGGCCAATGGCCGGGAGAAGTCGGTGGCATGCAGCGGTTCGACGGTCACAGTGTCAGCCGCGTCACCGGCGGCTGGATCGATGACCAGCCATTTTCCGCCGGCCGGCACCAGCAGCAGGCCGTCGGCGACGGCGCCGAGCACCCGGGGCGCCGTGCCCGAGGCTCGCGCGGTGGCGTCATCGAACTCGACGTCGCCGTCGAGTGCCACCCCGGCAGTGCGTTCGCCCGACGCCAGTGCGGCGCGTAGCTGCCGATCGGCGACCACCAGCGTGGCCAGGGCGGTGGTCGCGACTGGGCCGGGCACCAGCACCTTGGCGGTCTCCTCGACCATTGCGCACAGGTCCTCGATGCTGCCGCCGGCGCCGCCGCAGTCCTCGGGCACCGCGACACCGAACAACCCGAGATCGGTCAGCCTGCCGAAAACCGGCCGCCAGGCGTCCGACTCGCCCTGTTCGATCGCCCGGGCCGCGGCCGTCGCGCCGGACGCTGAGGCCCAATCACGCACCAACTCCCGCGCCGCGAACTGTTCGTCGGTGATGGTCGTGGCCACCTAAGACTCCTCGGTCGACTTAAAATCCGCTGCCCGAGACGCCCCGCGCAGCACTAGAACGTGTTCTAATAGTGCCAGCGATCGACCGTCAAGTCGAATGCCATCGCAGCAGGACATCCGGGTGTCCCGGCGGCACGGAGGTGAGAAATTCGCGCTCGGCATGCGTATCGTTTCGAGCGAGGACGCAAGAAAAGGAGCTGTCCGTCAAATGTCCCCTTCCGTTTCGGGGCCAGCGAACACCGACGCGGGTCAACCCCCGAGCGCGTCCACTGCGCAACCTCGTGAGGTGATGAACGTGGCGGTATTGGCCGAGTCCGAACTCGGGTCCGAGGCACAACGCGAGCGGCGCAAACGCATCCTGGACGCGACGATGGCGATCGCGTCCAAAGGCGGCTACGAGGCAGTTCAGATGCGCGCGGTCGCCGACCGCGCGGACGTCGCGGTGGGCACGCTGTACCGGTATTTCCCGTCAAAGGTGCATCTGCTGGTCTCCGCGCTGGGCCGCGAATTCGAGCGGATCGACGCCAAGACCGACGGCCCCAGCCTGACCGGCGGGACGCCCTATCAACGGCTCAGCTTCATGGTCAGCAAGCTCAATCGCGCGATGCAGCGCAATCCGCTGCTCACCGAGGCCATGACCCGGGCCTACGTCTTCGCCGACGCGTCGGCGGCCGGTGAGGTCGACCACGCCGAGAAGATCATCGATTCCATGTTCGCCCGCGCCATGGCCGACGGCGAACCGAGCGAAGACCAGTACCACATCGCCCGGGTGATCTCGAACGTCTGGACGTCGAACCTCCTGGCCTGGCTCACCCGGCGGGCCTCAGCTACCGACGTGAGCAAGCGGCTCGATCTCGCGGTTCGGCTGCTGATCGGCAACGGGGAGAACCCTCAGATCTGACCGCTGCGGTTAGGCCGGGGGCCCGGCAGTGCGTCCGCGGATCAGATCGGTGTCGAGCACCTCGACCACTGCGTGGATATTGCCTTCGTGCAAGAGTTCGCCGGCCCGGCGGCCTTTCTGCAGGCTGGGCTGCGCCACCGTGGTCAGACCGCGACTGATGGCCTCGGGTATGCCGTCGAAACCGGTGACCGTCATTTGGCCCGGCGCGTATTTGCCGCGGCCGCGCAGGTAATCCATCGCCGACAAGGCCAGCACGTCGGCGGTACACATCAGCGCGGTGATCCGCGGATTGGCCTCCAGCGCAACCTTGGCCGCGTCGCCACCGGACGCCGCCGCGCGCTCGTAGCTTTCCACCACGGTCAACGACTCCGGGTCGACCCCGGCCGCGGCCATCGCGTCACGGACACCATGGATGCGTTCGCTCTGCACGTGAAACGTCGACGAGCGGAGCCGTTCGGAGTCGACCAGGCCCTGGCGATGGTCACGGCGCAGCCGCATCGTCAGCAGCCCGATCTCCCGATGACCCAAACTGAGCACGTAATCGCCGAGCTTGCGCATCGCGCCGCGGTCGTCAATGCCCACCGCAGACGCACCGGGTACCTCTTTGGGCTGGTCGACCACCACCAGCGGCACTCGCCGTTGCAGCACGACCTGCAGGTAGGGATCGTCGCCGGCGGCCGAGTAGACCACGAATCCGTCCACCCCCGCGGAGAGCACCGATGCCGTCCCGTCCGCCACGCTGCGGCTCGGGCCGACGGCCACCAGCATCAGTCCCTGACCGAGCTCTTCGCACGACTGAGCAAGTCCCGCAACGAAATCCAGCGCTGCCGGGTCGCTGAAGGAATACGTAAGGGGTTCGGTGATCATCAGGCCCACGGCTCCGGCCTTGCGGGTACGCAACGACCGCGCGACCGGATCGGGCCCGGCATAGCCGATGCGCTTGGCCGTGGCGAGCACTCTTTCGCGCAGCTCGGGCGAGAGCTGATCGGGCCGGTTGTAAGCATTCGAGATGGTGGTGCGCGACACCTTGAGCTCAGCCGCCAACGACGCCAGGGTCGCCCGCCCTCGCGGCGTGGGGCTCATGTCGTCAGAGGCTACCGGGCAATCCGAGCGGATTGCGCGACTTGACGGGCCGGTGATGCCTCACGCCTGGGCAGTCGGCCGCACAACGATCTCGCCGACGTCGACGCCGGGCGGCTGCTCGATAGCGAAGGCGATCGCGCGGGCCACGGCAGCCGGCGGCATCGCGATGACGTCGCGACGCTGTTCCAGCTCCGCCCGGGCCACCGGGTCGGTGATCGAATCCGCGAAGTTCGTCGACGTCATACCGGGCGAGATGATCGTGACCCGCAGGTTCTCACCGGCTTCCTGACGAAGTCCCTCGGATACCGCGCGCACCGCCATCTTGGTGCCCGCATACACCGACTGGCCGGGTGTGACCCGGAATGCCGCCGTGGAGGCGACGTTGACGAAATGCCCATAGCCCTGGCGACGGAACACCGGAAGTGCCGCGGCGATGCCGAATAGCACCCCTTTGAGGTTGACGTCGACCATCGCCTCCCAGTCATCGACGCAAAGCTCGTCGAACGGCGAGACCGGCATGATGCCCGCATTGCTGACCAGAACATCGAGTTGGCCGTAGGTTGCAGTGGCCAGCGAGACGAACTCCATCAGATCGCCGCGAGAACTGACGTCGGTCGCCTTCGTGACTGCCTCGCCGCCGGTCGCCGAGATCCGCGCGGCCACCGCATCGAGCCTGTCGGGGTTACGCGCACCCAATACCACCTTGGCACCGCGTTTGGCGAGCAGCGACGCCGTCGCCTCACCAATCCCACTGCTGGCACCCGTTATCGCTACTACCTTGCCGTCAACCGTCACAGTCCTAAGCTAGCCATCGTGGCCTCAATCGACCTCAACGCCGACCTGGGCGAGGGCTTCGGCGTCTGGCGGCTCGGCGACGACGAAGCCATGCTCGGCATAGTCACCAGCGCCAACGTGGCCTGCGGTTTCCACGCGGGCGATCCGGCCGGCCTGTTGCGGGTGTGCCGGCTGGCCGCCGAGCGCGGTGTGCGCATCGGCGCACAGGTCAGCTATCGGGATATGGCCGGGTTCGGCAGGCGGTTCATCGACGTCACCCCGGAGGATCTTCTCGCCGACGTCGTATATCAGATCGGCGCGCTGCACGGGCTCGCCCAGGCCGCCGGCACGGTGGTGTCCTACGTCAAACCCCATGGCGCGCTGTACAACACGATCGTGACCAACCGTGAGCAGGCCGCCGCCGTCGCGCAGGCGGTGCAGACCGTCGACGCCGACTTGCCGGTGCTCGGGCTGGCGGGTTCGGTGTTCTTCGAGGAGGCGCAAGGCCGTGACCTGCGCACCGTTCCGGAGGCGTTCGCCGATCGCGCGTACCAGCCGGACGGCCAGCTGGTGTCCCGCCGGGAACACGATGCGGTGCTGCACGATCCGGACGCCATCGCCGAACGGGTGGTGGCCATGGTGACCACCGGACACGTCACCGCGGTAGACGGGTCAGCGCTCGATGTGCACGTGAAATCGGTTTGTGTGCACGGTGATTCGCCCGATGCGGTGCGGATCGCGACGGCGGTTCGGGACCGGCTGAAGGCCGACGGTATCGACCTGAAGGCGTTCTGCTGATGCGGCTGCGACTTGGGCGTCCGGACGTCGGGCGGTATTCCCACCGGTTCACCGTCCCCGTCGCCGAATCCGGCGCGCCGCTGACGGTGACGTGGCTGGGCGTGTCGACGCTGCTGCTCGACGACGGGTCCTCGACGCTGATGACCGACGGCTACTTCTCCCGCCCCAGCCTGGCGCAGGTGGCGCTGGGCAAGGTGTCACCGTCGCCGGCCCGGGTCGACGGATGTCTGGCGCGCCTGCAGCTGACACGCCTGGAGGCGGTCATCCCGGTGCACACCCATATCGACCACGCGCTGGATTCCGCGCTGGTCGCCGATCGCACCGGCGCGCGGCTGGTCGGGGGCGAATCGGCGGCCAACGTCGGCCGTGGCTACGGCCTGGCCGCAGACCGCCTCGTCGTCGCGGTGTCTGGTGAGCCAATTCGGTTGGGTGCCTTCGACATTACGCTGATCAAGTCGCGTCACAGCGACCCCGACCGGTTCCCCGGAGAGATCACCGCGCCGGTGATAACGCCGGTGCGGGCGTCGGCCTACCGGTGCGGCGAGTCCTGGTCGACGCTGGTGCATCACCGGCCCTCGGACCGGCGGCTGTTGATCCAGGGCAGCGCCGGGTTCGTCAAGGGCTCGCTGGCCGGCCACCGCGCCGACGTCGTCTATCTGGGCGTTGGCCAGTTGGGAATACAGGCCGAGCCCTATCTCGTCGACTACTGGACGGAGACGGTACGGACCGTGGGCGCGCGCCGCGTGGTGTTGGTGCACTGGGATGACTTCTTCCGTCCACTGTCAAAGCCGTTGCGGGCCTTGCCTTATGCCGCCGACGATTTGGACGTTTCACTGCGTGTCCTGAGTAAGCTGGCCGATCAGGACGGTGTCGCGCTGGACATGCCGACGGTGTGGCGGCGCGAGGACCCCTGGGCCTGAATTTGACGCTGCTTCTGGCTCTTCTGTCGCTGGCGGTGGTCCTCGCGTTCGCGGTCGCCCGTCCCCGTGGTTGGCCCGAGGCGTTCGCAGCCATCCCGGCTGTAGTCGTGCTGGTAGCCGTCGGAGCGATCTCGATGCACGACGCGGCCGCCGAGGCGGCCCGGCTGTCGCCCGTCGTCGCTTTCCTGGGCGCGGTGTTGGTGCTGGCGAAAATGTGCGACGACGAAGGCTTGTTCGAGGCGGCCGGGGCGGCAATGGCGCGTGCGCGCTTCGGTTCTCGGCGCCTGCTGCGGCAGGTGTTCGTAATTGCCGCGACGATCACCGCCGTCCTGAGCCTGGATGCCACCGTTGTGCTGCTGACGCCGGTCGTGCTGACCACAGTGCGGCGGTTGCGGGCACCGGTGCGTCCGCATGCCTATGCGACCGCGCACCTGGCCAACGCCGCGTCGCTACTGCTACCGGTGTCGAATCTGACCAACCTGCTCGCATTTCACGTCATCAATGTGTCGTTCACCAAGTTCACCCTGGTGATGGCGCTGCCGTGGCTGGCCGCGGTGGGCACCGTTTACCTCGTCTTCCGGGTGTTCTTCCGGCGGGATCTCAGCGTGCAGCCCGATCCTCCCGAGGCCGAGCCCGCGCCGCGGACACCGGTGTTCACGTTGGCGGTGGTGGCGCTCACGCTGGCCGGGTTCGTGATCGCGGAGGCGATCGGGTTGGCGCCGGCGTGGGCGGCGTTCGCGGGGGCGGCGGTGATGGCGCTGCGCAGCCTGGCCCGACGGCACACCACGGCGGTGGCCATCGTGCGCGCGGTGAACATACCGTTTCTGGTGTTCGTGCTGGCGCTGGGCGTCGTGGTGCAGGCGGTCATGCAGAACGGGGTGGCCGATCGGATGGGCGCGGTGTTGCCGTCCGGTTCCGGGCTGCCCGCGCTGCTCGGCTTCGCGGTGGTGGCCGCGGTGCTGGCGAACATCGTCAACAACCTGCCCGCGACGCTGGTGTTGGTACCGCTGGTGGCGTCAAGCGGGCCGGCGGCGGTACTGGCGGTGCTGCTCGGCGTGAACATCGGCCCCAACCTGACCTATGTGGGCTCGCTGTCAAATCTGTTGTGGCGCAGCGTGCTACGTCGATATGGCGTTCCAGCCAGCGTCGGCGAGTACACGAGGCTGGGGCTGTGCACCGTGCCCACGGCGCTGGTGGCTGCGGTGTTGGCGTTGTGGGCAGGTGCGCGGGTGCTGGGTCTTTAGCGGTGGTAGGCCGGTGGCAACGGCATACCGACTTCGGACACGACGGCGCGCAGCCGGGCGGGGTAGTTGGTGATGATGCCGTCGACACCGTCGGCGATCTGGGCCCGCATGTCGTTGGCGTCATCGACCGTCCACGGAATCACCTTCAGCCCCATTGAATGTGCGTGGTCAACCAGGGGCTTGTCGACCAAAGAGTAAGCGGGCGAAACGATGTTCGCGCCAACCAGCGCGGCCCCGATAACCGGATCGCCGACCACTGCGGGGTTGACGCCGGCCAGCCAGGGCGAATCTGGAACCCAGGTGTCCTGATCCCATAAGGCGACCAGCGGAATCGAGGGCTCGGCCTGGTGCACCAGCGGCAACGTTCGCCAGTCGAAGCTTTGGATTTCCACCCGGTCGACCTTGCCCGCCGCCCTGACTGCCGCCAGCACCACGTCGACGAACTCTCGCGGGTCAGCCGATATGGCGGGGCGATCCGCGGCGACCTTGGTTTCGATGTTGTAGCGCACATCGGCGTGATACGAGTCGGCGAGGGCGAAGACATCCGGCAAGGTGGCTATTCTGTTGCCCTGCACCACGTCAGCGTCCGGGAACTGGTTGTTCGGCTTGCCGCAGTCCAGCGTGCGGATTTGCGCCCGGGTCAGGTCGTGCACTGGTTTGCCGACATAGGGGTACGACGCGTCGCCGGCGAACGCCGGCCCGGTGTCGGAGCACTGTTGCGGCTCGATGATGGAGTCGTGCCAGACCAGCGGTTGGTGATCTTTGGTGACGTTGATGTCGAGTTCGAGTGTGCTGACCCCGAGTTCAAGCGATTTAGCGAAAGCCTGCAGCGATTCACCGGTCGCCTGGCCGCGACCACCGGCGTGGGCCTGCAGGTCGAATTCAGGCGATTCCGCGGCGACGGGCGGCGCCGTCGCGAGCACGACGACCGCAACCAGCACGGCGCCGAGGCGCACGACTAGCTTCTGCGCTGACGGGCGATCTCGGCCAGGACCACCCCGGCGGCCACCGAGGCGTTCAACGATTCCGCCGCGCCGGCCATCGGGATCGACACCACCGCGTCGCAATTCTGACGCACCAACCGCGAGAGACCCTTTCCTTCCGATCCGACGACCACCACCAACGGACCTGCGCCGTCCAAATCGTCGAGGACGGTGTCACCATCGGCGTCCAGCCCGATGAGCTGCAGACCGCGATCGGCCCAATCTTTCAGTGTCCGAGTGAGATTGGTGGCACGCGCGACGGGAACGCGTGCCGCTGCGCCGGCGCTGGTCCGCCAGGCCACCGCTGTCACCGAGGCGGAGCGCCGCTGCGGGATCAACACGCCGTGTCCGGCGAACGCCGCGACCGACCGCACGATCGCACCCAGGTTTCGCGGATCGGAAATGTTGTCCAGGGCGACCAGCAGGGCGGGCGGGGTGTCCAACGCCGCTTTGATCAGCTCGTCGGGATGGAGGTACTCGTAGGGCGGCACCTGTAACGCGATCCCTTGATGCAGCCCGTTAGTCGTCATCCGATCCAGGTCGGTGCGCGGCACTTCGAGGATTGCGATACCGGAATCGGCTGCCAGCGTGACGGATTCGGTGAGCCGTTCGTCGGCCTGAGCTCCAAGCGCAACATAGAGCGCAGTCGCCGGAACACCGGCGCGCAGGCATTCCAGCACCGGGTTTCGGCCCAGGACCGTTTCGACGTCGTCGTCGCTGCGTTTGGCCGGCCGGCGCGATTGCGCCTTGGCCCCCTTGGCCGCCGGATGGTAGGGCCGCATGTGGGCGGGCGGAGTGGCGCCGCGGCCTTCTAGCCCGCGGCGTCGTTGGCCGCCGGAGCCGACCGTCGGCCCTTTCTTGGTACCGGCTTTGCGTACCGCCCCGCGGCGTCGCGAATTACCGGCCATCGGATGGCGTTCCCAGCGACCACTGCGGGCCGTCGCCGGTGTCGGTGACCTCGATAGCGGCATCCTTGAGCCGATCCCGGATCTCGTCGGCCAGCTTCCAGTCGCGCTGCACGCGGGCCTGTTCGCGCCGTTCCAGCTCGGCGCGCACCAGCACGTCGACCGCTGCCAGCGCAGCCGATGTCTCGTCGTGCGATTCCCAACGCTCGTCGAGCGGGTCGCAGCCGAGAATGCCCATCATCGCGCGAATCGCGGCGGCGCTGGCCAACGCCTTGTCATGGTTACCGGCATCAAGCGCGCGGTTGCCTTCCGCACGGGCATGATGCACCTCGGCCAACGCGACCGGCACCGCCAGGTCGTCGTCGAGTGCTGCGGCGAACCGCGGCGTCCAATGCCCGGATTCGACAGCGCCGACCCGGTTGCGCACCCGGTGCAGAAAATCCTCGATCCCGACGTAAGCGTTGACCGCGTCGTGCAACGCGGTCTCGGAGAACTCCAACATCGAGCGGTAGTGCGCGCTGCCCAGGTAGTAGCGCAACTCGGCGGGCCGGACCCGCCGCAACACGGCGGGGATCGATAACACGTTGCCCAGCGACTTGCTCATCTTCTCGCCGCCCATGGTGACCCAGCCGTTGTGCAACCAGTACCGGGCGAACCCGTCGCCGGCTGCGCGGCTCTGAGCAATCTCGTTCTCGTGATGCGGGAAAACCAAATCCATTCCACCGCAATGGATATCGAACTCCGGACCCAGATATGTCCGGGCCATCGCCGAGCATTCCAAATGCCAGCCCGGGCGCCCGCGCCCCCACGGCGTGGGCCACGACGGCTCACCGGGCTTGGCGCCCTTCCACAGCGTGAAGTCGCGCTGATCGCGCTTGCCGGTGGCCACTCCCTCGCCTTGATGGACGTCGTCGATCCGGTGCCCGGACAGCTGGCCGTATTCGGGGTAGCTCAGCACGTCGAAGTAGACGTCGCCGCAGCCGGTGTATGCGTTGCCGGACTCGACCAGCCGCTCGATCAGCTCCACCATCTGGGTGATGTGGCCGGTGGCCCGCGGTTCCGCCGACGGCGGCAACACGCCGAGGGCGTCGTAGGCGGCGCTGAACGCCCGCTCGTAAGTGGCCGCCCATTCCCACCACGGCCGGCCCGCGGCGGCGGCCTTGTTGAGGATCTTGTCGTCGATATCGGTGACGTTGCGGATGAACGCGACGTCACACCCCCGTGCCATCAGCCAGCGGCGCAAGATGTCGAAGGCCACGCCGCTACGCACGTGGCCGATGTGCGGCAGACCCTGCACGGTGGCACCGCACAGGTAGATGGAGACGTGCCCGGACCGCAGCGGGACGAAATCACGCACGACACCGGATGCCGTGTCGTGTAGCCGCAGGTGAGCGCGATCGGTCACGACGTGCCAGCTTACCGGGCTATGGCTTTGCCGATTACCAGCGCGGCGCCGCGGTGTCGTCTCAAAACCACAAAGCTCACCCGATACGGCATGCATCCCCGCGAGCAAGGGAAACGATCACCGGGAGCCGAAAGACCGCCATCATCGCAGCGGCCGGACGGCGGGCCCTTCGACCTCGACCAGCAAGGCCGTTGCGATCGCGGCGCGGCCTTCACCGCGCCCGGTCAGCCCCAGCCCGTCGGTGGTTGTCGCCGACACCGACACCGGCGCATCCAGCAGCTCCGACAGCACCCGCTGCGCCTCGGCACGGCGTGGTCCCACCCTGGGTCGGTTGCCGATGACCTGCACGGCTGCGTTGCCGACCCGATAGCCCTGCCCGGCGATCAGGTCGGCGACGTGGCGCAGCATGTCGACCCCGCTGACGCCGGCCCAGCGCGGGTCGTCGACGCCGAATACGTCGCCGATATCGCCGAGTCCGGCCGCCGACAGCAACGCGTCGCACAACGCGTGCACGGCCACGTCACCGTCGGAATGCCCGGCGCACCCGTCGACGTCGGGGAACAGCAGGCCCAGCAGCCAGCAGGGCCTACCGGCTTCTATCACGTGCACGTCGGTGCCCAGACCGATCCGGGCGTTCACTGTTTCACTATCGCTTGGGCCAGCAAGATGTCCCACTGAGTGGTGATCTTGAAGGCCAGCGGGTCGCCGTCGACCACCTGCACCTGACCGCCGATGTGCTCGACCATGGACGCGTCGTCGGTGAAATCCACCCCGGTGACCTCCCCGGCGTGCTGGTAGGCCCGCAGCAGCAACTCGGTGGCGAAGCCCTGCGGGGTTTGTACGGCCCGCAAACCGGCCCGTTCCGGCGTCCCCAACACCACGCCGTTGGCGTCGACCGCCTTGACGGTGTCGGAAAGCGGCAGCGCGGGCACCACGGCCGAATGCCCGGCCCGCAGCGCCTCAACGACGCGCACAACCAACCCGGGCGGTGTCAGCGGCCGGGCGGCGTCGTGGACCAGGACGAAGCTTGGCTGTTCAGCGTCGGCGACCGCGGCTAGCGCGCGGCCCACCGACTCACCGCGGTTCGCGCCTCCGGGGACGATGGTCGCTTCGCGGCCGAGAATCAGTTTGGCCTGCCGGGTGCGGTCGGCCGGCACGGCCACCACGACGCGGTCGACGACACCGGACTCCAGCAGGCAGCTGACGGCGCGTTCAACCAGCGTGCGTCCGTCCAAATGGAAGAACGCCTTGGGTACGCCGGCGGCCAGTCGTTGGCCCGACCCGGCGGCCGGGACCACCGCGACAGTCGTCACCCGGGCACGTGCGCGTCAGGGATTCAAGACGCGGCGGCGAGGACCTCGTCGAGGATGGTCTCCGCCTTGGCGTCATCAGTGCTCTCGGCCAGCGCCAACTCACCGACCAGAATCTGGCGGGCCTTGGCCAGCATGCGCTTCTCGCCGGCAGACAGGCCGCGCTCCTGGTCGCGACGCCACAGATCGCGGACGACCTCGGCGACCTTGTTAACGTCACCGGAGGCCAGCTTTTCCAGATTGGCCTTGTAGCGGCGGGACCAGTTGGTCGGCTCTTCGGTGTGCGGTGCGCGAAGCACCTGAAACACCTTGTCGAGACCTTCCTGGCCGACCACATCGCGGACACCGACGTATTCGGCGTTTTCTGCGGGTACTCGAACGGTCAGGTCTCCCTGCGCCACCTTCAAGACGAGATATTCCTTTTGTTCCCCTTTAATGGTTCGGGTTTCGATCGCCTCGATCAACGCAGCACCGTGGTGTGGATATACAACGGTGTCTCCGACCGCAAAATTCATCAGTTTCGAGCCCCTTTCGTTACTCCATAATAACACGCCGCGCCAACACGTGCGGAACAACGGTGCAGGTCAGGGGCACCACACGCGAAGAGAGGGGCTTGACAGACAGGGAAATTCATGCAAGGCACCGACCTCACGGGAACCCGTTGGGCGCCCCCCGGAAGCTCCAGGTTTACGCTGCTCGGCACGGTCAAGATCATACTGCGCTGGGCTAATCGCTGCGCTGGCGGCTCCTCTCCTCCCGCTGTCCCACTCCTAAGCCCACCGCTACCGCCCGCTTTGCCGACCTACTACTGTGCATAGTCGAACCGCAATGCCATGAGTAGGCCGAGCAGGAGGCTTGGAGTGAATCGCTTCGACTACCGCGACTCGAAACCTCGCTCAAGCCGGGTCGCCGCGCTGGCGGCGGCCGGCCTCATCGGCGCGGTCGCGCTCGCCGGCTGTAGCGCCGGTCAACTCTCACAGACCGCCAGTCAGGAATCCGCCGTCGACGGCAACGCGGCGGTGATCAACAACGTCGCGCTGCGCAACGTCCGCATTCTGGCGCAGCAGAACACCGACTTTCTGCATCCGGGCGCGACGGTCGACCTGGTGCTGGTTGTCGTCAACCAGTCGCCGGACGTAACCGACAGGCTCGTCGGCGTCACCACCGACATCGGCAAGGTGACCGTGACCGGCGACCCGACTTTGCCGGCCGGTGGGACGCTCTTCGTCGGTATCCCGAACGGTCAGAACCGCAAGGCCGTCGACGCCGTCGAGGCCGCCGACGCCGTCAAGGCGACGCTAGCGCTGAGCAAGCAGATCACCAACGGCCCGAACTACAACTTCACCTTCAACTTCGAGAAGGCTGGGAGTGTCAGCCTGCCGGTGCCGATTTCGGCGCCTGAAGGCCCGCCGGTGTCGGCCGCGCATCCCTAAATTGTCCGACCCGCCGGATACGGTCACCGTGTGGCCAAGGCGCGTTCGCAGTACCGCTGTTCGGAATGCCGCCATGTCACCGCCAAATGGGTGGGACGCTGCCTGGAGTGCGGCACCTGGGGCTGTGTCGACGAAGTGGCGGTGCTGAGCGCTGTCCGAAACGGCGCTCGCCCGGCGCTAGCCCCGTTCTCGGCTGCGGTTCCGATCAGTTCCATCGAGCCGCACGGCACCCGCCATTGCCCCACCGGGATCGATGAACTCGACCGGGTGCTGGGCGGCGGCGTGGTACCCGGATCGGTCACCCTGCTCGCGGGCGATCCGGGGGTGGGTAAGTCGACGCTGCTGCTCAAGGTCGCCCATCAGTGGGCGACGTCGGGGCGGCGCGCGCTGTACGTCTCCGGCGAGGAATCGCGCGGCCAGATCCGAATGCGGGCCGACCGCACCGGTTGCAGCCATGACGAGCTGTATCTGGCCGCCGAGTCCGACCTGCAGGCAGTGCTCAGCCACATCGAGACGGTGCAGCCCACGCTCGTCGTCGTCGACTCGGTGCAGACCATGTCCAGCGCTGACACCGACGGTGTTGCCGGTGGGGTCACCCAGGTGCGGGCAGTGACCACCGCGCTGACCGCCGCGGCGAAAACCACCGGTGTGCCGCTGATCCTCGTCGGCCACGTCACCAAGGACGGCGCCATCGCCGGGCCGCGTTCGCTTGAACACCTGGTCGACGTCGTGCTGCATTTCGAAGGCGACCGCAACTCGCTGCTGCGCATGGTTCGCGGCGTGAAGAACCGATACGGCGCGGCCGATGAAGTCGGCTGTTTTCTCTTGCAGGACAATGGGATTGAGGGTGTCGCTGACCCGTCCGGGCTATTTCTGGATCAGCGGCCGCAGCCCGTCGCGGGCACTGCGATCACGGTGACTCTCGATGGCAAACGTCCCTTGATCGGCGAAGTCCAGGCGCTGCTGGCAACACCCTCGAATAGCTCACCGCGACGCGCGGTGAGCGGGATCGACCATGCCCGGGCGGCGATGATCGCTGCGGTGCTGGAAAAACACGCCCGCCTCAAGATCGCGGTCAACGACGTCTACTTGTCCACTGTGGGCGGTATGCGGCTGACCGATCCGTCGTCGGACCTGGCGGTCGCGATCGCGCTGGCTTCGGCGTACGTGAACCTGCCGTTGCCGGCTACCGCGGTGATGATCGGTGAAGTCGGTTTGGCCGGCGATCTGCGGCGGGTCAGCGGCATGGAGCGCCGGCTGGCCGAAGCCGCGCGGCAAGGGTTTACGACGGCGCTGATCCCGCCGGGCTGCGACGCGGTGCCGACGGGTTTGCGGGCGCTGCAGGCGGCCACCATCGTGGCAGCGCTGGAACACATGCTCGACATCGCCGAGCACCGCGCGAAGCCACCGGCCCCACCACGTCGGCTGGATGTAGCGCAGAATGACTAGCGATGAGTATTGGCAAAGCAAGCACAAACGGCTCCGTGCCGGCGCCGCGGCCCACCCTGCGTGAGGCCGTCGCACAGCTGGCGCCGGGAACCGCGCTGCGCGACGGCCTGGAACGCATCCTGCGCGGCCGGACCGGTGCGCTGGTAGTCCTGGGCCACGACGACAGCGTGGAGGCGATCTGCGACGGCGGCTTCTCGCTCGACGTGCGGTATGCGCCGACCAGACTGCGGGAGCTGTGCAAGATGGACGGCGCGGTGGTGTTGTCCACCGACGGCAGCCGGATCCTGCGGGCCAACGTGCAGCTGGTGCCCGACCCGTCGATTCCCACCGACGAGTCCGGCACCCGGCACCGCTCGGCCGAGCGGTCCGCCATTCAGACCGGCTACCCGGTGATCTCGGTCAGCCATTCGATGAGCATCGTGACCGTCTACCTCGGCGGAGAACGTCATGTGCTGGCCGACTCGGCCACCATCCTGTCGCGGGCGAACCAAGCCATCGCGACGCTCGAGCGGTACAAGATGCGACTCGACGAGGTCAGCGGGCAGCTGGCGCGGGCCGAGATCGAGGACTTCGTCACCCTGCGCGATGTGATGACGGTAGTGCAGCGGCTCGAGCTGGTCCGCCGGATCGGTCTGGCGATCGACTACGACGCCGTCGAACTGGGAACCGACGGACGTCAGTTGCGGCTTCAGCTGGAGGAATTGCTCGGCGGCAACGACAACGCGCGGGAGCTGATCGTGCGCGACTACCACGCGAACCCCGAACCGTTGTCCAAGCAGGAAGTCGGGGCGATTCTCGACGAGCTGGATGAGCTGTCCGACACCGAGTTAGTCGACTTCACCGTCCTGGCCAAGGTTTTCGGCTTTCCGTCGACGGACGAGGCTCAGGATTCGGCGATGAGCTCACGCGGCTATCGCGCGATGGCCGGTATCCCCCGGCTGCAGTTCGCGCACGCCGACCGGCTGGTCCGTGAGTTCGGGTCGCTGCAGGGTCTGCTGGCGGCCAGTTCGAGCGATCTGGAGGCGGTCGAGGGGATCGGCGCGATCTGGGCACGGCAGGTGCGCGAGGGACTCTCGCACCTGGCCGAGTCGACGATCGCCGACCCGCTCGGCTGATTAGCCGCCGGGGCCGGGCGGCGGGCCAGGCGGTGGCCCAACGGGCGGCGGGCCGGGCGGCACGGGCGGAGGCACTGCGCCGGGTGGTGGCGGCGGCGCCAGGATGAACGGGACAGCGGCCGAGCGCAGGTTTCCCAGCTGCACGACAAGGTTGTAGGTGCCGGGTCCGATCGGCTGCCGCGGCAGCGGACAGTGCGGCGCCGACCCCATGCCGGTCCAGGTCACGGCCGTGGTCACCTGCTCGCCCGGCGCGAACGTCTTGACCAGTGTCTCGTTGGAAGGCGCGCAGTCCAGGTTGGACCACAACCGCTTGTTGTCCAGCGAGTAGACGTAAGCAGCCAGTACGGCCGCGCCTACGTCGCGCTTGCAGGCCACCAGACCAATGTTGGTCACGACCATCGCGAATTTCGGCTGGTCACCGATGACGAATTGGGGCGCGCTAGTCAGGCCCAACACCGCCAGCGTGGAGTCGGGGCAGTCATCGCCTGCCTTGAGCACCGGCGGCGGTGCTACGGCTGCCGTCGGCGTCTCGGCCGGCTGTTCCGGGTTCTGTCCCGCCGGCGGTACCACCGGGGACTTGACCTCCGGGGCCGCGCCGGGTTTCTGCGCGGCCGCATTGCCGGCCTTGCCGCCAGCCGTGTTGGCGCCGGCGGTGCTGCTCAGGACCGCGACGATGATCGCGATGACGATGCCGATCGCGACTACCGCGATGCCCAACGCCAATCCCCGGCGTCGCCAGTAGATCTCCGGCGGTAGTGGGCCATGCGGTTCCAGATCCAGCACGTTCACACGGTAAGCCCAGGTCACGTCGACTGGTTTGACCCGGCTCGGCGTGTCGCCCAGTTAGCTGAGCCGACTTGCTGTACTTGCGCCGCGCTGAACCGCCGGCCTGGCAGCCGGCTGGGCAGGCGCGGCCACCAGAACCACCGTCCCAGCAGAGCCACTAGCGACGGCATCAGGAAAGTCCGGACGATCAGCGTGTCCAGCAGCCATCGGCGCCACCGCCCAGTGCAGCGGTTCGCCAAACAGAAGCCGGCTGATCAGAACGCTGACGCCCGGCGCAGAGGCGTAGGAGACGATGACGGTGCCAACCACCACCACCGCCGCCACCGGGCTGCGCAGCATCACCGCAACGATCAGAAAAATCAGCGCCAGAGTCGCCGCCACCAGCAGCACGATGTCGCTGTGCACCAAGCCTTGCAAGTCGCGGCTAGCCGGGCCCACCCCAGCTAGTCCTACCGACACCGGAGTCAGGCTTCCCTCTTTGATCGCCTCGACGACGGCGATTCCGATCTGGCGGGCGCGCTGTGCGCCGTCGACTCCCCACTCCTGCCCGTAGCCGTAGACCACCAGATACGTCGAGCGGCCATCCCGAGATACCAAGTCGTTCAACGCCTGCCGATACTGCGGGTCCGACAGCGCACGGCTGGGCAAGTAGAACCCTCCCGCCGCGCTGCCGCGAAACCGCCGTCAATGTCTTGCAGGTAGCCGGAGAGCTCGCGAACCTGCGGGGCAAACGAATCGACAGCGCCGCGCAAGTCGCGAGTCGCCGCCTTCGCTCGGCCCAGTACGTCACGCATCGACTGCAGGGTCGGCGGCAGACCGGCGAACGCGGTCGTGGCAGTAGTCGATCCAGTCGTCAGTTTGCCTGCGCCGTTGGACAATTCGCCGGTACTGCGGACCACACTGTCGACGGGCTCGACGACGCGCGACACCAGCGAGCAGATTGCGTCAGCCGGGCAGCCCAGGGCGACAGCTATCTCGATCCGGCGGTCACTTCCCGGGTGCTGACCACGTATCGCCGTGTTGCCGGCCACCGTCGATCCGACACCGTGGCCGAGGTGACCGCCCGCGAACGCGACGTGCTCAGCCTGATCGGCCAAGGCCGCTCCAACGCCGAAATCGCCGAGGACCTGTGCATTTCCGAGCTGACCGTGAAAAGCCACATCGGCCGCATCTTCGTCAAGCTGGACCTGCGCGACCGTGCAGCGGCGATCGTCTACGCCTACGACCACGGCGTCGTCACGCCGCGGTATCCGGCCCAGGACTAGGCGTCGACCTTTTCCCCGATGTCGCCGATGATGTTTCGCAGCACCACCCGCCCGTCGGCGAGGTGATATGTGGCGCCCACAATCGCCAGGTCTCCGGAGGCAACCGCTTGGGCGATGGCCGACGAGCGCTCGAGTAATTGCGTGCCGGTCTCGACCACATGGCGTGCCTCGAACTCGTCTGCACGACTGAGGCCTTCACGGCGGCCCAGCAGGATCGAAGGTGCAACCCGCTCGACCAGGTCGCGCACGTAGCCGCCGGGCAACGCACCATCGTCGAGCGCGGCCAGCGTTGCCTTCACCGCGCCGCAGCTGTCGTGGCCGAGGATCACGATCACCGATACGCCGAGCGCACCCACCGCGAACTCAAGTGAACCCAACACCGCGGAGTCCATCACGTGGCCGGCCGTCCGGACCACGAACATGTCGCCAAGGCCCTGATCGAAGATGAGCTCGGCGGCCACCCGGCTGTCGCCACAGCCGAACAGCGCCGCGGTGGGATTCTGGCCTTTGGCCAGGCTGGCCCGGTGCTGCACACTTTGACTCGGGTGCTCGGGCTGGCCGGCGACGAACCGCTCGTTACCCTCTTTGAGTGATTTCCAAGCAGTTACGGGATCGGTATTGGGCATGGCGCTCATTCTGCCGTAGCAGGCCATGAAGCTCTCACCAACGCCGAATGAACTTCTCGACTGGTACGACCGGTGCCGCCGCGATCTGCCTTGGCGAGAACCCGGTGTCACCGCGTGGCAAATCCTGGTCAGCGAGTTCATGTTGCAGCAAACGCCGGTGTCGCGGGTGCTGCCGATCTGGTGCGACTGGGTTCAGCGGTGGCCGACGGCCTCGGCCACGGCGGCGGCCAGCGCGGGCGACGTCGTGCGGGCGTGGGGCAAGCTTGGCTATCCACGGCGGGCCAAACGGCTGCACGAGTGCGCGACGGTGATCGCCCGCGACCACGGCGACGTGGTTCCCGACGACGTCGAGATCCTGCTAACGCTGCCCGGGGTAGGCAGCTACACCGCCCGGGCGATCGCGTGCTTCGCCTACCGTCAGCCGGTGCCAGTGGTGGACACCAATGTCCGCCGGGTGGTGGCCCGCGTGGTGCATGGCCGCGCCGATGCCGCCGCCGCGTCGGCAGTGCGCGATCATGCCGACGTCTCCGCGCTGCTGCCCGATGATGATTCAGCGCACCGGTTTTCAGCGGCACTGATGGAGCTCGGCGCCATCGTGTGCACCGCGCGGAGGCCGCGATGTGGGCTGTGCCCGGTCAGTGCGTGCCAGTGGCGGCAGGCCGGCTACCCTCCCGCTGACGGTCCGGCACGACGCCCGCAGGCCTACTCCGGCACAGACCGGCAGGTTCGCGGCCGGCTGTTGGATGTCCTGCGCGACAGCGAATCCGCGGTCACGCGAGCCGAGTTGGACGTCGCCTGGGTGACGGATACCGAGCAGCGCGAACGAGCACTGAATTCGCTGCTTGCCGACGGGCTGGTGGTCCAGACGACCGACGGGCGGTTCGCTCTGGTCGGCGAAGGGCCCTAAGGCGCAGCCAAAAAGGACTCCACCGCCTGCCGATAAACCTGCGACGCCTCGTCGTGAACCAGATGACCGGCGTCGGGCACATGTAAATACTCTGCACGGTAGGCGTTTTCGCTCATCGAGCGCATCTGGCCTGCCGGAGTCACCGAATTGCCGGCCTCGATCAGCAGCACGGGTGCCCGCACCGCGCGCCACTGCGCCCAGTAGTCGCGGGTGCCCCATTCGGCCGCGATCTCGATCCACCGCGAGGTGTGACCGTGCAGGCGCCAACCGGTCGCGGTCCGATCGAACGCCTCGAGGAAGTACTGGCCTGCGACCGTCCCGAATTCGGCGAATACCTGCTCGGCAGAGTCGAATTCGACTGGCAGGTTATGCAGCCACGGCTCCCACGGGCCGGTGGTGCGGCCCCGGAAGTCCGGTGCCATGTCCTCGACCACCAACACCGAGACGAGGTCGGGACGCTCGGCGGCCAAGCACCATGAATGCAGCGCGCCCATGGAATGCCCGACCAGCCGCGCCGGCCTGCCCAGTGCGACCACCGCATCACCAAGGTCGGCCACGAAGCGCTCGGTGCTGATCGGGTACGGGTCGTCGACGTCGCGACCGCGGTGCCAGGGCGCGTCGTAGGTGTAGACAGCACCCAGTCGGGTCAGCCACGGTAGCTGACGCGACCAGGTGCTTCCTCTGCCCATGAGGCCGTGCACCAAGACCACCGGGTCACCCCGTCCGCCGCGATGGGTGAGCAGATCGGCCGCCATGGGCGGCACGGTAGCCTAACGGGATGCCAGTGGTGAAGATCAACGCAATCGAGGTGCCTGCTGACGCGGGCCCTGAACTGGAGAAGCGGTTTGCTCATCGCGCGCACGCGGTCGAGAACTCGCCCGGCTTCCTCGGCTTTCAGCTGCTCCGCCCGATCAAGGGCGAAGACCGGTACTTCGTGGTGACGCAGTGGGAGTCCGAAGAGGCATTCCAGGCGTGGGCTACCGGGCCGGCTATCGAGGCTCACGCCGGCCACCGGGCCAACCCCGTAGCGACCGGCGCGTCGCTGCTGGAATTCGAGGTTGTGTTGGACGTTGCCGGATCCGGCCACTAGGCGTAACCCGCGCCAGGTCCGGCACCGCGTCGCGGCATTTACAGCCGCCGCGCTTGTCGGCGCCCTGGCCTCGGGTTGCGCCCCGCCGCCAACTCCGGCTGCCAACGCAGCCGGCGCCGGGCGCCAAATCGACATGAGAACTCCGGCCGGTCTGCGGGCCCAGCAGACGCTGGACATGCTCAACTCCGACTGGCCGATCGGCCCGATCGGGGTCGCCACCCTCGCCACGGCGCACATGGTCAAGCCGATCGAGGCCAGCATGGAAGAACTCTGGTGGGACCGCCCGTTCAAGCTGAGCGGGGTCGACATCAAAGCGGGCGCAGCCACACTGCAGCTGATCACGTCCTACGGTGGGCGGCAGGACATCCGGATACACACCGGCGACGACACACTGGTCGACGGGTTCGACGTCACCACACAAGCGCCGACGATCTCCTCGTGGCGTGACGTCGATACCGTATTGGGCAAGACCGATGCTCGTTACTCGTGGCAGGTTGCCAAGGTCAACGACGGGCAATGCGATCGGGTGGCCGGTACCAACACCGCGCAGTCACTGCCGCTGGCGTCGATCTTCAAGTTGTATGTGCTCTACGCCGTGGCGAATGCGGTCAAGGCCGGAACGGTGTCCTGGGACGATCAGCTGACCGTCACCGAGAAGGGCAAGGCGGTCGGTTCGGGGATGGAATTGCCGGTGGGAGCACATATTTCGGTGCGGACCGCCGCCGAGAAGATGATCGCCACCAGCGACAACATGGCCACCGACATGCTGATCGGGAAGGTCGGTACCCAGGCCGTCGAAACCGCGTTGGCCGAGGCAGGCCATCACGATCCGGCCGCCATGACGCCCTTTCCGACCATGTACGAGTTGTTCACGGTCGCTTGGGGAAAGCCGGATCTGCGGGAGCAGTGGAAGCAGGCCACGCCGCAAGCGCGGGAGCAATTGCTACAGCAGGCTAATTCCCATGTCTACCAACCGGATCCGCTGCGTGCCCACGTGCCTGCCTCAGGCTATGGCGCGGAATGGTATGGCAGCGCCGAGGACATCTGTCGGGTGCACGTGGCGCTGCAGGCCGGCGCGGTGGGCAAAGCGGCCCCCGTCAGGCAAATCCTGGCGGCCGCTCCGGGGATCAAACTGGATTCGCAAGAATGGCCCTACGTCGGCGCGAAAGCCGGTGGGCTACCGGGTGACCTGACGTTCAGCTGGTATGCCGTCGACCGCACACGACAGCCATGGGTGGTGAGTTTTCAGCTGAACTGGCCGCGCGATCACGGGCGGAGTGTGACCGGCTGGATGCTGCAGGTCGCCAAACAGGTTTTCGCGCTGCTGCCGGTGCAGGGTTGACTCCCCCGAACAAGCACGAGTGGCCAGTCATGACACGGAACTTCTCAAAGAAGCGTGCCTTTACTGGCCACTCGGCAGGCGGACTATTGCGGGGTCGTCTCCGGGCCGCCGGCAGCGTGTGCCCCGGCCTTGGCTAGATCCGGTTCGGTGGGCTCGGCCGGCTTACGGGTTCCGGTGAAGGTGAACTTCGCGTCCTCTCCGGCACCCTCGCCGTCCCAGTCGTCCACGTCCACGGTGACGACCTGGCCCGGACCGATCTCCTCGAACAAGATCTTCTCGGACAGCTGGTCCTCGATCTCCCGCTGGATGGTGCGCCGCAACGGGCGAGCACCCAGCACTGGGTCGAAGCCACGCTTGGCCAGCAATGACTTGGCCTTGTCGGTGAGCTCCATCGCCATGTCCTTGCCCTTGAGCTGCTTTTCGACCCTGCCGATCATCAGGTCGACCATCCGGATGATCTCGTCGCGAGTCAACTGGTGGAAGACGATGACCTCGTCGATGCGGTTGAGGAACTCCGGGCGGAAGTGCTTCTTCAGCTCGTCGTTGACTTTCTGCTTCATCCGCTCGTAGTCGTTGTCGCCGCCGCCCTGGGTGAAGCCCAGGCCGACCGCCTTGGAGATGTCGGCCGTGCCGAGGTTGGACGTGAAGATCAGCACGGTGTTCTTGAAGTCCACCGTGCGGCCCTGACCGTCGGTCAGCCGGCCGTCCTCGAGAACCTGCAACAGGCTGTTGTAGATCTCCTGGTGCGCCTTCTCGATCTCGTCGAAGAGCACCACGGAGAACGGCTTGCGTCGCACCTTCTCGGTGAGCTGGCCGCCCTCCTCGTAGCCGACGTATCCGGGCGGGGCGCCGAACAACCGCGACGCGGTGAACCGGTCGTGGAATTCGCCCATGTCGATCTGGATGAGCGCGTCGTCGTCACCGAACAAGAAGTTGGCCAGCGCCCTGGACAGCTCGGTCTTACCCACACCGGACGGGCCGGCGAAGATGAACGAGCCCGACGGGCGCTTGGGGTCTTTCAGCCCGGCACGGGTACGGCGGATCGCTTTGGAGACGGCCTTGACCGCGTCGTCCTGGCCGATGATCCGCTTGTGGATCTCGTCTTCCATGCGCAACAGCCGGGTGGTTTCGGCCTCGGTGAGCTTGACCACCGGGATGCCGGTCCAGTTACCCAGCACCTCGGCGATCTCGTTGTCGTCCACCTCGGCGACCACATCCATATCGCCGGATCGCCACTGCTTTTCGCGCTCACC
>Ga0209655_10000090_pt1 | contig 32796 bp, 28 predicted proteins | sample BogFormECP03_OM2_FD_188236 | JGI IMG/M metagenome (GOLD analysis project Ga0209655, IMG submission 188236) | Bog forest soil microbial communities from Calvert Island, British Columbia, Canada - ECP03_OM2 (SPAdes) (version 2) | ecosystem: Environmental > Aquatic > Freshwater > Wetlands > Bog ...
GCGCTGAAAGATCCCGACGCCTACATTGAAGCGGATCTGGATTTTCATTTGGCGCTGGCTGAGGCCGCCGAGAATCCGTTGATTCTATCGCTGCTCGATTCGATTGTGGTATTGCTGCGCGAACAGCGCCTTCGCATATTTTTCGAAGATGGCGGACCGCAACGCGGCCAGTATCACCACGCGCGAATTCTGGCGGCCATCGAACGGCGCGACGCGGAAGCCTCGCGGGCGGCGATGCGCGACCATTTGCAGCAAGTCCGGGAAGATTCGCGTCCGCATCAGGGTCGCAGCGCAGCTCGCAATTCAAACTCCAGATAACAACGAGGAGCGGAATGGCCAATTTAGGTTTTGTCGGGCTAGGCGTGATGGGCAGTGAGATGGTAAGCCGTCTGCTGAGCAAAGGACACACCGTCACCGGGTACAACCGCACGCGCACCAAAGCAGAACGGTTGGTCCGGCAAGGAATGAAGTGGGGCGAGACGCCGCGGGCGGTGTGCGCCGCGGCGGACGTCATATTTTCGATGGTGACGAACGAAAAGGCACTGGCCGCGGTGATGGAGGGACCCGACGGAATCCTCAACGGACTTGCGCCAGGAACATTTTTGATTGATATGAGCACGGTCAATCCGCACTACAGCCGCCGCGTCGCGGCCAAGGCTCGCGAAAAGGGCGCGGACATGATTGACGCGCCGGTTTCCGGCAGCGTGATCACTCTGCAAGAAGGAAAGCTTTCGGTGATGGTTGGCGGACGCCGCGAGACATTTGAGCACTTGAAACCGATCCTGGATGACATCGGCCCGAAAGTGACTTACGTGGGTGACAACGGCCTGGCGCTTTCGATGAAAATCGCGACCAACTTGAGCCTCGCGGTGCAAATGATGGCGTTCAGCGAAGGCGTGTTGCTCGCGGAAAAAAGCGGCATCGCGCGCAACGTTGCAGTGGATGTGCTCACCAACAGCGCGGTCGCATCGCCCATGATCAAGTACCGCGGCCCATTCGTTCTAAGCATGCCGGCGGAAGCGTGGTTCGACGTGAACATGATGCAGAAGGACATGCTGCTCGCTCTGGAGATGGGCCGCGCGCTCGATGTGCCGTTACCTACCACGGCCGTCGCGAACGAGTTTCTGACGACGGCGCGCGCGATGGGATTCGCGAAGCAGGATTTTGCGGTGGTTTTTGAAGTGCTGGCACGAATGTCCGGAGTGGCGAAATGACAACGGTTTCTGACCCCACAAGAACAAGCATTGGCGCGGGCGTCGAGAAATGGCTGCGCATGTACCGCCAGATGCTGGCCATCCGTTTGTTTGAAGAAAATGTGAATGAATTGTATACACGCGCACTGATGCCAGGCCTGGCGCATCTTTACATCGGCGAAGAAGCCACTGCCGTGGGCGTTTGCGAAGCGCTTCGCGCGGACGACTACGTGACCAGCACGCATCGCGGCCATGGTCACTGCCTCGCCAAAGGCGCCTCTCCGAAATTGATGTTTGCCGAACTGCTGGGAAAAGAGGCCGGATACTGCCGCGGGAAAGGCGGTTCGATGCACATCGCCGATCCCGCGACCGGCAATCTGGGCGCGAACGCGATCGTCGCGGGAAGCGTGGGCATTGCCACCGGCGCCGCGCTTTCCGCCAAAACCCTGAAAACCGGACAAGTCGCTGTTTGCTTTTTTGGTGAAGGAGCGCTCGGCCAAGGCGTGCTGTATGAATGCATGAACCTCGCGCAACTCTGGAAATTGCCGGTCATTTATGTCTGCGAAAATAATATGTACACCGAATACACGCATTTTTCAGAAATCACCGCGGGAGATATTCCTGCGCGGGCCAGCGCTTTCGGAGTGCGCGCCGAAACCGTGGATGGGCAGGACGTGCGCGCGGTGCATGCCATAGCGACGGAACTCGCCGATCGCGCGCGCCGCGGCGAAGGCCCGGCATTTCTTCTCTGCAATACGTATCGCTATCGCGGCCATCACGTCGGCGATATCAATCGCGAATATTACCGCTCGAAAAAAGAAGAGCAGCAATGGTTGGCCGAAAGCGATCCAATTAAGAATTTTGCCGAGTGGCTGAAAGCACAGAAGCACGCCGACGCCGACACCCTCAGCGCGATTGATTCCGAACTAAGAGCTGAAATGGATAAGGCCGTTAAATTTGCAGTCGCGGCGCCATACCCTGGCGCGGACGAAGTTGATCAGGACGTGTATGCCTGAGTCGGGAATTCGTGAAATGACTTTTGCGGAAGCCGTCCGCGAAGCGCTGGCAGAGGAAATGCGCCGCGATGCGCGCGTGTTCATCATGGGCGAAGACGTGGCCGAAGCCGGCACGCCGTTCAAGGTGCTTTCCGGACTGGTCGAAGAATTTGGCATCTCGCGTGTGGTGGACACGCCAATTTCCGAAGCCGGATTCACCGGCGTGGGCGTGGGCGCGGCGATGACCGGTTTGCGACCCGTGGTGGACATCATGTTCGGCGATTTCATCACCCTGACCATGGACCAGATGGCCAATCAGGCGGCGAAAGTACATTACATGTCCGGCGGAAAGTGGAAAGTTCCCATGGTGATGCGCACGACGCTGGGCGCGGCGCGGCGCTCGGCAGCGCAACATTCGCAATCGCTGCACGCCTGGTTCAGCCATATTCCTGGATTGAAAGTGGTGTTGCCTTCTACGCCGTATGACGCTAAAGGCCTGCTGAAAAGCGCGATCCGCGACGACAACCCGGTGATTTTTTTCGAAGACAAGATGAGCTTCAAATTGAAGGGGCCGGTGCCCGAAGCCGAATACACGATTCCGCTCGGCGTCGCGGACATCAAGCGTCTGGGAACGGACATCACCTTGGTCGGCACCAGCAGCATGGTACAAGTCGCGCTGGAAGCCGCCCTGATGCTGGAGCAGGCCGGGATCAGTGCGGAAGTTGTGGACCCGCGAACGACTTGGCCACTCGATGAATACACCTTGATCGAGTCCGTGAAAAAAACATCGCGCGCTATCGTGATTGACGAGGGCTACGGCCGCTACGGCGTCGCCGCCGAAATCGCAGCCACGATTGCCGAAGGTGCGTTTCATTACCTCGACGGCCCGGTAAAGAGGATGGGAGCAATGCACGTTCCCATCCCGTTCTCGCCGCCGCTGGAAGACCTCACTGTGCCCACCGGCAAGACGGTATTTGACACCGCCATGAAACTTTGCGGCCGGTGTTGATTTCGTAGTTTCAGGAGGATGCCATGGCGTTACCGACACATGGAACGATGGCGGTTGATTGGGAACAGCGCATCGACTTCGATCGTCTGCGCACGGAACGTCTCGGGCGCGTGAAGGATCTGCTAGCGAAATCCGAAATGGGCGCAATTTTGTGCTTTGACATGAATAACGTGCGCTACATCACGTCCACGCACATCGGTTCGTGGGCGCAGGACAAAATGAGCCGCTTCACGCTGCTCACGCGCAAGAGCGAGCCAATTCTGTGGGATTTTGGCTCCGCCGCCAAGCATCACCAGCTGCATTGTCCCTGGCTCGGCGAACGCTCTCGTGCGGGCATTCCGCTGCTGCGCGGCGCGATGTCCCCTGAAATGGGCCGCGCCGAAGACGTCGCGAAAAAAATACGGATTGAGCTTGAAGAGCATGGCGTGCTGCACGAGCCTCTGGGCGTGGACATTATCGAGCCGCCGATTCTTTTTGCGCTGCAGCGCGAAGGAATCAAGATCGTGGACGGTCAGCAACTCATGTCCGACGCGCGCGTCATCAAGACCCGCGACGAAATCGCGCTCCTCAATACCTCCGCGATGATGGTGGATGCGGCCTACGACGAACTCTATCGCGCGATGAAACCGGGTATGCGCGAGAACGAAGCGGTTGGCCTCGTCAGCAAAGTGCTGTACGACCTGGGCTCCGAATACGTTGAAGCCGTGAACGCGATTTCCGGCGAACGCTGCAATCCGCACCCGCACGTATTTTCAGACCGCGTGCTGCGCCCCGGCGATCCCGTGTATTACGACATTCTTCATTCCTACATGGGCTACCGCACTTGCTACTACCGCTGCTTCACCATTGGCTATGCGTCGCACGCCATGATCGACGCTTACAAACGCTGCCGCGAATATCTGGACGCGGCGATTTCGCTGGTGCGTCCAGGCCGCACCACCGGAGAAATTGCCGCGCTGTGGCCAAAGGCACAGGAATTTGGATTCCCCAACGAAGAAGCGGCGTTCGCTTTGCAGTACGGCCACGGCATCGGCCTGGCGATTTGGGAAAAGCCGGTCATCAGCCGCTTGGTTTCGCTCGATCATCCCTACGAGATCAAGCCCGGCATGGTTTTCGCTCTGGAAACTTTCTGGCCTTCCACCGACGGATGGGCTGCGGCGCGCATTGAAGAAGAAATTGTGGTCACCGAAACAGGTCACGAAGTGATCACGCGCTTCCCGGCGGAGCAATTGATGGTGGCGGGCGCTCATTATTTCACCGTCAACGGGCCGATGTCCGCGACGCGCGAATCCGAATCGGCGCCCAGCAAGCGCGTCAAGGAAATGGTCGAGGCCAGCGCCAAAATTGAGCGGGTCGGCGTCACCGACTAAGTACTTATTTCGTTTCCTCGAGGAATTATGGCCATCAGTGTTGTGATGCCCGCGCTCGAACTGACACAGGAAACGGGCAAGCTCGTTTCCTGGCGCAAAAAAGAAGGCGAAGCAGTTGCCAAGGGTGAGACGTTGCTGGAAGTCGAAACGGACAAAGCCGTCGTCGAAGTGGAGGCGCTCGCCGCCGGATTTTTGGCCGGTGTGCGGGCGAAGGAGGGTGACGTCGTCCCAGTTGGCCACACAATCGCCTGGATTGTGAACAAGGGCGAATCCGCCCCCGTGGATGACGCCCCTACCGCGGCGGCGGCCAGCGTAGCCACACCTGCAGCCCGTGCCGCTGCGTCGGCAGTCCAGTCAGACGACGCTGCAAACTCCGGCGCGAAGGTAAAGATTTCACCGAAGGCTCGCCGGCTCGCGAGCGAGCTGCACCTCAGCCTCGACAGCGTGCGCGGTTCAGGTCCCGGCGGAGAAATTCTCGCATCGGATATCGAGGCCGCAGCAAAATCCTCGGCGGCGTCACCGTCACCGAGCGTTGCCGCATCATCCTCCCGTACGAAAATCGAAACGCTCACCGCGATCGGCCGGTTGATGGCAGAGCGCACCACGCAAAGTTGGACCACCGTGCCGCATTTTTTCCTGGTGCGCGAGGTCGACGCCAGCGCGCTCCATCGGATGCGCGAAAAACTGACCGCTTTCGCCACTACAAATTCCGGCGCCAAGATCACGCATACGGATTTGCTCACGGCGCTCGTCGCGCGCGTGTTGCTGCAGCACCCGCGCATGAACGCGAGCTGGACTCCTGCTGGAATCCAGCTTCATCCTGAAGTGAATATAGCCATCGCCATCGCGGTAAACGACGGCGTGATCGCCGCAGTGATTCCCAACGCGCACGTCGCGAGCATCGCCGAAATCGCAGCGCAAAGGCGGGACCTTGCCGATCGCGCCAAATCTGGCAAGTCGCGCCCGCAGGATTTCGCTGGCGCCACCTTCACAATCAGCAACCTCGGCATGTTTCATATTGATTCCTTCACTGCGATTATTCCACCGCCGCAAGCGGCGATCTTGGCGGTCGGCGCGATTTCCGATCGCATCGTTGCGATCGACCGCCAAGCCGTCGTCCGCAGCATGATGACGCTCACGCTGTCCTGCGATCATCGCATGGTGGATGGCGCCCGTGGCGCGCAGTTCCTGAATGAACTGACCCAAGCGATCGCTGAACCTCAGAAGTACTTGCGCTGACGACGCCCTCTCTCGACGCCCCACTGCCAGCGGCCACGGTAGTTGCGCCTTCCGCGCCGCGCAGAAAATCCTTCTACGCGAATCTTTGGGTTCAGGTTCTGGTCGCGATCGCACCCACGGAGCGTAGTGCTTCTCTGTGATTCGCACACTCTGGTGTCCAAGCAAGATCGAAACGCGTTCCATCGGTACACCGGAAAGCAGGAGTTCAACTGCGAATGTGTCGCGGAACCTATGAGGATGACCACCAGTGACTTTCGCTAGCTCAAAGAGCTTTGCCAGCCGTCTCCTCCAGCTGCCTATTGTGATTTCGATCAGCTGTCTGCCATCCCAGAAGAAACGTGTCGCCGTAACTTTTGCTGTTCGCTTTAGCGCATAAGCGACTGGATCCGGCAGAAAGGTTTTGGTGCTCGACGCCCGCCTGCGGAGCGAATGCTCTGGGTGCGAACATCGTCATTTCCTCGCCGGCCTGCTTCGTTGGCAAATTCGTTGTGTCTGGGGCGGGACAGAGGTAGGATTCGGCTGCGACGGTCCCAAATCGGAAATTCCGCTTCATAGGCAGTTCGGTGCATTTTTCCGGTTAGCAGGCGGGCAGAAACGGAAATTCCGGTTGGAGCGAGACTGCTTCGAACGGAGGAAATTGTCCACATGCATCACAAGATGAGTTCACGAATCTGCACCAGCGTCGTATTGGTGCTGATGGCAGTCTTTTTGTTTTCTAATTCTACCCACGCAGCACCGCAGAACAACTCCAACAATGGGTCAAAAGAGAAGATCAGTGTAATGGCACACCTGCCGCTGCCGGGATCAGCGGTGCGGCAGATTTTTTTGCAACAAGAGAACGGAAAGCAATACCTCTACCTGCAGCAGAATGTGCATTTCACGGTGGTGGATGTGACCGATCCGAAAAATCCGCGAATCGTGGATCGCGTAGCGTCAGAAGGCAAATTGACTGACGTGGGCGCGGGTGTCGCCATTGCTGTGCAATCCGACCAGTCGGGACAAGCTAGCGTTCCGACGCAGACGATTCGCTTGGTGGATGTGAGCGATCCAAAAAATCCGCATACGGCCAAGAAGTTTGAGGGTGTCACCAGCGTGTATTCCGAAGACGGACGGAAATTGATCTACATAACGAACAGTGAAGGACTGTGGGTCATCAAGCACTACGAGACCTTCCGCTTGCCGCTTTGCACTTCGGAGTCGGAAGAGAATTCCGTAGCGCAATGCCGGTAGGAGACTAACTTCAGTCGCGATAGCGCTGTTCATCAGTGGCTGGCTGCCCCGCCGGCTCGCCGGGATTTCATGGTGAGCCGGCGACGCTGCCACAACTCCTCGCTACTTGTATTCGTCCATGTTGCGGGCTATCGCCTCATCCATCGCATCGACCGGAGCGCAGCTCGGGCTTGAGTTTTTTTGAGCTCTAACTTTGTTGAGCGAGTTGAACTGCCCACTTGGAATCCGAGCCTGACGCAAGTGGGTGAAGTCACATCAACCGATCTGTGGGACGCTCGAAGGCGCTGACCACTCCGCAGTTGGTACCGAAGCACCTCAACCTCGACCGACAGACGATGGTCATCCGGCGCGAGGGAAAACCCATTATCGTTTCATCTCAGAATGGGGTCCACACAAAGCGAAGACCGACACGAATCCCGATGGGTTGCCGCTCTCTGTTTTCGACGGACTCCGCGGCGCGATAGCTGGAAATCGTGAGCTGTTCTACAAAGATGTCGCCGTTCCATTTTTGGGTACAACGAGCCGGGTGCAAAGGTTTCCGACGGTGTTACGGTGCAATTCTGGCGACGTGGTATGCAGTCTTCGGCGATCGGCTCTTCCACAGCGTCGCGTTCTACTCTGGAGCGCCCGGAACTTCCGCAGCGACGGCTGTCTGCTGGCGCCACGCGTCGGGCGACGACAGATTTCGCCGCAACAGCGCCGGGTCGAGCTCGTGTTCCCAGCGCGCCACTACGAGCGTGGCTACTCCGTTGCCCAGCATATTCACCGTCGCGCGGAACATGCTCATGAAGCGATCGATTCCGAGAATCAAACCCATCGCAGCCACCGGAATCGTCGGGATCACCATCAACGTACCCACCAGTGCGATAAATCCCGCCCCCTGCACGCCGGACGCGCCCTTCGACGTCAAAACCGCCACGGCAAAAAGCGTGAGCTGTTGCGCCAGCGTCAAGTGAGTGCCGGTAGCCTCGGCGACGAACAAGGCCGCCAGCGTTATGTAAAGACTGCTGCCATCGGTATTAAAGGTGTAACCGGTCGGCACCACCAGTCCCACCAATGCCTTGGAACATCCCAATTGCTCCATCTTTTCCATCAGTGTCGGCAGCGCAGGTTCCGAGGAACTGATCGCCAGAGTGAGGATGATCTCCTCCTTTATATACAGCAAATACTTAAAGATGCTGAATCCCGCCAGCCAAGCGATCGCCCCCATCACGATCAGGACGAACAAGATGCACGTGACCCAGAACGTAACGACCAACTTGATCAACGGGCCAAGCGAGGAAATTCCGTAAGCACCTACGGTGAAAGCCATCGCGCCGAACGCGCCAATCGGAGCGAACCGCATAATGATATTGATCACGCCAAAAACGCCACGCATGAGGGATTCCAGGAAATCGAGGAGCGGTTTGCTTCGGCTTCCCATCGCTGACAAGGCGAAGCCGAACAAAATGGACACCAGCACCACCTGCAAAATATCTCCCTTGGCGAATGCGTCCACCACCGTGGCAGGGATGATGTGCAGGATAAAATCGGTCACGCTTTGCGCTTTGGCCGCGCCGGCGTAATTTGCCACGGCCTTGGTATCCAGCGTTGCAGGATCCACGCTGAGGCCGGCGCCGGTATGCACCACATTGCCGACCACCATGCCGACCAGCAAGGCCAGCGTCGATACGATCTCGAAGTACAAAAGCGCCTTGCCGCCGACCCGGCCGATCTTTTTCATATCCTGCATGTTGGCTATGCCCGTAACCACGGTGCAAAAAATGACGAGCGTGATAACCATACTTATCAGCCGGATGAAAGCGTCGCCGAGCGGCTTCATGGCCACCGCGGCGTGCGGCCTCAGGTAGCCGAGTATGATCGCGGTGATGATGGCCAGCAAAACTTGGCCCCACAAGCTCCGGTAGAAGGGTTTCCGGCCCGATTGCCGCATGGCCTTGGAGGATGCCGAGGAAGATGGTGTAGGACTGGAAGTTTCCATGCTCTGTTCTCCCTTCAGTTCGACGACTGCGTAAGAATCTCCCTGCGGCGAAACGGTGCTGTTATCAGCAATCGAACCAAACCGGGGCCGCCGGCGGCACCGGAGCAGACTCGCCAAGTCACAGGTCGCGATGCGGTAGGCTTGCTCTCGATTGGCGGCGGAGTCTAGCACAATTCGCGGCCGCAGGAACGCTGATCAGCGCCTTCAGACGGCAGAGCGCCGCTTGCCTGGTCCCCGGAATGAGTTGAAAAACTTCCTGCTATCGCACGACACTTGTTTGATATAGTGCGCGCACTGTCATGCACCGTTCCGCGACGAACGAAGTGAATGATTCTGCCTCCGCGTTATCTCCGTCACTCACACCAAACCAGATTCGCGGCTTCTGGGCGTCGTGGGGTGGATGGACACTGGACGGCATGGATTCCTTCGTTTACGCGCTCGTCCTGGTGCCCTCGCTGCGTGAACTTCTACCGCGTTCCGGCATTCCAGCCACCAAGGGAAATATTGGACTGTACGGAGGACTGCTGTTCGCGCTGTTTCTGATCGGCTGGGGACTTGCGTTTCTTTGGGGTCCGATCGGAGACAAGTTTGGCCGAATGCGCACGCTCATGCTGACCATCGTGTGGTATTCGTTATTCACCTTTCTCAGCGCCTTCGTCACGGGTGTGTGGCAACTTGCGATTCTCCGTCTGCTCGCCGGAGTGGGCATTGGCGGAGAATGGGCCATGGGCGGCACGTTTGTCGCCGAGGAGTGGCCGGAGAGCCGGCGTCGCGTCGGCGCCGGCCTGATGCATACTGGTTATTACGTCGGCATATTTCTGGCAGCCCTGGCTAACTACGGCATCGGCAGCCGCTTTGGCTGGCGCGCTATGTTTGTGGTGGGCGGTGTGCCGGCATTGCTGCTCGCCTGGATACGCCACGGAGTCACCGAGCCCGCTGCCTGGAAACAGAAAGAAAGTGTTATCCGGTCGTGGGCCGTGTGGCGCCCATTCGCAACGTTGTTTTCGGCCGCCTGGCGCCGCCGCACAATCGTGAATGCCCTGCTGATGCTGGTCTCGATCTGCGGACTGTGGGCCGGCACAGTGTATGTTCCCTCGGCCATCACCTCGCTCGCCGAAGCTGGCGGACGAAGCACTCCGCAAGCTGTGCATCTGGCTTCGTGGGGCATCATGCTGGTTTCGTTCGCCACGATTCTCGGCTGCCTGGCCATGCCGCGGCTCGCCGAACTGGCTGGACGACGTAGTGCGCTCGCTATTTTTTTCGCTTTGATGATGGTGTTTATTGCGCTCACGTTCGGCAAGGTTTTCTATCTCGGGCCGGGCGCGCTTCCATGGTTTTTCGTTTGCCTCTTCTTTCTGGGCTTGGGCGGCGCCAACTTCGCCGTATATACGCTCTGGCTGCCCGAGCAGTACCCTACGGAGTGCCGCGCCAGCGCCTTTGCCTTTGCCACATCATTCGCCCGATTTGGCGGCGCGGGAATCACATTCCTGGTTGGAGCGGGAGTGCGGCATTTCGGCTCGCTCGGGACTCCCGTCGCAATGACTTCTATTGCTTTTGCTCTGGGGCTGCTGCTGATTCCGCTCGCCGCGGAAACGCGCGGCCAGACGCTGCCCGCTTAGTTCGAATATTCGCCCAACCACGAGTACGTTCGATCGTCGCTACCGAACTATTCGCAGGCGTTGCAGGAGCAGGAAAACCAGGTCACGCTACGCCGACGCCCCGCGCTTTTACCGGTGTCGCCGTATCGGCAATCGCAGCAGTTTGCTGCGCATTTTTGACGGCGCGGGCTGCCAGAGGCTTCAGCCAGAACAAGGCCATGAACGCCGCCACTAGATCGCACACAATCATGGCCCAGAAGACCTTTGACCAGGAACCGGTTTTTGCAAACAGCCAAGCAGCGCCGGGCCCGGCAAACCCGGCGGCAACGCCCTTGGCCGTGTACACGATCCCGTAATTAGTGGTTGCCCATCTGTTTCCGTACAAGTCGCCGGTGATGGAAGGGAACAACGAGAAAATATTGCCCCACGCGAAGAAACAAAGTCCCGACAATACAATGAACCAGAGGGGATGATTGATCAGTTGGAGCAATGCATACACCGCGATTGCCTCCAGCACAAATGCGATGAAGATGGCATTCTCGCGGCCAATATGGTCCGAAACCCATCCCCAGAACGGGCGTGTTAACCCGTTCAAGATCCGATCGACGGTGATGGCCAGCACCAATGCGGTCATGCCGAATGCCACGATTACATTATCCACGTGGTACGAGGATGCCATGGGGTTGAGTTGGGCCGTAACCACCAAACCGCCGAAGGCTAACATGGTCATCATCACGTAGATCAAATAGAAAGACGGCTGGCGTAGCATCTCCCACGGCGACATGTCTACAGCCGAAGTGTTTACCTTCGCTTTGATCTTCGCTTCTTTCTCCTTCCAGTTCGGTGGCGTCCATCCAACCGGTGGCCTAGCTAAGAAGAGTGAAGCAGCCAGGACCACCACCCCCTGGACAATTCCCCAGACTATGAACGTGTGTTGGTAACCAGAGGTTTTGAGCATCGCGGCAACCGGAGAAATCGTCGTCGCGGTGCCTATGCCGAAAGCTCCCGCGGTCAGCCCCACGCATAAACCGCGATGGTCCGGGAACCATTTCAGGGCGTTGCCAATTGCCCCTCCGTATACGATTCCCGCGCCGATACCGCCTACGCCGTACCAGAAGTAGAGGGTGTTGATCGTTTCTGCGCGGCCCGACCCGACCCAACCAAGTCCCACCAGGATCGCTCCAACACCCAGCATGAATCGAGGTCCGATTCGATCGACTAGATATCCTTCAAACGGTACGAGCCAGGTTTCAAGTGCGACGAATAAAGTGAAGGTCCATTGCACGGCGACCAGCGTCACATGCAGATGGGCTTGTATAGGTTTGGTGAACAGAGTCCATGCGTACTGCAGGTTCGCGATCGCCATCATCGCAACGATCCCAGCAATCAATTGGGCCCAACGGTTGGGAATACGCGAGGGATGAATAAGAGCGGCTGGAGATCCAACCATAGGCTACCTCCGTAAACGGCGCGTTAGACGTTAACAGCGCACTGCCGGAACGACGTGGTTCCGCCGAATTGTGCCCGATGAGCCGTGCGGACCCGAACTCAAGCATCCCCTGGCTTTGCGAACTTTGCTATACTGGTCCGTTAACCGAACCACTTGCGCAACACCCATAACACGCTGTTTCGCGACTGTCAAGCCTTCCCTAACACTGCGGCAATGGGACCGCAAGTAATCGAGCTTGAGACCTGACTGATGCCGATGGATGAAAATCTGCGTGCGCAACTGCGCACTTATCTGTCTCACCTGGACGGCTTAATCCGACGCGGGCATCAGGTTCTCCGCACTTTGGAAAGCGATCCCTCCAATCCTGCAACAATGGCGGCCACTCGCACCTGGCAAGAGGACTGCGGCGTCACCATTAACCAATTGTCTGGAGGCAGCAAGGCTCATTGGCTGGCCCGAGCGTTTAGCGAAGCTTTCCTGATGCGCTCAGCGAACGGCAATGCGGTGACAGTAGTGTCGCCTGCCGAGCTCGTGAAGCGAACGATCGGTGTGCTGGAGCAAGCCGTTGCGTCACTCGCCGGAATGAACGAAGGCCAGGACGATTCCGGATCACGGGCTTCATCTTCATCCGGATCATCGGCGGCGCCACGACCCCGGCGGTTCGAGTTCGTCCACAGTCTGGAGTTGAGGCCCATTGCCGAGCAGGCCTACATCGATAGCCGGCGCGCCATCGAGCAAGGCAATTACGACCTGGCGCTGCGCACCTCGTGCGGAATACTGGAGGCCATCGTGACTGACGCGCTGGAATTCAAAGGGCTGCCCGCGCTGGCTGCCTCGGGCGCGCCTGTGGGAAAAATTGCCGATTGGTCCTTCGAGACGCGGCTTGCCGTCGCGGAGAGCGCAGGGCTCATTCGTGGCGGATGCGCCCGGCTGCCAGCAGTCGCGCGGGCGTATCGAGATCACGACATCGCCAACGTCGATAGCGCCCCGCGGGCGACGGTTTCCGAGCGCGATGCTCGACAGACCGGGCAAGTGCTTCATGTCGTGATGAGAGATCTGGATCCTGGTCGGTAGGGTCCCTAAACTAGCCCCTCTTCCGCAGCTTTGCGGCGTATATATATTCTTTGAGCGCAATTCTTTCATGGCTTGGACCCTGAGATTCGCTAACATGCGTGTTTCCAGCGTGACCTGTTGTTGCGTGCGAGGGCTGGCGTTGCGATTTACTTGTAGTGAAGGCCGACCTTATTACAAACACAGCGGCGATTCGCAGGATCAAGCCAGGTACCTGCTTCGCTGCTCTCGACACGAAGGTAGCCAGTTACCTGGGACTGATTCCGCGCGAGCACAATTCGGGCGGAAAGTAGCGTCTGGGATCGATCACCAAAGAAGGGAATAATTTTATGCGCATGTTGTTGGTCGAGGCGGCGCAGATTGCGGTACGCTGCGATACGGCAATGCCTTCGGAGTGTTTGCATCGCTGCCACCGCAAAGCGATGAGTGTGGCCAAGGTGGCGATTCGACTGTACCGGATGCTACTCACCAATCGCGGGTATCCAGAGTTCGTTCGTGTCGAGTGCGCAACACGCGGGTGTCGGTTGGCTGTTGCAAGCTACGCCGTAGAGTTGATTGGGCGCCCTCGTCCCGATGCAAATCGGGATTCGGATGCGTGAATCGTGGCCGAAGTTGAGGCCGTAACGGTGGCTGGCGGAACGACTTGATCGTGCGGGTCCCCGAAAGCTGGGTCAGCATGCGAGATTTCGAGCTTGCCTGCGGCTCGCAGGCTTCGGTCCTCCCAACCACTCGGACAGCGACTCGGTCTTCAAACTATTCCCAGGCGCGATTGTGTCGTGACAATGCCTTGGTTCTTGTCGAGGGGCACCCTTGGTGTAATCGCAGACAACATCCAGACAGGCCGCTATCGGGGCGTGCAGCGGGCTTAACGCCGTGGTCGCATTTTTGGATCGTAGCGAAACACACAGCGTCGGGAGCCTTACATTCAGCAGCTCAGCCGGGTTGGAGTTCAGGGTCGAGCAAACCAAAGGCGATCGTGGAAGTCACATGTACGAATTGCGGCAAGTTCCTGGCGTTGGTTATTCTGCCGGGACGAAATATGAGAAGCCAATCAGGGCTCGATCGAATCTGGAAATGGTCCGCACACTGAAGGAGGTGCAACAACTTACAGTCAGTAAAGAATTGGCGCTCCTTGGCATCGTCCGCGCGGAAAAGCAGGAATTTTTTTAAGACCTCTGAGTCCCTATCGCGATCGACAGCGGTCCGTACTAAAGCACCGCAGCACCGATCTATGAAGTTTTTCGGGCGAACCTGGGAAACAGGTAGTCGGCTCGCGGGGGAGTGGAATGCGGCGAAAGTTGTGACGGTTGCGCCAGTAGGTTTCCTAAGATGATGGCTCCGACCGAAAACAATACAACACCCATGATTGGGAGAAAAACATCCAGCGAGCTTGGCCTCCCCAACATTGAGCACCAATCGCGTTCCAGAAGGAACCACGCGCTTCGCGGGAACGCACGCAGTCAATATCATAGCCAAGAGTAGGCAATATTCTGCAAGCTATCCCATTTTGTGATTGGCTGGAAGAGTTCACGCAACTACAAAGCCTCTTTGGCAAATTTGTCCTTAGGAATGAAAACGGACGAATTAAGTGGCAGCGACGAGGGGCGACGATGTATTGCTAGATCGTTGAGAGATGGGATGGTAAGACCGACATGACCTCGTTTTTGGGGGACACCAGCCTGGTCCGCGGAAATCCGCACGGAGGTGTCCTGGATACGATTTTCAAACGCAGAACGACGACAACTCTCCGCTTCTGGTCACGGCAGTTGAAATCGCCTTCCTAGCTGGCTATAGGTAAGCGTCGTCCCGAGACCGTTGTGACTAATAGCGGTATTGGTTACGCTGAGTGACGAGAGTCTTTAGCAAGGTCAATAGCGAGAACCCACGCAAAACAGATGCGAAAGAAAGGCCCGTCTCCTATTTAATGCGTTTAAGGAGAAGCTAAAGCAAAAGTGAAATCGAAAATCCCGGGTGGACTCGAACTTTTGTGTTAGACTCGCGGCCATTGTATTTCCGCGTGAAGCCGTGACGACTAATAGGAGGCACGTTATGTCTCTAACCGGCGCTGTTCCTTCCCCCCAATTGAAGCTAGATGTCGAAAAGACGGCGGTGGAAACATCCGTTCGCTGCACGGGTCGAATCACCTCCACTACAGCGGAATTCCTCAAGACGACCGTTCGTCCTCTTATTCCCGGTGCTAAACGTATCGTGATGGTTCTTACGAACGTAAGTTTTCTGGACAGCTCCGGGCTGGGGACGATCGTGGGATTGTGGGTAACCGCGAAGAAGGCAAACTGCGAGCTGAAACTCGTCAAAGCGAATCAGAAAATCATCGACCTATTTCTCATGTCTAATCTGGCCTCGATCCTCGAGGGCCACGAGGAATATCTGGGGCTTACGCCCGACTGACTTCTCCGCTCGATTGCTAGCGCGCTTGCGGCCCGTCGCGAGGGCGGATATTCGGCAATTCTGATTTGTGGACTTCGTCGCGGCTATTCAGTGTTACCGAGAACTCAGAGTCACATGATTTCATAACAACGCTTGAGTAGTGCAGACAAATAAGTTTCACACAGTGGGCCGGGCCGATCAGGACTGGAAAGTGAGGAAGAACGTGGTCCAACTCTTGGGGGCAGATCAGGGGTCGCGCGCAAGCTTGCTTCATCTGTGATAAGCCACAGACGGGGTTGTCGCAACCCTCCCTGGTCGAATCGCACGCCGACGCTCCCGTCGTACCGTCAATCTTCCAGGTCTTGGCGGAAAGCCGGCTGCGACGGATTCACGCTTCCATCAATCACCGCCACCAACAGATCCCCGTACGCGTCCGCCGCCTCCGCCAAAGCAGCGTAGCCGCGTTCCCGCTGCAGCGCTCCACTCGCCGAATAGATCAACGTGAAGTAGCGCCCCGACGAATACTGCAGCTCCAGCAACTTGTTCGGCATGTCGGGATCGCCTTCCTGTCCCAACACGTCCATCAACGCCACCGTCCATTGCCGACCCTTCGGGTCAGTGACGACCTCGCGTTCGAGGTATTGCCATTCGTCCATGCTCCACAATGCCATGTCTATTCCAGCAGTTGCCGCAGCGCTTGCGCCACCTGCGATCCGGTGAATGGTTTAGGGACCAGCAAGACTCGTTGCGCGTTCCGCGAACGCAAGCTCGCCACAGCCACCTCCGGCGTATCGCTGATGATGACAATGGGAAAGTTTGCGTGATCCCGATGATGACGCACGGAGTCGAACAGCGCCTCGCTCATATCATACGAGCTGCAATCCAGCACGAGCGCTTCGGATCGCTGCGAAACAATCAATTCATTGACGCCGACGTTGTAACCCTCAGCGAACACTTCAAAGCCCGCATCGCGCAGCGCAAAGGTCAGCAGCTCGGCAATCTCCGGCGTATCGTCTATGAGCAGGATGCGCTGCAAGCGTACGCTACTTCTTGACGGCGCCGGTGCCTGGCAGCCGTTTCTTCTTGCCTTCGCAGGGCTCCAGATCCATCACCCAGATGCGCCCGCCCGCTGTGTAATATGCGCGACGATCGTTTTCAAACATCGCGCCCCAGGCCTCCAGCGTGCGCATCGCGAAGGTGACTCCTTCAAAGTTGTTGCGCGCGTGGTTCAGCACTTCATTCGTGTGCCAGTTATCGGTGAGGATTGCGTCACCCGCGTGTACGCGCAGCACGGTGTAGTAGCGGTCGTAAGCCGCTTCGGTCCGCACCTCGCGCGTGGAACCGCGCTTTTTTCCCTCGGTGACGACGTAGCTTTCCTGCGCCTCAGGTGCCGCTGTCGGTAGATTCGTGTCGGTGCTCATAGGGTTTGCGCCACCGCCTCGGCCGCAGACGCCGTGGCCATGTTCACCAGGTTTTTCGCGTCGGCTGCCTGAATCAATGCCTCGGGCAATTCGATGCCCATCATCTTCCATTGCTGGTTGGCAAAAGTCTGCAATTTGGCGATGTGCTCGGCGTGCAAGTGCCCGAAGCGTCCTTGCAATTTCAAATACTCCGATACCGGTCGCATGTTCTGCGGGCGGAAACTGTAATCGTACTCGCGCTTCTCCGGGTTCCACTCCCAGATCGGATACAACCCGCATTCCACCACCAGTCGGCCCAAATCAATCGAGCGCGGGGTTTCGTACACGAAACCTTTCTGGCACGGTGTGTAAATCATCAGGTAAGCAGCGCCCTTGTGGTTCAGTCCCTTGCGCACTTTGTTCATCAGGTCAATCGGATATCCCACGCTGGCCGTCGCCACATAACAGTGCGGATGCCCCGCAGCCATCATGCGCGCCAGATCTTTCGGGAAAAGTGTCTTCGCTTCCGGAACCACCGGCCCCGGAGGTGTGAACGTCGTCATCCCGCCGTAAGGCGTTCGCGACGACGCCTGAATTCCGGTGTTCGCATACTGTTCATTGTCGTAACAAATGATCAAGCAGTCGTGATTGCGATACAGCGCGCCGGAAATCGAAGCGAGTCCGATGTCGGACGCGCTGCCGTCACCCGCTTCGCAGATAATATTCGGAAACGCGCCCTTCCACTTGCCCTTGCGAATCATCGCTTCATAGGCCGCGGCAACTCCCGCGGTGAAACTGCCCGCGCTGCCAATCTGCGTGTGCGCCCACGGCACATTGTACGGCGTACACAAATACGAACTGTTCGCCACATACATGCAGCCCGTCGGTCCCACCAGAATCGTATTGTCCCCCGCCGCTTTGCTCGTCATGCGGTACTGAATGGACGGTCCGCAACCCGCGCAAGTGCGATGCCCCGGCACAAACGGCTCGCTCGCCGGCAAATCCGGATTGTAAAACCGCGCCCCTTGATTCGGGCTTCCCAGAATCGGCAATATCTGGCGCTCTACTTCAATTCCTGGCATATCAGTTTCTCCCACGGCAGAGCACGCAGTCCGCGCTCCACCAGTCGTTGTACGAGCTCGTAAGTCCACCACCAAAAATAATTTCTACTCTTCGAATCCCACCCAATGCGTGCGCTTTTCAATCTTCCCACGTTTCTGCGCTTCCGTCATTTTCTTCGCCATCCAGTAAAATTCGTTCAGCACGATCGCCTCGCCGCCCATTCCCGCCATGAACGACAGCACCAGCGGCTTGTGCTGGCTCTCGTACAGAGCCGCACAAACCTCGCCGTACAGCACGCCGCCGCTGCTCACGCTGCCCAGGCCCATGTTCGTCTCGATCACGCCCACCACTTTAAATTTACTGAGCACCTCGTTCACGCGCTCCGTCGGATACGGCCGGATCGTGCGCAGCCGCACCATCCCCACCTTCAATCCATTGTCGCGCATGTGCTGAATCGCAAATCGCGCCGTCACTGCGTGCCCGCCCTGCAAGAAGAACACCACGTCCGCGTCATCGGTCATGTACTCTTCCACCCACGGATCGTAGCGCCGCCCGAAAATTTTCGCGAACTCGTCGTGCACCTGCTCGATCACCGCCGCTGCGCCTTCCATCGCGCGAGCCCGCTCCAACTGCAGCGGCGGACCCTGTTCCGGCATGATCTGCGGACCGTGCGAAACCGGATGCCGCGGATCGAGCGGGTAGGGATGCTTGTACGGCGGCAAAAATTCCTTCACCTGACCGGAATCAGGCAACTCGACATCACTGGTAATGTGCGAAACGAAAAACCCATCCTGGCAAACCATCTGCGGCAATAGCACGCGCGGATCTTCGCCAATGCGATACGCCATCAGGTGATTGTCGAATGCTTCCTGCGCGTCGCACGCCCAGCCCATCAGCCAGCCCATGTCGCGCGTTGAGAGCGCATCCGTGTGCTCGGAGCCGAAATCACCCGGAGGATCGAGCGTGCGGTCGGCGATCATCATTTGCACCGGCATACGGCTGCCGGAGATCGGCGAATAAAGTTCATAGGCGAACTGCACGCCCACTCCCGAGCTGCCGGTGAAAACGCGCGCGCCGCTCGATGAAGCGCCGTGCGAGATGCTCAATTGCGAGTGCTCGCTATCGGCCACGATGTACTCCGCGTCGAGCTCTCCATTGGCCACCATCTGCGCGAGCGCCATCATCGTCGCGGTATAAGGCCGGATCGGGTACGCCGCAATCACATCCACGTCGGCATACTTCGCCGCCTGCGCCGAAGCGACGCATCCGTTGATCCGCACCGTTCTCCTTTTTACTTCCGTAGCGGTGGCCATCATTCGCTCCAATCCTGAATGTATCCTGAATATTCCCCTAGATGTTCTTTGGCGCGCGCTCGCCCAGATTCTTCAGCTCTTTCGCCTGCCTGCCGTGCAAACCCGGTGAAACCGCGAACGCCGTATCCATGCGCACCACACCCGTATCGAAGTCCAGTTCCGGCACGCCCTCTAAACAGCCCGTCGGACATTCCTCGATGCACACGCGACAACCCTTGCAGTAATCCACCAGAATCTTGTACAGCCCGTTCGAACGCACATCACGCACAATGCACGGCTCGGGACAAACCAGATAACAGTTGTCGCACGCATTGCACGTGCCGCAACTGAAGCAGCGCCCAGCCTCCTCCACCGCCTGCTCTTCCGTGAACGGCTGAATCACTTCTTGCTGCGTCTTGCGCCGCGATTTCGGCGGCAGCAACGTCTGCTGCACCCGCGGGAAGTGCGGGAAATACGTCATGTTCATGCGGTTCAAATCGAAAATCACGTCCACTGGAATCGTGCGCGGCTCCAGCGCCACTGCACGCATCACCTTGTCCAGATTGAACGCGACGCGCTTCCCATCGCCCACCGCATTCACCACCATCAGCGGCTGCCCCTGACCCAGCTGCACGATGTCGCCCGCGGCGAAAAAGTTCGTGTCGCCCAATCGTCCGAAGCGGTCAATCTTAATCGTGCCGCGCTCCGTCTTGAATTCCTGCGGCAACCATGCCAGCGATGGCCGCTGCCCCACAGCGATGATCACGTTGTCCACCGCAAATTTCTCCGGGGCAGTTTCGCGATCAATATTGATCGGTGAAGCATTGATGGCGCCGGCAAACCTCGCCGGATGCAACTGCAAAGCCTCGACCTTTCCGTTGCCCAGGACGGCCGTCACCGCTCGCGCGTGCAACAGCTCCACGCCTTCTTCCTTCATGTCGTGCAAATCTTCCGGCGACGCCGGCATTTCCTGCGGGTTGGCCTCTACCGTGATCATGGTGACTTCCACCGCGCCTTGCCGCAGTGCTTCGCGCGCGCAATCAATCGCGGTGTTTCCGCCGCCGATCACTGCCACACGCGCGCCCAACTTCACTTTCGACACGCCCATGCCGATGTCGCGCAGGAACGGCAGGCCAAAATGCACGCCCTCCTTGTTCTCGCCCTCGGCTCGCGCGCTGTTCGGTTCGATCAACCCCACCGCCAGCACGCACGCGTCATAGTCTTTTTTCAATTGATCCCAGGTCACATCTTTTCCCACTTCCACATTCGTCTGGATCGTTATACCCAGCTCCACCAGCCGCTCGATCTCGCGATCCAACACGTTCTGCGGCAACACCCAATCCGGAATTCCGCCGCGATTGAGTCCGCCGGCCTTCGGCGACTTTTCCAGGATCGTCACCTTGTAGCCCAGCCGCGCCAGTTGATACGCCGCGCTGTGACCCGCCGGGCCTGAACCAACCACCGCCACTTTCTTGCCGTTCGGCGTCCCGGGCTTCACCACATCGCGCGTCAGCGCCTGTCCTAGATCGCCGAGAAACCTCTCGACCGCGCGAATCGAAATCGCCTCGTCGTATTTCCCGCGGTTGCACGCTTGCTCGCAAGGGTGGTAGCACACGCGCCCCGTCACCGACGGGAATGGCATGTCTTCCTTGATCAGCGCGTAGGCGTCCAAATACTTCCCCCGCTTCACGAGATCCAGATAGCCCTGAATCTTTTCGTTCGTGCCGCAAGCGTTGTTGCACGGCGGCAATTTGTCGCGATACACCGGCCGGATCGAACGCCAGTTCCCGGTCGGAAACAAATCCTGCCCTTTTTCCTGCGTGGGCGCGGGTGTAATGCCGGCGAACGGAATCATCAGCCGCTCGGGAATCTTTGTGCCTTTGGTTGACATATGCCCTTTTCCTAGGCCGCTACTGGTCTCAGCGGCATGATGTGCAATTCTTCCAGCGCTAACTTGAATGCGTGCTTGTTCGCAATCATCGGCTCAATCGTTGCGATTTTCACGATGCCCGTGGTCTTCACCACCGCCGCAATCAGCGGAGCGGCGATATCCGGCGCGATCGATTTGTTGCGCTCGGCCGCGCCTTCGGTCGAAAGGCGGTCGAGACCCAGTTCACCCAAACGGTAGTAAAGCCATTTGTGGTCGGCGATCTTGGCAGCATCCACGCACACCAGCTGCGCCAGCCGTTCCGCGCCCGGCACAAATCGCAAAATGTACTCCGGCGTGTAGTGCGTGTTGATCACCAGCGTTCCGCCAGGAGGCATACCGCGCATGTAATCCCATCCCTTCACCATCGTCCCTTCCACCAGCACGATAATGTTGGGCTGCTCGTTTTCATACGTCAGCTCGTTCTCGATCACGCTGTCGCTCACGCGGCAATATTTGCGCGTCGGGCAATTCGTGCGATCGGGATTGTCCACGTAATTTTCCATGGCCTGCGCGTACTTGCCTTCCAGACGCGCGGAAGCGGAGATCGAATTGACGATGTCGCGCCCCTCTTTATCCATGATGATCCCGCGCGTCCAAACCGTGAGTTCCGTGTAAGCCATGATCAGCCTCGCTATTCAGTGGATGCGTCGGGACACAAATCCCCCACGCCTTTGCTCATTTTGTTCGCTGGTTTCAAATGATTGGCGCTGCCCCGATCGGATTCCAGCACCGCCAGAAAATCCCCGCACAACACCACAAAAGGTGCCGCCCGTCTGCCGCCTTGAAATTCCGCAATCGCCAGCAGCGTCGCCTTCTTGCAGATGCTTTCAATGTCCGCGCCCGTCCGCCCTTCCGTCCGCTCTGCGAAATCCTCGAAATCCACATCGGGCGCCAGCGGCACGCGCCCGCAGCACAGCCGCATGATCGCCGTGCGGTCCGCCGCGTCCGGTTTTGCGAACGGAATCTTGTAGTCGAAGCGGCCACTGCGCAGCAGAGCGGGCTCGATCCGCTCCAGGCGATTCGTCGCCGCCAGCAAAATCACGCCTTTCGCGTCGCGCAAATTATCAATCTCACGCAACAGCTGGCTCAAAATCCGTTGATGCACATCGGTGCCGAACTGTTCGGTGCCAAACCGCGGCGCCAGCGCATCAATCGTGTCGAAAAACAAAATGCAAGGCGCCGCCCTTCTGGCCTTCTTGAAAACTTCGCGCAGCGCACGCTCCGATTCGCCCAGCCACTTCGAATAAAGCTGCGGCCCGTCAATCGCGATCAGCGGCACCTGCTTTTCACCCGACAGCGCTCGCGCCATCGCCGTCTTTCCGGTTCCGGTCGGCCCCTCCAGCAGAATGCCGCGCGGCGGCATCAATCCCACCTGATCGTAAATCTCGTCGTGCATCTGCGAATGCTCGATCACCGCGTCGAGCAGCCGTTTCTGCTCGTTCAACCCGCCCAGAGACGCGAAAGTCGAAGTGCTTCTCTCGATCAAGAATTCGCGCGTCGCGCTGGGCTCCACTTCCTTCAACCCAGCCAGAAAATCCTCGCGCGTCACCTGCAACTTCCCCAGCTCGGCAGACACCGCTCCGTCCGTCTGCAGCGGAAACGAAGAAAGAAACCCGCGCAACGCGATCATTCCCACTTCCTGGCCCAACGCTTCCAAATCGGCGCCAACGAATCCGTGCGAATGTTCCGCAATCTCCTTCAGATCCACGTCCGGTGCCAGCGGCATCGCACGCGTATGAATTTTCAAAATCTGCAAACGCGCCTGCGTATTCGGCACCCCGATTTCAATTTCGCGATCGAATCTCCCCGGCCGCCGCAACGCCGGATCTAGCACTTCGGGAATGTTTGTCGCGCCAATAACGATCACCTGCCCGCGCGCCACAAACCCATCCATCAAACTCAGCAGCTGCGCCACCACGCGCTTCTCCACTTCGCCGGAAACTTCCGCGCGCTTGGGCGCGACGGCATCAATCTCGTCAATAAAAAGAATGGAAGGAGCATGCCTTGCCGCTTCCTCAAACACTTCGCGCAGCTTCGCCTCGCTCTCCCCATAAAACTTCCGCATAATCTCCGGGCCATTCAGGTGAATGAAGTGCACCCGGCTCTCAGCAGCCACCGCGCGCGCCAGCAAAGTCTTTCCCGTACCGGGAGGCCCGTACAACAACACGCCCTTCGGTGCCAGAATTCCCAACTGCTCGAAAACCCCCGAATACTTCAGCGGCAATTCCACAATTTCACGCACCCGCGCGACTTCACGTTCCAGCCCGCCGATATCTTCGTACGAAACCGCCGGCGCCCGCGCCGCCGTCTGCTCGCCTTCCACCACGCGAATGTCCGTGCGCTTCCCGATCACTACCGGTCCCGAAGGAATCGTACGCACCACCTGAAAATTCACGGCCTTCGCAAACGTCGGCACACGCACCACGCCGCCCGCGAGCACCGGCACGCCCTCCAGATCTTCCAGCATCCGTTCTGGCGCAATCGTCGCCGGCGCAGCTCCCACCCACAGCGGAGACAAGCGCACCGCCACCGCCTGCTGATGCTCGATCGGCGCCACCGTCACTTGCTCTTGCAATCCCGCGCTGCAATTGCTGCGGCAAGTCCCGTCAATCTGAATCATCCCTTCGAATCTATCGTCCGAAAGCTCGGCGCGCCCCACGCCTGTCATGCCGCCCGTAATTTTCAGCACGTCTCCCACGCGTCCGCCCATGCGCCGCAGATCGGCCGGAGCCAAACGCGCGATCGCATGCCCCACGTCTTCCACGCGCGCTTCCGCCACGCGCAGTGTAAGCGTCCCCGCAAGAGATGAGTTGGCGATTTCCGTCACGGCGTGACCTGCAAATTGCAGCAAAGGATACGGCGGGCGAATCCGTAGCCGAGAGTTCCTTGAAAAATTCCCGAGCCGGATTTTTCAATCGCGAATCGCACGCCCAAGTTGAAACTCACCCTGCTTCTAAAGTTTTTTCAGCACAATCTCTTCGACGTCTTCAATATGACGCCGCATCGCCGCGTTGGCCGCTTCCGTATCGTGGCGCTTGATAGCTGCCAGAATCCGCCGGTGGCCCGCCAGCGATTTTTCCGAGCGCCCTTGCACCTGTAATGATCGTTCCCGCGTGTCGCGCAGTAGGTCCATCAAAGTGTCGATCACCTTCAACACCACGGTGTTGCCCGAAGCGAGCGCGATGCTGTAATGGAATTCCGCATCTTCGGTGATAGCGGCATCTCCCCGACCTTGCTTTTCCTCTTGCCGCTGCAGAATCTCTTCCATCTCGGCGATTTCTTCACCCGAAGCACGCGAAGCCGCGCGCGCGGCCAGCGGAGGTTCCAGCATCTTGCGAAAATCCAGAAGCTCCGTCACCAATTCCTGCCGGCGCTTCAGAGCGCTGCCAAAAGGATCAATAGGTAAACCGCCCGATCGATCGCAAACGATGGTCCCGGCGCCTTGACGAGGATCCACCAAGCCCATCAGTTCCAAGCCCCGAATCGCGTCTCGAATGGAGCTGCGACTTACTTGCAGCTTCTCCGCAAGTTCGCGTTCCGAGGGCAGTTTGTCGCCGGGTTTCAGTTTCTTGACAATTAAACGTTCGATCTGCTTGGCGACTTCTTCGTAGACTTTGTTTCGCCGGACAACTTCGAAGTCGGATTTGGCGGGTTCTGGCATAAACAAGTGGTCTGAGAAGCGGACCAGTTAGCACACCGAGTATACGCCCCCTGTCAACTGTGAAGCAAATATTTTGGCTGCTCCGATCAAAAAATGCAACGTGCCTTGCCAGGCGCTAAACCGACGTTTCGTTCGCATCTCGCGCTCCGCTTCGGCCGAGCAGCAAAGCGTAAGGCCAACCGTCTCTTGCTACCAGCCAATGGTGCGGGCGCGCGACCCCAAACTCGGCACGAGTTCGCTTTGATCTAGAGCTGTAACAAGCGTGGCCGCAGTATGAGTTCGTCTCATGTACGGCTCACTTCGACGGAGGGGGGGTCACGCTTTGCCCTAATAACTTCGCGCAGCTGTACACCGTTCGCGTGTAGGGCATCGCGAGCCCCACACGCTCGCCCAACTCGACGAGCGTGCCAACCAACGCTTCCAGTTCCATTGGCCGGCCCGCTTCAAGATCTTGCAGCATGGAGGTCTTATGCTCTCCGACTTTTTCTGCACCCGCCATTCGCTGGTCGATGGAAACAGGCAACTGCATGCCCAACTTGTGGGAGACCGCCTCCACTTCCTGCATGATGTTGCGGATCAATGTAGAAACTCCCGGATCACGCACCATCTGAAGCAGCGTCGCACGAGTCAGCGCGCTCACCGGATTCAAGGAAGCGTTGCCCAAAACCTTTACCCAAATCTCGGGTCGGATACGCGCGGTGATGGGGCAGCGTAATCCGGAAGCGATGAGCGCCTCCGCAATTTTTCGGCTGCGATCAGAGCGCGAACCGTCCGGTTCGCCCAGAGAAATGCGGTTGCCCTCGATGTGCTGAACCACTCCGGGCGAGGTAATTTCGGTGGAGAAATACACGATGGAACCGACCACCCGGCGCGCCTCGATGGCCGAGGAAATCACTCCTCCGGGATCCACGCGCTCCAAGCGCAATCCTTCCCACTGGCCACCGAATCCCTGGAAGTACCACCAAGGGATTCCATTTTGTGTGCCGACAACCGTGGTCTCCGTCCCCAGCACAGGCCTCAACTGCGGCGCCAGTTGCGGCAGGCCGTGCGCCTTCACTCCAAGAAAGACGACGTCCACAGGCCCCACTTCTTCCAACGAGCCGGCAATCTTCGGACGCGCGACGAAATCGCCCTCAGCGCTTTTCACGTGCACGCCGCTCTGCTGCATCGCGCGCAGATGTGGTCCGCGCGCGAAGAGCGTCACGTCGAAACCGGCGTTCGCCATGCGCGCGCCGACGTAAGCTCCGATCGCACCCGCACCGGCGATCAGGAATCGCATACTTGATCATCCCCGAGCGCCGCGGCCACCGCGCGCCGGCGAATTTTTCCCGTCGCGGTGGTGGGAATGCTTTTTACGAGATAAATTTTCTTGGGGCATTTGTACTCTGCCAGCAAATCGCGGCAGTGCTTGATCAGCACTGACTCGATCGCTTCCTGACCTTCGTGCAACACCACCGCCGCCGCCACTTCTTCGCCCAGTGTGGGATGCACGCGGCCAAACGTTACCGCTGCCGCCACCGCAGGATGCCGCAGCAAAATCTCATCCACTTCGTGAGGCGCGATGTTTTCGCCTCCGCGGATGATGATGTCCTTGATCCTGCCAGTGAGATGCAAATAGCAGTCTGCGTCGAGCAATCCTTCATCGCCAGTGCGAAACCATCCGTTCACGAAGGCCCGTTCGTTCGCTTCGGGATTATTTTCGTAGCCGCGAAATACGTTGGCGCCCTGAATCGCTACTTCGCCCCGCTGGTTCGTGCCCAGCTGATTGCCCTGCTTGTCCATGATGCTGATGCGCAGCCCTGCGCCCACACCCACCGAACCTGCCTTGCGATGCCGCGGCGGCAAAGGATTCGACGTCATCTGGTGCGCCGCTTCCGTCATTCCGTAAGCTTCCACGAACGGCACGCCGAAGAGCCCTTCAATCTTGTGAATGAGCCCTGCCGAAAGCGGCGCGCTGCAGGAACGAATAAACCGCAGCGAAGCAGACTCCGCGGGCTTCTGGTGTGCGCGCGCCAGCAGCACCTGATGCATGGTGGGCACTCCCGAATACCATGTCACGCGATGTTCCCGGACCGTGCGCCAGAAAGAAAGCGCATTGAACTTGGTGGGAACAACGACGGTCCCGCCGGAAAGCAAAGTCGCCAGCAGCGACGCAACCAACCCATGCACGTGAAACAGCGGCATGATGCACAGCGAAACATCTTCCGCTGAAAGCGCGTACGTGTTCGCGATATTCGCCGACGAAACCGCCAGGTTGAAATGCCGCAACGGCACACGCTTCGGCCTTCCGGTGCTTCCGCTGGTGTGTAGCACCAGCGCAATGTCGTCAGCCCCAGGCTCGGTTGCCGCGACCGCAGCCGCGGCAGGAGCGTCTAGCTGCACGATTCCCTGCTCGCTCATTTCCACGGAGAATACCGGGATCTTGCGGTCGGCCGCCGCGCTGCGCGCGAATTCCGCGCCCACCGGCGGGCAAAGCAAAATGCGCGCCTTTGTGTCCCCGAGAAAAAAATGAAATTCTTCATACGGGTACGCCAGATTCAAAGGCGCCGCAGTTCCCGCAATGGCAGCAGCCAGAAAGCTCACGATCGCAGGCAATCCATTCGGCAACGCGATCGCCACGGTATCGCCGCGACGAATCCCGCAGCCCGCCAATACATTCGCCATCGCCAAAACCTGCTGCCGCAGCGAATCGTATGTCACCCGGATTCCAAGCTCTGGCACGATCACGGAAGTGTGACTGTCGGCGAAATGTAAAACGTCAAGAAGCGTGTCTACCGACTTCATACTCATTCGCTCGCGCCTCTCAAGTGGTCCGTGGACAATCGGCCGGCGTTACGTCCTATCTGCGAAAAGAAAGTACATGCGGCTACACTTTCCAACCGCGGGAATGCTGCACGCTAGATCGGCGAGTGCCGCCCCTGCACTATCAATTCCTCGGCAATGCGGCGAGCGTCGGGCAGCGTCTCTGCCGCTTGGCGATCGATTTCCGCCGGCTAGTCGCGTTGAATTTTCTCGAGTTTCTCGTCAAACACACGAGTGACCAGCGCGGCAGTGTGTTCCACCGTCCCGCCGTCACCGCCGCTCACTTTCACCTTGTGCCGCACGCGCTGCGCGATCATCAAGCGATAGATGCGATCGGTAGCGAGGTCTTCCATGTAGCCATCGAGCAGGCTGGCGCCATTTCCGTTGAGCACGCCATTGCGATAACGAATCACGGTGCGCACCGCCGCACGTGTTCCAGCGAGGGTCGTTTCGCCGATGCCCTTCGGGATTGGCCGCAGATCGGGTTGCGAATTCGGGAGCTTGGGCCGTCTTGCAATCTGATTGGGATTCGGGAACTGGGCAACCGAGATCTCGTTCTGATCGGGGTGACCCGTCCAGGCGCCATCCATCAGGCAGTTGGCTTCGTTCTGCTTATCTTGTTTCAGGACCTGCAGAGCCCGTTCGATTAATCGCGCATCCGTGCGACTGGGAAAAAGCGCGGTCATTCCGCCGATGGCATGCACTCCATGTTTGTGACAGTTTTCTGGCATCAGCGTCCGAAAGTGCTGAAAGAACGCTACATCGTGCGGAATCGTATTGCGGTCCGGCAAAATCCAGTTGGAATCCTCCTTCATGAAATCAATCAGCGACGCCATGTAATCCCAGCGGCCCAGGTTCAATCCCAGGCAATGCTCGCGCAGATTGAAAAGGAACTCTTCCATCTGATATGCCAGCGGGTGAGCCTCCACCAGCGCCATGCACTTTATGTAATCTTTAGGCAGGCCTTTGGACTTCGCCAGAGCTTGGAATAGATCGCGCCACCAGAAAGCTTCCTCTGCAGACTCGCTCTTGGGGATGTACATACGAAAGTTGTGCGGCAACTGTGCCGGATCGATCTGGCACCAGATTAGGGCCAGATCGAAAAGAGACGCGGACATGATTTCGTTTTTGCTAACTCCACCCTGACTAATGTGCAGCCCGCGTGGGCGCACCCACGTGACGGTTTTGGAGCGCTGCACCGTGACTTTCTTGCCTCGCTTCTTGTCGTCATAACTGAGTTCATGCTGATAAGCGGCAATGGTTTTTCGTACCGCGAGCATGATGTTGTCCCAGGTGTTGGCCGTGGAATCTTCCAGGTCTAGCATGACGGCGGGCGATCCGGAGTTCAGTAGTTTTACCGTCAACTCGGCGTCATCGGCCGGACCAGTCATCTGGTTGCGTTGATCCGCGCACCAGTCGGGCATTTCAATCCGCCATTCGGAACGGGTTGCCTCCGACGCCTGCAAATAATTCGGCGAATGTCCGTGATGCGACAACTGCAACACCTCCGCGAGTCGCGCGACGAGCTTCTGTTGCCATCCGGTAAATTGTTTGTGGAGAAGCAAAAGGAAACCAAAGAATCCCTCAGGAAGGTCCTGCTTGGGATTCAAGTTAATTGGCGCGTAATTCATGTATTGCGATTTGGCGTTATCCGTCTGCGCTACCGCGCGATCTTCAGAGTTTTGGGCCAACATCGCGACATCATCGCAGGGCAGGAATTCGGAGTCAAATACTTGGGCGCTGACCGTCCATTGCGCCCCCCTTAGCGCGTCGTGAGAAAAAAGTAAGCGCTCATCGCGACGCCTACGCCGATCACCAAGGCTCGCACCTTGCGCGGATCGGCTTTCTGCGCGTAATGCGCACCGAACCATCCGCCCAGCAGCGCACCCGTGACCATCACGGCGCAATCGCGCCACAAAACCGCGCCGGCCACGACAAAGGTGACGACTGCCGCGGCATTAATTGCGGCGGCAAGCAGCGTCCGGATCGCGCCCATGGCATGAATATCCCGCATCCCCAGCATCGCCAGCATTCCCAGCGTGATGAATCCGATCCCTGCGCCGAAGTATCCGCCATAAATCGCCACCAACAGCTCCACGAACGAACTCACTGCGATCGCCCGCCACGAGATCTTCCGCAGATCATCAATGACGGCGCTGGCGCCGCCGATTCTGCGGATCGCGTTGCCGAAGGTGAACAGCAAGGTACCACTCAGGATCAGCCAGGGAACGACGTGCATAAAAGTCCGTTGCGGAGTCTTGAGCAGCAGCAGTGCACCGGCCCAACCTCCGGCAACGCTGGTCAGGAGCAAAGGCACCATCAGGCGCAGAGGCGCGTCCAGCCGCTTTATATAGGCGATCATGCTGGCAGCCAGCCCAGGCCAAAGCGCAACCGTATTGGTGGCATTGGCCTGCACAGGGGGCACATGAACGAACAGGAGCGCTGGAAAAGATATGAAGCTGCCACCACCCGCTAATGCGTTCAACGTTCCTGCTATTCCCGCGGCGAAAAACAGAAAGAGGTCTCGGCTAAATAGCAAAATCATGAAATCCCAGAACAACAAGTGACGTTGACTGTCTTTGCAGGCCATGCAAATTAGGCTGCCGATTATTGCATGGTCTTGGCTTTCTTCCGCACGGCTGCGAGTAGCTGTGGAGGAAGCGCCGAGTAGCCTTCCTGGACCGCAGATCGCTGGCCGTCAGTATAAATCCAATCTAGGAGGTCGCTCATTCCGGCTGCGCGCACTGAGTCAGACGCTGCACTTCGCAGGTAAATCCAGGTGAAGCTGACAATGGGAAAAGAATCGGCTCCAGGAGCGTTAGCCAGTGAGGCGGAAAAGTTATTCCACCGCGGTTCTTCCACCGCGTCGCACGCTGCAATAACGCTATCCGTCGACGCCTTCACAAACTTACCAGCGGAGTTCAACACGGCGGCTTGGGAAAGGTCGGACTTCACCGCATATTGATATTCTACGTAGCCAAGGGAACCAGGAATACTCTTCACCTTGTCTGCCATGTCGGAACTGCGTTCCGCCGCCTGGCCAACCGGCCATTTCGGTGAAGGGCTAACCCCAAGTTGCGTGTGAAATTTGGAACTCACCTTGGACAGGAAATCAGTGAAGACGTAGTTGGACCCCTTTCCCGCGGGACGGTTGATCACCTGGATCGCGAGGTTCGGCAGCGTAATCTCAGGATTCAGCTTCGTGATCTGCGGCGCATTCCACACCTTGACGTCGCCAAGGAAAATCTCGGCCAGAACCTCCCCGGAGAGCCGGAGCTCCTGGTGGACGTCGGGGAGATTGTAGATGGGAACTATCGCGATGAGCACGACCGGCAGTTCGACCAAATTACTCTCTTTACGCTCCTTCTCCGTGAGCTGGGCTTCGCCGGCGCCAAAATCGCTCGCGCCACGAGAGATTTCGCTGATCCCCTCGCTGGTGCCGATCGGAACATACCGCAGCTGGATGTTGGCGTTACGCTTGCCGTATTCTTGCGTCCAACGGCTGTAAAGAGGCGCCGGTACACTCGAGCCGGAACCTACCAGGATAACCGTGTGCTGCGCCCGCGCCGGGGAAATGTATGGCCCTAAAGTGAGAAGAGATGCCAACAACATACGCATACACAAGTTGCGACTGAAAAGCCGCTGCGCGACGCTCAACGCCACGGATGTAGGCGACTTCATCGTTCTCCTCCTTATCGTAGTCGAGCATGTTGGATGGACTCATGCTCTTGGCCATCCAGCGGCCCAAACCAGCGTCACGTAAGTTATCATCGTTTGAGTGAGCGGATCGCAGCGTGACTGGTGATGTTGTCACATTAGGAACGGGCTGGCAGCCGCTACCCTCCGCGAGGGCTAGGTGTTGACGCGCCGTAAACGAGAGACGTAATTATTATCCTGCTCAGTTGTAACCGCAGTTTGCCGAACGAGGTTCCGTGACATCGAAATCGCTGATGTTAAAATGCCAAGCGTCTGGGCTCCGCGGGACTGCGAATGGCACCATAAACTCGCGTGCCTTGGATTCGCGAGCAACAGAGAAAGTCGGGAAGATCTATGTCGCAGGAATCTTTGGCGCTCAGTGACGTCGAATCTTTAGCGCACGAACTGCTGTCCGCGTATGAGACGGGCCGCATGATTGCCGTCCGTCCCTCCGCGCGCCCCGGTTTCGATCTCAACCTGGCATATGAAGTGGAAGCAAAGCTTAAGCAGCTCCGCGAAACCGCTGAACACAGAGCTGTCGGACGCAAGGTTGGTTATGCGAACAAGGCGATGTGGCGGGTGCTCAAGCTCGAAACGTTGGTTTGGGCTCACATGTACGACGACACGGTGCATTACAGTGACGCCAACTCCGCCACGCTGACGGTCGGGCATCCCCGTTCGTTGAAGATCGAACCCGAAATCATTTTTGGCATGAACCAGCAGTTTACCGCGGAGAACTCTGATGCCGCCTCTGCGCTCGCGTCCACGGATTGGCTGGCGTTAGGATTTGAAATCATTGATTGTCCGTTTCCGGAATGGAATTTTCAGCCTAGTGATTTTGTAGCGTCTTTTGGACTTCACGCGGCGCTACTGATCGGCGAGAGAATACACGTGCGGCGGGACCTCATCGCCACGCTCGTGGACGAGCTAGCGCGATTTAAAGTGCGCATGATGAAAAGTGGGGAGCTTGTAGAAGAAGGATCAGGCAAAAACTCTTTGAAGAGTCCGGCTCTTTGCTTGGCGGAACTAGGCGCCGCAATCGCCAGGCGCTTTCCATCCCATCCCTTGAGCGCGGCTGAAATCGTCAGCTCCGGCAGCCTCACTTCCGGGCACCTGACCAGCAAGGGCGACGTATGGAGAGCCGAGATTGAGGGAATCTCGCTGTCGTCTCTGACCGTGCGCCTGACTTAAATGATTTAGGAAACAGTTCGCGCCACGGCGATTGGTGACGGCGAGAGGATTTCTCGCGTGCTTCCATCCCCACGCGATCGCGCGGCCAACACGGGCGATCAGGATGGCGCCGCAGACTTCGCTTGCGGCTGTACCTTTGCAAGCAGCTGCGTGAATTTCTGCTCGCGCTCTTTCTGATCGAGTCCTTGGTACGCTTCGGCGATCTGCGTAGTGTTCATCGAGCAGAATTTCGGCCCGC
>Ga0209655_10000091_pt1 | contig 32444 bp, 31 predicted proteins | sample BogFormECP03_OM2_FD_188236 | JGI IMG/M metagenome (GOLD analysis project Ga0209655, IMG submission 188236) | Bog forest soil microbial communities from Calvert Island, British Columbia, Canada - ECP03_OM2 (SPAdes) (version 2) | ecosystem: Environmental > Aquatic > Freshwater > Wetlands > Bog ...
GACCCCACGAACTTTTTGGGCGGCTGAAAGCCGAAAAAGTGGGGTCGCTCCCGCCCGTTTCTGTAGTTTGCCCACCGCTGCTTTTGGAGTTCCCGTTTCGGAAGGTCCTGTCTTTCAGAATCTTCGGCGGGGATAGGGTGAAGACCTTGGTGCAGACGACGTTGAAGAGTGAAATTCCTACATTCTTCACTAGCGATGGGCCGCTAGGCCGCCGACACGCTGCGGGTTCGCAGGGGCTGGGGGCGTTTGAGTCGGTGGGGACGTTGATGCCGAGCCCGAAGCTGTGCCATTCGCCTGCTGTTACTCAAGCTGAGATCGGTCTGCCGACCGAATTTTGTGCCCGTTCAGGCTTTGTCTCTGCGAATCAGCTGTTCTTGTCCCGTTCATTCCTGACGAAAATTCCGAGCTGCTCAAAATCCCCGGATTTCCAATCGCTCAGGTCACCTTGCTCGATCGTCAGTCTCGTAGTGACCTGCCAGCAGAGTTCGGTCTGGTCCGTGAAACGGACGTTCAGATACAACCGCCCGTCCTCAAACGTGTGTTCAACCCAGTCAACAACTTTGCCGCGCAGGCCGGGATATCTGCGACCGGGATTGAAATTGCCATGACTCGGACGTGACGGTGCGTGCCTTTTCATGATCGAATTCCTTCTTCCCCCCTGTTAGTTCTGTCACCCTGTCTTCCACCCTTCGCGGTCTTGGCATGCAAACGGCGACGCTTGCTTCGGTTACCTTTTCGTCTCGCAGAGCGTTGGCTGTCTAGGCGGTCTTCGTCGGACAAATCCCAATTTGGGAGGATGACTACGCGAGGGGTAAGACCCTTTCGCTTTCGTCGCTGCTCGGCGTCTCGGACTTCGAGATAGATGTCGTCCCGGTCCTTGAGCTTCTCGTCAAATCGGCGCTGAAATCGATAGGCCCATTTCGCATCGTCCTCTACGATAGCTTCGAAGTTGTCGAAGAACTCGCGGTTGGCGTAAACGCGTGCAATCTCGATGTCGGAACGAGCGTGTTGAATGAGATCACGCTGAAAAAAAGGAACGGATTCTAGTCTTTCGAGGCCGGTCATGAGTCGGTCGAAAGAGGTGTTAAGTTCAACGATTTGTTGAAAGAGATCGAGTTTCATCGGCCGCCACCTTCGCTACCAGCGCACATCCGCGAGGGTTCGTCGCGATAAGCAAAACACTTGCACGATGAAGGCGGTACGCGAGGAATTAAACCATCGGGGACTTCGGCCACTCTGAACGAAGAGACGCAGTGAAGTTGCGTCCTGTACGACAAACGGATAACTTCTGTTGCAGCCATTGTTGCACCTCAGACGTGCGCTTTGGTTAGGGACACGCTGGTGTTAGCTCACCAGCGCGTCCCGCTCTGTCATTTAGTATCTCGCGGTCGCTTCTTGCGACCGCCCTTGCCCCAATAATGGTCTGCCTTATATTTCTTGGCCGCGACCAAATCATCCTCAGACCACAAACGGACCTTCATTCCTGCGAAGGTCTGTAACGGGGGCGTGGGGATCTTCCCTTCGTGCATCCAGCGGTAGAGGGTCTCCGTACCGATCTCAAGTATCTTTACGACCTTCGCTGTCGAGTAAGTCTTCATTTCCAGAATCGAACACCCTATTCGTTTTGTCAAGACAAAAATGAATTCGGCCAGTCATTCACCGTCCGGCGCCACCGGGAGAGTATCTCATTTGGAGCGAGGGTGAAGCGAGGGACGCCGAAAAACACATCCGCTGCCGAACGCGCTCCCGCGGCCACCCGCTGAATGGCAAAAACCTTACGAGGCGCTAGCTCCCGAATGCGGCCTATCTGGGGAAACTGAACGCGCATTCGAGACACTTCGAACATTCGCAGAATCGATCGCAGACACCTAGACCCAGCTCAGCGGCCCAGTCAACTTGACGCGACGAAAATATCGTAAATTCGTTCCGACTTCGGCCCAATTCAAGGGTGAGATAAGATGATTTTACCCACCCAAAAGTCTTGCCTTGATCCTCGCCATTCATTCTCGGGCAGTGGTCGCGACGATCGAGGTTTCTAACTACCGCCGTATAAAAACGACTCGGAGAGTACAATTCCGGAAACATTTGAAAGTAGAGGCTAGGACTAATTGCAACAAGGAATCTGCAAGTTATGCCTTCGGGAGAGACAGCTCCAAGCAAGCCACCTCATTCCCCGCGCGCTGTACAAGAAGGCGCGCGGGACAGGGAAAACGGGGAATCAAGATCCAACGGTAGTTACTCTAGACCGGCGCTGGCAATCGTCATTTCAGCCGAAAGATTACGTCCTGTGTAGGCAATGCGAAGCGCGCTTCAGCGAGCACGGAGAGCACTACACCATGGGCCTGGTCAGCCAGCAGGACGGAACGTTTCCGCTCCTTGATATGTTAAGTAACGCGCCGCGCCGTCTCCCTGGCCCAGCACGGACGATCTACACGATAAAGGACACTCCCAACATCGATCGGGAGAGGCTCGCCTACTTCGCCATGAGCGTATTTTGGCGTGCTTCCGTTCACACATGGAGCACCGACAAGGCCAGCCAGCGAAGTTTCTTCGCCCCCAGTGAGAACGGAAAAACTAAAGACCGGACCGTAGGATTCGGGGCCCGCGGAATCATGTTCTTTCTGCGCACGACCAATACGCCGCTCCCGTTTCAACGTCGGCTTTCGATGGTGAACAACCTCGATAGCATCATCACGACATGTGACTGCCGTCAGCACTCGATGTGGTGGGTTGGTTAGAGCACGGAGGATAAACTGTGGAAACGGGGCTCTGTCCGCTATGCAAGAAAACCAAGAAGATCGCCGACAGCCATTTCATTCCGAAGGGCGTATACGCGTATTGCCGCGACTCGGAAGGGAACACGATTGTTATCAACCCCGACTTTTTGGGATTCAGCGACCGTCAGATTCACACTCCTCTTCTGTGCTTCGATTGCGAAGATATTTTGAATAAGGGTGGGGAGGCGTGGCTCATTCCCCTTCTGGCGGAATACGACGGAAAGTTTCCGCTGCATGAAATCGTGATCCGACTGCCACCGGAGTCTACCGATGGGGACGCTGATTGCCATGCGGCAGTGCGGAATTCTGCTATCGAGCGCGAAAAGTTGACTCACTTTGCGATGGGGATCTTTTGGAAGGCAGCGGTTCACTCCTGGCGGCGCGCCAAAACCGAGACCGTCATCGAACTCGGCGGGTATCGCGAATCCGTGCGCACCTTCCTTTTGGGCGAGTCCGCCTTCCCGTCGCATATGGCTCTGACAGTTGGCATTGTGCCTGCTCCCACGAAACTCGCCGTTTTTGAGTTGCCAACAATGGAAAGGCAGACGGGCTGGCACGAATTCTCTTTCTATATTCCAGGAATTAAGTTCGTTCTTGCGGTCGGAAAATCGATCTCACCCGACGTGACCAACAGTTGCTTTACTGGCAATGCCGGGCGTCCGATCTTGGTCATGAATTTCTCTGGACCCATGTATCAAAGGATCCGTGCAGAATTGACGTCACCCAAGAACGTCGAGCAGTTTGAAAAATTGGGCAAGCGGATCAAACGACCAACCTGAGCGGCCGCGTCAATCTAAATGTCCGCGGACTGTGGGTCCGTCAAGCCGGGAGTAATCGTCTGCGCCAACCAAAGTGAAGACGGAGAGACACGGAATCGCAACTTTCAGCATGTCGAAGCTGCCATGGGCCCGGGTGTTGAACAGAACTCGTTCGCCGGCTTTCCCGCTAGCCGATGATGAAGTCATTGGAGCTCAGGGTGCTGGCGTATGGCTTCTGCCTTGAGAATAAAGCTGCCGTCGCGAACGACTTCGTCGTTGAGCTTAAGCCCCTCCAGAACCGGGTAGAAGCCGTTTGACGCGGGACCGAGCTTCACTTGGCGAACGGCAAAGCTGCCTTCTCTATCACTTACGGGAACGAAAACATATTGCTTCTCTCCGATAGCTTGCACCGCCGCTTCGGGGACCGCTAGCCCTTTGCCGCTCGCAGACATAAATGCGACATCCATATACATATCGAGCCGCAAGCTCTCGTCGGGATTCGCCACCTCGATGCGAGCCTGCGCGGTCCGCGTGTTGAGATCTACCTGGGGTTGGATGTAAGCGACACGTCCGTTCCAGACGCGGCCTGGGTAAGCAGGAGTTGTCACGACGGCGGTGGTGCCTACGTGAATCGCCGCGAAGTCCTTCTCGCTGATGCTCGCCATCACCCATACTGTTGATAAATCCGCGACCGTAAACAGCTCCTGGGAGATGTTCGTAACCAAGCCCAAGTTCGCAGCGCGCATCAGCACGATGCCGTTGATCGGTGCCGGCACGGAAAGGTTCGCATCGATCTGTTCGGCTTGTTTCAACGCGGCAATCTGGCGGTCGCTTGCCCCGAGGAGTTTTAGTCTTTCCAGCGCGGCACGCACGTGCGCCTCGTGCGCCGCGTGGTCCGCTGTCACATCTTCCTCTTCCTGCTGACTGGCGGCGCCCAGCTTGACGAGCTTCTCGGTGCGTTCCAGTTTCTTGTGATCGGCCTCGAGCTCCGCTGACATCGCGAGATACCCGGTTTCGGCGTCGGCGAGATCACTGCTGAAAATCACGGCCATTACCTGGCCGCGCCGCACATGATCTCCAAGCACGACAGGAACCTGTCTCACAATCCCGCCGACCAGTGGAGTGACGTGCACCTCATGATATTCGTCCGGGTTGACGATTCCAGGAACGCGCAGCGTGCCGGAGGTCTCCTTCATGTCTATACGAAGGGTTTGGATCTGGGCCTTCTTCAGGTCGTCGGGACCAAGCTCCACCTCTAACTCGGCGCTAGCTGCGGTCGAGTCCGCTGAATCATCGCTCGGAGAGGATGACATATCGGCCATACTCGACATTGGGACGTGTTGGCGTGGCTTGGGCCGGTTGCTGTGTTGAACACCAAACCAAAGCCCGACGGTAACCGCAAAAGCGGTGACTACAGCGAAACCGATCCACAACGCGCGACGGCGAGGAGTCGAGGCTGTTTGGTTCTGATCTACATTCAGCATGGTTTCACCTTTTAGGGCAGGCTCGTGCCTGCCGCTTGTTCGAGGGCAACGCGCGCCGCATAGGCGTCGAGCAAAATGTCCGTATATCCGGTTTCGATATCGATGTAGCGGCGCTGTTCCGCAATGACATCGAGCAAAGTGGTGCGACCTAAGCTGTAGGTTTGGCGAACGATATCCAGATTGTGAGCCGCCTGGTCGCGTACATCACTCCGATAGACCGTAACCCGCGCCTGCGCGGCGTTGAATCGTACGAGGTTCTGTGCGACTTGGTGCCGCAGAGTGAGGTTGACCGCCGCGATCTTGTTGCGCGCCGACTGAATAGCGGCCGTATCCGCCGCGATGGCTCCCTGATTGCGATTGAAAAGGGGAAGATTGATGTTGAGTCCGAACGTGGCGTAATTGAAGGTCTGGCGGATCGGACGAAGATTTCCCGCGGCATCAAACGCTTCTTGAGAAAAGCCACTGTCTGGACGTTCGTAACCACCGAAAATGGTCGCGTCGGGTTTTCCTGTGGCTCGGTCAGAACGAACCTCCGCGCTCGCCAGCGCTTCGTTTGCCCGCTCGAACGCCAGATCGGGGCGATGATCCATCGCGAGCTGTAGAAGTTGCTTCCGGTCATACTTTTGGGGAGCAAGTTCAAGCTGTCCCTTCAACCGAATCACTTCATCAGGATCTACGCCCACCGTTTCCTCGAGAGCCAGCAGGGCGACCTCGGCCTTGGCCTGATAGTCAATTCGGAGCGTTTCGATGCGGTTCATCTCCACGCGCGTTTCATCCGCATCGAGCGGAGGGGCGGCGCCTTCGCGTGCACGATCTTCCATCAGTCGAAGGAATTCGCGATTCACCTGGAGAAGCTGTTCGACAAACTGGAGATCGCGTATCGCTGCGAGCGCCTGTCCGAAACGCATGCGTACTTCGCCGGTGAGCAAGCGCTCTTCGTCCGTGACGCTCTGCTGCGTCGCGGCTTCTTTGCTCTCGGCTACCTCGGTGCGGCGGGCGCGGCGTCCGAAGAGTTCTAGTGGGAGCGATCCGCTGACGGTGATCGCGTTATCGCCGCCATTGACTTCTTTGAGTCCGCCAAGAGTCACTGACGGGTTTTGGCGCAGGCGAGCCTGAGTCACGTCTCCCTTCGCCATAGCGATCTGCTGACGTTGCGCGAGCAAAGTGGGACTGGAAGCCAAGGCCCGCGCTACGAGCTCTGCCTCGGTGACTCCCCGATGAAGATCGAGAAAATCACTCGCAGGCCGCGGCTGGACCTGCTGTGCGGAGAGCGACAGAGCGCCTGCCAACGCCACCACCATCAACAACCACAATCGATAAACAAATGGGATTTGGTTCATGTTCCTTACCTCACGTTGCTGTTGAAGGTTGTATGGCCCTGTCCATAGGGCCCGTTCCAGGAAAGCGTGAAGTGCCAGGCTCCGCTCATGGCGAAGTTGGAAGTCACTTTGTAAATTCCGGTTTGGCTGGCGGGGGTGAGTTCGGAGTCTCCCGACATGGGAGCCATGCTGGGCATGGACATGCTCGAGCCGATCTGCACATCGCCGACATCGGCGGGCTGGCCTTGGTCATCCTTGAACTGGACGACGAATTCGTTCTGGCCTTGCATCAGTTCGCCGCTTTTGTTCAGCAGCACGATGGTGAGCTTTCCGACCGTCCGGGTCGCTGCTGGTTTCAGGGAGGAAAGATTTACTTTGTCCCCACTACAGCCGGCCACGGCAAGAATTAACGTGAGCAAAACCGCATAAAGCTTTTTCATAAAAGTTCTCCTTAGAGTGCAGTTGGAAATGCTGTTGTGCCTTGCGCTGGCGGCAACGCTACGACCTGCGACGCGCTGCGGCGTATCTCGCGCTCCCGCAGCCACATGAAAATGATGGGTGTGACGATTAGCACGTGCGCAAGTGAACTGAGCATGCCGCCGAGGACCGGAGTGGCGAGCGGTCGTATCACTTCCGACCCCACACGGTTGCTCCAGAAAATCGGCAACAATCCCGCCACGATGGTCGAGACCGTCATGAACTTCGGGCGAAGGCGGAGCAGCGCCCCTTCCATCACAGCCTCGCGCAAGCCTGTGACCGTCAGAGTTCCTTGCGCGTGCCGCTTACGTTCCACGGCCTCTTCGAGATAAATCACCATTACCACCGTCGTCTGCACCGCTGTGCCGAACAGCGCGATGAATCCGACCCACACGGCGACCGAAAAGTTATAGTGCAGCAGCCAGAGCAGATAGAGCCCACCGGTGAGGGCAAACGGCACGGCGAGCAAAACGTGCGCAGCCTCGAGGAACGATCGGTAGGTCAGGTAAAGAAGGATGTAGATGATGCCGATGGCAATCGGCATAACCAGCTGCAGCCGCTTCTTCGCTCGAACTTCGTTTTCAAATTGCCCGCTCCAGTTGTAGTAATAGCCAGGGGGCATTTGCACTTTGGCGCGGATGGCTTTGTCCGCGTCGGCGATGACGCTGCCCGCGTCCCGGCCACGCGAATTCATCAGAACGGAAACTTCCAGCAGCCCATTCTCGCTGTTGATCTGGGCTGGCCCGGATACCTGGCGGATATCGGCAACTTGTCCCAACGGGATCTGTGCTCCATTCGCTCCCGTCACGAGCACATTCGCAATATCTCCCAGATCGCGCCGAAACTCCGGCGCGTAGCGCACCCGCACCGGGAACCGCTGCCGCCCTTCGATGGTGGTGGTTAGATTGTTTTCACCGATGGCTGTCTCGATGACGTTCTGCACCTCGCCGACATCGATGCCGTAGCGTGCAGCCGCCTCGCGGTTCGGCTTAATGTCGAGATACAGGCCGCCGGTCACCTGCTCTGGATAAATATCGCTCGCGCCCTTCACCGTCCGCACCGCGTCGGCGATTTCGCGAGCCTTCGCTTCGAGCACGGTCAGATCAGACCCAAAAACCTTGACGCCAATCTCCGAGCGGATACCTGTCGTAAGCATGTCGATGCGGTTGATGATTGGTTGCGTCCAGATATTTGCGACGCCGGGCAAAGAGACAGCGCGGTCCATCGCACTCTTGAGCTTCGGCAGAGTCATGCCGGTTCGCCACTGGTCGCGGGGCTTGAGATGGACGATGGTCTCCGTCATGTTCAGCCCAGCTGGATCGGTCGAGGTCTCTGCGCGCGCTATTTTTGCCGCCACGTAGGCAACTTCGGGAAAGCTCTCGAGCACTTTGTCTTGCCTCTTGGCATATTCAATGTTCTGCGGCAGAGAGATGCTCGCGTCCGCGATGGGCATGAACATGATGTCGCCCTCATTGAGCGGCGGCATGAACTCGCTGCCAATGGTAGAAGCGACCGCCACCGCGCCAACCAGAAAGGCCACAGCAATTCCGAGCATGATCGCGCGGTGATCGAGCGCCCAGGACAAGGCCGGACGGTAGAGCCGCTGTAAAAAACGCATCACCGGGTTCTGGTCTTCGGAATGGAACTTGCCGCGTAGCAGCAGCACGCAAAGAATGGGCACCAGCGTCAGAGCAATGGCCGTCGCGCTTACCATCGCAAAGGTCTTGGCAAAAGCAAGCGGATGAAAGAGCTTGCCCTCCTGCCCGGTCAGGGCAAACACGGGCACAAAGGCCAGAATGATGATCGCCATCGAGAAGAACGTTGGCCGGCCAACCAGCTTCGTGGCCTGCAAAACCGTCTCAAAGACTCGCCCTCGATCGCTCGTATCGACTCCTTCCAAATGTCGAAAGGCATTTTCGGTGACGACAATGGCCGCATCGACCAGCACGCCAATCGCGATGGCAATGCCGGCAAGCGACATCACATTCGAAGTCACATGCGCGTAGTGCATCAGAAGAAAGGAGCAGAGCACGGCAAGCGGCAACGGTAGGGTGACGACCAGGATGCTGCGGAAGTGCATCAGGAAAATAATGTGCGCGAGTGTGACGAGGATGATCTCTTCGAGCAATGCATGTCGGAGGGTATCGACCGTGGCTTCGATTAACTGCGAACGGTCATAGAAAGGAACGATATGAACCCCCGGAGGCAGTCCGGGCTCGATCTCCTTGATTTTTTGTTTTACCCGGTCGATGACGTCCTTGGTGTTCTCGCCGGTACGCGCCACAATCACTCCACCAACCGCTTCGGAGCTGTTCTTGACCAGAGCAGCGGTGCGGAAGGCGTCGCCGATCTTGACGACGCCCAGATCCTTCACGAAAACGGGCGTGCCGCTATGCGAACCGACCACGATGTTTCGGATATCGTCGAGATTCTCGATCAGGCCAAGGCCGCGCACGATGGACCAGGAACCGTTCTCGGAGATGACATTGCCGCCCACATTCGAATTGCTGGACATCACGGCGCGCATCACGGTGCCGAGAGGAACGCCGTAAGAGCGCAACCGGTTGGGATCGACATCGATCTGGTATTGCTGTACCGTGCCACCGACGCTCGCTACTTCGGCAACACCGGGAACTGAATTGAGCTGATAGCGAACGTACCAGTCCTGGAGCGACCGGAGATCGCGCAGATTCAGACCACCACCTTCCACCGTGTACCAAAAGACGTGGCCCACACCAGTGGCGTCGGGGCCGAGCGTGGGCACGACGCCGGGTGGAAGCTGCTTCGTCACCAGATTCAGCCTCTCCAGAACACGGGTGCGCGCAAAATAAAGGTCCACATCGTCATTGAAGATGACGAAGATCATTGAGAAACCGAAGGCGGATGACGAACGCACGACCTTAACGCCCGGCATGCCCTGAAGGTTCACGGTCAGCGGATAGGTGATCTGGTCCTCTACCTCTTGGGGACTGCGGCCCTGCCAATCGGTGAAGACGATGACCTGGTTGTCGCTCAGATCGGGTATGGCGTCGATCGGGGCCTTTAACATCGCCCACAATCCCCACCCGGCAATTCCAATCCAAAGGACGACAATCAGAAACTTATTTCGCAGCGAGAGCTCAATAATGCGGTCGATCATCGTTCCTCCCCCCAAGATTCACGCAAGAATCCGCGTGCTCCCGCAGGCCGGAGCACGGCGAACCATGTCAAATCAGTTCGTACAAATCCCAACAGCTCTCCTCCCATCGGGAGCAGTTCGGATAGAGACACCACCACGCAAATCGGATAAAGAACGGCGGGAGGGCTAGATTCGCAGAGGAGCGGATGCGTCGAGCGATTCGAGAGGCGGCGAGGGCGCTCGCGATTGCCACGAAGCGCGTTGAGTCCGTTGTTGTGCGAAACGAAGTGCAAAGGGAGGTTCGACAGCGCTAATTATCAGAGAAGGAGTCGCCGAGAGCGGGTTGGACGGCCGGAAATCGTCAGGCGGGTTAACCGCGGTTTTACAGCAGGAATGGGACATCGGCATGCCCGAAGCGCCGCGTCCGCATTCCCCAGCCATGTCGCGGCAGCATTGTTTCTCATCCGCGGTAAGCTGTGCGGCCGGAGCGGCACACGCCACGATCGGCCCTCCCAACAGGACGGCAACCAGCAACAGTCGAAGATTGAAAAAACGTTTCATTAGCGAAGTCTACGTGTCAGGTTCTTGGGCACCGGGACTGTCTTCCAACTTATCAGATACCGTAGCCCGGGGGAAGGTTACATACAACAACCGAGTTTTTTGAACTGGTCATTAGACGGAGGCTCTTAAGAAAACTCTCATCGGTGCGTTTAGAAATTCGCTCTTCTCCGCGAAATCTGACAGTTCCCGCGACTCGTTCTCCCGAGCGGTGCTGCTGAGAGTTCCTGGGGTTCGGTTACCTAACGCGATAAAGTGAAGAACTACTGATCGAACTCTGAGGTTGGTGCGTCCGGTTGTCACCCGTGCCGCTGAAAAAAGAAACGGAACCGGATCATCGGCCTAATCTGCCCCTTTTTGCCCCCGCGTGTTTTTGGTAAGTGCCTACCGGCCAGAAGGATGGTTGGTAGGGGCGGTGGGGATCGAAATTGCATCCCTAAATTCTAAGCCTCGCTGATCCAAGGCGTTACCGACCGCCCCACTTTTCAATTGTTATCAAATGTTGCTAAATTGCTCTGTTATCTGGTCCGCAGACCAGTTGGCATTCGTCATTCTCTTTTTGTTTCAGAAACGAGACGTAGAAATGTTAGACCTTCGCGCACTGAAAATTTATGTGGACGGTGCATGCCCCAGAAACGTGGGCGGGCCGGGCGGATTCGCGGCATGGCGCGAGTTTCCGTTTGATTGGGGAAAACCGGACGAACGCTTGGAATCCCGCGGATACTTTCACACAACCAATAATCGAATGGAACTGCGGGCGTGCCTGTTCGCGCACGAGTGGATTCTTGAAGAGGGTGATGACATCGGTGTCCAGCATGTGCAAATCGTGACCGACTCTAAGTACGTGTGCGAAGGCTATGGCTATTCGCTGAATTGGTCGCAGAATGACTGGCGCACTTTACATGGTCGTGCGGCTGAGAACATCGATCTTTGGAAGCAAGTGCTTCGGCTCCGCAAGAAGCTCGGCGGACGCCCTCGGGTTGAGGTAGCTAAAATTGGTCGTTGCTCGTCAGAAATTGCGACCTTCGTTGATAGAGATGCAAAGGCTGCGGCGAAGTCGCCGCAGTTCGAGGATGACGGTTACAAGCCCGGAAAGATTGGACGAACAAGAAATGCCAGCGGCAACGCTGCAAAGATGTATACGACTGCAAAAGGTGAAGTCATAGTCTTGATCTATAGGACGAAGGTTGTGACGCGGGACACGCAGAAAGTGGTATTTCAGACCTACTGTGAGAGCCGTCGAGATTTCTTCGACAAATACTGGGCGCAGGCGGACAATGCAATCGCAAACTCGCTGCATCGAGGTAATGTGTTTCTCGTCCGAATGAATGACCAGCCGCAGAATCCGCGAATTTTAAGTATTCTGGCTTTGTTGGACAAAAACGACCTGATCGGGAAACCCGCAAGGACTTGAGTGCCTTGAGCGACGACGGAAAGATCGAGTTGTACAAGTTCGGTGGCAAACACCGTTCGAACTGTCGGTGCCCGAACTGCCCCTATTTTGGCGGCGAACACGCGAGTAACTGTCGATGCCCGCGTTGTCCTTACTTCGGGGGCAAGCATGCGTCAAATTGTCGATGCCCAAAATGTGGACACTTTGGAGGTCAGCACGCCAGCAACTGTCGTTGCGGCATTTGTGGAGAATTCGGTTGAGTTCGATTAAGCCGACTAGAGCGAGCGGAATTAGAGGTTGATGCCGAACACCCATCCCACCCGATGCAGTGCTTCGCTCAGACTTCGTGCGGTGGGTAGCTGCCTCATAGCTGCAACATGGACGGCAATACGACTATGGAAGGGTGAGGCGCGAAATGTGTGTGAAGCTGAGCGCGACGCCAAAGGTCTGGAAGCTACGATCTGGTATTGAGAAACCGATTCTAGCTGTGGGCGTTCGTAGCTATACTTTTGACAACTGAAATTGGAGACCCGAATGCGAGTGACAGTATTGTGCTTGGCCGTTTGCTGTTCAGTGATGATGTGGGCGTGCAAAAACAATAAACCGCGAGGTTCGCTTTACTTGCACGCGTCGATTGATGAAAACAATGTGCACCATCCAGATACTCAATCTGTGCCCGGTGCAGCGCGAATCAATTGCGAGAGAGCTATCGGTTCTCCCAACCCCTCTACTCATCCAGCGGGTTGCCAACTGACGGGGCCAGATGGCGAGACCCTTAAGACGACACCCGGTCCGGCTGAATTGGTGACAAAAAAGGCGGGGAACGTAATGTTGGAATGCTACGGCGGTGCGATTCCCGTCTACTGTGATGCTACTGCGAGGTGGTAAGGCATTTCGGCAACGCGATTGCCCGCCGCAAGTAGCTCGTTTGGGGTCTATTCCTCTGTGGCAACGGTCAAACTGTTCGAAGATTTGTGGAATGAAAAGAAGTAAACTGAGTGCCCCTTCCTCTTACCTCGATGTCCTTTCCCTAAGAGCAGCATGTCTGAACAAGGTTGCGTCGTGAGAATGAGAAGTTTTGGTAGGGGCGGCCGGGAGTCGAACACACGACCTTCGACTTAAAAACTATAGAATGCGAAAATACGAACCCATTGACAGCGCGCAACTTACAACGGAAAAGCAATCAAAAACAAGGCCTAAACAGGGGCTGTTATCGGGCCGCAAACGGGTCCCGAACATCAGATTACGCTCGGCTCGACGATCTGGACGAACCGCTTGAGTTTTAAAAACAGTTCGTCGTAGGTCACGACAGTCACTCCCTGCAAACGATCCCGTAACAGCTCGAAGGATTCTTTCATTCCGTCGCCGCTGAGCTCGGCGGAATTTCCGGCAACCACCAGGCACCTCGTTTGGCCAAGTGTTAACTTCGTAGACCCCTTCGTCATTACACTGTTGAAGTCCATACTCCAATGCCTCTGATAGTTCAGCACCTGAGCGATAGCGGACGAGAGCTCATAGGAAAGCGGATACACACCGTCTCGATACTGATCCCCTAGCAGCGGCGTCTTAGGAGTTTTCAATTCGACGATTAGCGCTGCGCTCGTTGATTCCGCAGCCATAAGAAAATCTGCAATCTTTCCGTGTTTGTCGTCGAATTGTTTCCCTCCGACGTACGCTTTCCCTTTGACGAGAATCACTGGGTATGCGAACGCTTGGCTGAGAATGTACGCTCGTTCGGCGAGCGCACCTTGCCAAAACTCCTCACGTCCGTCCTCTTTATTCTCTTCCCAAAAGTTTAAGGCGTTCTTTACCGCGGCTAAGCCTAGGACCGATGTGATGCTAGGAAATTCCGACTTCGACAAGGTTGTGAATTGCGACAACGCAGCAGGGGATTCGGAGACCCACTTCAGAAGGATCGACAACGCATTCGCTACTTCGGTTGGTCGGCGCGAGAGTAATTCTCGTTGCTCTGATGTATTGAGCCCCAAAAGTTCGCTGAGCCGCGCTTCGATGCGCAGAAATCGATGGGTGCCGCGAGGGACGCCTTCCTGTTTGTGGAGCGCATACAGCCGTTTAACGCCTTGGCCGAAGGTGTATAGCTCCTCCGCATGCAGTTCCAGCTTGTAACCTTCCCCTGCTTTGAATCTCGAAAATGACTCAAAGGGGGACACCATAAATTGCCCGCTCGGACTTTTGCGCTCAAAGATGAGCCAGCCGCGTACGCAAGCCGCTGGATGCTTTTCGTTGTTGAAGATTTGGGGAGCGAACCAGAGCTTCGTAGTCGTGTTCTCGCGTAACACAATCGCGCTGCAGCCCGCCAAGTCACCCGAGGCAGACACGGTCGTGATTTCTTCCGGCAAGTTCGGAGTCGGCGAGCGGTCTTCGGGGACGGTCATCAATGCGGATTTTACACGTCATGTACGATGTGTGCTAGTGTCACAGAAATGAAAGGGAAGCGCCAAAAACAGCAGAGAGCCTCCCCGCCAAGGATGTGGAGCGCCGTCTATTTCTACCGCGACGAAGCGAAGCGTTGCATGCGATCGCGAGCATATTTTTCGGCTCTACTCGCTCACGCGGCTCGACTCGAAGCCCTGCTCCGCATCTTCGATTTCGTCGATACACCAAAGCCAAAGGACAGGGCCTACAAATTTAGAACCCTGATTAATCGCGCCTTCAAGCGGCACTGGATTCCGCACGACGCACTGCGTGTCTGGAACGCCAATGAGTCGCAGCCCATGAAGACCTATCTTCATAATGTGCGCGAAGCGCGAAATGGAGTCCATGCAAATGTTTTCGAAAAGAAAGTTGCGACAAAGGAATTCGCGATGAATGTCGAATACATCGTGGAATCTGTTGGAGCGTGCTTGGAGGTTCGGAACGCTCGTTCGCTGATGAGGACTTTGCACAACCGAGGCGATATTTCGACGCGAGAGTACAACGACTGGAAAAAGGGGCAAGCGCGGTTTAAGGCCGGGACTGGGACGGCATAATGATAATGAGTCGTTCAATTCTCAACGAGGTTCTCGCGCAGAGACCTTCAGGCCTCCCGAGGCCCAAGACAGCAAGGGGCGATTGTGTTATACGGTTCCTTGTGGTCCGTACTGGACGAGTATAACATAAGCCCTTCGCTATTTGTTCGCCTTTGAGAAGGTAATGGGTAAGGACAACGACGAGAGAGCGGCGAAACGGATTGTTTGCTTGGCGAATTCTCGCAAAGACTCGGGGCGTTGCCTTGCGGGCAAAGAGTGGAGTACTGATGCTGATCCTGGTTCGTGGATTCGGCCTGTCAGCGATCGCCTCGATGAGGAAGTGTCAGAGCACGAGCGACAGTACAAAGACGGTAGCGACCCTCAAATCTTGGACATCATCGACGTACCGTTGAAGAGTGCCACGCCAAAAGCCTACCAGTCTGAGAACTGGCTTTTGGATCCCGATCAATATTGGAAGCACATCGGAAGGGCGACGTGGAACGATCTCGGTCGTCTTGCGGACAATCCGGCGGTGTTGTGGCGCAACGACTCCAGCACACAGGCTGGGTTATATGATCGGGTTAGCGAATCGGATGCTCAGAAGTTGGACAGCTCTCTCTATCTACTCTACGTTAGCAAGCTGACCGTGATCGTGTTCGCTCCAGGAGAGGCTTACGGAAACAGTAAGCGGAGAGTACAGGCGGATTTCAAACATCGCGGTGTCCGCTATCAGCTCTGGGTCACGGACCCTCTTATCGAGCGCCAATACTTGGCGAAAGACGACGGCGAGTACGAGGTCGGCGAGTGTTACCTGACCGTGAGTCTGGGCAAACCACACAAAGGAGATTGTTATAAGCTTGTGGCAGCGGTGATTACTCCTGATCGGGCGAAGAAATGAATACCGCCACGGATAATACGGTTTTTACGATAGGCCACTCGAACCACGAATGGGCGCGGTTGGTTTCACTCTTACGCGCCCACGGCGTTACCGCAGTCGCTGACGTCCGGTCATCACCGTATAGTCGGTCGAATCCGCAGTTTAATCGCCGCGCGGCCCAAGAATCATTGAAGGCGGTGGGCGTCGCCTATGTGTTTCTCGGTCGCGAACTGGGCGGTCGCCCTGAGGACCGCAGTTGTTACGTCGAAGGTAAGGTTCAGTATCGAAAACTTGCTGAGACTATGCTTTTCAAGAAGGGCCTTGGACGCGTCGTAAAGGGATCGAGATCGCATCGGATTGCGCTTTTATGTTCGGAAGCGGAGCCTCTGGCCTGCCACCGCACGATCTTGGTCGCGCAGGAACTCGCGATTTCAGGAATATCGGTCGGACACATCCATTCGGATGGCGCGCTCGAGGCGCACAGTGTCGCCATGAGTCGCTTAGTCCATCTGCTCGGACTCGATGAGAAGGATCTGTATCGCACAAGAGCGGAGATTATCGCCGACGCATGTGCGCTTCAAGCGAAGCGGATCGCCTACCAAGACGAAGGGATGATAGAGAGGGCATCTGCGTGAAGATTTTCACGATAGGATTCACAAAGAAGTCGGCCGAGGATTTCTTCACGAAGCTCCGTTCGTCGGGAGCAAAGCGCCTCGTTGATGTTCGCCTCAACAACGTGTCGCAATTGGCGGGTTTTGCAAAAAAGAGCGACTTGAAGTTCTTCTTACGGGAAATCGCCAGTATGGATTACGTACACGTTCCGTTGCTTGCGCCAACCCAAGAATTGCTGGACCGCTACAAGAAAAGGGGTGGGCAGTGGTCGGACTACGAGCGCGACTTTTTGGAGCTAATGAAATCCCGCCAGATCGAAGTGAATGTTCCGAAAGATGTCATCGCCGAAGGCTGTCTGCTCTGCAGTGAGGAGAGGCCGGAGCACTGTCATCGGCGACTTGTAGCGGACTACCTCAAAGAGCGTTGGGGCGACGTCGAAACCGTTCACCTCGTTTGAGACTTGCTCAAATCCTCCGACCTTCAAATAGATCGGCCGCTAGCTTTAGACCGCCTAGAAAGATCACGCCGCCGATGATGACGTCGCGCGTGGGGCTTCCGCTTCGCCCGATCGTGCTCTTGGAAACGAAATCTTGGCAGTTGTCAAAGGGCGTCCAGAACTCGCCCCGGTCAATTGCGGCGTAAGCATCGCCCAACCACTCGTCGGCGTGCCGGTCTGATTCTGGCAACCACGCTCGGTACCTGGTCGGGCCGTCGATGAAACCTTCCGGGCCGCTGACAATCGGCCCCTCGGTCTTGGACTTGTGCAAGAGGATTTGCTCGCCCCACTCGTTGTAATCCAAGAAGCCGCAGTGCTGAGGGAACGGATTGAGCCTTATGATTGTTCCACGCGGCCACGGCTCACCGTTCTTATTTGTAAATGTGTGCTGCCGCCGGAGCGTTTTGATATACATATTTCCCTCCGTCCTTCTGCGCACTGTTAGGCTCGGATCGGTATGACATCAATCGCCCTTCCTTTACAAAGCGGAACAGATACGCCCGTTACGGTCACGAACGTCTCCGGCGTAAAGTGAAGGTCTTTGCAAAGCTGATCGATAGACAACTCGATTCTCGTTCCGAGAGCACTTAGCGCGTTCGATAGTAACTCGGGGCCCTTGAACTGAGGCTCGTTCGGCTCGCCGCCCTTCCTCCAACTCATCGCGGACATATACTTGAACGACTGGCGGTACTGAACTGCGTCAATCAACTTGAGATCATAAGCGCGCTTGATGATCGCCGCCGCGCTTGCCTTCCAACGCTTCTTCAACTTAAACACATGACTCCAGGAAAACGGCGAGGTTCGGAATTCTCGTGCGAAGGCAACCCGCGGAAGCAAGAAGGCACCGGCGAATTTGTCCGCTGCGCTCTCAGTTTCCTCTGAACCAGTTTGCATTCCGGAGTGCATCACAAGATGCCCGCACTCATGACCGACGTCGAATATCCAGCGCGAAGTGCTCTGCACAGCCTCGTTGAGAAAGATGATTGCGGTCGAACCATCGCGGGAGAAGGCATCCACCTGCGAAGATTCGGCAAGGTGAGACACGAGGAACACTCCAGCGTGCTCCATCACTCGGCCTATCTCTGAGATGGGCGCCTCTATTCCTAGACCCCAATAAAGACGCGCTTGCTCGGCAGCCTTCTCGATCTCCTGGTCTGTTGTCGCCGGTATCCTCGGAATGTTGAGCTTCGGGAATTTGAAATGACCGCATAGTCGATCAAGAACCATTCCAAGCAAACTCGCATGAGCACGAATCTTGGTCTTGAGACGCTCGGGAGTGCTCCGCCGGTGTCTGAAACTACACTCATCTTCTTGAAAGATTTCTCCTGTCGGTTCATAGAAGAAATCTGTGTTGAATCCGAGGACGGTTCCAAACGCTTCGACGAGGTCCGGCGCTGGATCGGTTCGCTTGCCGCTTTCGTACATCGATACAAGAGCGTGCGAGGCAGCGATCTCTTCGCCCAGCTGCTTCTGCGTCAGGCCCTTAAACTCGCGCGCGAGTTGCAGACGCTGACCCACGAAGGACGTCTTACTTAGAACCGAGTTTGCGGCCATTATTTTCCTTCGCTTCGGTTTCTTCTGCAGCAAGTGGTTCAACCTGCGGCGGCCCGAGTTCGACTGGTTTGGGCTGAAGCGGAGTAACATTCGCGGCCTGACCGTTCAATGGAATGCGGTACGATTCGGTTACATTTCCAGCGGTATCCATCTCAATGAGGAACACGTTCTCGACCTCGCCGTTCGCGTCAGTTTCCACGGCGAATCGAAGAACACTGTCAATCAGGCGGAGACCATCGATTTGAAAAGCGAGCTGTTGTTGATGCGCTTCTGCGTACGTCCGTTCAAGGTAGCGCTCAGGAGCGCCTTGCGCTTCCCCTGTATAAAAGCGGACAGGGATCGTGCCGATTGCGAACGTAAAACGGAGCGGTTCAGCTTCGTCGAGAATCTTGAGCCAAGTATATTTCTCAGCAGCGGCGCGAACAGCGCGACACTCTCGGACATAGACACGGCAGCCCAAGCTCCACGCGTTATCGCCGGCATCAGGCTCGTGCAGCAGCACAGCCTCGTGCCTGACGGTTTGGAGAATGTTGGCGATTGCGATGAGACGGTCTTTTTCAAGCGGCGGGTACTTGGGCCAAGGTTCGAAAGTGTCTGGCATGTAGGCACTTATACTACGGAGCGGACAATGATGCAAGAAATTTAACAGCAATGCAGAATGTAACACCCCTGGCAAGGTTTAACGATAGGTTTGAATTGTAACTGGGTCGTTGAAATTTAACCGCCGCTGTCCGACGAGCTCGGACTGGCGCAACCAGAGAGGAGCGAAGCACGGACTAGTCAGCTGTAAAGGGGAATCGAGGCTCCGTTCAGTCCAACTTCGGTCCAATTTAAGAGATTGATTGCACCGGGCGATTCCGCGTAAGCGACACCAGACGCGGTACTTGTGTGATTTTGCCTGCTTTATTGCAAAGCAGACAGTCATCCCGCCGAGTCATATCACCACGCCTTCAACCATACGCGGCGTAAACAGTTACAAATGCTCGTTAAATCTCTAAACTTCCAATTGGGTCTGTCCAGTCCAACCATGGAAATTTGGAATCGCGCGCAGGGTACTTACGCCCCTACAATATCGGCGTCCTGACGCCGAATGCTTGTGTGTATCACCGAAGGCAGTAAAGTATAGAAGATCCTGACCTTGATCCCGTACGTAACTCCGAACTTCTCAAGAACCACTTCTCCGGTAACCGCGTCTATGAGGACTTGAGCTGCCACATCGAAACGTTTTGCTGTCTTAGGCCTCTTCCAAGACGTAATATCCCATCGCTCGATGCTCACAACTAGCTGATGCGAGGGGTTCGCAATGAATGGGAAAACGGGATTTATCGGTAGCCTTCTTGTCCTAGCTTTTGCGACTCTTTGTGGCTTTTTCTGTTCAATTTTCGTTCCCACGGCCCTTGCTCAATCTCCAAGCGATGGCACCGTGCTCCCGAGGGCAATACCGCCCTTCAAAGGAAAGATCGCGGAGCGGGCGAAGGATTCTAAGACCGACTTTCCTCCTACTCCTACCGCTCCGAAGGGCGCGCCGAATTTGCTGCTCGTTCTTCTCGATGACGTCGGCTACGGTGCATCGAGCACTTTCGGCGGCCCCGTCAGCACGCCAACGCTCCAAATGCTCGCTAATCGTGGATTGCTCTACACAAAATTTCATACGACAGCGATGTGTTCCCCGACTCGGGCCGCTCTGCTTTCGGGACGTAACCATCACTCGGTTCACACCGGGCAGATTATGGAAATGGCCACCGGTTATCCTGGATACGATTCGCTCTACGGAAAAGACACGGCGGGCATAGGCGAGATCATGCGACAAAACGGTTGGAATACAGCGTGGTTCGGAAAAGACCACAACGTCCCCGACTGGGAAAGCAGCGCGGCGGGCCCGTTTGATCGCTGGCCCACCGGCCTGGGCTTTGAAAAGTTTTACGGATTCATTGGCGGCGACATGAATCAATGGCGTGCTCTTGTGTTCGATGGAACGCGCCCAATAGAACCTTATGTCGGAAATCCTAACTACAACCTCGACTACGATCTGGCCGATCAAGCTATCAGCTACGTCACTCTGCAGCACTCGCTTGCGCCCGATAAACCATTCTTCATCTATTACGCGCCCGGAGCGACTCACGCACCTCACCATCCGCGCCCGGAGTGGATCGAAAAGTATAAAGGGAAATTCGATCAGGGCTGGGACGTGCAACGCGAGCAAACTCTCGCGCGACAGAAACAACTCGCAATTGTGCCCCAGGACACGAAACTCACTGTTCGCACTCCAAGCATCCCGGCTTGGGATTCGCTCACCGCCGACGAAAAGAAACTCTACGCACGCATGATGGAAATCTACGCTGGCTATCTTGAACAGACGGATTACAACGTCGGTCGTGTCGTAAACGCGATCGACAAAATGGGACTGACGGACAACACCCTGGTGATTTACATCGTTGGTGACAACGGCGCGAGTGCCGAGGCCGGGCTGAGCGGCGCGATGAATCTGGAAGCGGCTATGAACGGAATAGTTCCTACAGCAGAGCAGATGCTTCCGCACATCGACGAGCTTGGAACATGGAAAACATACAACCACTATCCCGTGGGCTGGGCACTCGCTATGGACACGCCTTTCCAATGGACCAAGCAGATCGCCTCGCACTACGGTGGCACGGCGAACGGCTTAGTCATATCCTGGCCCGCTCGGATCAAGGACCAAGGACAGAAGCGTACGCAGTGGCACCATGTGATCGATATCCTTCCAACCGTCCTCGACGCCACGGGTTTGCAGCAGCCAACCATGGTGAACGGCGTGAAGCAGCGGCCTATCGAAGGCAGCAGCATGGTCTACACGTTCGAGCAGGCGAACGCTCCATCAACACGCCGGACGCAGTACTTCGAGCTATTTGGCAACCGCGCCATTTATCACGACGGATGGATCGCTGCAACGACGCCAGTGGCTCCTCCGTGGGCGACTTCCGTTCCTGACGTCGATGTCATCAACGGTTACAACTGGGAGCTGTACCACGTGGATGAGGATTTCAGCGAAGCGAACGATCTCGCCAAGCAGATGCCCGACAAGCTAAAAGAGCTGCAAACGCTGTTCTATGCGGAAGCACCGAAGTACCACGTACTGCCGCTCGACAACGACCGCGTGATGCGCCTGAACCCTGCAAATCGTCCGAGTCTCACCGAAGGGCGCACTTCATTTACCTACTACGCGGGAGCCAAACGTATACCGGAAGGCGTTGCTCCGGACATGAAGAACAAATCGTGGAGCATTTCTGCAAATGTGGACGTTCCCGCCGATGGCGGCGACGGCATGATCGCAACGCTGGGTGGGTTATTCGACGGCTGGGCGCTGTACGTAGACAAGGGCAAGCCGGTCTTTCACTATAATTTTGGAAACATCGCGCATTACGAAATCGACGCACCGGATGTTTTGTCCGCTGGCCGTCACACCATCCTGTTCGATTTTCAGTACGACGGCGGCGGAATCGGAAAAGGCGGTCTGGGTGTTCTTTCCGTCGATGCCAAGCAGGTTGCGCACGCCCGCATTGACCATACGATAGCTGTCCGATTCACGATGAGCGTCGAGACCTTCGACGTCGGCGAAGACACAGGAACGCCCGTAAACCTCAAGTACGACGTCCCCTACAAATTCACCGGCCAGATCGAAAGCGTAACCATCAACCTGAAACCTCAGGACAAAGTCTCCGCCGAGGAATCCGAGAAAGCGAAGCAGACTGCCGCAAATGAAAGGTTAAAACGCGAGTGAGATCGCAGCCAGCCATCTGTTCGAACATGTTGTCGCGGACCTGTGAGGAGATGACTTGATGATTAAATTCTTCCAGCGGCTTTTGCCATTGATCCTCTGCTTCGCAAGCATAGTTGTCGCGCAGCAACCCCCTGCCTCCGCGCCCCCTCCGGACGCCAGCACCGAAGACTTGCAAAAGGCCACGCAGAATCCCGTCGCGAGCCTCATCACCGTTCCCATTCAGAACAACAGCAACTTTGGAGTTGATCCGTACGATCGCACGCAGGATGTCCTGAATATTCAACCGGTGATTCCGGCGCACATCAGCGATAACTGGATGCTGATCACGCGCGTGATCCAGCCGATCGTCTGGCAACCGTATCCGCAGCCGTCCGGTGGCGAATACGGTCTCGGCGACATGAACCCCACGTTTTTTCTTTCGCCTGCCAAGCCGGGAAAGGTGATTTGGGGATTCGGCCCCGCCTTCCTGATCCCCACCGCGACCAATTCCATCCTCGGACAGGGAAAATTCGGTATCGGTCCTTCGGCGGTTGCTCTAATTCAGCCGGGACACTGGACCATCGGCTTGCTTGTGAACAATATCTGGTCCGTTGCCGGGAGTTCCAACCGCGCCGACGTAAACCAGATGACGCTGCAGTATTTCATCAACTACAACTTGCCGAAGGGCTGGTACCTTTCGAGCGCGCCGATTATTACGTCGAACTGGGAAGTATCGCAACCCAATCGATGGACAGTGCCTGCGGGTGGCGGAGCGGGGCGCATCATGCGGATAGGATTTCAGCCCGTCAACATTAGCGCTCAGTTTTACGGCAATCCAGTCCGCCCGCCCGGCACCTCGCCGTGGGGCATGCGCCTTGCCATCGCATTCTTGTTTCCCAAGGCGCCAAAGAAATGAGCTTGCAGGTAATTCTGTCAACTCCTGATTAGTCGCGTTACCGGATATGCGAGCCGTAGATTCCGATAACCGCACTGATCAGGAGGAGTTGGCGGTCGTTTCAGGTTCGCGATGAAGAGTTTTCGCGTACGTTGAATCTCGCGAACACCGGTGTCGCGCGTTTGATTGCCGGATTACTTTAGGAGTTCGAAGTCGCCTGGCTTCCAGCTTCCGTCAAACGCAGCTTTTTCCGGCCCGTATATCCGTATGTACGCGAACCAACCGCGCCCGGGCGCCGTCTTGATCCACTCGCCCTCGTGTCCAGCAGGCGCTATAGCACCAAAGTACAGATCCAGCGAACTGCCCGTCATTTTCTCTTTCAACTCGAAAAGCGATCGCAGCGCCGCCTTGTCCTGGTCGGTTTGCACCATAGACCTCATTGCCGCGTCATACACCGTTACCGACCAGAAAAGTTTATTCGGCACCGGCTGAGGCACCGTAAGTTTGTAGGTTTTTCCGCCGTCCAGATACGCGCCGCCGCTGTCCTTGTCTGCCAGCCAGTAAAGCGAGCCAGCGCCTTCGGTCCGCCGGAACATCGCCGGTGACGCCACGATGGCCTGCGCAAACCAGCGGTCGCGCGCCTCCAAATCCACGCCCATCGGCGTCACGAAATTTCCGTTGCCCGCCACCAGCCCCGCCCATTCCCATTTCCGGTCGGGCCACGCCATCTTGTCCGCGCGCGCGCTCGCAAACGCCGAAACGAGCATCTGGTCCCGCGCAGTCTTCGCGGCGCGCTCCAGAATTCCTTTCATCCTCGCATCCGGATTGAACGGCTTATCCTTCTCGATGCCGAGCGATGCAAGCAGCCCGTTCATCGCCGGAAATTTGTCAGACACCGGCTCTTCATCGACGATTCGCTTCAGCACCTGCCAGAACCGGATGTTGTCTTCCCACTTCAGGCACGTGGAATCCATTTTCTTTTCGGTGGTGTCCACGAACGTCATCAGCTTGTCGTTCGCTCCGAGCGGATGAATCTTGATCGCGCGCAGCGCATCCATCGCGCGCGGCACGTCGCCGCCCACTGGAAGGGAGCGTATCGCCAGCAACGCCTTGTTGGTCTGCGAGTGGCCCACTTGATAACCGGCAGGAATCGGTCCTTTATATTCCGGGCCAACGATTAGATGCTTGCCGCCTTTGCCGGCGTTTGGCCCGGGGAGCCCCATGTCAAGAATCCACGCCTGATTGTGATCGTCTACCAAACCGATATAGGGACCGGCAGGCATTTCGATCACCATCGGCGCTTTCGAAACGTCTAGAGCCGCGGCGCCATACGGCGTGTCCGCGTTCAGCGTGAAGCCCACTTGTCGCGGTCCCGCCGCCGCAATTCCCACCGCCTCGTTGTCATTAATTCCGATGTCCCGATTTCCTTGAAAAATTCCCTCATTTGAAACCGTGGGGTACCAGAATTTGTACGCTTGAACGGCGCGGCCAAAGTCGGTGTCGTCGATGGCTTTCGCGGCGGCGTCCGCGCTAGGATATCCCTGTGCGAAACTGTAACCCGGCGCGCCGCTCGGAGGGGTCACGCTTGCCGCGTCGTTCGGCTTCGATTCCTGGCACCCAATGAGCAAACCCGCGCAGATTGCGAGCGACGCTATTCCGTATCGAATGTGCATTGAAATCCCTCCCACTTCAAAAACGAGCGGCGATCATTATTGCTTAGAGTCAGGGCAAACGTCTCCGGCAGCTCGATCTATTGCACTTTTTTTATGTCGTCCGGCTTCCAGGTTTGGTCGAAGAAGCCTTTCTTGGGCCCGTATAACCGCAAAAGCGTAAACCATCCCTTGCCGGGGACCGTGGCGATGTAATTCTTTCCCTCACCCGGCGACCTCGGTCCGAAATAAATATCCGTCGAACCATCGGCATTCGTGATCGGCCTGTCCATCGTGTTGATCGATGGAAACGCCTGCCCGTTATCGATTTCCGATGCAGTAACCGGATCATAGAGCGTGACCGACCAGAAAATCGCGGCCGGAATGTCCGGCGGAAGATGCAGCACGTAGGATTGCTCGCCGCGCAGGAAATTTCCGTCGGAATCCACGTACGCAGCAGGATACTTCGCCCCGATGTTTTCCATTTTGATCGCCATGCCGGGGCTGGCCGAAAACGCGTACGTGAAGAACCCCGTTCGAGCGTCAATGTTGTTGAAGGTGTCGGCGGTAAAGTCGGCGTTCCCGGGAAACGGATTAATCCATTTCCGGTCGGCATAGTAGCGGAAGCCCGGAATCATCGCCGTGCCTTCGTAGCCGATCGCGTGGCCCATGCGAGATGCCGTGCGAGCCGCTTTATCCAACAAGGCGCGGGTCGCGGCATCGGGCGCAAACGGCTGCCCTTTCACGATTCCAAATCCCGCGAGCGTGCCGCGCATTTCCATATCCGTCGTATCTACATATTCGTGATCGACGAACCGAGACAACATATCGAACGCCGTCCCATCCATCGGATAGATCATGTCCGCAGGCGTCGTCGAAGCGTCCGGATATTGCATGGCCTTCGCCGTACCTTCTTTTCCTAGTGGATAGAAGCGCGTCTGCTCCATCACCTTCACCGGTTCTGAAAGCTGCTTTGGATCCTTGAAGAATCCGCGCAACAGCACCATCACGCCGTACGTACGCGAACGAAATGTCAAATATCCCTTCGGAATCGGCCCGGTGTAATCTGGCGGCAGGATTAAATATTTTCCGCCCTTGCCCTGGTCCGGTCCGGGAAGGCCCACATCGCCCGCCCACTGACGTCCACCAATCATGCCTTCCGAGCGGATGGGCCGCTGCCAGAAGTCGTCGATAATTCCTTGCAATCCCGGCGGCGCGTCCATAACCGTTGGTCCATCTTCCTTCAAGTCCAGAAAACCAAGCGCATAAATCACGTCCGAATTCGGCGTCGTAATTTGCGTTTTCGCGTTCAACCGCTCCTTGAAGATCGGCAGCACGTTGTAGCCGGGCCCGAACGTCTTGTCCTTGCCCTCTTTCATCGCCAACATATTCAGCGCCGGAGTCGCCCAGATGTACGCCTGCACGGCGCGCTGGAAAACCAACTCCGTCTTCAGCGCAGTCGTGTCGTCTTTCTGCAGGTAGCTTTCCACGTATGGCATGCTCGCAAGCTTGTCGTACTGCGAGCTTGGCGACTGCGCGCCAGTCTGTTGTCCAGTCTGCTGACATCCAACGATGCTCAACGAAGCCAAAAGTGCGGCGGGAATAATCCATTTCATAATCAAGTCTCCTAATCCAAACTTGAGCCGCCACGAGAGTAGTGTCCCGCCCAAACTTCGTCAAGTTTGTGGCCGCTAGGCTTCCATATATCCAAACTCCTGATAAGTCGGGTGGTCTCAATAGGTCGATGCAACACCCAGCTCTGGCTCAGATTCGTTGAGCACAAAAGCTAAAGGCACTCGTTAGGGTAGATCACCCGGAACACTGCCCGGGCAAGGCTTGGGCGGCGTTACTCAAATGGATCAGTTCTTCGGAGGAACTACGGCCGGATTAACCGATTACAAGGTGTTGCGTCGACCGGCTGAGCTGGCACGGTTACCGGACAAATGGAATTGATTTGCTCAGATGCAAAGATCCGGTGCAAATGTGTACTGGGCTCGTATTCCGAGTGATGTTTGCTGGAGTTTGGCTATTCCAGCGTTTCCTCTTTTCAGTTGCTTCCACCGCTTCTTTCGAGACTTGGTTCGATCACACCAGTACGTCCGTCCGCAAAGACGCCGATAAGCGAGTTTCAAACCCCCCCGTAGCCCAGCGGGTAGCACGGGTAGAGCAGGTGAACGCACCAGAATCCGACGCCGATTCAACGATTTAGCATTTTCTGGTGCAAGTTCGGGACCAGGAGGTCGAAGGTTCAAATCCTTTCGCCCCGACCACTTCTTTTAGAACCAATAATTTACAGAAACGCATGCACCTGTTGACCGCCTGGTGTCGGGCCAGCAGGTTGGCGTTCCAAGTCTACCTACCCCTGCTAGAATGGTTTGTTGCGGAACACCTGTTCGCGTCTAACTTACGGGATCTCCGCAGCGCCGATTCAAATTCCGAGCGCGCTGCGATTTCAATGGGCGACGGCGTCGTGAGACTTAACGTGCGTGTCACAATCTTAATCGCTATCACAGCCGTGCTTGTGTTCGCGACGCCTGCGTACATGCGGGATGCTTCCCGATCAACGCAAGAGGAGCAAACCAAGCCACCGAAGACGAAATCACCGACCGAGCCGCCTCCGCGCGTCATCGCGATGACCGCGAAGGATTTCCAGTTTGATCCGGCGGAAATTCATCTCAAAGTGGGAGAGAAAGTTCGACTGCAGGTTATTTCGTCTGACCGGACTCACGGGATTCATATCAGCGCGTTTCCAGACGGTGCGAAGGCCAATACGCCGCCGGGCCTGGCTTTCATCTTCGGCGAAGATTGTTGGAAACTGAAAAAAGGCGAAGCCGTTCCTGTTGACATCGAAGCGACCGAGCCTGGAACTTACTCATTCCGTTGCTGCAAGTCTTGCGGGACCGGCCAAAAACAAATGACAGGCCGGATTTATGTTGAGCGCTGAATGTGAACGAAACTTGCCACGGTGTGACTGCAGAGTACGCCCAGCCCGTGCGCGCAAAACGCGGCCATCCGAAAACCTAAGCTCTGCTGGTAATCTCCGACGACACCATTAATCGCGGATTGAATTGCGAGTTCCACGCGAGAGATTTACTCGTGCTTCTCGGAAATGGTGAAGTCCACCACCGTGGGTTCGCTGGGCTTCACGGTTACCTTCTTCGTCCAACTAACCGGGGAGCTATATATTGGGCGCCGCACTTCCACCTGCGCGCCTACGTCCAGAACTTTTGCCTCCGAGGCAATCTGCCAGCCCTCGTGCCAGGCTACGATTTCGTATTCACCCGGTGGAACGTCCGAGAGCGTAAACGCGCCGCGATCGTCAGTCACCGCGTAATATGGATGCCGCACCACGATCACGTTGGCGTTCATCCACACGTGCCCGGCGTTACATTTCAATTCCACGACGCCTTGCCGTTGCAACGTCACGGGTATGAACTGGTTTTGGAACGGAAAGGGAATATTGTTTGTGGCGACACCAAACATCTGCACGGTATGCAGCACGGGATCACTGCTCTCGATCTTCAGTGTGCCAGACTGCGGCACGAGCATGATGTGCGGAACGTAACGGCAAGTCTTTTGATCCAATTGCTGGCGGTCGGCAGGCAGATCCATGGGCTTACCCGTCGTGATGCCGCGGAGGAATACAACAGTGTTGGCCACGCCGTTGCCAGCGGGATTAATCAACAGACGCTCCAGATCGCGCGTCTTCAGCCCTTGAGGATCACAAATCTCTGGGTTCTTAGTGATGGGCAGCTTGGGGATTTTGGGGATCGGGCCCGTCCAAGTGACCGTGCCGGATATGGCGCCGCCATGCTGCACGGTGATCGGAGTGTAATCGGTTTGCGCAGCAACCGTTCCGGCGCAGAATAGAACTGACATCGCGATTGGACCGATGGCTTTGAAGCGAGAATACTTCATATTCTCGTACATCGTCACCTCGCTGGCACCGCCGGCGGATGCGCCACGATCTCAACTTGGCAAACTCGCCAGATGCCGATATCCATCAGAATGAGCCCCAAGATTCGCCTGAAAAAGGATTGCCCGCACTCAGCCTCGGAAACGCTCAGGCTCGCGCCGGAGTATAACATTCGCTTGACACAACTTTACACATCCTTATAAAGCCAGTTGCGGCATAGGCTTTCTTCACGTTGCCGTTGGGAATCCCTCACCGCCGAGCGCCGACTGGTCGATTGGCTCCTGGCCGGTTTTTTTTTGCAATTTCATCTCGATTCGCGCGACATGCTCCGCGGTTGGTCCCGGGTCTCCCAGGCTACCGATTCGGGCCATAGCAGGGTATAAAGTAGTGTGATGCGGCCATCCCAGACCGATACCTCGGACGATTCGTCCGCCAAGCGCATCCTGATCGTCGATGACGACGTAGAGCTTTGTGAGCTCGTCGGGCAATATCTGAAATCTCAGGGCTTCCAGATTGAGGCGGTCCATGACGGTTCGATGGGCCTTGAGCGCTCCCTTTCTGGCACGTATTCGCTGATCATCCTCGACGTCATGTTGCCAGGCATTCGTGGCTTTGAAGTTCTGCGCCGCGTTCGGGCCAAGTCCGCGGTTCCCATCATCATGCTCACAGCGCACGGTGACGATGTTGACCGCATTGTCGGACTCGAAATCGGCGCCGACGACTATCTCCCGAAACCATTCAATCCTCGCGAGCTCGCCGCGCGGATCCACGCAGTGTTGCGGCGAACCGTCGGTGGGCCTCCTACGGACACGCCCGCTCCCGTTTCGATTCTCCTGGACGACATCCGGCTGGATACACGCGCCCGCGCTGCGCGCCATAAAGCGCGCGACGTGGAGCTTACTTCTGCGGAGTTCGAGCTGCTTGCCCTGTTTTTCAAATCACCGGGACAAGTGGTCTCGCGCGAAGACTTAGTCAGAGGCGCGCTGGGCCGCGATGCAGAGCCGTCCGATCGCAGCCTGGACGTACACATCAGCAACCTTCGCAAGAAGCTGGGGACTTGTCCCGACGGAGCGGAGCGAATCCGGGCGATTCGCAACGTTGGGTACGTTTATGTGGTCTCCGGGGCGGCGCGATGAGCGTTAGTTGGTGAGCGGCAAAAAGTGAATCCGAAATGCGCAGCCTCTTCCTAAAGATCTTTCTCTCTTTTTGGCTGGCGATGGTTCTCGTCAGCGCAACTTTGATCGCCTCCGTTATCGCCACCCAATCGCAATTCAAGGCCATGCGCGCCGAAGAATTCGACCGCACGGTCATGCCCGTGGTGGCGGCTCGCGCGGCAGACATCCTGGACGATCACGGCATGGGCGCCCTTGCCGACTTTCTGAATTCTCTCGAGAACACCTTGCACTGGCAGGCGTACCTGTTTGACGACGAGGGCAAAGAGATTTTGTCGCAGCCATCGCCGCCTGAGGTTTACGCCATTGCCCAATCCGCCTTACAAACCAACGAAACTGGCTTCGTGACGTCTCATGGCACCAGGTTCGCTGCAACCAGAACCACGGGCTCGACCGGCACACATTACGTGCTGGTGATCGGCACGCATATTGAATCCGTTACTGAAGTGCTGAACGCTCCCATCCAGACGCAATTCATTCGCGCTGCCGCAGTCTTCTTCATCGCCGGTCTTGTTTGTTTCTGGCTGACGCGTTACATCACGGCGCCGATTCTGCATCTTCGAGCCGCTACCCATCTTTTGGCCACCGGCCATCTTAGTACGCGTGTCGGCGAGGCCGCCGGAAATCGCCACGACGAGCTGGCCGAACTGAGCCGGGACTTCGATCACATGGCCGAGCAGATCGAATCGCTGATTTCTTCGCAGCGCCGGCTGCTCGCGGATATTTCGCACGAACTTCGCTCCCCGCTTGCTCGTTTGACAGTTGCATTAGGCCTCGCCAGGCTTCACGCCAATTCGGAATCCGCGAGTGCGCTCGACCGCATCGAAGTCGAAGCCGAACGCCTGAACACTCTAATTGGCAGCCTGCTAAGGCTCGCGCGGATTGAAGGCGGCAGCGAAAGTGTGGAGGGCGAGCTGGTCGCGCTCGATCAAGTGGTTCTCGACGTCGCCGGCGATGCTGATTTTGAAGCGCAAGGCCGCAACCGTCGAGTCCGCGTAACCCAGGTAGACGGTTGTACGGTCCTTGGAAATCGCCAGCTCCTGCGCGGCGCAATTGAAAACGTGATCCGCAACGCCGTCAACTATACGGACGAGGGCACGGAAGTCCAGATAACGCTCAAGAAGTCGCAAACGAATGGAGATGGAATGGCCGTGATTTCCGTTCGCGATCGTGGGCGAGGCGTCCCCGAAGAGTCGTTACGCGATATTTTCCTGCCCTTTTATCGCGTGGGTGATGCGCGCGACCGCTTCTCCGGCGGATCGGGCCTCGGGCTTTCCATCACCGAGCGAGCCGTTCGCCTTCATGGCGGAAAGGTCAAGGCCAAGAACTGCCCGGACGGCGGATTGCTCGTCGAATTGAGCTTGCCCTCCGCTGCAAGATAAGGCGTTAGGAGTTCTGGTTGAACTGATCGCGCTTGCGGTAAGCCAAGTATATGACGCCGGCAGTGATCAACAGCGGCGGAAACATCAGAGTCAGAATACCCAGTTTCAGAGCGTGGATCGAACGCGGACCGGAAGCCGCGGCGCTCTGGTAGCACATAGCGCAGCTTTGCGCGTAGAGCGCCGCCGGACTGGCCAGCGCGAACAGGACGGCTAGCGCGCCTCCCAACATTCCCGCTACCACTCGTTTCGTTCCGTTCATGGCAATCGAGCTCTCCTGGAAGCGCCGCAACTTGATGAATGTTACTTTGCTTCGAGCCAGCGCGCCATCAAGGCGCAGCGGTGATTCCCTACTGGATCGGCACACGCATATTCAGCATGCGATAGGCGTCTGGCCAGATGTGATTCATCATGAACAGCACGAAGATCACGACCGGTAGGAGCGACCAAAACAGATTGGGCTTCTCGTATTTCAGATGCATGAAATACAGCAGCGCGATTCCCGCCTCGAGAAAGGCCAGCACCAGCAGGGCGGCAAGCAGCCGATGGGTGGAAATATGCATGGTCGTAAGAAACGTCTCGATGCCGACGATACACAGCAAACCAACCCAGATGGCGATGTACTCTTTCATTCCGGGTCCGTTGTTCATATCTGTCACGACAGCGCCTCCCTGTGTTTCTTCGGCGGGTCCGCTTCAGCGGGCCACGTTCATTAAATAGAGCAGCGGAAACACAAACATCCAGACCAGGTCCACGAAGTGCCAGTAGAGGCCGGTGGTTTCGACGTGTCCGGCGTCCAGCCAGTCGGTGCTGTAGCCGATCGCGATTACAATCAGCGCGATGACGCCGGAGATCACGTGCATCAGGTGCAGGCCGGTGATGCTGAAAAAAGTGGCGCCGAACATCGCGGTTCCACCCAGCGGATTTTTGGACAGGCTCCAGCCTTCGGCAAACATGTGGAACCACTCGCGCAAGTGCAGCGTGGCAAAGATGATGCCGAGCACGACGGTAGTGCTGATCCAAAGCAGAGACGATGATTTGCGTCCCTGCTTCGCGGCTGCCACTGCGGCCAGCATGGTCAGGCTGCTCGTCAGCAGCACAAACGTCATGATCAAACCGTTCACAATGCTCGGCGAAAATTGGAATGGGGTGGGCCAGTCCGGTGTGCCAGCTCGCAAGTACGCGTAACCGAAGAGGATCGCGCCGAAGGTGACGGCGTCTGAAGCGATAAACAGCCACATCGTCAATTTTTTCGACTGAACGCCGTATGGCGAAGGCTCGAGCGCGGCCGCGTGGCCCGCATCT
>Ga0209655_10000092_pt1 | contig 32046 bp, 30 predicted proteins | sample BogFormECP03_OM2_FD_188236 | JGI IMG/M metagenome (GOLD analysis project Ga0209655, IMG submission 188236) | Bog forest soil microbial communities from Calvert Island, British Columbia, Canada - ECP03_OM2 (SPAdes) (version 2) | ecosystem: Environmental > Aquatic > Freshwater > Wetlands > Bog ...
GCGGAAGAACAGACGGCGGGGCGCGGGCGGGCTGGGCGGAAATGGATTTCGGAGAAGTCGGCGGGAATTCACTGCTCGGTGTTGCTACGGCCGCCGATACCTCCGGCGGATGCTCCCCTTCTGACGCTGGTGGCGGGCCTGGCGGCGCGCGACGCGGCAGCAGAGGAGCTTGATTCCGCGCCCGACATACGCTGGCCGAACGATTTGCTGGTGCGCGGGCGAAAATTCTCGGGGATTTTGACGGAGATGCACGCGGAGCCTGACCGCATGCATTACGCGGTGGTGGGCATCGGAATTAATGTGAACCAGACGAAGATGCCGCCGGAGCTGGCGGAGATTGCGACTTCGTTGCGAATGGAGACGGGGAAAATGCATTCGCGGCTGGAGGTGCTGATACGGTTGCTGCGGCACATGGACCGCTACTACAATCAGTTCCTCAGCGAGGGCGCGACGCCGATTTTGCGACGGTTTGCGGAAGTGTCGAGTTATTTTCAGGGGAAGCGCGTGCGCATCACGACGGCGCGGGAAATTTATACGGGGAGCACGGCGGGGTTGGAGCCGAGCGGCGTGTTGCGCGTGTTGCGCGATGACGGCGGCGGGATGGAGCTGGTCCTTTCGGGCGACGTGGCGGAGGCTGGTTGATGTTGCTGACGCTGGATGTGGGGAATACGAATACGGTGCTGGGAGTATTTCGCGGGAAAGAGTTGGTGGCGAATTGGCGGCTGACGACTGCGCGCGAACAAACGGAAGATGAATATGGAATTCTGACGCGCGATTTGTTTACTTTGGCTGCTCTCGAGCCGCGCGAGATTGACGGAGTGATTATCAGTTCGGTGGTGCCGCAGCTCAATTCTCGGCTGGCGGGAATGGCGGAAAGATATTTCAGCAAGACGGCGCTGTTTGTGGAGCCGGGGATTAAGACGGGGATGCCGGTGCATTACGATAATCCGCAGGAGGTGGGCGCGGACAGGATCGTGAACAGCGTGGCGGCGTTTGAGAAGTATGGCGGGCCGTGCATCATTGTGGATTTTGGGACGGCGATAAATTTTGATGCGGTGTCGGCGCGCGGGGAATATTTGGGCGGAGCGTTGGCGCCGGGGATTGGGATTTCGGCGGATGCGCTTTTTGCGCGGGCGGCGCGATTATTTCGCGTGGAGATTAAGGACCCGGGGAAAATCATCGGGACGAATACGGCGGCTTCGATGCAGGCGGGACTTTTTTATGGGTACACGGATTTGGTGGATGGGATTTTGGATCGGATGAAGAAGGTGATGGGCGCGAAGACGAAAGTGGTGGCTACCGGAGGACAGGCGGCTTTGATTGGTGGAGCTTCGCGGCATATTGAGACTGTGGATGAATTTTTGACTTTGGAGGGGTTGCGGATTATTTGGGATCGGAATCAAGAATCCGCGCAGAAGAAAACGCCCGCAGCGCGGACGCGGGGTTAGGGTTCGTCGCGCTGGTGGCGATCGCCTTGCGGGCGACGCTGAATCAAAGGCGCCCACCTAAAGGTGGCCGCTACAAAATCAACGGCAAGATGTAAGGCGACGGCACGCGAGGCAAGCCTCGCGCTAACCAAGGCGGCGGCAAGCCGCCGCACTCCAAGATGGGCTGGCATACGGGACTGTTTTCCCTCACTCATGGAATCGTTTAACTACTTTAATTATTTCACGGAGATCGAGGAGTATTTCTGGCGGAAGCGCGGGGCGCATTTGCTGGTTTCGCCTTTGGATTGGGCGATTTTGGAGACCTGGCAGAAGGCGGGGATTCCGATTGGCGCGGTGCTCAAGGGCATTGACCGGGCGTTCGAGAGTTGGGCGCGTTCGCGGAGGGCGGCTGGCGGACGGCAATTGAAAAGTTTGGCATATTGCGTGGACGCGGTTTTGGATGCGGCGGCGGAAGCGGCAGAGGCGGCTGCGGGGTCAGGGCCCGAAGTGATATCGTCGCGCGCGGGGATGGAACCATTTTCGCGCGAGGAGCTGCGGAAATATTTGGAGAGGAATGGCGGACGTTTGCGGTCTGCGGCCGGGAAGTTGCGCGCAAAGGCGGGTGCGGCGACTGCGGGGGCTGCGGCGGCATTGGCGGGGCGGTTTGATGAGACTGCTTCGAAGCTCGACGACGCTTTGCCGTTGCTGGATGTGCCTGGGGCTCTTGATTTGGAGGATTTCGAGCGGCGGATGACGGTGCTGGAGGAAAAATTGGCGGCGGCTTTGGCGGCGGACGCGGAGGACGAGGCGATGCTTGCGATACGCCGCGAAATGGACCGGTCGCTCGCGCCGTACCGGCGTAAGATGTCGGCAGAGCAATTGGCGCAGCTCGAGAGGCAATATGCGCAGAAGCGGTTGTTTGAATATTTTGAGGTGCCGCGGTTGAGTCTTTTTTATTTGACGTAGGTGGATGCGTGATAAAGCCGTTTGGAATAAAGGCCGTGGCTAGTGATTAGTGGTTAGTGGCTAGAAAAACCTACAGGGAATTTCGTACCGCGACACAAACTTTTCCACGTTGGGCTAATTTTTGCCGGGCGTGCGGCACTTGGCCGCGACAGATGAGGTGAATTCGTTTGGACATTACGATTGAAAAATTGATTTACGGCGGGGAGGGGTTGGCTCATCACGATGGGGCGACGGTTTTTGTGCCATTTGTGTTGCCGGCGGAGCGCGTGGCTGTGGAGGCTGTGGAGCAGAAGAAGAAATTTGTGCGGGGGCGGGTGGAACGGATTTTGTCGGCGGCGCCGGAGCGGGTTGAGGCGCGGTGTCGGCACTTTGGCGTTTGCGGTGGGTGCGACTACCAACACATTGGTTATGAGGCGCAGCTGAAATTCAAGAGTGAGATCCTGCGCGAGACTTTACGACGGATTGGGAGGATCGAGTGGACCGGGGAGATTACGGCGCACGGATCGCAGCCGTGGGCTTATCGCAATCGGGCGCAGTGGAAAGTGCGGCCGCTGGAAAGTGCCGGCGACGGCGCGACGGCGGCTCCTGAAATCGGCGCGGACGGCGGAGCGAAATCGGGGATTGGATATTTTCGCGCGAATTCGACGGCGCTTTGCGCGGTGGAAGATTGCTCGATTATTTCGCCGCTGCTGCTGAAGGCTTTGCTAGCGTTGCGCGAGGCGCTGGCGGCAGGGGCGTTGCCGCGGGGATTGCGGGAGATTGAGGCGTTTGTGGATGCGGCGGACGCTCGGCTGTTGCTGACGGCGACGTTTGCGGGATTTCCTTCGCGGGCGGCGGAGCATGCGGAAACTTTTCGGCGCGTGGTGCCGGAGATTGCAAGTTTGCTGTTTCACGATCCCAGCCACGCCCGGATGGAATTGTACGGGCCGGGATTTTTGCAATACGTGGCGGGCGGACTTTCTTGCCGCGTGGGGCATTTTTCATTTTTTCAGGTGAATAGGTGTTTGGTGGAGGAACTGGCGCGGGAAGTGGTGGAGCGCGAAGAGGGCGGGCGGCTGGCACTGGACTTATTTGCGGGCGTGGGATTATTTTCGATTCTGCTGGCGCGGAAATTTGCGCGGGTGTTGGCGGTGGAATCGAATCCAGCGGCGGCGCGCGATTTGGAAACGAATATGCGCGGGCAGGGGGCGATTGAAGTGCGGTCGGCGGAGGTGGAACAATTTTTGAAACGGAACAAGGAGCGGCCGGAATTGGTGGTGTTGGATCCGCCGCGGGCTGGGATGACGCCGGAGTCTGTCGAGCGGTTGGGCAAGTTGCGGCCGGAGCGAATTACTTACGTTTCGTGCGAGCCGCCGACTTTGGCGCGCGATCTGGCGTTATTTGTGAAGGCGGGGTACGAGTGCGCGGAAGTGCATCTGTTTGATCTGTTCCCTCAGACGTTCCATATGGAGACAGTCGTTCGGCTAGGTAGACGCGGCTGAACATCGCGCGATTCGCGTTCGCCGGCTGACACATTTTCGAATGCGGGGCGAGCGCCCCGTCCTTTCTACCGAATCCCCCGTCCGTATTTCTACGAGTATTCCACAGCTGCCAAATGTGTCAACGTGAGTCGGGGTGCTGTTGAAGCCGCCCAAAAGGATGCAACGTGTGGGGCACAGCGAAAACTCGCGGTAAATGCGCCACGAGAGGAATGGCGCTTCGCGCCGCCGTTTTATGTCGTGGCTGAAGCCACGACCTACAAAGACGGAGGCTGGCGGTAGCGGTGGGGCGGCGCACTGGTTCGTGTAAGTTGCGAATTTCATGCAGTTACCTGCGTTGTGGATACTGGTTGGGTTTGCGGCGGGCATCGGGGTCACGGGGCGATGGCCTGGAGCGCCGAAGTCGTGGGTGGTGGTTGCGGCGTCGGGAATCCTGGTTGGCGGGATTCTGGCGGCGGGATTTTTATCGTGGCGGCATTGTGCGGCGGCGGCGTGGGTTTTTGCGCTAGTTGCGTGGGTCACGATTGGCGGACTGACGTTTAGCATTGAGCGCGCGACGGCTCCTGCAAATCATATTGCGCGATTGATTGCAGCGGGGCGGGTGGATCCTAGCATTGCGCTGCGCTGGCGAGGGCGATTGCGCGAAGATCCTCTCATGCTGCCTTGGGGCGAGCGGTTTGAGATTGATCTGGAGCAGGTGGAGGCGGCCGGCGCGGCGCTGAGCACTTCCGGCGGATTGCGCTTGAATTTTTATCCGGGAGCGCGGGTTGCGGAGGCGCCCGGGGGATTGCGGGCTGGGGATCGCGTCGAAGTATTGGTGAAGGCGCGGCCGCCGCAGGATTATTTGGATCCTGGGGCGTTTGACGTGAAAAGTTTTTTGGCGCGCGAGAGAATTGATGTGCTGGGTTCGCTGCGCAGCGGCGAACTGCTGCAGTTGGTTGACCGCCCTCCCCCTACCATCTCACAACGGCTGGCGCGCGCGTGGAAGTCTGCTGGCGCGGCTCGATTCGCTTTTTGTCGGGCATCCGGAACGCGGGGCGGTGGCGCGGGCGATGTTGTGCGGTGACCGCAGCTTTGTGGATTCCAGCGTGGTGCTGGCGTTTCAGAAGACGGCGGCTTATCACGTGCTGGTGGTGGCGGGACTGCACGTGGGTGCGCTGGTGATTTTTTTGTGGTGGGTGGGAAAGCGGCTGGGATTTTCGATGCTGGCGATCAGCGTGATGACTTTGCTGGCGCTCGCGGCTTACGTGGGGATTGTGCAGGATCGTCCGCCGATTTTGCGGGCGGCTTTGATGGCGGCGCTTTATTTGTGCGCGCGGCCGCTGTTCCGGCGTGTGGAATTGTTGAACACGATTGCCGTTGCGGCGCTGATTTTGATGATTTGGAAACCCTCCTCGCTTTGATTACACGCCGGAGGGGCGCGGGACGGATTGGTATCCGAAATTGGAGTATGGTGCGGCGGCGACGCGAGGCGGGGCCAGTAGCTGAGCCGCGCGATGAACGACTGAGAGCGCTCTAGGAGATGGAATCGGAGGGGCCCTCGGAATCTTCCAGGGAGACGTTGTTGGCGGACTGGTATTCGGCGATGATTTTTTTGGCTTCGTCGGCTTGGGATTCGAGGACGAAGATTTCGACGTTGTGGGGGCCTTCGGGCTGTTCTGGGATTGGGAAGGGGTCGGTGGAGACGGAGCCCGGGGACTGGATGCCTTTGCTTTCAAGCAGGCCGCGGATTACCAGGGCTTCGGTGGCGTTTTCCGCGACGTGGGCGATGACTACGCGTTCGTTGGTATATTCCTCGGGCATTTTGGGGCTCCTCAAAAACAGTGCGACAGTACTATTGTGCGCTTCCGGGTCTTGGGTCCATACTAGATTTTCGTAGCCACGGTCAATTATGGACGACCCCTCGGTTCAACCTACGCAGCAAGAGATTGACGAAGAGAGCCGCCGCATACGCAGGCTGCGCATCCTGGTGCATATTACGCTGGAAACGATTGCCGGGGGAGATTTGTCTCCGGAAGATGCGGCGCAGATGATAGCGGAGACGCGGAAGATTGCGCTGGATATGTTTCCGGGGAAAGAGCGGGCGTTTGATTTGATTTACCGGCCACAGTTTCAGCGCGTGATGCATGCGGTTTATAGATTGCAGTGAAGTGAGTGGCTTCCCGATTGTGGGTCTGCCTCACAATTCCAACGTCGGTACTTCGGTGGCTGAAGCCGCGTTCTCGTCGCTTCGTTGATGGCGTGGCTGAAGCCACGACCTACAAGGATTCTCGCGTTCTTGCACAGAGTCCACGGTTCCGAACGGCTTAAAGACTAGCCTGTTCCGCAAAAAGCAGATCCCTCACTGCGTCCCGCGACTGCGGGACGGGTAAGAAAAAGCGCGGGACTGCGTTCGGGATGACACGCACGATAGTCATTCCGCATTCTGTGACGCGATTCACGAATTCAGAGGCAAATTCAACGACGCCCACCTAAGAGAAAGCAGGCGGCCGCTACAAATTCAAATGCAAAAGCAATGGCGAAGGAGCCGGCGGAACGCCGGCGCTCCGAACCGAAACGGCGGCGGCCTGACTTAGTAACCGTAGCGGCGTTGGAGGTACATGCGGAGCCAGACTGCGGCCATTGCGGCTATGGCGCCGATTAGGGCTTTGTATTCGCGGTTGCGGCGGTAGAGTTGCCAACTGAATGCTTGGGTCGATTTGGTTGCGGGAGGTTGCAGGTATCCGGAGCCGAAGAAATCTGGAAGGAACAGCGGGACTTTGGCGGCGTATTCGTCGAAGACGGTGCCGAAGCGGGCGCGCAGGTCTTGTTCTTCGTTGCGTATGACGGCGTAATAAAACACCACAAAATAGATGACGATCAGGCTGCCGGCATACCAGGAGTGTCCGGCGATGGCGAAGCCTGCGGCTAGAAATGCACTGCCCAAATAAAGTGGGTTGCGCGTGCGGGCGTAGGGGCCGGCTGTCGCTAATTCACGATCCTTGCTGAGGTGTCCTGCGGCTATCGCGCGGATGAGAATGCCGAAACCCGCGACGGCTGCGCCCATGGCGATCCAGTGATGGGTGGGTTTGGCGAGAAGCCAGTAGAGGACGGCGACGGGATAGCCGATGCGGACGCGCCAGCGCATCCAGAATTTCCGGGGTTGTGCGGCAACCATTTCAGTCATGAATAGGTTATCACTCGGGGGCCTCAGGATTTCGTGTTCAGGAGACGTGCAACGGCGTCGGCGACTTGATCAACGGTGATCGAAAGCATGGGCGAAGAGTAGGACGCGCCGCGGCGGTAGGTCGTTTCGCTCTTGCCGGGATTGCGGATGACGATGGACGTGCCGCCGTAGGGGCCGTTGCGCGCGGGATCGGTAGGGCCGTATAGACCTAGGACGGGCGTGCCGAGCGCGGAGGCGAGATGCAGAGGGCCGGTGTCCGCCGAGACTACAAATTTTGCGCGATGCAGTAGTGCCATCAGTGGACCGAGGCCGAGCGGAAGTGCGAGTGGCGCCGGATTCCCTGCTGCACTGACGAGTTCCTGGGCCAAGCTTTCTTCTCCAGGACCGAAACTGATAATTCCGCGCCAGCCTTGTTGCGCGGCAAGGCGGTGGTGCAGCTCGCCGTAACGTTCGGGCGGCCAACATTTCGAGCGCCATCCGCCACCCGGATTCAGAACGAAAAAATCTGCAAGGTTGTGGCGGGCGAGATCTTGCGTCACTTGTTTCTCATCTTCCGGGCGCAGGGTCAAAGGAAATCGCGGAGGCGAGGGGCGGGCGCCGGCGGTTTGGGCTAGGGTGAGATTGTGGTCAACCTTGTGGGCGCCGCGGGGATTGATTTTATCGGTGTAGAACATGGGGGCAAAACCTTCGCGCGCGTAGGTACTGGGGAAGCCGATGCGGCGCGGGGCTCCGGAGGCGAAGGCGGGGAGCGCGGATTTGTAGAGGCCTTGAAAATCTATCGCGCAGGTGTAGTGGGCGGCGCGCAATTTGCGGACAGTGGAGATCAGGCCTGCGGCACTCTTCTTTTGGAGCGAAATTATTTCGGTGAGATCCGGATTGCCTTCGAGCAGACGGCGCCATTTGGGTTCGATAAGCCAGTCGATGCAAGCTTCGGGAAAGGCATCGCGCAGGGCGGAGGCGGCGGGCAACGCGTGGATCACGTCGCCGAGCGAGCCCAGGCGGACGAGGAGGAAGCGCTGGTCAGCCATTGCCTTCTTGGCGCAGGCGCGCTAGCAAATCGCGCGTGGAATGTTGCTTGGGATCGCCGACGGTGGCTACGCGGATGCCTAGCAGGGCTGCTAATTCGCGCTCCGGAACTGTTTCGGCGGTGTAGTCGGTGCCTTTGGCGTGGACGTCGGGTTGCAATTCTTTGAGAAGTGAGTTCACGTCTAGTTCGTCGAAGACGACGACGTAGTTTACGGATCTTAACGCGGTGACTAGCGTGGCACGGGCGCGTTCGGTGAGGATGGGGCGGCCGGGACCTTTCAATTTTCTGGTGCTGGAATCGGAATTGATGCCGACTACCAGGACGTCGCCTTCGTTGCGGGCAGCTTCGAGGTAACGGACGTGGCCGACGTGGAGTAGGTCGAAGACGCCGTTGGCGAAGACGATTTTGCAGCTAGCTCGGCGATGTTCGTCGAGGACGGCGGTGAGTCCTTGGCGTGAAACAATTTTTTCGCGGGTGTCCATGCTGGGGTCAGCGTTGCTGCGCTGTAGTTGTGCCGGTGGCTGTGGCGTCTTGGCGCAGGGCGGCTGTTATTTCGGCGCTTGTCACTGTGGCGGTGCGGCGTTTCATGACTACGATTCCGCCGGCGTAATTGGCGAGGTGCGCCGCTTCTAGATATGACGCGCCGGAGGCTAAGGCGAGGGTGAAGACGGCGATTACGGTGTCGCCAGCGCCGGTGACGTCCACGGGAGCGTCTGAGCCGTAGATGGGAATGTTGCGCGGGACGCGGCTGCGTTCGAAGAGGGCCATACCGTCTTTGCCGCGCGTGACTACCAGAGCTTGGAGATTCAAATCGCGGAGGGCGCGTTGGCCGAGGTCTTCGAGCTTGCGTGTGTCGGTGCCGACGCGGGAGTGGTAGGCGGCTTCGACTTCGGGTTCGTTGGGCGTTGCGGCGGTGATTCCGGCGTCGCGAAATTCTAGCAGGCGGTAGCGCGAGTCGAGAGTGAGGAGTTTGGAGCTGAGATTTTTTATCATCGCGGGCGAGACGGCGCCGAAACCGTAGTCGGAGAGTAGCACCGCGTTGGCTCGTTTTGCAATTTGGCGGGCTTTGCTTACGATTGCGCTTTCTGTGCTCGCGGAAAGTTTTGCGCTCGGCTCGCGATCCACGCGGAGTACTTGCTGTTCGGTGGTGTGGGTCCATCCGGCTAGGTAACGCGTTTTCGTCGCGGTGATCCAATCGCGGGCGCGGAGGATGCTGGAGACGTTGATGTGTTTGCGGCGGAAATGATCAAGGAGTTGGCGGCCGGCGGGGTCGTCGCCCACTACTCCGACGGGGAGGACGCGCGCGCCGAGGTCGGCGAGGTTGAAGACGGCGTTGGCTGCGCCGCCGGGATACGATTCGGTGCGGCGATGACGGATGATCAGGACCGGAGCTTCGCGGGATACACGGGAAATTTCGCCGGAGACAAATTCGTCCAGGACGAAATCGCCGACTACGCCGATGGTTTGGCGGGGGAAGCTGGCGACGATGTCGAGGAGACGGGTTAGGTCCACGGTGGCGTCGGATTTGACGTCGGATTTATTCGGGGCGCCGGATGAGGATTTGGGCGGCGTGGAATTTTTGCGCTGTTTGCGTGAGCTGATCAACCAACCTCCTCGATGACTTGGCATTTTCGTTTGCGCGCCGCGTCGAAACCTATCACAGGGTCGCAGAGCGCAGCAATGCGAACAGGAATGTTTACCTGCGGATTACGCCACTTAGGTGCGCGATGCCTCTCCGAGTTGCGCCGAGTCTATGAAGTTGATCCACGAAGACGTCAACCGCAGCGGCTTCGATCGGCAACGTCAGAGTCACGGATTGCGCCGATCCCGTTAAATCGCAAACGGACTCGATGCTCGCGTCCATCCACGTGTGTACAGCGCCGCCAGAACAGTAGAACCGCAATCGAACATCTCCCCGCGCATTCCCCTTGCCCAGGCCGTCAAAGGTGAGTTCCCGGGCGTCCGAAGGATTGTTTGGAGAGCCGCGCAGTATTGCAGCGGCTTTTTCGAGTTCGCCGATTGCGACATAGGCGCGAGACATGCCGCCGAAGGTTCCGTTCCAAGCGGAAATTCGGACGTCTATCATGTCTACGTCGTCCTACATTGCCTGAAATTCAAGTCCGATGTTCATGATCGTAGCTTCTTCTCTCGCACGTTCAAAGTCGAGCTCGCTGTTCGGTAGCGGTTTTGACGGTGCGCCAGAAATCGTCTGCATTGTCTATTTGCATGGAGATAGAGCAGTAGTACGTCGGCAATTTGCCGCAATAAATTGCGTGAAGATTGTACAGGTCCTTCTCGGTGCAAATTAGGCCGCTCGCTCCGGCGTCGCTCGCTAGCTCTAGAATTTCTTGGTCGTCGTGATCGGTGTAGCGGTGATGATCCGGAAAGAATTTGTGGCCGGCGATATCCAGGTTCCAGGCGCGCAGGTCGTCAAGAAAGGCGGAGGGATTACCGATGCCGCAGAACGCGAACAGCTTGGGTAGAGCTTCGGCGGCGACTGGGCCAGCTACGTGGCCTTCGGTGAACTTGTGGATGGCGTCGAGTTTTGTGCGCGCGTAGAAAATTGGCGCGGTGGAATCGCGGCGGATGGCGGATTCGATGGCGGGGGCGCGGGTGGTGCGGGTGATTACCGTGATATCAGCGCGGGCCAGGGCGGAGCGGGGCTCGCGGAGGTGTCCGGCGGGAAGGAGGCGGCCGCCGCTGAAGGGATTTGTCGCGTCTATGAGGACGATGTCCACGTCGCGCGCTAGTTGCAGATGTTGGAAGCCGTCGTCTAGGACGAACCAGTTCACGCCGCGCTTGGATAGTTCCATGCCCTGTTCGTAGCGATTTGCGCCTACGCCGAAATGGACGCGAGTGCCTAGACGGGATTGCAGCAGGCGGACTTCGTCGCTTGTTGTGGTGATGGCGTTCGCGGTGGTGGCGGCCGCTGCGGAATTACTCTTGGACGCTGGCGCGATTTTTTCACCGCGATATCCGCGGGTTAGGATGCCGACATTTTTTCCTTCGGCTAGCAGATGCTCGGCGATCGCGAGCACCATGGGAGTTTTTCCGGTGCCGCCGGTGGTGAGATTGCCGACGCTGATTACTGTGCCATCGAGATGCTGCTGCTTCAGGACGCCTTTGCGATAAGCCCGCGCGCGCAGGTGGGCTACGGCGCCGTACGGTAGCGAGAGCGGCCACAGGAGTGATTGTTTCAGCGTCATGCGCTGCGCTCCCTGGCCGGGCGATTGCTCCACACGGCGGCGATGTGGTCGAGCGAGCGTTCGGTTGCGCCGCGATTGCGCTCGGATATTTCGCGCGCGGCTGCGCCCATACGCTCGCGCATGGCGTTGTCTTCGATCAGCTGAATCCAAACTTTGCCTAGCCCTGGTCCTGAAGTGACTTGGACACCGGCGTGCGCGTCTAGAAATTGGTCGGCCATTTCTTTGAAATTTTCCATGGAGACGCCGAAAACCGGGGGGCGCGCGAACCGGGCTGGCTCGAGGATATTGTGGCCGCCTGCTGGAGCTAGCGAGCCTCCTACAAAGGTGGCGTCGGCCAACGAATAGAGGCCGGCTAGTTCGCCGATGGAATCGAGGAGGACGATGTCGGCGGCTTCGTCGAGAGTGGCGGTGAGATCGAGCGCGCTGCGGCGGACAACTTTCCATCCGCCGGCTGAGGGGATCGCGGCGGCGGCATCGAATTGTGCGGGTTTGCGCGGTGCGAGAATCAGCAGAGTGTGGCGCCACTGGCGTTGCACGAGATCGTACGCGGCGAGGACGGATTCTTCTTCTCCGGCGACTACACTGCCAGCGACCAGGACCGGCCAGCGCTCTTGCTGTCGGATTTGCTGCTCGAGCCAGCGGCCGAAGCGGGAGATGGCGGGCGCGGCGGCGTCATATTTTAGATTTCCGGTGATGGCGATGCGTTCGGGCTCGGCGCCTATGGCTTGGAGGCGGGCGGAATCTTCCGGAGATTGCGCCAGGAAAAGTTCGGCGTCTTGCATGGTGCGCTGGAAGAATGGGCCGACTAGAAATTGCCATCGTTTAAAGCGCGCGAAGGATTTTTCGGAGATGCGGGCGTTGGCGAAGACTACGGGAATTTTGGCGCCATGGGCTTCGCGGAGGAAATTCGGCCAGATTTCTGTTTCCATGATGATCACGAGAGAGGGCTGGATCGCGCGGAGGGCGCGCCGGACGGGCACGACCCAGTCGAGCGGAAAGTAGAAGATGGCGTCGGCGATTTGCAGGCGCTCGCGGGCCAGGCGCTGGCCGGTTTCGGTGGTGGTGGAGACGAAAATCACTGCGCCGGGGTAGCGGCGTTTTAGGCCGTCGATTAATGGCTGGGCGGCTAGAACTTCGCCGACGGAGACAGCGTGGATCCAGATGGGACCGTTGTTCGCGGCCCTCTCGGCGGTTGCTGCTGTTGCGCGGACGGCGATTTCTGGTGGCAGGCTTCCCAGGCGTTCGCGCAGGGCGCGTGACGGTTCACCGGCACGCCAGCCGCGCAGCGCGAAATACGGCGCGAGGAGGAACATGCCTGCGGCGGTGAGGATGCGATAGAAAAAATACATTCTGTGGGTGTCGCGCACAGTCGGCCGGAAAGAGGCTTTGTGACGCGCTGACTCGGTATTATAGTGGCAGCCGCGAGAAAACGCGCACAACTTCCGGGGCCGCGGAGGCATCGCACAGCAGGATGACGAGACGATCCATTAGCTTTTTGACGACGGCGCTGCTGCTGGTGTGCGGCGGTCTGGCCGCTCGCGCGCAGAACAACCCAGCCGCGACGAAAGATAAACAGGCTACGGCGGATCCGGCATTGGCGCTGCCGCACGATCATCACGATGGGTTGACGGTGCTAGCCGATCCTTACACGGACAGGGCGCGGGGGAAGGAAAAATTCGGGAAGGCCAATCCGCTGGATGCGGGAATTTTGCCGGTGGAAATTTTTCTGCGGAATGAGACGGACGAACCGATTCACGTGGACATCAACACGATTCAGCTGGAAGTGCAGCTGCGCCGCGGAGGCAGGCAGGAGATAGATTGGCTGCCGCCCGAGGACGTCGCGGGTTTGGTGGCGCATCCTGGCGGAGTGACTCCTTCGAGCCAGAAGCGCATTGCGGGGATCCCATTGCCGAGCGGCGACAAGAAGACGGATAAGCTGGCGGAAATTTTGCGGCCGTTGACGCTGGATGCGGACGTGGTGCCGCCGATGGGAGCGCTGCACGGATTTTTGTACTTCAATGTAAATAATGAAATGTCGCTGGCAGACACGGCGGTGCTGTATGTGCCGGACGCGACGGTGATTGCGTCGAAGAAGGCGTTGATGTTTTATGAGGTGCGGTTTGGTAAGGCGGCACAGCCTTGACCCCTCGCATAACTCCTTCATTTCTTGACGTGCGCTGGGATTCCTGATACAAAAAAAAGGCCATTTTGGTCTGTAACTTCTCGCTTTCAGCAGGCTCCCCGATTAAGGAGTCTTCATCCGGAGGAAGAATGTCAGTACAGGCATGGGGTTACATGTGCGCCAAAGTGCGTATGGCGGGGGGCAACTAATGCTGCAAGTGCTGCAAATTCTGTGGAAGCTGGGATGTCGCGCCGGAAGGGTGGGCGTGGCAGGGTGTATCGCGATTTTGTTGAGCGCAACGGCGGCATATGCGCACGCGGCGCCGGAAACGGCTGGCGGTGAAGCGAATCTGAAGTTGCCGGATTTATCTTCGGTAAATTTTCTGGGGATTAATGGGCACAAGCTTCTGTTGTTTGGGATTTTGTTCTGCGTGTTCGGGCTGGCGTTTGGGCTGGCGATTTACACGAAGCTGAAGAACCTGCCGGTACATCGCGCGATGCGCGAAATTTCCGAATTGATTTATGAGACCTGCAAGACCTACCTGATCACGCAGGGAAAATTCCTGCTGCTGTTGGAAGCGTTTATCGCCGTGGTGATCGTGCTGTACTTCGGCGTGCTGCTGCATTACGAAGCGGCGCGGGTGATTATTATTCTGGCGTTCAGCATGGTTGGGATCATGGGGAGCTTTGGCGTGGCGTGGTTCGGGATTCGCGTGAACACGTTCGCGAATTCGCGGACGGCGTTTGCGGGACTGCGCGGCAAGCCGTTTCCGATTTATCACATACCGCTGGAAGCGGGCATGAGCATCGGGATGATGTTGATCAGCGTGGAACTGCTGATGATGCTTTTTATTCTGCTTTTTATTCCGGGAGATTACGCGGGCCCTTGTTTCATCGGATTTGCGATTGGGGAATCGCTGGGCGCGGCGGCGCTGCGCATCGCGGGCGGAATTTTCACGAAGATCGCGGATATCGGGTCCGACTTGATGAAGATTGTGTTCAAGATCAAAGAGGATGATGCGCGGAATCCGGGCGTCATTGCGGACTGCACGGGCGACAACGCGGGCGATTCGGTGGGACCGAGCGCGGACGGGTTTGAGACTTACGGAGTGACCGGCGTCGCGCTGATTACTTTTATTTTGCTGGGCGTGAAGAATGCGGACCCGGTGGTGCAGTCCACGATTCAGGTGCAGCTGCTGGTGTGGATTTTCGTGATGCGCATCGCGATGCTGGTGGCGAGCGCCGGGGCTTACTTCCTGAACGACATTATCTCACGAGCGCGGTTCGGCAGCGCGGGCAAGATGAATTTCGAATCGCCGCTGACTTCGCTGGTGTGGATTACTTCGTTGGTTTCGATTGCGATGACTTATGCGATTTCGTCGGTGATCGTGCCGGTGTTGAACGGCGACACCAGCCTGTGGTGGAAGCTGTCGACGATTATTTCGTGCGGGACTTTGGCGGGGGCGATTATTCCCGAGTTGGTGAAGGTGTTTACCTCGACGGATTCGCGGCATGTGAAAGAGGTGGTGGCTTCGGCTGAGGAAGGCGGGGCGTCGCTGGGAATTTTGTCGGGGTTCGTGGCCGGAAATTTCTCGGCTTATTACATTGGGCTGGCGATGGTTTTGCTGATGTCCATCAGTTACCTGGTTAGTTTGCAGGGGCTGGGCAATTTGATGATCGCGGCGCCGGTGTTTGCGTTTGGGCTGGTGGCGTTCGGATTTTTGGGGATGGGGCCGGTGACGATTGCGGTGGATTCTTATGGGCCGGTGACGGACAACGCGCAGTCTGTGTACGAGCTTTCGTTGATTGAGACCATTCCGAACATCAAGCAGGAATTGAAGCGCGATTTCAATATGGACGTGAATTTTGAGCGCGCGAAGGAATTGCTTGAGGAGAACGACGGCGCGGGGAACACCTTTAAAGCCACGGCGAAACCTGTGCTCATCGGGACGGCGGTGGTGGGTGCTACCACGATGATCTTTTCTATCATTATGGCGCTGACGAATGGAATTACCGAGAACGTGGACAAGCTTTCGCTGCTGCATGCGCCTTTTTTTCTGGGACTGGTGACCGGCGGAGCGATGATTTACTGGTTTACGGGCGCTTCGACGCAGGCGGTTACTACCGGGGCTTACCGCGCTGTGGAATTCATCAAGGCGAATATCAAGCTGGAGGGCGTGGAGAAAGCGTCGGTGGAAGATAGCAAGAAGGTGGTGGCCATCTGCACGAAGTACGCGCAGAAGGGCATGCTGAATATTTTCATCGCGGTATTTTTTGGGACGCTTTCGTTTGCGTTCGTTGAGCCATTCTTTTTTATCGGGTATTTGATTTCGATCGCGATTTTTGGTCTGTATCAGGCGATTTTCATGGCGAATGCGGGCGGGGCTTGGGACAACGCGAAGAAGATCGTAGAAGTGGAGATGAAGCAGAAGGGTACGCCGCTGCATGACGCTACTGTAGTGGGCGATACGGTGGGCGATCCTTTTAAGGATACCTCATCGGTGGCTTTGAATCCGGTTATCAAGTTCACTACTTTGTTTGGATTATTGGCTGTGGAGTTGGCGGTGCAGTTGACCGCTGAGACCGGCGGGAATTTGACGCACATTTTGGCTGCAGCATTCTTTTTGGTTTCGTTCTTCTTTGTTTACCGATCGTTTTATGGGATGCGCATTAAGGGGTCGGAATAAGTCTCTCAATTTCGGAAGCACGGGGCTTACTCACGATTTTTCTGGGCGAGGCAAGCCTCGCCTCGATTGATCGCGCACACTCTTAAGTTTTTATGAAAGCGGTGGCAAGCCACCGCACTCCATATGCGTGCCGACTTGCCTGAATCCTCGGTGATCCCCTTGCTTGCAACGCTACGCTTTGACCAGCCCTAGGAATTGGCGAGGATCGTTCGCGAAGCCTGGGAAGACTGTGGACAGGTCGCGGTCGCCTAGGTGTTTGTTGATGATTTCGCCTAGGACGCTGCGATAGTCCGTGGTGACGGCTACATCGCGGCCTTGATTTAGCTGGGCTTCGTTGAGGCCGGGCCAGCGGGTGTAAACGCGGCCGCCTTTGATGTCGCCGCCCATTACGAACATGCAATTGGCGTGGCCGTGGTCGGTGCCGCGGTTGCCGTTTTCGTGTGCCGTGCGGCCAAATTCGGACATGCTGACGAAGACTACGTCGCCCATGCGGTCGCCCATGTCTTGATTGAATGCGGCGACTCCCTGCCCCAGATCGCGCAGCAGATTCGAAAGTTGGCCCTGAACGCCGCCTTCGTTGACGTGATGATCCCAGCCGCCGCTATCGAGGAACGCGACTTCCAGGCCTACCTCCGCTTTGAACAGCTCTGCGATTTCCTGCAAGCTCTGGCCGAAGCGATTTTTGGGATATTCGGCGCCATTTTCCGGTTGGTACTTGTCCGGATTTATTTTTTTTAGCTGGTCAATGGCTTCGAAGGTTTCGGTGCCTACGCCGCGTAGCGCGTGATCGATTGTTTGCGCGTACATCGCTTCGAAGCCGCCTTCGGTGGTTTGCTGCGGGCCGTTCATTTTGAATTGTTTCAAGTCGGGGATGGCGATGGCGGAGGCGCTGCCCTGGAGCGTGCGCGGAAGGTACGGGCCGAAAGCTACGGCGCGAAAAGGCGAGGGCTTTTGTTCGGGCATGGTTTGCAGGGCGCGATTGAGCCAGCCGTCGTCAGTCGCTTTGCGGCCGGGGGTGCCGGATTCCATGAAATCTTGCGCGTCGAAGTGGGAGCGCGTGGGGTCAGGTGAGCCGACGGCTTGCACGATGGCGAGTTGTCCATTGCGGAAAAGAGAGAGCATCGGCGCCAGGCTGGGATGCAGGCCGAAGAAGCCGTCGAGATCGAGCGTCGCATCGGCGCCGCCCTGGCGCGGCTGGGGAATCGCGATAGTGGGGCGCATGCGGTAATAATTTGGTTCGCCGAAGGGGACGACTACGTTGAGGCCGTCCATGGCGCCGCGTTGGAAGAGGACTACCATTTTCTTTTGGTTGGGGGTGGGGGTGCCGGCTACGGCGCGTTGTAGGAAAGATGGGAGTGCGGCCATGCCGAGCATGGCGACGCCGCCGTTTTTTAGGAAGTAGCGACGGGAGATGGTCATTGTCATGCTCCTGTGGTGCGTGTTGCGCGAAACGTGTACTTCAGCGGCTGAAGGCGCTCGCTTTTTCTTACGTTGATGTCGTGGCTAAAGCCACGACCTACAAGGCAACGTCAACTGCGCCCGCCTAAAAAGCAGGCGGCCGCTACAGAGTCAAAAACAAATTCAAGAGCAACGTCAACGGCGCCCAGCTGAAGTTGGCTCCTACAACATCAAAAGCAAATTCAAAATCAACGGCGCTGAAATTCTGGGGTGCCTAGAACCAGGCCTACTATCAGGCCTTCGTTTACTTGTTTTACTGGGTCGTCCAGGCGCGCTTGGAGAATTTGCGGATCCTTCAGGCGCGCTTCCAGCGTTGCTTGCGTGGATGGCGAGATCTGGCCATCGAGGAACACTTGTATTGAGCGTGCGAGCGCGGCGTTGGGATCTTTGGAGGCTTCTTCGCCTAGCATGTTATTCAGATCTACGGTCGCGCCGCCCATTTTATCTCCGGCGAAGGCTAGGGCGAAATTCAGGCGATTCAATAGTGCGCCGGTGTTCACCCAGGTTTCGGCTTTATCGGAATACCCGGTGGGCGGCTGGCAGAGATAGAGCGGCTCGCCCATGCGTCCGACCCATTGCGAGAGTGGGAGGGTGATGGTGACTTCGGAATTCAGGGCGCGGGCGGTGCTGGCTACGAGTTCGAAGGGGGCTTTCACTTTCGCGCGATAGGCGTCTTTGGACCAGAACTCGGGCGAATAAAACATGGTGCGCAGGACGGCGCGGATGTCGCCATTGCTTGCGGTGAAACTTTTTGCCATGCGGTCAATTAGAGATTGCGGCGGATTGTCGGAAACGAAGTGGCGCGCTAGCTCGGTGGAAATAAATTTTGCTGTGGCAGGCTTGGCGGCGAGCATTTTCAGGGCTTCTTCGCCGTCTTTTTCGCCGCCGTAATTGAAGGTGCGGCCCATGACGACTATCTTGCCTTCGCCGTGGATTTTTTGGTCGAAAAAGAATTCGGGATCCTTGCGCGGCTCGTGAATGGTCCAGCCGGTTAGACATTCGGCCATTTGAATCACGTCCTGCTGGGTGTAGCCGGCATCCACGCCGACGGTGTGGAGTTCCATCACTTCCCTGCCGTAATTTTCATTCAGGCCGCGGTCGGGTTTATCGGGAGCAGCGACGCCATTTGCCGCAGGCGGGCCGCTGGTCGCCGGTCCTGGGAACGTGCCGGGAGTGGGCATGGAGCCGCCTGCGAACGCTCCTTGATAGCGGGCGCGGCGAAAATTTTTCAGCGCTTCCTGGCGCGCTACGGCGGCGGGATCGGCGCTCAAATAATTGTCGAGATAGAAAAGCATGGCGGGACTTTTCGCGGTGGCCAGGAGCAGATCTTGAAATTTGCCCATGGAGTGGGGGCGAATGGTGTCACGTTCGTAGGCAGTGAGGAGCCACTTGTCGTCGCCTTTGTTGGCGAAGACATTGAAATGATTGAACCAGAAATCTTCCATCACGGCCTGCAGCTGGCGATTGCTGTAAACGGCGCGGTCCACTTTGGCCATGGAAAGTTCGGCGATGATGCGGTTGGGGCCTTGGAGTTTGGCTAGTTGCTGCTGGGCTTTATCGAGATTGTCGTTGCCAGTGACTATGATTTGCGATTCGGCTTGTTGCTGTTTGGCTTTCAGTTGCTGTTCGTATTGGTCTTTGGCTTGTTCTTTGGTGAGGCCTTGCTGCTTGGCGTTCTGGTCGGGGCGCGGAAATTCTTCCAGCAGGCGCTTGGAAGACATGGCGATGCTCGGATAACGCTGCAGACGCTGATTCAGGTCAGCGTCATTGATTGTTTCGGGATGGAGTTGTTGCTCGATCCATTTTTCCAGGCCGACTTGGCGGACTTGTTCGACGTCGCCGGGGCGGGGGCCGTAGGCCAAGCGATTCATGGCGTGCAGGATGGCTTCGTCTTCGGTGAGCTCGGTGATGGGGAGTTTGCCTTTGAATTTTTTGTCGAGGGCGATGTGCTCGGGAGCGGGGGCTGCGCTGGGAGACATGTTGGACTGGCTGCCGGGCTGGGCGTCATTTGCGGCGCGCGCGTGCGGTACGGAGATGGTGAGGCCGAAGCCGAGGACGGCTGCAAGAATGGCGGCGCCGGGGGCGTCGAGGCGATTGCCCGTCTGAAGGATTCGTTTTTTGTGCACTGCTGGAGCCTCGGAGCGCATGCGGCGCTGAGAAACACGAATGGCTTTTGTTGCTTGCTTCTAGTTTAACCCCGGGATCGTCCAAAAGTTGCGGGTGGGGGCCTAGTGGTCAACAAGCACAGGCAGGATACGCGCGCTGGCTTTCGCGCCGGACGCTAGCCGACAAGGGTCTGGCTGAGGCGCGTTTGAGTTTCGACGGAAGCATGGGATTCGGCGTTGTAGGCGGAGCCGATCAGGATTACGACGGCAGTCAAGTACATCCAGAGGAGCAAGCCGATGGCGGCAGCGAGACCGCCATAGACTACGTCGTAGGGCATCTTGCGCACATAGACGCCAAAGAGTACGTCAACGACCCACCACATAATTGTCGAAACCATGGCGCCCGGAAATAGGCGCATGAAACCGCGATGGCCGGGGCGGCCGATGCGATAGAGGAGCACCAGAGTGATCATCGAGAGCAAAAACACGGCGGCGGCCTGGAAAACAATTTCGAGTTCGTGAATTAGAAGAGGCTGTCCGTATTGGCGGACCAGCCAGGCGCGGGCTTGCTTTCCGAATACGGTGAGGATGACGACGACGACGGCGGGAACAATTGTGAGCAGCAGCAGCAGGAGCGCGCGCAGGTGCACGCGCCAGTAACCGCCGCGCAGCGGATCGCCTTCGATGATGCGGAAGCCTTCGATGAAGCCGACCATGACCTGCGAGCCGGCGAGCAGGGTGCCTCCGAGGCCGAGCAGAAACCATTTCCAGGGATGCTCGCCTTTGCGCACAAAGTATTGCGTGACGACATCGTCGCTGCCGGGCGGGAGAATGAGTTTGAGGCGTTCGGGGACTTCGCGGAGGGCGCCGTGGAAAGAGGCGGTGCTGCTGATCACGCCCAGCGCCAGAAGCAGCATGGGGAAAAAGGCGAGAAACATATTGAAGGCGATGGCCTGGCTGAGCGTGATGCAGTCTGGAAAGATGCGGGCTAGGCTGCGAAAGAGAGTTTTGAGCAGTCGTTCCATCGAGGTCGTCGGCGGGATTATACGGTTAGTGACTACCAATCGTGCGAAATATCTGCGAGGGTGTGATGGGAGGCGAACGCCGAGGGAAAAGCAGATTCCTCGGGCCAAAGGCGCACTCGGGGTGACTGGTTTTGAGGATTGCGGCAGGTCGTAGTGCAGCGACGCTTACTTGCCGCTTTTCGCGGTGCAGAGTAAACTTTGCAGACGATTTGCGCGATTTGCGGCGTGCGGGAGGGGTGTGATGCCTCGGATGGTGCGTTGTGGGTTGATTCAGGTGCATTGTGAGTGGTCGCCGGAAAAATATTCAATTCGCGACATCTCCAAGAAGATGGTGGAAAGGCATGAGAAGCTGATCCACGAGGCGGCGAAGAAGAAAACGCAAATTTTGTGTTTGCAAGAGCTATTCAACGGGCCTTATTTTTGCGCGGAGCAGCAGGCACGGTGGTATGAGACGACCGAGCCGGTGCCGGATGGGCCGACTGTGGAGCGGATGCAGAAATTGGCGAAGAAATATGGGATGGCGATGGTGGTGCCAGTGTACGAGCGCGAGATGACGGGGCTTTTTTATAACACCGCAGCGGTGATTGATGCGGATGGGAAATATTTGGGGAAATATCGCAAGCATCATATTCCGCAGGTGGCGCCGGGGTTTTGGGAGAAGTTTTATTTCACGCCGGGGAATACGGGGTATCTGACGTTTCAGACGAAATTCGCGCGGATTGGCGTTTATATTTGCTACGACCGTCATTTTCCTGAGGGGGCGCGGGTGCTCGGGTTGAATGGGGCGGAGATTGTGTTTAATCCGTCGGCTACTGTGGCGGGGTTGAGCGAGTATTTGTGGGAGCTGGAGCAGCCGGCGCATGCGGTGGCGAACGGATACTTCGTGGGGGCCATCAATCGCGTGGGTAAGGAAGCGCCTTGGAATATTGGGGAATTTTACGGGAAGAGCTATTTTTGCAATCCGCGGGGGAAGATTATTGCGCAGGCTAGCCGTGACAAAGACGAAGTGCTCGTGGCTAATTTGGATTTAGAGGAGATGGATAAAGTGCGGCAGACTTGGCAGTTTTATCGAGATCGTCGGCCGGAATCTTACGGGGAAATCACGCGGACGCATGCTGGCGCGAAAGCGGTGGATGCAGCGCATTAAGTCAAAGGCACCACAGATGAACGCAGAGGAACACAGATAAAGGCACAGATAACGGCGATAAAGGCAGATAAAGACACGGACACGCGTGATGAAGGTTGATACGAACTCCAACATTGATATCCAGCCTGAATATCCTGATGTGGACGATCGCGTGATCATTGAGTTGAACGCGTGTGCGTCGTTGGAGCCTAGTCATAGCGCTCAAGTGATGAATTATCTCCGCGCTGCCAACGTGCAGGTTGGCCTTTTGCTGAATTTTGGGCGGTCGAAGCTGGAGTATCGGTGATTTATTTGTTGATCTCGCCTACGTTGGTGGATGGGTTTGCTCTTGTTTGTTTAGGACTTTGACTTTATCTGTGTTCATCTGCGTTCATCTGTCGTGATTTTGAACTTTGTGAGGGTCTCAGACGATGACTACTACGCCGAAAGTGGTGCCCACGCGGAGTGAAGAGGTGGTACGGAAGCATAAGGAGTTTATTTGGCCGTCGGTGACGAATTATTACCAGCATCCTCTGGTGGCGGACCATGCTTCGATGCAGTACCTGTGGGACATTGAGGGGAACAAGTACCTCGATTTCTTCGGCGGGATCGTGACGATCGGCGTGGGGCACTGCAATCCTAAGGTGACGGAGAAGATCAAGGCGCAGGTGGACAAGCTGCAACACACCTCGACGCTTTTTCCAAACGAAGCGGTGGTGGCGTTGGCGGAAAAGCTGGCGGAGATCACGCCGGGAAAACTACAGAAAAGTTTTTTCACTAGTTCGGGAACGGAAGCGAATGAGGCGGCGATCATGCTTTCGCGGATGGCGTCGCCGAGTTACGACATTGTGGCGCTGCGGCATGCTTATTCGGGCGGGTCGGCGATCGCGAAGTCGGTGACGGCGCAATCGGCTTGGCGCAAGGGCGGAGTGATCAGCGTGGGGATTTCTCACGCGGTGAATCCTTATTGTTATCGCTGCCCGCTACATCTGACGTACCCGTCGTGCAACGTGGCTTGCGCGAATGATGTGGAGAGCGTGATTCAGACCACGACCAGCGGATCGATTGCAGCGTTTATCGCCGAGCCGATTCAGGGAGTGGGCGGATTTATTACGCCGCCGCCGGAATATTTCAAGATTGTTTATCGCATCGTGAAAAATTACGGCGGGCAATATATCTCGGACGAAGTGCAGACCGGTTGGGGGCGCACCGGGAAGAAATGGTGGGGGATCGAGCAGTGGGAAGTGACGCCGGACATTATCACTTCGGCGAAAAGCATGGCGAATGGCGTGCCGGTTGGTTTGACGATCACAACCGCGGAGCTAGCGGACAAATATCAGGGATTGAACATTGCGACGTTTGGCGGCAATCCGGTGACGTCTGTGGCGGCGCGGGCGGTGATTGAAGTGATCGAGGAGGAAAATCTGCGGGAGAATACCTTTGTGGTGGGCGGATACTTCCGCAAAAAGCTGGAAGAGCTGCAGCAGAAGTATCCTTTGATTGGCGATGTGCGCGGGATGGGGATGATGCAGGCGCTGGAGCTGGTGAAGGACCGTCAGACGAAGGAGCCTGCGGCGCAGGAGACCAATCAGGTGCTGGAACGCACACGGACGAATGGTTTGCTGGTGGGCAAGGGCGGCATGTATGGGAACGTGATTCGCATGGCTCCGCCGATGAATATCTCGAAGACGGATGTGGATGAAGGGATTCGCTTGCTCGATAAATCGTTTAGTGAGGTTCGGTAGATGGCGACGGCGATAACGACGGATCAGCTTTGCAGGAATTACATTAATGGGGAGTGGGTGGAGTCGAAGTCCACGAAGATTGTGGAGCGGCGGAACCCTGCGAACACGGATGAGGTGGTGGCGCGGATACCGCTATCGACGCGGCAGGAGATGAAGGAAGCGATTGTGGCGGCGAAGGCGGCCTTCCCTGCGTGGCGCGAGATGCCGGCGCCGAATCGTGGCAAGATTCTTTTTGCGGCTACACGGATCATGCAGGAGCAGAAAGAATCGCTGGCGCGTTTGCTGACGCGTGAGGAGGGCAAGGCGGTGAAGGATTCGTTGGGCGAAGTACAGCGGGCGATCAATATTCTGGAATTCATGGCGGGCGAGGCGCGGCGGTTGAATGGCGAAACGTTGACGAGCGAGCTGCCTAAGAATTTTTCGTACACCATACGGCAGCCGCTGGGAGTGGTGGGCGCGATCACGCCGTGGAATTTTCCAGTGGCGATTCCGGTGTGGAAAATCGCGCCGGCGCTGGTGTGTGGGAATACGGTGGTGTTCAAGCCGGCGACGCTGACGCCTCTGACAGCGATGAAGATTGTCGAGATTTTCGAGCAGGCGGGACTGCCGGCGGGCGTGCTGAATCTGGTGATGGGGTCAGGGCGCGAGACGGGCGACGAACTGGTAGAGAATCCGCATGTGCACGGGCTTTCGTTTACAGGGTCGAATGAAGTCGGTTGCGCGCTTTATGCTTCGGGCGCAGCACATTTGAAGAAAATTCAGTGCGAGATGGGCGGAAAGAATCCGGTGGTGGTGCTGGCGGACGCGGATTTGCAGCTGGCGATGGAGTCGGTGCTGTCTGGTGCGTTTGCTTCTACGGGGCAGCGCTGCACGGCGACGAGCCGGGTGGTGATTGAGGAGAGCGTGGCGGACAAGTTCGTTGAAATGCTGACTGAGCGCGCGAAAAAATATGTGGTGGGCGACGGGCTGGACGCCGGAACGGACATGGGGCCGTCGGTGGACGAGAGCCAGTTCAACACGGTGCTAAAATATATTGAGATTGGGAAAGACGAAGGGAAACTTCTATGCGGCGGCGAGCGGTTGACGGGATCGCGTTACGATAAAGGTTGGTTCGTTGCGCCTACGGTGTTCGATCATGTGGCTTGGGACAGCAAGCTGGCGCAGGAAGAGATTTTTGGGCCTGTCCTGAGCATGATTCGCGTGAAGAGCTTTGACGAGGCGCTGCAGGTGGCGAATTCGGTGCGTTACGGGCTTTCCAGTTCGATTTATTCGTCGGACTCGAACAAGATTTTTGAGTTTGTGGATAAGATCGAGACGGGGATGACGCATGTGAATTCGCCGACGGTTGGTGGAGAGGCGCATGTGCCGTTTGGCGGAGCGAAGGATAGCAGCGTGGGGCCGCGGGAGGTGGGACATGCGGCGATTGATTTTTATACCGATCTCAAGATCGTTTACATTGATTACACGGGGCGGAAGCGGGAATCGAGTCTTTATTAGAGAGCGCGCGACAGCGGATTCTGCGACGGAAAGCAAGTCAACGGCGCCCAGCTAAAGCTGGCCGCTACAACTTCAACACCTGGGCTACCGGAAACGAGAGGGCACTTACCTGGCTGGATTATTCGATCGCGAAATTTACTTGGATATTGAGACTTTGCGGATTTCGAGCGAGGTGGATGGCGGCTGGGCGAACATTCGCGCGTTTGGGCTGGCTGTGGCGGTCACTTGGGATAAGGAGTTCGCGTTCCGGCGGTGGTATGAAGAGGATGCGCTCAAATTGATTACGGAGCTGGAACAGTTTACGCATGTGATTACGTTTAACGGCAATCGGTTTGATATTGAGGTGCTGCGGGCTTACGCGCCGGTGGAGGGTTTGCGCAAACGGTCGCTGGATATTCACGAATTGCTGCACAAGCAGCTGGGGCATCGGGTGAAGCTCGATCAGCTGGCCAAGGACACGCTAGGGACTGCGAAGAGTGGCGACGGGCTCGAGGCTGTGAAATGGTGGCGCGCGGGGCAGAAAGATCGCGTGGCGGAATATTGCGAGCTGGATGTGGCGATCTTGCGCGATGTGGTGGAGCACGGGCGGGCTAAGGGATTTGTGGTGATTTCCGCGAAACGAGTGCGCGTGAAATGGGAATGAACTTTCCAAATGTCAGACCGCGCGTGAGATTTTTCCAGGTGAAGCGTTATTTTCGATTGAACCGCTGGCCGGTGCGCGTCATTGCGGCTATTTGCGTGATTACATTTTGCGCCGGTGTGGGCGTTCGCGCCGACAGCGGGCATATTTTCGCTGGCGCGGCCGACAACGGGCGGTTTCTCTGGAAATTGGTGGGGCGTGCGCAGTTGAAGCTTGAGGACAAGACGCCGCTGCAGTGGAACGTTTATCAAACGGAAAAAAAGAAGGAAGCGAACCTGGTGCTTGTGCAGCTGGGCCGGCGGTTTGTGGCGCTGGACATCAGAGGAAAGATCGCTTACTACGTGTTTCCCTCGGATTTGCAGGCGAAGGGACCAGATTTTGAAAGCGGAAATTTATTTGTGCAGTCGCGCCTGATGCCGACGACCGCGTGGACGGTGCGCGATGTGGGGCCGGCGGAAATGATCAAGTTGACGCTGGGAGATTACGGTCGGGCGCTCGACGTGGAATTGCCGCACATGCCGGATTTGCGCGCGTTTTACTGATTCGCGCGGGCGGTTTTTTGTTTCCAGGACATCGGCGGCAGGCCGGTGTGAACTTCCTCCATTGTGATGCAGCCGTGCACGGGGCAGACCAGTGCGCAGAGGTTGCAGCCTACACATTCTTCTTCCATGATTCGCGGGACGTGAACTTCCATGCCGTTGGGATTGTGCTTGCCGTTGGCGTTGTGCTGCGGGGCGCGTTCGATGCACTGGTGCGCGCCGTCTTCGCAGGCTACGTAACAGAGCTGGCAGCCAATGCAGAGGCCGGCGTCAATTTTGGCGATGATTTTGTAGTTGAGGTCGAGGTCGCCCCAATCCATCACATTGGCGACGGCGCGGCCGCGGAAATTTTCAGTGGAGCGATAGGCGTGGTCGTCCATGTAGGCGGCGAGGCCATCGGCCATATCTTCGACGATGCGAAAGCCGTAGTGCATGGCCGCGGTGCAGACTTGCACGCAAGTGGCGCCGAGGGCGATGTGTTCGGCGGCGTCCTTCCAATCGCCGATGCCACCAATGCCGACGATGGGAATTTTTACTTTTTTTGCGACGCTGGAAAGCAAATGCAGCGCGATTGGTTTTACGGCTGGACCGCAGTAGCCGCCGTGCGAGGACTTCCCCGCTACGTTCGGACGTGGCGCGAAAGTTTCGAGATCCACGCCCATCAGCGAATTTATTGTATTGATGAGGCTGACGGCATCGGCGCCGCCCCGTTCGGCGGCTAGCGCGATGTGCGTGATGTCTGTGACATTGGGTGTGAGTTTCGAGATTACGGGAGTTTTTGCAACTTCTTTGGCCCACGACGTGATCATTTCGGTGTATTCGGGCACCTGGCCTACGGCAGCGCCCATGCCGCGCTCGCTCATGCCGTGCGGGCAGCCGAAATTTAGTTCGAGCGCGTCGGAGCCGGCGTCTTCGGCGCGGCGAACGATGTCGTGCCAGGTTTCGCGTTTGGATTCGACCATCAGGGAGGCGATTACTAGATTTTTGGGGTAGCGTTTTTTTACTTCGGCGATTTCGCGCAGATTCACGGCGATGGGACGATCGCTGATTAGTTCGATATTGTTGAGGCCCATCATTTTTACGCCGCTTAGATCGATGGCGCCGTAACGCGAGGAGGTGTTCTGGATCGGATCGCCGACGGTTTTCCAGACGGCGCCGCCCCAGCCGGCGTCGAACGCGCGCATCACCTGGCCGCCGGTGTTGGTGGGTGGGCCGGAGGCCAGCCAGAACGGATTGGGTGAACGCAAGCCGCAGAAGTTGACGATCAGGTCTGACATGGATTACCTCCCTACTGCGTTCTTAGGTGGCGCGACATCGTTTATGCCGCGCCAGATCAGCCAGATTACTACGGCTAGCATGCCTAGCCAGCCGATGGCGCGGACGGCGCTGGCGATTTGGGTGTCGTGTTCGAGCACGCCGAGTTTGCCGAAGAGATAATTCCAATCATGGATTACGTATTCGGAGTCGCCGACCGTTAGCAGCGGTAAATCTTGCGCGCGGGCGTCGGCCATGTAGGTGGCGATGGGGAGAAACTGTTCGAAGAAAAAGAAAAGGCAGAAGGCGACGGCTTGCGATTGGCGGCGAAGGAAAAAATAGGTGGCTAGCGCGAAGGGAGCGAACAATTGCAGGAACGTGCCGCCTGCGACCATGATGAACTCGCCGCCGAGGCGGAAGAGAAGATGGCCGCCTTCGTGGATGGGAACGAAGACGCCGTCGATAAGGAGCAGCAGGCCGGTGCCGCGGGCGCGCTCGTAGAGGAAGAGCGCGTAAAAAATAATCCAGGCGACGAGCGTGGCGCGAGGGACGGGCTCCCAGGGTTGTTCGAGCTCTTCCAAGGCGGGCAGGCGCTCGATCCATGATTCGGGGACGCGCACGGGCGGTTAGTTCTTTCCGCGCGGCGATTCGAGCCACGCGTCAATGCCGCGAGCGGCGGCCATGCCTTCGGCGACGGCGTCCACGACTTCTTTGCCGCCATTGACGCAATCGCCAGCCGCGAAATATTTGGCGTTCCCGGTTTGGAAGTGTTCGTTGACGGCGATGGTGCCGTTTTCGCTGACGTTAATCCCCTGCACTGCGCGCGCGAAGGTCGTCACCGGTTCCTGGCCGATGGCGCGGACGACCATGTCCACTTCGATCTGGAATTCACTGCCGGGGATGATGGCGATTTGGCTGCGTTTTTTGCTGGAGTCGGGACCGGGTTCGGTGCGCGTACGAATACATTCGATGGCGGCGACTTTGCCGGTGGCGTCGCCTAGAATTTTTATTGGCTGCGCGTGCCAGTGGAAATTAACGCCGTCGAGTTTCGCGAGATCGTATTCGTAGCGGAATGCGGGCATATCTTGTTCGCCGCGGCGATAAATCAGGTGCACGAGTTCGGCGCCGAGGCGCTTGGCGGCGGTGACTACGTCAATTGCGGTGTTGCCGGCACCGATGCATACGATGCGGCGGCCGATGGTGAGTTGCGTGAAGGGATGAGTTTTGGTGGGCTCGATGAATTGCATCGCTCCGACTACTCCTTGTAGATCTTCGCCCGGGACTCCGAGATTGCCTGTTTCGCCTAGGCCGACGCCGATGAAAATGGCGTCGAAATCTTTTTCGAGCTGCGCGAAGGTGATATCGCTGCCAACGGTGGTTTTCTGGCGAAATTCGACGCCAAGGCCGCGGACGAGCTCGACTTCGCGCAGAGTATCTTTGGCGCGGAGTTTGTAGGCCGCGATGCCGTAGGTGTCGAGGCCACCGGGAAGTTCATTGCGATCGAAAATCGTGGCGTGGTAACCGAGCTTCGCGAGCTCGGCGGCGCAGGCGAGAGATGCGGGGCCGGAGCCGATGAGGGCGACGCGTTTGCCGTTGGGAGCGCCGGCGCTAAAAAGTTGGATGTTGCGATCGAGGATGTGGTCGACGGCGTAGCGCTGCAGGCGGCCAATTTCGATGGGCTTTTCTTCCTTCTCGTGCATCACGCAGGCGCCTTCGCAGAGAACTTCGGTGGGACAGACGCGGCCGCAACTGTGGCCCAGGATATTGGCTTCGAGAATTACGCGGGCGGAGCCGCGGAGATTGTCCGTGGAGATTTTTTTGATGAAGGAAGGGACGTCGATCTGGGTGGGGCACGCGATGGTGCACGGGGCGTCGAAACAGAAGAGGCAGCGGGCGGCCTCGACAGCGGCCTGGCGGGGAGTCATGCGCGGGGATATTTCCGCGAAATTCTTTTCGTATTGCTCAGTCGAAAGTCTGGGAGCCGTTTCGCGCAGCGTCATGAGCTTGCCGTCGTTCCCGTGGGCTGGAAAAGAGACGCCATTCTAGCATTAGGGATTGGGCGCAGGGTCAAGGGATTCGGGGAGGAGTTGAGAATTGGACAACGCGGCGCTTCGGTGGACGAGCAAATCGAGGCGCGTTCTTTGCAGCGGCGTGCACGCCGCAACTCAACTGCGAGGTTGCATTCGACGGATGTCCGGTATACTTTCGGCGGCGATCAGAAATCGGAAAAGCAAATTGGGGATTATTTCTTCCATGGAGAAACACGCGATGCGAAGAGTTATTTTGTGGATGGCGGCGCTGATAATTGCGGTGCCTGCGGTACCACTGGTGACCGTAAATGCGCAGACGAAAGAAGACACGGCGGCAGCCAAAACGGATGCCACGAAGACGGAACAATTCAAACCGGAGCAGCAGGCGAGCAAAGGCTCGGTCACGGTTGGAGGAACTGTAATCAATTACGACGCGTTTGCCGGCACGCTGGTGGTGCATCCGAAGGGCTGGGACGACGTACCGCAGAATGCGGATAAGGACGACAAGAATCAGCCAGCGGAAGCCAACATGTTTTATGTGGCGTACTTCAAATCTGATGGCGCAAATACGCAGCGGCCGGTGACATTTCTTTACAACGGCGGGCCGGGGTCGTCGACGGTGTGGTTGCACATGGGAGCGTTTGGGCCGCGGCGCGTGGTGACCGCGGACGATTCGCACACGCCCGCCGCGCCATATACGGTGGTGAACAACGATTACAGCTTGCTGGATGTGAGCGATTTGGTGTTTGTGGATGCGCCCGGTACAGGTTTCAGCCGCATCGCCGGAAAAGACCGGGAAAAAGCATTCTACGGCGTGGATCAGGATGCGCAGGCTTTCGCGGATTTCATCACGCAATTTCTGGGGAAATATGGGCGCTGGAACTCACCGAAATATATGTTTGGCGAAAGCTATGGGACTACGCGGTCCGCGGTTCTTTCGAACGTGCTGGAAACGGAACGCGATTTGGATTTCAATGGCGTGATTCTGTTGTCACAAATATTGAATTTTAATTTCAGCGCGGATGATCCGCAGTTTAATCCGGGCGTCGAACTGCCTTACCAACTGGCGCTGCCTACTTATGCCGCTTCGGCGTGGTATCACCACAAGTTGCCTGAGACGCGCGCGGAACTGGGGCCGCTGCTGGCGGAAGTCGAGCATTTTGCGATGGGCGATTACGCACAGGCGCTGGAGGCGGGTTCCACTCTCACGGCTGAGCAGCGGCACGCGATTGCTGGGAAGCTGCGCCAGTACACGGGTCTGCCGGTGGAATACATCGAGAAAGCGGATTTGCGCATCAGCGCGGGGGAATTCGAAAAGACGCTGCAAGATGAAAACAATTTGACGACGGGGCGGCTGGACACGCGGTTTTCTGGACCTACGTTCGATCCGCTGAGTAAGGAAGCGGAGTACGATCCGCAGTCCGCGGCGATCAGCTCGGCTTACGTTTCCGCGTTTAACGACTATGTGCGCAAGGAACTGAAGTTTGGTGAGAACCGAGTGTTCAAGCCGGAAATTGAAATCTGGAGATCGTGGAATTTCCTGCACCAGGCGCCTGGGGCTCCGCTTCCTTTGCCGCTGGCGACGAACGTGATGCCGGATCTGGCTATCGCGATGAAATATAATCCGGACCTGAAGGTTTTATTGAACGCGGGGTATTTCGATCTGGCAACACCGTTCTACGAGGGCGTATACGAAATGCAGCATTTGCCGATTCCGGCTAGCTTGCAGAGCAATATCGAATTCAAATTTTACGAGTCGGGGCACATGGTGTATGCGCACCAGGCTTCGTTGAAGGCGCTGCACGACAATGTGGCGGCATTTATCATCAAGACTCAGAATTCCAAGGGCAAGTGAGCCAGGACGGCAGCGCGCGATCACTCGAAGAATTTATGGAGGGATATTTTAGGCCATGCGCTTTGACACTTTGATACGCGGTGGGACGATTGTTACGGCCACTGATACTTATGTTAGCGACGTGGGGATCGTCGGCGGGAAGATTTCTGTGATTGGGTTGAATTTGCCGGCGGAGGGCGCGAGCAAAGTGATTGCGGCGCGGGGGATGTTGGTGATGCCGGGCGGGATTGACGTGCACACGCATCTCGATATGCCGTTTGGCGGGACTACCAGCGCGGACGATTTTGAATCGGGGACGGTGGCGGCGGCTTACGGCGGGACGACTACGTTGATTGATTTTGCGATTCAGTACAAGGGGCAGACGCTGCGGCATGCTTTCGATACATGGATGAAGAAGGCGGATGGCAAGGCGGTGATTGATTATTCGTTTCACTGCATCATTACAGATATTGCGGGAGCGCAGCTGGACGAGATGAAGGCGTTTGTGCGCGAGGGCGTGCCAACATTTAAATTGTTCATGGCGTATCCAGGCGTGTTCATGCTGGACGATGCATCGATTTTCAAGGCGATGGAAGTGGCGGCAGATTGTGGCGGGATGATTTGCATGCACGCGGAAAATGGCGGCGCGATTGATGTGATCGTGCAGCGGGCGCTGGCGGAGGGAAAACGCGCGCCGAAATATCACGCGCTGACG
>Ga0209655_10000094_pt1 | contig 31769 bp, 24 predicted proteins | sample BogFormECP03_OM2_FD_188236 | JGI IMG/M metagenome (GOLD analysis project Ga0209655, IMG submission 188236) | Bog forest soil microbial communities from Calvert Island, British Columbia, Canada - ECP03_OM2 (SPAdes) (version 2) | ecosystem: Environmental > Aquatic > Freshwater > Wetlands > Bog ...
CGACTGGAGGCGTCGCTGCGGCTTCCGCGGCAGCTGCTACCCTTCCGGATTCTGTGATTGCGCCGAAATGTTTCGCGGACGCGGGGCGGTCGCGATGCAGGCGCTTGAGATCGGCGCGCATGTCGGCGGCGCTTTGGTAGCGGAGGTCGCGTTCCTTTTCGAGCGCCTTGTTGACGATGCGCTCGAGCTCGGGCGGAAGATCGGGATTCAGGCGAACGGGCGCGGTCGGGACTTTATTGAGGATAGCGTTGAAGATTGCGGCTGAAGTGGCGCCCTCGAAGGCCATATGGCCGGTGGACATTTCATAGAGCACTACGCCGAAAGAAAAAAGATCGGTGCGCGCGTCGAGCTCTTCGCCGAGGGCTTGCTCGGGGCTCATGTAGGCGACGGTGCCCAGCGCGGAGCCCGGCGAAGTTAATTGCTCCGGGCTTACTCCTACCGTGGGTCCGGCGGTGGCGTCACCTTCTCCTGCGTCTTTGCTGCCGGCGACAACTTTCGCTAGACCGAAATCCAGAATTTTGGCGTGGCCCCGTTCGGTTACGAAAATATTTGCAGGCTTGATGTCGCGATGAACGATGCCTTTGGAGTGGGCGGCGTCCAGCGCTTCGGCGATTTCTACCGCGAGACTCAGAAGCTGGCCCATTTCGAGAGGCCGGCGCGAGATGCGGTGCTTTAGCGTGGAGCCTTCCAGAAACTCCATGGCTATGAAGGATTGCGTGTCTTCTTTTCCGATTTCGTAGATCGTGCAGATGTTGGGATGGTTCAGGGCTGAGGCTGCGCGGGCTTCGCGGCGGAATCGCTCCAGAGCTTGGGCATCGCGCGCTAGATCTTCGGGGAGAAATTTCAGGGCTACGAAGCGGCCAAGTTGGGTGTCTTCAGCTTTATAGACCACGCCCATGCCACCGCCGCCTAATTTTTCGACGATGCGGTAATGCGAGACGGTATGGTCGATCATGGCTTCGGGCGTTCCAACCGCCGTATGTTAGGGAGTTGGCGAATTTAAGTCAAAGTCTTCGTGGCCGGCGTGGTGTTCTAATTTGATCTCGGTTGGAGTTTCGTAGCGGGAACTCGGCGATCATCGTGGCGGAGCCGCGACGTCGCCGTGGCAGCCCCCGAATTAATTCGGGGGAGGAACGCTTCAGCGCTCCGAAAAAAACCGCCTCATTTCGTTGCGCTTTAGCGCTGGGGACGCCGTCTGTGCCTTAGGAGTTCTTCGAGCCGGGCGGTTCCCAATCCCGCCGCACGGGCGCGGCGCCTACAGGGATCGCCTCGGACGTATCTTCGCGTTCAAAAATTCTATGTAGATGAGGATAAGGAATTTCCAAGCGCATCTTTTTTTCGCGCCCATTTTGCGTGAAGCGATCCTCGATGAAGATGGAGGTGCCGGTGTCGGCAACCAGCGTGCCGACCGCCAGCAAATTAAGGTCACTGGCGCGGTAATGGGCTTCCACTTTTTTGCCGACTAGGGGGGCGTAGTGGCTCATGGTTGGGAATTTTCGTTGGGCCAAAAGTACGGGTCAATAGTACGGAAGTAACTGGCCGCAAGGCCCAAGCAGCGCCGGCGTGCTTAGTGATGCGCCTTGCCGTGGCCGCCGTGCGACGCGGGCTCTTCGCTGTGAATTTCCGGCGCCGGAAGTTCGGTTTTCAGGGAGAGATCGGCAGTTAGCATCAGCACTAGCGGAGCAACTACGCCGAACGCGACTATGGAATATAGGATCGGAAAAACCCAGCCGAGCGCCTGATGATTCGAGGCGGATTGCGAGCTGAAATACCAGACGCCGTAACCTGCCACCAGCCCCGCGAAAATCGAAATGTTGCGGCTAATCCGCGAAACTTCCAGCGCGCGGCCATCCGTCGGGCAGACCAAATCGTAGGAGCGCGTGACTACTTTTATCGCGCTGAGCTTCGTCAAACACACCGGACATTTGCGAATCGCCAAAGTTCACCTCCGGCCGCCAGTAACACAGGCACTCCTGGCTGTGTTCCTATCAACTTTTCTACGAACGCGCCAACGAACGATACCTCATCGATTTATTTCGTCAAGCGATCTCGCGATATCTAGGTCCCCGGGCTGTCCGCCCGGGGCGCGCGCGAAGGCGTGGCCGCGCGAATAGGCGCGGTCGGCTCTTCACGCGAAAGCAGTGCGAATTCCACGCGCTGGCGGAACGGATCGATGCGCTCTGCGCGCACTCGAACTTTATCGCCCAGGCGGAAGACTATGGCTGCGGCGCGAGTGCGGCTCCGACCGTGATGTTGCAGTTCGCAGACGATGGCGTGATCGCGCTCGCGATAGAGGCAGCGCCCCTTCGTGAATTCTTCCATCTGATCGATGCCTACCAGGCCTTCGACGAACACATCTACCAGCTCCACAAAGAAGCCGAATTTCTGCACCGAGATAATCAGCGCTTCGAATTCTTCGCCTAGACGGCTCTCCATGAATTGGGCTGTTTTCCAATCCATCAGCTCGCGTTCGGCGGCGTCGGAGCGTCGCTCTGCTTCCGAGGATTCGATGGCGATTTTATCAAGCTCCTGGCGGCGATAGGGGCCGATGCCGGGAGGTTCGTTCGTGTCATTTTTGTCTGCGCCGCGGGCTTTCGTGATCGGCACGATGCGCGGGCCTTTGGCGTCCGGATTTTCGAGCGCCCATTTCAGCGCGCGATGCACGATTAGATCGGGATAGCGGCGAATCGGCGAGGTGAAGTGCGTGTACTCCTCGGCAGCTAACGCGAAATGGCCCAGCGGCTCGGCGGCATAGCGGGCTTGGCGCAACGAACGCAACATTAAGTACGAAACTATGCGCTCTTCGGGCTTGCCGGCGATTTTTTCGGTCAGGCGCTGGTAGTGCTCGGGGCGGATATCGATTTCTTCCGCTGCGGGCATGGTCACTTCCATTTGGCGCGTGCGCCCGCGTCCAGCGCGATCCCGTCGCGCCGGCTGTTGCGATTTTCCGTGGCGGACCGTTACCTTGCGCTCGAAGAGATCCATCACGCCTAGCGTGTAGCCGAAAGCTTTGGCCATTTCTTCGAACTCGAGAACCTTTTTCGGATCGGGCTTTTCGTGAACGCGATGCAGGCTCACAATTCCACGTCGATCGAGATAGCGCGCCACGCTTTCATTCGCCGCGAGCATGAATTCTTCGATGATGCGGTGCGCGATATTGCGCTCGCTGCGGAGGATGCCGGTCATGCGGCCCTGTGCGTCGAATTCGATTACGCGCTCGGGAAGATCGAAATCGATCGAGCCGCGCGAATAACGGCGCTTGTTCATCAGCAGGGCCAGATCGCGCATGCGCCGGAAATGACCGGCTTGCCCTTCGTAACGCAAGCTGGCTTCGGGATCGCCTTCGAGCACCTTATTCACATTCGTGTAGGTCATACGCTCGGCGGAACGAATTACTCCGGCGGTGAAATCCGCACCGGTGACTTGACCCTCGGCGTTGATTTGCATGATCACGCTCATTACCAGGCGCTCGACTTGCGGATTGAGCGAGCAGATGCCATTCGAAAGTTCTTCGGGCAGCATGGGAACGGCGCGCATCGGAAAATAGACCGAAGTGCCGCGCAGGCGCGCTTCCAGATCGATCGGCGAGCCGCGCTTTACATAGTGCGCCACATCGGCGATATGCACCTGCAATTCGAAATTGCCATTTGGTAGCGCGGTGACGTGGATGGCATCGTCGAAATCGCGCGCGGTTTCGCCGTCAATCGTGACGATTGGCAAGTCGCGAAAATCGCGGCGGCCGCGGCGATCCTCTTCGCTCACTTGCTGCGGCATGGCGTGGGCTTCGGCTATCACGTCGGCGGCGAATTCATGCGGCAAGTGATGCTTGCGAATTACGATTTCGGTGTCCACCCCGATATCGCCGGGACGGCCGAGAATTTCGATCACGCGGCCTGCAGGAGCGAGGCCGCCCTTCGGAAATCGGGTGAGCTCGACGTTTACCACCGCGCCATCGAGTTCAGGAAATTTCACGCGCTTGCTCGCGACGCGCGGACTTGCTCCTTCGGCTGCCGGCATCTCGCCCATTTTTTCTTCAAGCTCGGGCAAAAGTTCTTGGCCTGGCGGAATTACGATTTCGTGCAAGATGCGCGAGTCGTAGGGATGTACCGTGTTGCCCTGCGCCCCGTAACGAAAAAGTCCGACGACGGTCGGATGTTCGCGCTCGACGATTTGAACGATGCGGCCATCGGCACGACCGTCGTTGCGGCGGCGCTCGATGCGCGCGAGGACGGTGTCGCCGTGCATTGCGTCGCCAACTGAATCGCGGCGGATGAATAGATCGCCATCCATCTTCGGCTGCTTCTCCGAGGGCACAACGAAGCCGTAGCCATCGCGATGCGCGATGAAGCGCCCGGAGATTAGATTGGGATCGCGTTGCGGCTTGCGCTGCTGATCCTGATTCGCGGACTTCGGCTTTTCGTGAGTTCCGGCGCCGGCTTTTTGCTGGGCGCGCGGGACGTGGCCTTCCGTCAGGCGGAATCGTCCTCCGTAAATTTCTTCGACCACGCCTTGGCGCTTCAGCTTGTTCAGGATTTTGGGCACGGCACGGCGGCCGCGGTGACGCAGGCCCAGATCGTGGGCCATTTCGCGGATGCTTTGCGGCTTCTCGAGCTTCGCCAGGTGCGCCAGGAGCTGCGGCTCGGTGATTTCGGTCTCGTGATACTGCTTCTCAGGCTTCATTCTGCTAGGCGGCCATTCTACTGGTGCCGGGGCTTGCGGCAAAGGATTGTCGGTCGGAGCGGAATTTTTCGAAAAAAGTTTCGTTTCGGCGCAACTTCTCGCCTGGACTTGGGTTTTACCGGCAAACACTGTGTGCGTCGTCGGCCCGCTTCTCCTGGCTGGGTCGTTCACGGCGTACCCCAGGGACAAAGGTGGGGAGAGGTCTCGTCGGGAGGCTTCTCCCCTTTTCTTTTCTGCAGGGCTTCCAATTACAGATGTAGCTAGAGTTTGGGTGTTTGGCGACCCTTCTGGGGCGGCCTTATTGTATCGATTAAAGATGGTGTTCTTCCTTTAGTTTCAATTAGATAGATCGAGTTTTAATCGTACTTGTTGCGATTAAAAAACGTCAGTAGGGTCAGCTTGCGGTTTCTAGAGGCGGTGGGAGTGTTTCGAATTCCCCGAAAAGAGCCCGGTTAAGAGCCGGACTTTCCTGCGCTTCTTACTACCAATTTCTGACCGATACCCAAGTATACCACATTCTGGGGAAAATACAAGGGCATCACCGCAAATTCTCTAAGTCATTTAAATAAGTCAAGTTGCTCGATTTCCCCGATGACTTCAGTACGTACGGGATTTCGGTTTTAGCTCGCAGTTTCGCTCGTCGGAGCCGGCGGGACGCCAGCGGTACGACGGCCTGATTGCCCTACCGATTCCCAGGAATTGGATCTAGGTCGGGGCTGTCGTCGGCGGCTATTTCGCCTTGTGGGGTGCGGATTAGCGTTGGAGAGTAACGGCCCAGCAGTTCACGGCGCCACCAGGTGCCTTCTTGGCGCTTTGTTTTGATGTCGGTGAACCAGTATTGCCAAATTACTGAGCGGACTGCCTTTGGGGGATCGCCCTTGAACGGGTCATTGGCGAATAAGTTTAAAACTTCCGGGCTGCCTTTTAGTAACTCGACTTGCGTGGCCACTACGAAGGGAGAATGGTGCCAGGCGCCTAGGGAGGCGAACCAGAGATTCCAGTCGAAGCGCGGTTGGTAGGGAGCGTAGATGCCCGGGGCGGTTTTTGGATCTTGCGGCTTGTAGCGGAATGGATAGGGGATCCAGGTTTTGCCGTCGCGGGTGCCTTGGAATTCGATTTCGTAGCGCTCGTGGGTCATGCTGGCAAATAGCCCGTAGCGATTGGCTATGCGGAAAGGATCGAGCCAGCGCATGGGGCCTTCCGGGAGTGGAATGCCCGGGAGGATCATTCCTATCAGAATGGCAGTGGTGACATAGAAGACCGCGCCAAGAGCCAGACCTGCAATCGACTTCTTCACTGTCGAAAATATTGATCGCAGCGTTTCCGGTGTTGGAATGGGCCAGGCCACCTCATCGCGCCGGGCGACGAACTCGCGGAAACGAGCGGGCAGGATTCCTTCCAGGAATTTGTCGTCCACCAGCACGATACCTAGTGAGAGGACCAGGTAATTCAGAAATGTGTAGTTGGCAGTGAGGATTATGCCGGCTTCGAATGGCGTAACAATGCAGAAGCAGATGATTTTGAAGCGGCGGGGGAGGAATAGGGCTAGGACGATTCCCAGCTCGATGGCTAGGGTTAGCACCACCGTTGAGGAATGGAACCAGTGCGGTAATTGATGGGCATACCAGCCGATCCAAGTGGGTAGCGGACCATTTTGGTAATAGTCGTCCATGGCGGTCAGCGCGCGCCAGGATTTATCGCCGCTGGCGATTTTTGCTATGCCGGATTCGAAATAGATGCGGAACCATTCCCAGCGTAGGAGGAATAGGCTGGCGCGCGAGGGGGCGTGGCCCGGGCTTAGGCCTGGACGAAATCCCGGAGGCGCGAAGAACAGACTGATGAAGCCAGCTTCGAGGAGCATGCCGTCGGATTGGTAGCCGGAGAAATCGCGGGCAGCGCTGACGAATGATAGATACGTGATGAAGCAAATCAGCAGGGCTAGGCGCGGGCAAATATTGAAGATCACCAGAATCGCGGCGATCAGGCCAAGCCAGCAGGTGATTTCCAGGGCGCGATTGCTGTCGCTGATCCAGAGTAACGTGGGGGCGTACCAGAAACGGGCCAGGCCGGGGAAATAATTCGGGACGGCTTGGAGCAGTTCGCTTGCTGGGAGGATGCCGTTTGGGCCGATGAGGCCTTTGATTTGGAAGATCAGAGAATAGAAGGCGGAGAAGTAGATTAGGCCGAGGGCGCGGAGAAAGAGCCAGCGTGGCCAGAGATGCGTTCCGCTTGGTGCAGGTTCTGGCGGAGTCGAGAGGATGCCGGACGTTGCCTGTTGGGTAGGAGCTGTTCTGGTTTCTGGACCTAGTAGCCAGTTCAGCCAGTCTATGAGGATGTCCATCGTTCCGGATTATAGGCGCGACGGGTTGGAACGGGAATTAGCGAATGCAATTATGGCGAGCGCGGATCGGCGATCGAGGATGTTGCGCGAGTGTTAGAACAGGCTCGCCGGCGGTACGGTACGGCGACCGGATTACGCCGCTGGCAGACCGCGTACTGTTAGGTCGGCTATGTGGTCTTCGATTAGGGTGTGATCTACAGGCTCTAGCTTGGTGAATTCAATGCCGATGCCGCGGGCTGGGGCTACGTAGCGGACTACGCCTTCGGCGTGAAAGGGATGCTTGCCGCCTACTTCTACGCTGACGTGGGAGCCGATGGGAAGTTCGGTGACGGCTGCGAACATGCCGCCTACGCTTAGATTGCCGAGGCCTCGGGCCAAGCGGTCGAGGCGATCGCCGTTGCGTACGGCCACGGGGCAATCTTCTTCGGTGCGGTGAAAGAAGCGCTGTGAGGAACCTTCCATGTTGTGCTCCCGGACGGCTTGAGTGACTGATGATCTCTGTTCAATATGCTGAACAGCTTACCAATATAGTGTACGCCGCCTGTTCGGAGTGTCAACCGGGTGTTCGGGATGTTGAACGCAAAAGAGTACAGGTTTTTGTGTAGAAATTAATTTTTGCGGCGGGGAACGGCCTGGTTCAATTGTGGACTGAGTTGGTTTGTACCACTGGCCCCGCTTCGCGGGACCAGCGGCGCGACACCAATTACCAGCCGTATAGTTTTGCGGCGTTGTCGTGGAGGGCCATGTGGGCTAACTCGATGGCACGGGGGCGAGTTATTTCGCCATCTTGAATCATGCCGGTTAGGGCTATGGCTAATGCTTCTCTGGCGCTTTGCGTGGCCTGGTAGCCTATCTCTTCCCAGTCATATTCGTCTTTGCCTGGGTACAAGTCTGTGCCGAAGAGAACCTTTTCTGGATACCATTCCAGCCAGTCGCGGATTACCTGGCTCAGGGCGCGCGTCGACGTCATCCAGGTTTGCTCGGAGAAATCGGCGTACACATTCGGCTTCATTAATAAGTAGCCAATTTCGCGGGTGAACGGACCGCTACCGCCATGAAGCATTACGAATTTAGTTTTGCGCAATGCGGGATCATTGAAGACGGATTCCAGGCGGATGGGCTCGGAGCCGTATAAGTAAAAATAATTTCCGCAGCCTGCGCCTGTGTGGATGTGCACTGGTAGATTCAGGCGGCCGGCTTCGGCGGCGATGTAGCGGAAGAGGAAATCCTGGAGGCGCGTGTAATCGGCGACGGGGGCAGTGCCTGCGCTTGCGTATTTGGCGTAAATACCGGCAACTTCTGCGCGGGCGGCGGGTTCGAATTGCAGCGAGCGCAAATAGGCGGCTTCGAATTTTATGGCTACCGCGCCTTGTTGCTTTTGCTTTTCGAGTTCCGGCGTAACCACGGATTTTAGATAATCGTCAAGAGACGCAGGTTGTGTGTTGACGCCCAATTCTTTTTTGTATCTGGCCAGCAGCATGTCTTCGCGGCTAAAGAAAAAGTTGCGATCGGGAGCGGCTTGGGCGAGTTCGCGATTGGAGAGTGGGAAGAGTAAGGCGTCATCGAAAGGAACCCAGCGAAAATGCGGAGCGGTCAGGCCCCGGCCCAGGGCTACGCGATTGGCTAGTTCGGTTTCGATGCCTAGTTGATCGAGGACCCAGGCGGAATAATTATCGCCTTGCTCTTCGCGGATGCGTTTTTTCGTGGCCAGGAGTTCGTTGATGTGGGCTTGGGTCTTGTCGTCGTATTTGTAACCATAGAGGGCTTTCCACGCAGCCAGGTATTGCGGATTTTCCGGGCGATCGGTTGTGGGTGGGTCGGAGGGCTCGAGCGGATCGCAAGGTAATGCGTCGAATTCGTCGTCCACTTCACCCGTGTGGACCAGGCGCGGCGGATGCGAGTGATTGTCGATGGCTTTGATTTTTTGGATTTCGGCAAGGAGTTGCGGGTCGGCGGTTTGAGCACGCGCCCCCGAAGCTCCGAGAAGTAGGATGGCTGCGATTAGGGTGAGCTTCATTTGGGCCTCGATTTGATTGATGGTTTGGCGGGGGCATTATACAAAGTATGGGTGCGAGGCGGGGTTTTGCGGGTTGATTGAGTTTGGGATTAAGAGATTTTAGAGAAGGCAAGAACAAGAATACTGCGGGATTTGATTTGGGTGGTTGCGCCGCCACGGGGATTTGGTTGTAGCGTGCACGTAGACCGTAAGAGCCGGCGGGGACGCCAGCGGTACGGGGACGGGGGCTTTTATCGAGACGGTTTCTGTTATCGGGTTGGGGAAACTTGGGGCGCCGCTCGCTGCTTGTTTGGCTTCTAAGGGGTTGCGCGTGATTGGCGTGGATTCGGATGCTTCTAAAGTTGAAGCGCTCGAGCATGGGCGGGCGCCTGTGTTCGAGCCTGGGCTTGATTCCTTGATTGGCGAATACGGGGATTTTTTGCGGGGGACTTCTGATGCTGCGCGGGCAGTGGCGGAATCGGAGATCACTTTTATTGTCGTTGGGACGCCCAGCGATGGGGATGGGGGATTTTCTTTGCGGCATGTTCTGCCGGTTTGCGAGGCGGTCGGGCATGGTTTGCGCGAGAAGAAGGGATTTCATGTTGTCGTGCTTACCAGCACGGTGATGCCTGGAGCTACCGGCGGGGCGGTGCGAGCGGCGCTGGAGGCCGCCAGCGAGAAAACTTGCGGGGTGGATTTTGGGCTTTGCTATTCCCCGGAATTTATTGCGCTTGGCAGCGTGATACGGGATTTTTTGAATCCGGATTTTGTTTTGATCGGGGAATCGGATGTGCACTCGGGCGAGATTCTGGAAAATCTCTATAAGCGCGTTTGTGAATCGAAGCCGGCCGTGGCGCGCATGAATTTTGTGAACGCGGAGATCACCAAGATTTCCGTGAACACTTACGTTACCTCGAAAATTAGTTTCGCGAACATGCTGGCGCGAATTTGCGAGGGATCGCCTGGAGCGAATGTGGATGTGGTCACTTCGGCGCTCGGATTGGATTCGCGAATTGGGGCTAAGTATTTGAAAGGGGCGGTTAGTTACGGCGGGCCTTGTTTTCCGCGGGATAACCGGGCGTTGGCGGCATTGGCGCGGGGGATGGGAGCGCCCGCGGAATTGGCGCAGGCTACTGATAATTTTAATCGTGCGCAGGTGATTTGGTTGGCGGAGCTTGTTGGACGTCACGCCAAGCCGGGCGGGGCTGCTGGGATTCTTGGATTGACTTACAAGCCGCAGACGGATGTTGTCGAGGAGGCTGTCGGATTCTTGTTGGCGCGGGAATTGGCTTCGCGCGGGTTTCGGGTTTGCGCGTTTGATCCGGCTGGGATGGCCAATGCGCGACGGGAATTGGGGGATACGGTTCTTTTCGCTTCCACTGTGGCGGAATGTATTGCGCGTTCGGAAGTTGTGGTGCTGGCTACTCCTTGGCGGGAATTTTTGGAAATTCCCGCGGCGGTTTGGGATGGCGGGACTGCCGGGCGCGTGGTTGTCGATTGTTGGCGCGGGCTGAAGCATATTGAGAATGTGGCGGGGATTCGTTATTTGAGTTTGGGAATTGGGATGGTGGAGAAATGACAGATTGGGCGCACGAAGAACCCGACGCGCAAATACCCCGTCCGCTTAGGCGGAGGCATCCGCTCGTTACGCATCGCGAGACGCCGCGAGCATGATTACGATCTTTGCCATGCCCAAAGCGTTTGACGGGCACATCGGAATAATCCAGCGGAACGCTATTTCTAGCTGGACGCGGCTTTCGCCTCGGCCGGAGATTATTCTTTTTGGGGACGAAGTTGGGACTGGGGATTTTGCTCGTGAGCTTGGGTTGCGACATGTTTCGGCCATTCGCCGGAATGAACGGGGGACGCCCTTCCTGGATGATTTGTTTGCACAGGCGCAGGCTGCGGCTTCGTTTCCGATTGTGGCTTATGTGAATTCGGACATTATTTTGTTTGATGAATTTCTGCGGGCGATTGAGATTGTCGCGGCCTGGCGTCCGGAATTTTTAATGGCTGGGCGGCGTTGGGACATCGATATCACTGCGCCCCTTGATTTTGCGGCCACTGATTGGGAGCGGCGATTGCGGGACGACGTTGCGCGGCGGGGAAATCGGCGTTCCGTCAGCTGGATTGATTATTTTGTTTTTCCGCGGGGATTTTATCGCGAGGTGCCGCCGATGTTGATCGGGCGGCTGTGGTGGGACAACTGGTTGGTTTGGAAGGCTGGGGATCTGGGAGCGGCGGTGGTGGACGCTTCACCGCGGATTTTGGCGGTGCATCAGAATCACGGTTATTCCCATCCGCAGGGATTTTTTGGCATTTGGAAGAGCGCCGAGGGGCAATGGAACGAGCGCTTGGCCGAGGGTGGATTGCACGCGCGGACTCTGCGCGAGGCGCGATTTAAATTGGGGCGATTTGGCGTGCGGCGGAATTTCGAGGGAGCGGTGGAACGTTGGTGGAAATCGCTTGGTGGCGAACGAAAAAAACGGAACGTCGGGGCGGGAGCGGATGCGGTTGGAGCGGCTACGAAGGCGGAATAGGGCGGGAGTTTTTGAGTATCGCGATCGGCGTGGATTGCCGTTGTTTTGATTGCCCCTCGAGATGCCAGGCTGAAGCCCGGCGCTACGAATTCTTTCTCAAATTGGGGTGTTTTTTGCCCCTTTTTTGGGCTTTCTAGTAGGCGGTGGAAAACGTCCTCTAAATGTGATGTCGGGGGGTGCTGGGTGTCACCCTATGTGGACGAGTGGCGGGACGGCTGTCGCTGCTAACTCCTTGCTGTTGAATCCCTTAGATAGTCCTGTGCTTTGGTCATGGCCTTGCTGCTTTCCCTGCGCAATCTGTCCGTCAATCGAATCCGGTTTTAGGGGAGTCTTGCATGCGGAAATACTTGGTAGGCATCGGAATGATCCTATGCCTCATTGCGTTCTTCGCTATCGGGGTGAAGACCCAGATTGCGGGCAAGGCGGACGCGAAGCCGGCGACGAAGATCGCGGCGAATGTGGCGTCGAGCGCCGGGTCCGGGCTGATGATTCAGACCGGCAATAAAAACGTCGCGCTGGCGACAACGAAATCCGCGGCTACGGCCGCAATTGCACTAAAGCCGGGCATCAAGACAATTGCGAAATCGAAGCAGACGGCTGCGGTGGTGCAGCAATACGCGAAATTGCCGCTTTCGTTTGAGCCGAATCTGGGACAGGCGAAAGGCGACACTAAATTTTTGGCGCGCGGCGATGCTTACTCGCTCTTCCTGACTTCCGATGAGGCCGTGCTGGCGATGAAGGGTCGCTCGACAAACAGCGCCAAGCCCGTAACGAAATCTGCGCCGGCCTACTCGATGGGCGTGCTGCGCATGAAGCTTGAGGGATCGAATCCCGCGCCGGATTTTTCCGCGCAGGATGAATTGCCGGGGAAGAGCAATTACTTCATCGGAGCGCAAGAGAACTGGCGCTCGAATGTCCCCACTTACGGCAAAGTGGCCGAGAAGAATGTTTATCCTGGGATCGACCTGCTTTACTACGGGACGCAGCGGAAACTGGAATACGACTTCAACGTGGCGCCCGGTGCGGATCCGAAGGCGATTCAGATTACGTTTGACGGCGCGCGGAAACTGAAGGTGGACGCGGCGGGGAATTTGATCTTAAGTCTGGCGGGCGGCGAAGTGAAATTCGAGAAGCCGTTCGCGTACCAGATGAAGGGCAATGAGAAGGAACCGGTGACGGCGCGGTTTCACTTGGGCGACCGGAAGTATCGCGTTTATTTTGCGATCGGCGATTACGATGCGACGCGGCCTTTGGTGATCGATCCGATTCTGTCGTACTCCACCTATTTGGGCGGGAGTGCAACCGACGGCGCAAACGCAATTGCGGTGGCGCCGGATAACACCGCGTTCATCGCGGGTGGCACATCTTCGCTTGATTTCCCAATAGCTCATCCGTTGCAGGCCAATGACGGAGGAGCGCCCGACTTTCCAGACGACGCGTTCGTGACCAAGATCAGCGCGGATGGTTCGACGCTGCTTTATTCTACGTATCTCGGAGGCAAGCTCGCGGACGTGGCCAACGGAATCGCAGTGGATGCCGCGGGCGAAGCGTTTGTGACCGGGACGACGTCGTCGTTCGATTTCCCGGTAACTTTTGGGTCTATTAATACGCTGTGTGGTAGTGATGGAAAGTGCGGCGCTACGCTAAATTCGAACGGGCTGATCGTTTCGAACGGGTTCATTGTAAAAATCAATGCAGCCGGATCGGGAATCATCTACTCCGGATTCATCGGAGAGTATGAGGACGTAACCGCAACGGCTGTCTCGGTTGACGGGAATGAGAACGCTTACATTACCGGTTCTGTGCAGCCTAACGGATTTGGGACCAGCTCAACGGGCGCGACGCCGGTGGTTCTCACCATGCTGCCCGCCCCGAACGGAGCGATCGCGAATGGCGGCGGCACCTCCACAATCAATGTGACCAGCGACATCATCCTGCCGATCAACCAGCAAGTAACCATCGCGGGAGTGGGCGGGACGCCGGCGAATCCAAATCCGCCGAGCCCGTTCGATGGCACTTTCATCGTACTCAGCTCCACTCCAGGTTCTTTTGTAATTGCGGCCGTCGGCGGCCCTTCCGATGGCGGCGGGACAGTTACCGTCAATCCGGCGCCTCCATTCCCGATCACGGCGACAGCGTTCGAGCCTCACTTCGGCGGCGGTTCCACGGATGCGTACGTGATTAAAGTCAACTCGACGGGCAGCGGAATTCTGTACTCGAGCTACTTCGGTGGCGGAAGCGAAGATGTCGGCTATGGAATCACGGTGGACACGAATAACGACGCGTACGTCACTGGCTTGACCGATTCCGCAGATCTCCCGACGACGGGAAGCGCATTCCAGCCGACCTATGGTGGGAACGGAGATGCTTTTTTCGCGGAAATAAATACGGCCGGATCGGGCCCGAGTTCGTTGATTTATTCCACTTTCCTCGGCGGGACCGGGCTTGACCAGGGCAACGCCATCACGATCGACGCGACGGGCGAGGCATTTATTGCCGGAGGAACCGCTTCGCCGACCCTCGGAACCGCGGGAGCGTTCCAGCCCGCGTGCGCGGGGAACTGCGCACAAGATGCGTTCGTAGCGGAAATCAATCCGGCATTGAGCGGCGCAGGATCTGAGATCTTCTTTACGTATCTCGGCGGTTCGCTGGCAGATTCAGCATCGGGCATCGCTCTCGATCTTCTCGGAAATATTTACGTAACGGGCTCGACCGTGTCGCAAAATTTCCCGACGGCGGGAGCAGCGTTCCAGAGCGCGTACGGCGGCGGTAACGACGACGGGTTTGTTACGAAGATGAATCCGACGGGATCGGCGTTGGTGTACTCGAGTTATCTCGGCGGCACGCAAACGGACAACGGAAACGGCATCGCTGTGGATACCTCCGGGTCGGCGTACGTCGCCGGGCAAACGTGCTCGACGAATTTCCCGGTTTCGAATCCGGAGCAAGCCGCTCCGGGCGGGAATTGCGACGCGTTCGTTTCCAAAGTCAGCATCCTGAACGGCATCCAACTCAATCCGTTGGCGCTGACGTTCTCGGCGCAAAGTTTGAATACCACCAGCGCGCCGCTGACGGTAACGCTAACGAACGGCGATAACCCACTGACGATTTCGAGCATCACGCTGGGCGGAACGAATCCGGGTGCCTTCTTGATCTCGCCTTCATCTACTTGCGTGGCGCCTTCTTCTCTGAATCCAGGTGCGACGTGCACGATCGTCGCGACATTCAGCCCAACCACGCCGGGAGTGAGCAACGCAACCATCACAATTACCGACTCCGCGCCGAACAGCCCGCAAGTAATCAATTTGACAGGCACGGCTTCGACGCTGACGCTGTCGGCTTCGAGTCTGGATTTCGGCAGCGTGGCGGTCGGTACAACGTCGGCGCCACTGAGCATCACGGCGACGAATGACGGCACCTCGGCGATTTCGTTCTCGAGCATCACGGCGAGTGGCGATTTCGCGGAGAGCGATAACTGCGTTGCAGCGGCGCTGCAGCCTACAACCAACTGCACCATCAACGTGACCTTCAAGCCCAGCTCGACGAATTCGAGCGTGGGTGCCTTGACCATCACCGACAACGCCCCAGGCAGCCCGCAAATCGTGCTGCTCACGGGCACGGGCTTCGTGCAGACGGCCGACTTTTCGATCGGTACAGTGACGCCGACTGCGGCAATCACCGCCGGCGGCACGGCTTCGTACACCATCCTGCTGACGCCAATCGCCGGATTCAGCCAGCCGGTGAACTTGAGCTGCACTGGGCTTCCAAAGGAAACCAGCTGCAGCTTCTCGGCTAACCCGGTAACGCCGGCGGCTGGCGGAACGACGGTCACCGTGGGCATTTCCACGGCGGAGCGCACCATGGCGCCGCCAATTGGCCAGATTCGCATCACTCCACCGTCGCTGGCGATTCGCAATATCAATCTGCTGTGGGCTGCCTGCCTGCTGATCCTGCTGCTGTTCGGCGCGATCACGGCGGGGACGCAGCGCGGACGGCGCGCGGCGGCGACGCTGGTGTTCGCGGCGGGCTTGATTCTCTTCTCGGTAGCCTGCAACAGCGGCGGTGCAAGCGGGACACCTGCGGGAACGCCTGCTGGCACGTACACGATCAACATCGTGGCCACCTCGGCGGACGGCACCATCACACATTCGACACCAGTTACTTTGCAGGTCAAGTAACGGGCGAATGGTTTCGGTATGCTGGATGTAGAAGTCACCCGCTTCGCGGGCGCACTTGAAGATGTCTTGGGAATCACGGATTCCCCGCCGGGTGTCAGCGGTTACGCGGCGCGCACGTGAATGATATTCCTGGCGGTTGTAAAGGAGAGATCTAGATGAAGCGCGTCCTTTGGCTGATTCCGGCAATTCTACTCTTTAGTTTGACTGCGAAGGCGCAGGACACCCCGCAGTGGGTGATTTCAGGCGGCTATTCCTACCTGGACGCGAACTTGAGCGGGCCAGGCTCGAGCTTTCACTTGAACGGCGGGTACGGTTCGGCGGATGAAAATCTGAATAGCTGGCTAGGCGGGCGATTTGAATTCAACGCCTGGGGCGGATCGGTCAACGGCACGAACGTCGCGGCGCAGACCTTTACTTACGGGCCGGTGATTTCGTTCCGCAAGTTCGACAAGCTCACGCCCTACGTTCACGCGCAATTCGGGGCAGTTCATGCGGGCACGGGTTATCTTGGAATTTCGAATTCCGCGTTCAAAATCGCGATCGCGCCGGGCGGCGGCGTGGATTTCCGGATTAACGAGCACGTGGGAATTCGCGGACAAGCGGATTATTTGATGACCCGATTTTTGGGTTTGCGGCAGGACAATTTGCAATTCTCGGGGGGAGTGGTTTTTTACATCGGTCATAAGTAGGTCGGATTCAAGGTCAGTACGGACAGCCCTGACGGGCGCGGCGCCCAGCTCCGCGCCCGTTATTTTTTTTAAGTAGCGCCGGCTTGCCCTGAGAATTGCTGAAGGGCGGGCAACCCTCACGCCCGGACTCCCCAATCTAACTATGGCGAACTGGGTTACAGTGCGCGCCGCGGACGATTGCGGCCTTAGTGGTCTTTTACCCTCACAAGCTGCCGGCAGAGACGCCCTTCGGCAATTCTCAGGGCAAGCTGGCGCTACTTGTGCATCGGGCCGTTTCCGGATGTATATTGCTGCTCACGCCGATTTGGCCGGGCGGTGGGGCAGGCTAATCCGTAGAGGCGATATGAAAATTGGGTGGGCAAAATTCGGGTGCGGAATCATGCTCGCGGGCTGCTTTCTGGCCGCGATTTCAGGGGTTGCGGCGCGCGACGAGAAAAAATCCGGCTACGAAGGCTTCGTGATTGAGTTGCCGGCTTCTCAGGCGGACGTGCTGAAGGCGGTTCGCGACGTGGCCGGCGACGACACCATCCATGGCACTCTCGAGTATGAAAAGGATCCGATCCTGAGTGGCGCGGAGACTGCAGAGGCGTCCGACTACTTCGGGAAATGGACGGGCCCCGGGCAAGTGTTCTACAAGCTGCGGACGAAGACTTTGGCGCCGCGGCATTTCAAGGAAAGCAATGACGTTGGGACCATCACGATTCGCTACGTGGTGCAGGGAATCAACGAGAAGAATACGCGGCTGAAGATCGACGCCATATTCGTGGAAGACGGCCGGCGCAAACCTCATGCCTCGGACGGGACGGTAGAAACGAGCGAGTTCAAGGAAATTCAGGATCAGCTTCAGGCCATTCAATTGGAAGAGCGTAAAATCGCCGAGGCGACGCGCTTGCGCGAGGCGCAGGAACGCGTGAAGGCAACATTGCCGGATACCCGTGAAGCGGCGATTGCGCGATTCGATTCGGCCCAGGCGGAAATTCGCACCTTGCAGCAGCGGATTCGCGAGCTGCAGCACGATCTGGAAGTGCGCGTGAAGCAGACAGGCGGGGATTTGAAATCGGCGCCTTTTCAAAAATCCGCGACCATTGAATCCTTGAATGCCAACACCGACGTCGTCGTTCTGATTATTACCGATCACTGGTATGGAATCGAAACGGCCGACGGGAAGCGCGGGTGGATTTCTCAGGATAATGTGGAGCCCCGGCCATGAGCCGCGCGCGCTGCGCTTCGTCGATCGGCCGCGCAGCGATGGTTTTCGCCATGTTTCTCGGCGCCATCGCTTGCGCAGCCGTTTCTGTTCAAGCGGCGCAGAGCGCTGCGGTCGAGCGCACGTTCAAGAGGCCGAAAGATGAAGTGGCGGCGGCGGTGAAGGAGTTGCATACCTCGGCCTCGGGCCGCCTGCCTTTGCTCGATGGATTCGTGGACGCGGCAGATGAATCGCTGAGTCATTACGAGCGAGGATTTTTCCAGTGCGATGTGCAAGTAACGGCGGCTGGCGCGGGGACGACGCTGGTTCGCGTGACGGCGAAGATCACCGCCTGGTACGCGGATCCGAGCGGCGCGAACGCCGGCTACCGCGAGCTGGCTTCGAACGGGCGCATTGAAGGCGATTATCTGGATCGTCTCGAGACTCGGCTTGGCGGTGGGCCGGCGGTGGCCGCGACACGCAATTCGAAAGCGGCCGGATCGACTTCCCCGGCTTCTCATTCGAGCAAGACTGCGAATTTGAAGGAGCCCGCTCCGGCAGCGAGCGCCGGCTCGACGGCTGGTGCATCCCGCGCGGCTCAGCCGGAAGCAGCTTCTTCCGACGATCCCCCCGCGCCAACCGTTGCTCCCAGCGAAAGCCTCGATGCCATTCGCAAACGGGTGGAGCAGAGCGAGAAGCAAGTCAAGGATCTGAACACTTATTTGCAGAACCTCGAGCAAATCAAGCAAAACCAGACGCACCCGGCCGATCTCGCGGTGGTGAAATTAGGCGGAGCGCCGGTGCTGAACAAGCCGCAGCGCGATGCCGAGATTTTGTTTACCGCGGCAGGCGATGATGAGTTTCAGATTCTGGAGTTAACCGGGGCGTGGGTGCACGTGCAGATTTCCGGAGAGTCTCGCGGATGGATCCGGCGCGCGTTGCTCGATCTGCCCGCCGGCTTTGTTCCTGCGGGCGGCGCCAAAACTGCCGAGGAACCCGCCGACGCCGATGATTTATTTCACGTGACTCGCGAAGAAACCAGCGCGTTTGCCGGCGACTGGGGGCCGCTGAAGGGAAAGACCGTCAAACTGTTCTGGGTGGCGCCGAATTCGACCGACAATCAACTGACCAGCCCGCACGCCAAGCGCGAGTATGCGAAAACCGTGCTGCTGAATGCTTACACCGAGCTGGGGACTGCGAGTCCTGAGATTGCAGGAGTGGTCGTGGTGTTTGATTCGATCGACGGCGGGCAGATCGCCGCGACGCGGGCGAGCCTGGAACAATTGAAAAACCTGGCCCCCGCGAACGAGATTACATTCTGGAAGCAGTGCTCGCTTGACCCGCCGGATGCGTTCCTCGATAAAAGCAAACCGTAATTTTTTTGCAATACAAAAAACCGGACACCCAATGCTACACCGGGAGGGAGATGAACCCCCTCCCCTACTCGTCGTAAACGACCGAGTGATTCATGTGCAGGAGCAGCCATGCACCGCCTACGTTGCGAAATAGCGCGGTGCCGCGTGCGTGGATCACTTGTTGCGGCAAAGCGATGCGCAATTCGTATTCGAGCCAGATCATATTGCCGGCGAGATGGTGGGCGCGCGGAGTGAGAGTGAGATCGGTGGCGGGATCGCGGTGAAAATAAGAATTTGCGAAATACTTCATCACCTCATCGCGGCCGTGGTAAGTGCCGGCGAAGGAGTACAACACGATTTCGGGATCGAGGCAGGCGGCGAAGACCTGATCATCCGAACGGCTGAAGGCCTGGCTGCAGGCTGCGAGTTGCCGGTCGAGCTCATCGAACTGCGCCAGTTCGTTGCTCGCCGCGGCCGGAGCCGGGCCCGAAAAACGCGCGATGCGATTTTTCAGATCGATGGTCATGCCCAGTTTCTCGAGCAGGTTTGCGCCGAGCACGCCATCGATGCGTTTGCCGCAGGCTTGCTGCATGGAGGAAAGATCGATGGCCGAAAGCTTGAGATTTTTCACATGTTGATTGCCGATGACCAGTTCGTCGAGCGAGACTTCGTGGCCCATCACTGAATCCGTGCCTTTCCAATTCGCTATTGCTGCCTGCTTTGCGACGCCGTTTGGAAATGACTTCACGTTTAGAAAAGTTGAGTTGGCGGCGGTGTCCACTAGAAATGTCAGCATGCGATCTCCGGTGCTGACTGGAATGGTGAGCAGGCCGCCGCAATTTTGAAGCGGGATTTCCTGCGCGGCTGCGGGCTGGCAGTTGAGAAAAGTGATCGCGACGAGCAAAAGGAGCGCGCCGAGCACGGCGCGGCGAAAGAATGAAATGCGAAGGCCGCCGGGATGGATTGCCTGGAACATGATCGCATCACGCTTGCTGAGTGGCCTCCACGGCGCGGGTCAAGAGCTTTTGCATCTGGTTCCAATCCTTTTCGCCGAGGCTTTTGCGCAGGCGGGCTTGGGCGCGCTGCCAGTTGGGCAGCGTTTTCTTGAGTTGCTTGCGGCCCGCCGCGGTGAGTTGCAGGTATTGCTCGCGGCGATCGGTTCCGGGAATGCGCTCGAGCAATTTGTCGCGCAGGAGAGGGCGGAGTGTGCGGCTGAGCGTGGTGGGATCGATTGAGAGAATCGTGCCCAACTGCGCCTGCGTGGCGATCCTCGAGAGCGACAGGGCGTGCAGCAGGCCAAATTGTGCGATGGATTGGCCGCCGGCCTGAAATACCGAATCGTAGAATTGGGTGATGACGCGCGATGCGCGCCGGGCGTTGGCGCACGCGCAGGCGAATTGGGGCACGCGCACGTTCGATGTTTGCGATTGTTTCGGTGGCGTCATACGCATGTATATACATCGTTTCGAGGACGCGGTCAATGGATAGTATTTTTTGTGCTTTCATTTCAGTTACGGCTGACTGGGAGTTGGGGCGCTGGATGCTGCGTGAGAAACTAGCGCGCCGCCGACATAGGTTTCGAGCACTTGGACATCTTTGAGTTGATCGGTTGGGACCGACAGGACGTCGCGATCGACGACTATGAAATCGGCTAGCTTGCCTGGCTTGAGGGTGCCTTTCGTTTTTTCCTCGAAGCCGGCGTAAGCGCCGTTGTAGGTGTAGAGGCGCAGCGCTTCCGTGATTGTCAGTCGCTCCTCTGGGGCTAGAACTTCGCCGGTCGCTAGTTCTTTGCGGGCGACGGCGGCCCAGATTCCCCACCACGGGCTTAGCGGCGTCACTGGGACGTCGGAGCCAGCGGCTTCGATTACTCCGTTGGCGATGTAGGATTTTGCTGGATACGACCAGCGCACTCTTTCGGGGCCATACTTTTTGAACCAACTGCCGATCCAATAGACGAATGGCGGGTTGCCGTCTACCAGCACATGAAGATCGGCTAGGCGTTTTTGGATTGCTGGTGTCGAGATTCCTGCGTGGACGATTCGGAAGCGGGCATCGGTGAGATTTAGGTCCTTCATCACCGCGGCGTAGGAATCGAGGACCTCGTCGATGGCGCGATCGCCTATGGCATGGGTTTCGAGTTGCCATCCGGCGCGAGCGGCGATCAGGTGCGCTTTTTGCATGTCTTCTGGTTTCCAGCGCAAAACGCCGAAATTATTGGGTTCTCCTTCGACTGGCGGAGGATAAATCGCGATGGTGCGCGCACCCATGCCGCCATCGGCGAACATTTTGGCGGCGCCGAATTTCAGAGTGTCGTCGCCGTAGCCGGTGTGGACGCCCATCTTCGCGAGCTGTTCGGCATCTTCGATGCTGCCGATGCGCGGCGACATTTGCACGCGCAGCTTGAGCCAGCCGCGGGCGTGGGCGTTCTGATAGCCGCGAATTTCATCCGGCGTTATGAAAATATCGTGGATGGTGGTTAAGCCTAACGCGAGTGCGCGCTCGGAGATTAGTTTTGCGGCGCGCATGTGAATATCCGAAGGATCGGGCGGCAGCAATTTGCCTGCGAGATCCATTGCGGTGTCTTTGAGGATGCCGGTGGGTTCGCCGTCCGAGTCTTTTTCGATTACGCCGCCGTTTGGATCGGGGGTGTCGCGGGTGATGGCGGCGAGCTTTATTGCGGCGCTGTTTACGGCGATGAGATGTCCGCTCACGTGTTCGAGATAAACGGGATTATCTGGCGCTACGGCGTCGAGGTCGCGGCGACTGATGTAGCGATGCTCGCTGAATTTGGCGTCATCCCAGCCGGCGCCGGTGATCCATTGGCCTTTGGGAGTTTTCGCGGCGCGCTCGCGGACCATCGCGACGATGTCGGCGATCGAATGGACTTTGGGATACGTCACGTCGAGTTGGTCGCGCAGGATGCCTTCGGCCCACTGCATCGTGTGTGTATGTACATCGATCAGGCCTGGTAGAACGGTTCGGCCGTGGAGGTCGATTAACTTGGTGCGCGGGCTGGCGCAGGTGTTGATTTCCGCGTCCGTGCCTACGGCTTGAATTTTGCCGTCGCGGACGGCTATGGCTGAGACGATCGCGTTGCCTTCGGACATGGTGACGATGTGGGCGTTTCGGACGATCAGGTCGGCATCGAGGCACGGGGCTGCTTGGGCGTCGGCCCCGCGTTGCAACGCGCAAAAGCTCACGACAGCCAGTAGCAATTTGCTCAGTGATCGAAAGCGCATTTGGCGCATCTCGGTGATTCCAAATCCCGGCGAGGGTACCCGTTGATGGGCGAAAAGGCTACGCGAAAAAAACGGGGCGGCGGGAATTGGGGGGCGCGCGTTTCGGGTGCGGGGGCGCGACCTGGGTGGCCGGTTCGGTTCACGGGGCGTTGAAATCGTGGGAAATTTTTGGGTCCTCCTTTCGATTTTTGTTCGCTGAGGTGTTGCGTTTAATCGCAACAAGGTACGATTAAAATCGTTCGTAAGTTGCAGAAAACAAACGATGGCGGTCGGTTTTAATCGCAACAAAACTGAGGGGTACGTTTTGGGCGTTTTTGAATTTGATTTGGGTTTCGTCACGCGGGCGCGGCTGACTTTGGGTGCTTTTGCAACGGGGTTTCTGTTGGCTTTGTGGGCTCGGCGAATGCCTGCACAGGCAGGAGTGCCTGTGCTACTGGAAGGCGCCATGGCTCCGGCTCTACCCTGAGAACACGCGTTATTTTCCCGATTAGAACGGAGGTCGGTCGTTTGTTTTGTGAGGGTTACGCGGGTTTCTAATCGCATTGATTCCCGATTAGAAATCTTCGGGTTCGGGGGGCGGGTGGGTAGAGGTGGTAGTGAAGAGGGCCAAACAGATGGCCGAAAACCGGGCGGGGCATCCGTAAAAGGCACGCATGGCCCGCCCCTACAAGTGCAGAGGCGACGCATCTTGAATTTGCTCCCACATATTCAATTGTTTGCGCGGAGTCATCGTTACTCGCCGGGCTGAATCATCAGCCCGGACCCGGGGCTCAGGTGAGCCGGCCCCCGCGGTTAGGCGTTGCGCACGACTACTTCTTGTATAACGCGGGAGTAATAGTATGGCAATGGTACTTTGGGACAAATAACATAGGGCTGAAATCGCGTATTGAATGAGCGTGGGTTCCGCGATCGAAAAGTCGAATGCGAAAACCCAATGCCACACCGGGCGGGACGTGAACTCCGGCCCCTACGACGGCGGCAATGGGCTGGGCTATTGCGGATTTTGCTGGAGGAATTGGCTTGCTTCTGCTGGCTCTGGGCGGTCTGGGTCGGCGGTTTTCCAGAGGGTTAGGAATTCTTCGTAGCGCTTTTTGGCGGTGGGCTTGTCGTTTTGGGCTTGGGCGGAGCGGGCTAGGCCTAAGATTGCTTTTGGACGATTTGGGGTGCGTTGCAGGGTTTTTTGGAAATATAGGGCTGCTTCCGCGGGTTGATGTAGGTCTAGCAGGAGATTGCCGCAGAGTTCGGTGGCGGGAATTACGGGATACGGCGGCTGGGACAAGTCGTCGATGGAATCCTCGATCGCTACCGCTTCTTTCAGCTTCTTGACGGCGTTATCGGCATCGCCTGCGGCTTCGGCGGCGAAACTTTCCGCTTCCTTGGCTTGCACGGTGATGATCAGCTTCGCGAAGGGATGCTGGCCTGGTTCTTCGGACAATGTGACCAGCTTTGCGGCGGCAGCTTTGGCAGTTTCGGGGTCTCTTCGGACTGCGGCGGCTTTTGCTTCCCATTGCAGCTTTACGGCTATGAAATCTCGCGAGGAAACTAGAAGCGGGATTTTGGCTGCTTCGTCCCAGCGGCCTGTTTCGACCTGCAGGCGCACTAGCATGTCGAAGTAGCCGTAAACCACGCGGTCCGGGACTGCGTATATGGTGCGGCCGCGAACGTGGCGTGACTCTAATTCCGGAGTATCCGGGGTTGTTTGTTTGTTGGGCAGGGATTGATATTGGGCTGCGGCGATATCTACGGTGTGCTGGGCGTCATGGAAGCGGCCGAGTTGGATTTGGGCGTATTCGAGATAATTCAGACTGTGAAAGTCGCGGTATGCGCCGGACTCGCCGGCTCGTTTTACGTCGGCGTCGGACGTTTCCCAGGCTTTCAAATTTGTTGCGGCGGACTCATCCCAATAGCCGAGGCGCGTGAAAATGTGCGAGGGCATGTGAAGAGCATGCGGCACGGCGGCTGCCGATTGAGCGTAGGCGCGCGCTGCTTTTAGGCCTTGCTGTGCGTGAACGGGATCGTCATACACGTGGATCAGATAGTGAAGCGCGCCGGGGTGGTCGGGATGACGCGCATAGACGGCTTCGAAGAGGTTTGCGGCTTTTTCCTGTTGCTCAAAACCGTGGGAACCTTCTGGAATCGCACCTAGGATGGACAAGCCATAGAACAAAGCGGTTTCGTCGTCCGGATATTGTGCGTAGGCGGCGGACATCGCGTCGCGGTAGTTCTGGTCACGGGTTGATTTATTTCCGGCACCGGCATCTTTGTAGAGAGCGGTTACTGCTGCTAGATAGAGTTTTTCGCGCGGGGAAGCTTCTGGAGCTGTGAGGCCCTTCTGCACGAGAGCCCATGCTGCTGTTTCGTCGGCTTGCGATGGAGGATCCCAGAAGGGATGGTTGTAGGTCATGGCCGCGCCCCAATAGGCTACTGCGCATCCGGGATCATCGGCCAGGACTTGATTGAATCGCTCGAGAGCGCGGGCATACCAAAAGTTGTGTAATAGAGCTAGGGCGCGGTCGAATTCGGATGCTACGGCTGGAGCGCAGGAAATATCCATGTGGACGCGGCCGAAGCCTTCATCTGAGGCTGGAACTGGATGCTGAGGAGGTTTGGCGTGCGCAAGAATGGCGAGTGCTACGACGGTGGTGGCGAGAAACGGGGAACGGGGAAACTTCATGATGGTGACGTGTTCCGATTCCTCAGTTTATCAGAGTCTGAAGCGTTCAGCGATTGAACCGCAGGGGCGACGAAATTTGAGATGAAGTCATCTCATAAATAATTTGAACGGAGGATGGGAATGTCCTCCGGGCTAAAGAGTCTGTGCGAGAACTCGAAAAACTCTTTCGCCGCACGCAACACGAAATGCCCAGCGCTAAAGCGCATCCTTCGTGCGCGCGGCTTTTTCCGGAGCGCTAAAGCGCTCCTCCCCCCGAATAAATTCGGGGGCTGCCACCGTGATGCCGCGGCTCCGCCGCGATGAGTGTAAATGCAAATTCAGATCCCTCACCGCTAAGGGGATTCGGGATGACAGCCGTGAGGCTTTTTTCCGCGGAGGGTTTCGCACAAACGGTATCTTTCATTCTGGTGATGCAGAACCGGCATGTCGGCGCGGCTGGACGATTACGGTTCAGCTCTAACATTGTTGCCGGATGTAGTCTCGTTCGGATAGTTGAAGAAGAGCTGGTTGCCGTCGGGATCATCGATCACCAGTAGCCGGTAGCCCCACGAACCCTCCTTGACTGAAACGCCTTTGGCCTCGAGTTCCGCGCGCAGGTCGTCCAACGCGGCGATGGCGGCCTCGGGCGTCTGCTGCTCGACGTTCACGGAAATGAACATCAGGCCCTTGCCAATTTTCTCCGGCCACTTGTCGGCCAGGATGAGCGCGCAGCCTTGCCGCTCGACCTGTGCGACGTATGTCTTGCCGTCCTCTTCGTAGCGCCAGGGGCTGGTGAAGCCGAGGCGGTCAACGTAAAAACGGAGGGAGGCCTCGACGTCCTTCACATGTAGGACGGGGCGCGCGAACCAGTCTGTCATCGGCTAGATCCTCGAGTGACGAGAACTTCTTGCTGCGTGTTGAATTCTAGCGCCATTTTAGGGGCGGTCGAAAGCCAGTGCTTTGCGAACGCATGGGGATTGGTCGGGCGGCCTGGCGATCGAAAAAGTCAGAGGCGAAAACCCAACGCTACACCGGGCCGGTAGTAAACCGCGGCCCCTACGGGATGCTCGACGCTCACCGCCTTGACTTCTCTTTGGGCGGCTATAAGATACGCGGATTGTCGCTGGTTGTTGATGCGGTGTTCTCGTAACTCCCCGGTTTCGGGGTCCACATGAAACTCTTGGGCATTGCGCTTTTGGTCTCCGGGTTGCTGGCGGTTCCTACCGCTGCGCAGGACGTGGGCTCTGTCACTTTGCTCGAAGCTCCTCTGCGGATAATTCGTGGTGCGGCGCTGTATCAGGCGGGCGAAGGGGTGCGCTTGAGACAGGGGGACATTGTCGAGACGGGTGATGGGGGATTTGCGCAACTGGAATTTGCCGGCGGGGGGATTGTGGCGCTGGGTCCTGCGAGCCGCGTCTATATCTTGCGGCATGTGGCCGGGAAAAAATCTGGGGGCGACGGTGCTGGGACGGAGCTGGTATTGCTGAGCGGTTGGTTGAAGGGGCAGTCGAATGTTGACGCGGGGGCTTATCGTTACGAGAGCCCCTTGCTTGCTGCGTCCACTGGAAATGGCAACCTGGTTTTTCACAGCGGTGGCGGCGAGTGTGACGTTTATGTTGAATCGGGGGCGGCTATGCTCGCTGATGTTAGCCCTGACGGGAACTTGGGCAAACCGGCTGCAGGGAAAGCTGGGCAATTTTTTTCGCGGCGGGCTGGCAAGGGGTTGGCCAGCGATTCGCGGCTTAGCGCGACTTTTGTGAAGGAGATGCCGCAGGCGTTTAAGGATGCGCTGCCTTCGCGAATGGCGCACTTTTCCGGGAAGCCTGCGGAGCCGAAAGCGCAACACGCGGTGTCGTATGCCGAAATTCAGGCTTGGCTGACTATGCCGCGGGCTTGGAGACGTGGCTTCGTGGCGCGGTTTGAGACACGACTGAAGGATCCTGAATTCCGGAAGCAGCTGGAGGCTCATGAGGCGGAGTATCCGGAGTGGGGGCCGGCTTTGCATCCGGAAAATGCGAATCCGGAGACGCCGCATACCGGGAAGCTGTCGCCTGCGAGTGCTCTGCCTGCTGCTGCTGATTCCGAATCTGTGCATCCGAGGGTGGGACTATGAAACTTCTGGTGAAATTTAATCTGGTGCTGTGCATCGTGTTTGCGATCAGTTTTGCGGTGACCGGGTATGTTTGCAACCGGTTGCTGCAGCAGAATGCTCGGGCGGAAATCATGGAGAACGCGCGGATCATGATGGAGGCGGCGATTGCAGTGCGTACCTATACGGCTACACAGATCAAGCCTTTGCTGGATACGCAGATGAAATATAATTTTTTGCCGCAGAGCGTGCCTGCTTATTCGGCGAATTCTTATTTCAGCCAGTTGCAGAAGAAATTTCCTGATTACTCGTATAAAGAGGCGACGTTGAATCCTACGAATCCGGTGAACCGGGCTACCGATTGGGAAGCGGATTTGGTGGAGGAATTTCGTAAGTCAGAGGACAAGAAAGAGATTGTGGGTGAGCGCGCTACTCCGAATGGGGCATCGCTTTTTATTGCGCGGCCTATGAGGGTTTCCAGCATGGCTTGTCTTTCGTGTCACGATACGGCGGAGGATGCGCCGCGGACGATGGTGGAGAAATATGGTAACGCCAATGGATTTGGATGGAAGATGGGGGATATTGTTACGGCGCAGATTGTTTCGGTGCCTACGCAATTGCCGGTGCAGCGGGCGCGGGCGACGTTTAAGACATTTATGATTTCTTTGGCGGCGGTTTTTGTGATTTTGCTGATTGCTACTAATGGGTTGCTGATTTTTATGGTGACGCGGCCGGTGAACCGGCTTTCTAGCATGGCTAGTGAAGTTAGTTTGGGGAAAGCGGATATTGCGGAGTTTCCTGTTAACGGTGGGGATGAGATTTCGGAGTTGTCGAAATCGTTTAATCGCATGGCTAGAAGTTTGATTGAGGCGATGAAGATGTTGGGTGCGGAGGTGCGGTAGTTTTCTTTGCTTAACGCGGATCTGCCGGCGGGCTGTAATCGCGGATGGTCATACAAGATGCGGAGTTTTCGGATTGCTACTGTTTGAGTTCGGTCGATAATGTGTCATGTTGAACTTCTGCTTGAGAAATTCCCGGTGTTTGTTCCAAAGCACCCCGCCAAGAAATACGACGAGCGCAAAGATCGCGTACACTCCGATCGTTTCGTATTCATTCATAATTTAAGCTCTCATCTTCTCGCAAATAATACCCAGTAGAAGCAATAGAAGCGAGAAACATAGAACAACCAAGATAAAAGTAAATGTGAGTCTTCCTCCGTCTCGTATTGCATATTCCAGAGGGAAGAAAACCGGCACGAGTACCGCAGCGTCTCGGAGAAACTCCCCAAGCATTTCTACAACGTCTTTGGTTCGTTTGACCCTCGGCAATGAACTTGGCTCGTGTCAGGAGTTGCGCGCCTTATTTACAGCCTCCTCGCATTGTTAGACGGCGTCAAGATAACTTTAGGTGCATTTCTACGTAGACGTACTAGGACTACTTTTCGGAACACTAGCACATCTATCTTTTCCGCCCGCCGCTTGGTTGACCCGAATGCTGCGTGCTAAGACTCTGGAAATCCTGCGTCGCGTAAAAACTTTGCGCGCTCGGCGCGATCCTTCAGGTGATCTGCTAGAAGTTGATAGAGCGTTGGAAGGCTATCGGCGCGCTTTGCTGCGCGTTCGGTGAGCACGCGCGACACCGGACCAACATAACGTGCTAGCTGCTCGGTGGCTTGACGGAGCGAGTCCTTCGAAAATTCTGCTCGGCGCGGAGTTGTGGAAGACTGCGTCGCCCCCTGCGCGATTGGCGTTTCTTTTCCAGGTTCATTTTTTGTGCTGAGGTTTAGGAGTTCGTCCTTTTTTGCGAGGAAGGCTTGACGATCTTTTTGCGTTGGGAGCTTCTCGGCTAGAACGGCGAACAGCTCGTCGTGATCTTTTGCTGTAGCCGCGGCTCTTTGGACGATTATGCCGGACATGGGGCCTAGAAAAGTGGCTAGATATTTTTCTATGGGACGCAGGGCTTCTTGTTGTTTTTTGCGGAGATCGGAATCGGAGCCGCGCGTGGCGCGGGGCGTTGGCGTGAGTGGCGTTGGCGTGAGTGGCGAAGAGGTGAACGCCCGCGGCGATGGGGTTTTCGTTTCCGGATCGCGGAATTGTGCTATCGGGATTTCTGACGGTTGTGTTGCGAGGGCTGGGGACTCTGCGGCGTCGGAGGGGGAGAGAGGGACTGTGCTTAGGTCGCGTTTTACGCGCTGGAGTTCTGCGCGCATGTCGGCGGCGTGTTGGAAACGTAGATTGCGATCCTTCTCGAGCGCGCGGGTGATTATGCGTTCTAGATCTGCTGGTAGATCTGGATTCAGGCGGACTGGGGCTACCGGGACGCGATGGAGAATCGCGTCGGTGATTAGGCCGGAGGTTTCGCCTCGAAAGGGGACTGTGCCGGTGGCCATTTCGTAGATGACCACGCCGAAGCTGAAAAGATCGGAGCGGGCGTCTAGTTCTTTGCCGCGGACTTGTTCGGGGGACATATAGCCCATGGTGCCGAGAGGGGTGCCTGGGCTGGTTAGTTGCTCGTGGCTTAGGCGGGGGGCGGCGCCGGTGGAGAGGGTGGCGTCTGAAGTTGCGAGAGTTAGGCGGGTTTGCTTGGCTAGGCCGAAGTCTAGGATTTTGGCGTGGCCGCGCTTGGTTACGAAAATATTGGCGGGCTTGATGTCGCGATGGACTATGCCTTCTACGTGCGCGGCGTCTAGGGCGTCGGCGATTTCTATTGTCAGGTTCAGGAGCGTTTCGATTTCTAGCGGCTTGCCTGCTATGCGGTGTTTTACCGTCATGCCATCGAGGAATTCCATGGCTATGAACGGGCGGCCTTCGTGTTCGCTGATTTCGAAGACCATGCAGATGTTGGGATGGTTTAGGACTGAGGCGGCTTGGGCTTCTCGCTGGAAGCGGGAGAGCATTTGGGGATCTTGGACTACGTCGTGCGGGAGGAATTTCAGGGCTACGTAGCGGCGGAGGGTGGTGTCCTCGGCTTTGTAGACTACGCCCATGCCGCCGTCGCCTAGCTTTTCGATTACGCGATAGTGGGAGATGGTTTGGCCGATCATTGCCGGGATGCCCTTTGCCGGTGATGTTAGGACGGGGGTCGGGGATAGTCAACGGGGGTGGAGGTTCGCGACGCGATTGAGCTGATGCGTCGGCGATCGAAAAGTCGAGAGCGAAAACCCAATGCTAAACCGGGCCGGTGGTGAACCGCGGCCCCTACGAACGGACCTTCGCGAAGCGCTCAGCGGACACAGCCAGGAGTGGCTGTGCTAGTGGGGTTTGCGTTTTCTCGTTGATGGCGTTGGGCCTGGCTTGATTATTTTTGGGAAATTGCGCATGTCTTGGACTCGGTTCACATTTTGTAGCAACGACTTTGCGGTTTGGATGAAATTTAGGATTGTGGGCGACGATTCGTCTCTGCGCCAGGTGGTGTGGACCTCGATTATGGCTTGAGGCTCGCGTAGTGGGAGGATTGCCAGGCGATCGGCGAAAGAAGGATGCGTGGGATTTTTTCCTACTGCCAGGAAGATGCCTTTGCCTGAGGCGGTCATCATGGCGCCGGCTTCGTCGTAAACTGTCGATTCGGTCAAGACGATTCTGGGGCTTAGGCCGGCGTTGCGGCAGAGAGTCAAGGCTAGATCGTGGAAATTTGGGGAGATGGAACGCTCGATTAGTAGCAGGGTTTCGTGGCGCAGATCTTTTAGGCGTAGATGGCGGCGCTTGGCTAGCGGATTTGCGCGCGAGAGAACCACCGAGAGGCTTTCGCGGAAAAGTTTTTCGGAGGCTACTTCTAGAGAGGTGGCTGGGCCGTGGGAGAAACCTACGTCGATTTTTCTTCCCAGCAGGGCTTCGCTTTGATGGCCGGAGAGGATGTCGCGGAAATCGAATTCGATGTCCGGGTAGAGGCGCATGTGTTGGTTGATTACCAGGCTTACTACGTCGCCGAGGCCTTTGCCGAAGCCTACGCGGACTGTGCCTAGCTCGCCTTTTTTGGATTGGCGGGCGACTTCGATGGCGGCTGCGGCTTGCTCTAGGACCAGGCGGGCGGCGCCCAGGAAGCGGGCGCCTGCGTCGGTTAGGAAGAGTTTGCCGGAGCGGCGCTCGAAGAGCTGGACGGCTAGTTCATTTTCGAGCGAACGGATTTGGCGGCTTAGCGGGGGTTGCGCCATGCCGAGGCGCTTGGCGGCTTTGGTGACGCTGAGATCTTCGGCTACGGCTACGAAGTAACGCAGGTGATGAAGCTCCATAGCGCGCGAGTATAACCGTCCGCGCGTTCCGAGTCATACCTTTTCAGTATTCATACCTTTTTGGTATGCCAAATACATTGTTTCCGGTCTTGACACCCGTCGCGCCCGGGGTCACAGTGCGCCGGTTTCTGATTCCAGCGCGCAAGGCCGACTTGCGCGTGGGACTAGCAGTACCCACCTATGAGGAGGTTTTAGAATGAACGTGAAGAGGATTTCATTGTGTTTGCTGGCGCTGGCTGCGCTGGTGAGTTGGCCGCTTGGGACGGCTTCCGCGCAGGCGAAAAAAACGGCGGCGGTTACCGCGCCTACGATGGCATGCAGCAGCGTGACGAGTCTAACGCTGCCGAATACGCAGATCCTTAGCGCTACCGAAGTCACCGCGGCCACTGGGAATTATTGCAATGTGATTGGAGTGATCGATGAACGCGTTAGCGCGCAGGACCCCGACCATTTCACTTACGGAATTGGATTTGAATTGAATTTGCCGGATGCCTGGGTGGGGCGATTCGAGATGCAGGGCGGCGGCGGGACGGATGGATCGGTCTCGAGTCCGGTGGGAAGCGCGGGGACGGAATTGAGTTTGGGCTGGGCCGTG
>Ga0209655_10000095_pt1 | contig 31338 bp, 35 predicted proteins | sample BogFormECP03_OM2_FD_188236 | JGI IMG/M metagenome (GOLD analysis project Ga0209655, IMG submission 188236) | Bog forest soil microbial communities from Calvert Island, British Columbia, Canada - ECP03_OM2 (SPAdes) (version 2) | ecosystem: Environmental > Aquatic > Freshwater > Wetlands > Bog ...
GTTTCAGGTCACTGAGTTCGTTTGAGTATTCTTTTACGGAACTGCCTACGACAAGGTCAGAATCCACCATATTGTTAGTTGCGTCGAGGTGCAACGGACCTCCGTTGTAAGCAAGGAGCGACTCCTTGAACTCATTTGCAGTAAAAAAGCTTCCGTCGAGGGGCACGTACATAAAATTCCATCTACACCTGACAAATATCGCGCCTACCCCGAAAACCATCCCAGAAGCAGAAAACGATGAGTTAACAATGAGAGAGAATCTGAGTGCTGGCGCAGAGTTTGGGAATTGCGGCTGCGACAGACTGGTGATTTTTCCGGCTTGTAGAACTGCAATTTGGTCTTGGCCGCCGACTTCTGGATGGGCGAGCGTAGAGTAGTATTTCAGACGCTTGGCTAGGTCAACCATCTGTTCGACGCTTAAGGACTTGCCACCGTCTAATTTAAGACTGGCTTGATATATTGCCACCGCTGCATCCTTCGTCACTGTTTCCGGATGCTTCAGGACAAACCCGGCCTTGTCAGGCATGCCTCCTAATTCCGTGTCGAGTGTTTCGGACACGGTGCGAACTGAGCCTGATTGTATGTTGGAGTCGAAATCCCCTTGTCGGTTCTGGCTCTCCAGTCTTACTTTGCCGATCTTTGGGACACCGTCGATGTCATAGCCAGCCACTATCAATTCGAGAGTGTAGACCCTAGGATCGATGGGCTTGCCATTCGCATTCAGGACGTTTTCGACGGCGGCCAGATTTATGTTGAGCAAAAATGCGAGTTCGCTGAGCTTTTGACGAATCGAGATCGGCGTACCCTGGCTGATCTTACGAGCGTAATCATCAACGATGGCAACCGTACTCAAATCCAGTTCTTTGTAAGACCCTGAGGGAGAGGCTATGATCCCCGCTATCGCGCACACGGAACGATCATCTAGCTTAAATAGCTTCTTCCCAGGCTCGGGGAGTTGTTTATTTAACCCCTCCGTCAGCATGCTATCCGTAAGCACAACGATTCCACTTCCGTTAGCCAATACGACGTCGATGGTGCCGTGAACCACCTGACTCTTTTCTTTCTCGTCCGCCACCGCAGTTGCACAGGCCAACAGCAAGACGACCAGCCAGCAAAGGCTCCGCATTTTTGGGCCTCCGAACCTTAGAACGATGCCTTTCGGAATTCTTGCACAGAGAGGGCCACTAAGTGCGTGGCAGAAGCTACGTTCTGGCGGCCAAGGCATTGTATCGGAGGAAAGGCAGGAGTACGATGCAGCCCCGCAGGAATAGGGGAGGGACAATGAGTGATGGCTCAAAAAAGACGGTTGAAACTAGCGGCGTCGGGAGGAGGGAGTTTATTGGGACGGCGGCTCGTACGGCTGGCGCTGCGGCGGCGGTGGGTGGGGTGATGTTCATACCGGCGGGTAGAGTTTGGGGGTCGGAGGCTAATTCGGCTGTGCGCGTAGGGTTGCTCGGATGCGGCGGGCGGGGGACTGAGGACGCTACCAATATGTTTGAGACTAGCGGGGCTCGGGTTGTGGCGCTGGCCGATATGTTCCAGGACCAGTTGGATGTGGCGCGGGCGGCGTTTGACAAGATGCAGAGCGCGAAGGGCTACTCGGCGATCGATGCGTCGCAGCTTTTTGTTGGGCCGATGGCTTTCGAGGCGATTGCTCATTCTAAGGAAGTCGACGCGATCGTGATTGCTACGCCGCCTTACTACCATCCCTCGCATTTGGAGGCGGTTGTCGCGGCGGGGAAGCATGTGTACTGCGAGAAGCCTGTCGCTGTGGACGTGCCCGGCGCAAAGAAAGTGATTGAGATTGGCAAGCGCGCGGAAGGGAAGTTGAGCCTCGATGTGGGCTTCCAGATTCGCGATTGTCCCCCGTTTGTGGAGTTGGTGAAACGCATTCATGGCGGCGCTTTGGGAAATATCGTGTGCGGCGAAGCGCATTATTTGTCGGGGTATCTGGACCGGCCGAAGTGGGAGAAAGCGTCTCCGACCGAACTGCGATTGCGCAATTGGGTGTATGACCGCGTGCTTTCCGGGGACATTATCGTGGAGCAGAACATCCACGTGATTGATATTTGCAACTGGGTTTTGAAGGCGCATCCAGTGAAGGTTTCGGCGACTGGTGGACGACTCGGCCGCCCAAAAGATGGGGACGTGTATGGGAATTATAACGTGGTGTTTACTTATCCCGATGGGGTGGATGTGACGTTTAGCTCGACGCAATTTGCTAAGGGGTGGTGGGACGTGACGGAGAGATTTTTTGGGACTAAGGGGACTTCGCAGTCGCCGTATACGGGGCCGCTGGGGATTTGGGGCGAGGAGGCTTGGCAGGCGCCTTTGATTCCGGTGAAGGATGAGCAGGGCTTTTCGGCGACGGGGAAGTTTACGTCGAACCTTGAGAAGGCGGATGAGGAGAAGAAGAAGTTGTTTGTGGAGAGCATTACCAGCGGGAAGTTTCACAACCAGGCGGCGAAGGGGGCGGAGTCGGCGCTTTCGTGCATGATGGCGCGGACGGCGGCTTATACGGGACGCGAAGTTACTTGGGACGAGTTGACGAAGTCGAAAGAAGTTTGGGAGTCGAGGATTGATTTGAATAAGTTGGGATGAGCGCCAAATTAGAAATCGTGATTGAAGTTAACGGTGCCATCTACTGCGTCCAGCAAAATATTGAGTCATGGAGCCGAACGAAAAGCGGCGTCAAGCCGCCGCACTCCATAAAAGTCGGCATCACAATATCTCGCGAGATTCAATAAAACAGGGGACACAGAGGGCGCAGAGAAGAGGGAATCGATGGGGCGGACATCGCGGCGGGAGTTTTTGGGGGCTGGGGTTGCAGCGGCATGCGCGGTTGGGTTTGGGGGCGCGCTCGCTGAAGAACTGGCGGCCGCTGGATTGGTCGCTGCTGCTTCGCAGGCCAATGCTGTGCTGCCTGTCAAAAAAGGCCTGGTTTTTGACATGCTGCCGGGCAGCTTGAGCTACGGGGAGCGGTTTAAGCTGGCGCGGGATGTGGGGTTTGAGGTGGTGCAGGCGCCGACTACGCCGGATAAACATGAAGCGGATGAGATGAAGAAGGCGGCGGATGGCGCTAACATTCGCATCGACTCCGTGATGAACATGGACCACTGGAAGTACCCGCTTTCGTCGGGGAACAAAGAAGTTGTGGCGAAATGCATGGAGGGAATGCGGACGTCTTTGCACAACGCGAAATTGTGGGGATCGGATGCGGTGCTGCTCGTGCCTGCCGTGGTGAATCCGCAGACTTCTTATCGCGATGCGTGGATTCGGTCGCAGAAACAGATACGCGAGTTAATTCCGATGGCAGCGGATTTGAAAGTTGTGATCGCGATTGAAGAGGTCTGGAACAAGTTTTTGCTGAGCCCGCTGGAAATGAACAAATACATCGACGAGTTGCAGAGCCCGTGGATCAAGGCGTGGTTCGACGTGGGCAATGTGGTGCTTTACGGGTATCCGCAGGATTGGATCCGGACGCTGGGGAAGAGTATTTACAAAGTGCATCTGAAAGACTTTAAGCGCAAGGATGGCGGCTACTCCTGGGTGAACCTGGGAGACGGCGATGTGGACTGGGCAGCGGTGAAGCAGGCTTTTGCGGACGTGGGCTACTCCGGCAGCGTGATTGCCGAACTGGATGGGGGCGACGAGGCGTATCTGCGCGATGTGAGCAAGCGGATTGATCGGCTGGTCGTGGGAGTAGGTTAGAGCTGGCATGATGGAAGTCCGCTTGACAATAATGGAGGGGTGTTGTCAATACGTGGAAGAAGATTTTTACACGGAGGGCACTGAGGTCGCAGAGGGCACAGAGAAGCCAGCGCGAACAAGTCCTGTATCTTCCTGGGCGTGGCGGTGGGCATAGAAGTTAATGACGCCGGATGGAGGACGGTTTAGGAGAGAGGGATGGCTGGAACGGCGGGATTGATTGAGAAGCGGGCCTGGGCAGGGACGGATGTGGATTAGGCTGCTCCGGAGACTGAGACGCCGAGTTTCTTGAGTTCGCCTTCTGCGATGCGGTCTTCGTCGGTTTTTGGATAGCGGCGGATTACTTCGCGGAGTTCGCGGACGCCGGCGGTTTTCTGGCCGAGGGCGATCAGGGCCATGCCTTTTTTGAGGCGGGCTGGGGCCAGCTTGAAGCTTTTCGGGTAGCCAGTGAGGACCTTCTCGTATTCGGCGACGGCATCCTGATATTGCTTTTGGGCGTAGGCAATTTCGCCTAGATAGAATTGGGCGTTGGAAGCCAGGTCGGTGTCGCTGTAATACTTCAGGTAGTCCAAGAACTCCTGGCGGGCCAGGTCGTATTTGCCGCTGGTGATGTCACGCAGACCGTTGGAATAGAGCATATCGGCTGAGGGAGCCGGTGAGGCGGATGCGGTTCCGTCGGAGGGAGAGCCGTTACTCGACGGCTTGGCAGAGGAGCCTGCGGTCGGAGTCGATCCGGTTGCGGGGGAGGAGCCTGACACCTTCGAATCGATGCCTTGGACGGCGCTCTGGAGATCCACTAGCTGCTGATTGAGTTTGCCGAGGCGCGATTTGATTTCTTCGAGATTGTCGGAGAGCCCCTGGACTTGGGTGGACATGGTGTCGAGGCGAGCGCCGGAGTTGGCTTGGACGTCCTGGACAGATTTTTGGACGCTGCCCATGGTGGCGTTGAGCTTGCCGACGTTGTCGCTGGCCTGCTCGACTAGAGTTTTGAGGACGGTGTGATCTTTCAACATTTGATCGGACATGTCCTTTTGATTCTGGAGCAGCGTGGTGACGTCGCGCTGCAGGTCGAGGATTTCGCGGGCGACGGCCTCGGCGGGACGCGGGCCGATGATGCTGCCGCCAAGAGCACCAGCAAGAACGGCGGCGGCAAAGACTACGATGTTGCGGATTTTCATGAACAAAACCTCCTCAGATGGTTCTACTACATGCCTCAACTACTTAGACGCAAGCTCGGGCCAGGGAAGATGCGCGTGCTGGATTGCGGAACGGCGCGTCAGGGTGGCTGACGCGCGGCTCTTTACTCACTCTAATGGCAGAGCCGCGTGCGAGCAAGAGGTTGCTCGAACACGCGGCTCCGTAAGTCCTCGAACAGTTACGTGGTTGCTTGTCAGCTAGTTCGCTTTCACGAAATGGCCGACGCGGTTTTGTTGCCAGCAGGCTTCGGTACTATCCGAGCAGAACGGCTTTTCCTTGCCGTAGCTGACGGTGTTCAGACGGTCTGCGGAGATGCCGAGCTGAACGAGATAGTTCTTGACGGCGGTGGCGCGGCGATCGCCGAGGGTGATGTTGTATTCGGTCGAGCCGCGTTCGTCGCAATGGCCTTCGATGGTGGCCTTGATCTGCGGGTATTTGCGCAGGAAGTCGGCGGTCTGGGCCAGGGCGGTGCGAGCATCGGCGCGGATGTCGGCTTTGTTGAAGTCGAAGTAAGCGTCCTTGACTTCGCTAAGGAAGAGGGCGTTGTAGTCTATGTCCGGTTGCTTTGGAGGAGGCGGAGGAGGAACAGAGACGGTGACACGCACGCTGGAATCAGCGGAGCCGCCGGGACCGCTGGCGGTGATGGTGTAGGTGGTGGAATCGGAAGGAGAAACGCTGGTGGAACCTTGGGCGTTCACGGTGCCCACGCCGGGAGCGATGGTAAGCTGCGTGGCGTCGGTGGAGGTCCAGCTCAAAGTTGAGGAACCGCCCTGGTTGATGGAGGTTGGGCTAGCCTGGATCGAAACAGTCGGCTTCGCTGGTGGAGGTGCCACAGGTGGTGGCGGCGTCGGTGGAGGCACGACCTTTTTTGGGCCGCAGCCCGCGATAAAGGCGACAGCCAGAACGGCGGTGAAAATGGCCCCGCGGTACAAAGAGCTAGAAACCCGATTCATTCGAATCCTCCTGAACGTAAGAAATCCCCTTGTTGGTCCGCCTAGCGCCGACATCCTACCACTAGATGGCTGGGTTAGGGAAATACATCGTAACACGATATATTGTACATCGCACTGGCTCAAAAGCGAGTGAAAACTTATACGACAACAGCAACACCTCAAGAGAAATGTGGTGGCCCAGAGTTGTGATGCAGCGCACTAACGTAAAGTTTCGAAAAAATGTTTAGTGCGACGACCAGTTGGGCGACTCGTTGTGGCCGGTAAGGGTCAGCTGGCGGGGCTGCGAGCCGTCGGCCAGCATGGACCAGATCTGGCGGGTGCCCCCGCGGGTGGACTCGAAGACGATGTGGCGGCCGTCGGGAGCCCAGCTGGGGCGCTCGTTATGGCTGCCGGAATCGGGAGTGATGTTGATGATGCGCTGCGAAGTGGGTTCCATGACGTAGATATCGTAGTTTCCGTCGGGTCGGCGCCAACTGAAGGCGAGAACCTGGCCGTTGGGAGACCAGGCAGGGTCGATGAGGTAGCCTTTGTCAGGGACATCGAGGAGGTTCACGTTGGTGCCGTCGGCGTTCATGATGTAGAGCTTGGGGATGCCGCCGCGGTCGCTGACGAAGACTACGGTTTGGCCGGTTTTGGGGTTCCAGGTCGGTGAGGTGCTGCCGCCGGCGGAAAAGGTGATGCGCTTGGGTTTGCCGCCAGTGCTATCGGTAACGAAGAGCTCCGGATTTCCCAGCATGGAGGAGGAAAACATGAGCTGCGTGCCGTCGGGGGACCAAGCGGGAGCGCTGTTCGACCCTTTAAAGCGCGCAAACGAGATCACTTTGCCGGCGTCCATCGAGTACATGCAGATCTGGGCGTTCACGACGCCGTTGTAAGGTTGGTAGCAGGTGAAGGCGATGCGGGAAGCGTCGGGAGACCAGCGGGGCATCAGCGAGATTGTACGGAGATTCGTGAGCGGATGCTGGTTAGCGCCGTCGTAGTCCATGGCCCAAAGTTCTTTGGTGCCGGTGCGCGAGCTGATGAAGGCGATTTGCGTGGAGGCAATGCCTGAGGAGCCGCCGGAAAGCTTGCTGATGATTTCGTCGGCGAACATGTGGGCAAATTTGCGGACTTGATCGTCGGTTGGGACGCCACGATAGATTTTGCCGACGACGGATTGGGAGGAAGGATTGTTGACGTCATAGAGCCATGCTTGAATGGCGACTTCCGAGGATGTTTCGGTGAGATTACCGAAGGCAACGTAACCGGCTTTGACGCCGGGGTCAGACCAGGCGGGGTATTGGAGTTCGGAAGGCTGCGTGAGGGCTTGCGTGGGATAGAGGCTGGGGCTGACGAGATCAACGATGCCGCTGAAGGCGAGGTCGTCGCGGACGATTTGCGTGAACTGCTCGGAATGCGTTTTGGCGGCATCGGCGCGAGGGCCGAAGTCGGCGACCGCAACGCGAATTTTGTCCACGCCGATGCCCGTGGCGGCGTGGAACCATGGGTCCTTGGTATTTTGAGCGTGGGCGAATTTGGGCGTGAGGCTGAGAACGAGAGCTACGGCCAGCCAACTGAACTGTTTGAACTTCACGGGCACCTTTTCCTCCGGTTTTTCCATTCGCTAAAGAACGCGAAGTAAGAAACGGTCTTAGTGTGTCAAAGTCAGATCAAAATCAAAGATGACATCCACGCCGCTGCCGTTGAAATCATTGGGCAAGGGGCCGAAACGGATGCCGTCCAAGGCGCGGCGGGCTGAGTTGTCCATGGATAGATTACCGCTGGTTTGAGACATCTGCACGTTCGTTATGGAACCATCTCGCAAAATACGGAAGGTCATCACGCATTTGGCCTGGCGAGCGGCACGCACGCTCGGATCTATGGTGGATTGGAGCCAATTTTGGCTGATGTTGCGTTTCACCGATTCGATGTACCAGCCGTAGCGGGAGGCAAAGTCACCGCCACCCTGGCCTTTCACAGTGACTGGCCCGGAACCACCGCCGGGAGTCGCGGCGTAGCCGGTGGGAAGGTCCGGGGCGCCGCTTCTGCCTGCGCCGACGGCGTTGTCGGGAGGGGGCACTTTGGATTCGTCGATTTTCGATTTATGGGTGACGGGCTTGGGTTTTGTGTCTTTGAAGACGGGTATTTTTTCGGCTGGCGTTTTAGGTTCTGGAATGGGCTTGGGATCTTCTTTGTAGAGGCTTTTTGTAGGCTCGATGGTTTTGCTTTCCGTGACGGCCGGCGGGGTGGGCATGGGGATTCCGGCTGCCGGGCCCACGAGCTTTACGTTGACACTGCCGTCCGTGCCACCTACGTCGCCCCACTGCGGGCCCCTCAGGCCCTCGAAATAGATGAAGACGGCGATCCAGATCGCGAGGGAGAGGTGAAGAACCAGGGAAAAGATGAGGAATTTTTTGAGCTTGAGGTCTTCGTCGGTGATGGAGGCGAAGCGTTCAACCGGATTGGCGGCGGTGCTCATGTTCAGTGTGTGCGGGCGCGTTCCGTGAGAGGCTCCGTAACGATACTAATGTTATTGATGCCCGAGACGCGCAAAGTGTCGATAACCTTTGCGAAGATCCCAAAGGGGATGGTTTCATCGGCGCGAAGGTATACGGAGTCCTGGGGCTTTTTGAGCTGGGCTTTCACCTTGTCGCCAAGCTGATGAATGTTGACTGCGACGTCGGCGAGATAAATTCGCTGGGTTTTATCAATGGTGACGATGAGGCGCTGCTCGGTGATTTCCTTGACCGTGGTGGTTTTGGGGACGTCGACCTCGATGCCGGACTGGAGGATCGGGGCGGTGATCATGAAGATGATGAGAAGGACGAGAACAACGTCGATGAACGGGACCATGTTGATCTCGGAGAGCGTGCTTTGGGTTTGTTTGGAGAGTTGGGGCATTAAGAAGTCCACAGTCGACAGTTGAAAGTCGACAGTTCAGAAAAACCGCCCGGCGGGAAGGTCGCCGGGCAAGTTGCTAGTCGCGACTGCCTAACCCATTGGGCTTTGACTCGTGTTTGTCCCTGGCTCATAAGGCTCACCAAAGAATGCCTCAGGTAAAAGTTTTTTCGATCTGGGCTCCGACTTCAAGAGCAAAAGTGTCCAGGCGCTGGGCCAGGTCGCGAATGTTTTGCAGGAACTGGTTGTAGAAGATAACCGCCGGGATGGCGACGGCGAGACCTGCGGCAGTGGTGATGAGCGCTTCGGCGATGCCAGGGGCAACGGCGCGAAGACTGGCGGCACCGGCGTTTCCGAGGCCGGAGAAGGCGTCAATAATGCCCCACACCGTGCCGAACAGACCGATGAACGGGGTTGTGGAACCCGTGGTTGCCAGCCAGGACATGCCTTTTTCCACGCGGCGAACTTCTTCTGAGGAGGCTAGCTGCATGCTCACCGTGACGGCTTGCAAGCTCTTGAGTTTTTGGGTGGGTTGCGGATTGCCGGTGCCTACCTGGCTAAGGAGTTCGCGATAGCCTGCGGCGTAAACGGAGGAAAAAGGCGAGCCAGCGCTCGCAAGGGCCTGGGGATTGGCTACGCCCTTGGTGGCGCGGAAGATGCGGAGGAACTGGTCGCTTTGGCGGCGAACGCGGCCGAACATGCCAAGTTTTTGGAAGATCATGGCCCAGGAAACGATGGAGAAAATTGCGAGCAGGAGCAAAATGCCGCGGGCGACCCAACCCGTTTGCGCAAGGATGTTACCCAGATCGGCGATGAAAATCGTTGAGAACAGGAGAATGATCAAACCCCTCAGTCAAAGCGAAAATTTCGCGACTTCAGAAACGTAGCACAGGGGTACCGGAGTTTCAAATGAATGAGATGCGCAAAGGCAGGAGGGTGCTGCCTTTTTGGATACAAGGTGAATGCGGGTCTGGGGCTTGGTATGAGTCCCTGAATGCGGTGGCGAGACAGCGTTCAGCGCAGAACAGGTGTGTTAAACTGCGATTTGGACATGAGCGAAACGTTCGATATCGGTTTGGAGAGACTGACAGCGGGAACCGTTTTTGCAAACCGAACAAGGGTCGCGGCAATGCCGACCGGGCCGGCGGTGCGCGGGACGTTTTTTCTGGAGACGTTTGGCTGCCAGATGAACGATCACGACTCGGAAAAGGTCGCGGGCGTTCTGATGTCGCGCGGGTACCGGCAGGTGGAGTCGCCAGACACGGCTGCGCTCATCCTTTACAACACGTGCAGCATCCGGGAAAAGGCCGCGCAGAAAGTGTTTTCGCGGCTTGGAGAATATCGGACGAAGCAGGCCGCAGGGCAGGTTATCGGCGTGCTGGGTTGCGTGGCGCAGCAGGAGGGTGAAGATATTTTTGAGCGCGCCCCGTGGGTGAGCCTGGTGTGCGGGTCGGCGAGCTATAGCAAATTGCCGGAATTGCTGGAGCAGGTGGAAGCAGGGAACCAGCGCGTGACTGGTCTTGATACGGATACCGATGCGACGTTTGAGACGGAGATGACGCGGCGCGACAATCCCTGGCGCGCTTATCTGACGATTATCGAAGGTTGCGACAAAGCTTGCTCGTACTGCGTAGTGCCTTATACGCGTGGACCGGAGCGCAGCCGGGCCAGCGATTCGATTTTGCGGGAAGTGCGTCAACTTGCGGAGTTGGGTTACTCGGAAGTGCAGTTGCTGGGGCAGACGGTGAACTCCTACGCCGATCCGACGGCACGGAAGATGCGTTTTTCGGAGTTGCTGCTGGCCGTGGCCGATGAGCCAGGCATAAGGCGCGTGCGTTTTACGACTTCACATCCTCGGGACTTTACCCCGGACATTGTGGATGCAATCGAGTCGCAGCCCAAGCTTTGCAATCACGTGCACTTGCCGGCGCAGTCTGGGTCGACGCGGGTATTGGGGGCTATGCAGAGGACGTACACGCGGGAAGAGTATCTGGAAAAGATTGCGATGATTCGAGGGGCCAAAAGGCCTATCAGTATTACTACGGACATCATCGTGGGCTTCCCGGGCGAAACGGAAGCAGACCTTGCGGAAACGCTGAGTCTGCTGGATGAAGTGAAGTACGACGCAATTTTTTCGTTCAAGTATTCGCCGCGGCCGCACACGCCATCGCTTTCGATGAGCGACGCCATCCCAGAAGAAGAGAAGAGCCGCCGGCTGGCAATCCTGCAGGAAAGACAGCGGGAGATCCAGTTGCGGCGGCATGACGGTTTTATGGGAATGGTCTTTGAAGTGCTTGTTAGTGGTAAGTCGCGGAAGGAAAACCAGTGGTCCGGGCACACTTCTTGTCACCGGGTAATAAATTTTACTTCCCAAGAGGCCGCGCTTCTGGGAAAGTACGTGCAGGTTCGGGTGACGGGCACGACGCCGAACTGTTTGGTAGGCGAGCGGGATTTGTAGCGGGTTATGGATTTGCCGCGGTTTTGCGGCGATAGAAAAAAGAAAGAGCAGTGACTGAAGTTTACTACCGGGAGGTCAACATGGAAGTGGAGATGAAAATCCGCGGCCTGATGATGGATCCCGTTACGAACATGCCCATCGTGGTGCTGAAAGATGTGCAGGGGCAAGCGATTCTGCCGATTTGGGTTGGCGTCTATGAGGCCAACGCCATTGCGCTGGAAATTGAGAAAGTGCAGACGCCACGGCCGATGACGCACGACCTGCTGAAGAACGTACTGCTAGGGCTCGACGTGCAAGTTCACAAGATTGTGGTGAACGACCTTAAGGACGAGACGTTCTATGCGTTGATCTGGGTCGAACGCGACGGGCAGTTGATGACGATTGATTCGCGCCCGAGCGATGCGTTGGCGCTGGCGTTGCGCGTGGATTGCCCGATTTTTGTGGATGAGGAAGTATTAAAGAATTCCAAGGTTTCCAGCGCGATTACGGAACGCAGCACCAACGAGCAGTTGCGCAACTGGCTTGAGGGACTCTCGGACGAGGACCTGGGCCGCTACAAGATGTGATTCTTTCAAGTCCCCTTTATTCTGTCAGCCTCTTTAAACTGGATCTGCCTTTGGTCTTTGGCCTGAATCGAACGGCGTTCGGTGGGGCCAATGGTAGCCAGTTCATCTTTGCGGAATTAGTCTCCCCAAATCGCGGACCCTTTTTCGCCAAACCGCGAGCAGAACAATCCCGATAAGGATGAGCGCGAGGCTCAGGCCGGCCCAGAGGCCGAAGGCTCCCCAGCCGAGGCGGAAACAGAGCCAGGCTCCCAGTGGAAGACCAATAACCCAATAGGCTGTGAAGTGGCAGAGCATGGGCGTGCGGGTGTCTCCGAGGCCGCGGAGGGCGCCGGTGGCGACCGTTTGAATACCGTCAAAGAGCTGAAAGGCTGCCCCAGCGGCTAGAAGAATGATCGTGCTGTGGATGATGGCTTCATCCGGAGTAAAGGCTCGGGCGATCCAGCGCGGGAAGACCAGAAGGACAACGCTTGCGAGAGTCATGAAAGCCGCGCCAAGAAATATGGCCGTGCTTCCTGCATCGCCTGCGCCGGCCGGGTCCTTGCGTCCGATAGCCTGGCCAACTCGCACGGCAGCGGCGGAGGAGACGCCGAGCGGCACCATATAGGTGAGAGAGACGGTGTTCAGAGCGAGTTGATGGCTGGCCAGGGCGACTGCCCCAAGGCGGCCAATCAGCGCGGTGACCAGAGCGAAAACGCCGATTTCCAGAGTCATCTGCATGGCCGTCGGCAGGCCCAGCGCGAGGAGGCGGCGGATGCGCCGCAATTCGGGTTCGATGGGGGTGTGCAGCAGGCGAGTGCGGTGCTTGTGGTCGTACCAGAGGAGGTAGCCAAGAAGGACCGCTGCGAGGTAAATGCGCGACCACGCAGTGGACCACCCCGAGCCCACCGCGCCCATGGCTGGAGCGCCCAGCTTGCCGTAGATGAGAATCCAGTTTCCGGCGGCGTTAATCAAATTTGCGGAGATTAGGGCGAAGGCGATGGGCTTTACTATGTTCATGGCCTGCATGCAGCGGCGGACGGCGGAATAGAGAAGCAGCGGCAAGGTTCCCCAGGCCAGGGCTTTGGAGTAAGGAACCGCGAGAGCAATCACATCCGGCGCGATGTGCATCCCGCGCAGGAGTGGGCCGAAGAACCAAACCGGAGCCATCAGCAGCGGGGCGAGAGCGAAACTGATGTAAATGCCATGCAGAAGAGAGCGGTGACAGTCTTCGCGTTCGCCAGCGCCGAAGGATTGCGAGACGAGCGTGTCCAATCCCACGAGCAGGCCGCCGCCAAAAAGAGCAAGCAGGTGAACCAAAATACTGCCCAGACTAACCGCGCCAATGGCGACCGCACTGTTGGGGAGGCGCCCAACCATCATGGTGTCCACGATGGCCATGGACATCCAGCCGATTTCGGCGAAGACGAGGGGCAGGGCGAGGCGCAGGGTTGGGCGCAGTTCAGTGCGGAATGTGTTTAGCCTGCTCATTGTTAGGCGATCATGGATAGAAGATGAATCACAAGAGTGTAAGCGGAGCAATAGAAACGAGCAAACTGGGTGGAAGAATGAAGAGGATTGGAAGCGAAGTGAAACGGGGTGGAGTGCTCCGCAGACAGTTACTCTGAAGACGTTCTAGTCCCGAAGTCCCATTGACCGTGCCTGGGGGGAACCTTACGCTGCCTAAGGTGGTGAATATCCGGGCTTTTTTACGGCGCCTTGTCGCAAATTCAACTTTAGCAACCGATGGCGAACTGCCGCGGCAATGGTGGCCCGGCAACTCAGGAGAGAACCGTGGCCGTAGGGAACATTTCCAGGTTTGATTCACGAATGCAAAATGCCCGGGCGGGAATACGCGTTAATTCCCGTGTGCCTGTGGCCGTGGAATGGGCGGAGGGCGGGCAGGCAAGACGCGCCGAAGGCTATACGGTAGACGCCAGCACGAAGGGATGTCTCGCGGTGGTTCCCCAGTGTTTTCCGGTGGGAGAGCGACTGCTCCTGGTGAATCTCGTCAATAAGAATGCGTGCGAAGCCGTGCTGATCTGGCGAGGTCACGAATGCCGCGAAGGTTGGGAGTTGGGGCTGGAACTTCAGGACGCTGCAATGGATTTCTGGGGTCTGGATTTTTAATCCGCAAAATCCGCTGCACATTGCTAGTTCTCAATTCGCTGCACTTTCTGGCGTGTCCTCCACAAGGATTGCTTAACGACTCGGGCTATTCCTCGACACTTTTCCCAAAACAGAACCGCTGAGATTTCCACTGACCTTTCTGCGAATTTGAATTTTTCCCTTGCGTGAGAATGGCTTGCGAACGTAGAGTGAGCCTAGGCCTAGGGGGTTTTCTGCGGGCAGTACCCAGATATAGGGACCTGGTTGCCGGACCACGTCGGCGCAATGAAGCACGCGCATAGGCGGAGGCAGAAGTCTATGACTGCCATCATTACAGTAGCGAATCAAAAAGGCGGCGTTGGGAAAACAACGACCGCGATCAATCTATCCGCGGCGCTGGCGAACCGCGGCAAACGCACGCTCTTGATTGATCTGGATCCGCAAGCGAATTCCACGATCGCATTTTACAATTCCGGCGAAATCGCGACGTCGATGTTCGATGTGCTGAGCGAAAGCAAGACGACGATGGCGTCGATCATTAAGCCGACAAAAGACAAGATGCTGTTTCTCGGGCCGGGTCGCCTGGCGCTGGCCAAGCTGGAGCAAGTGCTTGCGGGGCAGTTCGATGCGCCCTATCGCTTGAAGGACGCGCTGGCGCCTGTTTTGAAGGATTACGATTACGTTGTGCTGGATACGCCTCCTTCGCTCGGCATTTTGACAGTGAATGCGCTGGTGGCTTCGACGCATTTGCTGGTGCCGATTCAGGCGGCGTACTTTGCGATCGAAGGAACGGACGACCTGCTGGAAACGTACGAGAGAATTCGTGCGCGCCCCAATCCTGGCCTGAAAGTGCTTGGCGTCGTCATTACGTTGTTTGACAAGCGCACCAATATTTCGCGCGATACCCATGGGCAAATTCGCTCGGTCTTCGGGGAAGTGCTGTTCAAGACCAAAATCAGCAAAAACGTGCGGCTCGAAGAGAGTCCAGCCTACAAAGAAACGATTCTAACGTTTGCGCCGAAGTCACCAGGCGCTATCGAGTACAAGAAACTGGCTACGGAGGTTATCCAACGTGTCGAAGAGGATCGGGTTACCCGTCACGCTGAAGATGCGGCATGACGCGCACTACGTCGAATCACTGACGAGCTATAGCGGGGCAGCGGTGGGGCGGATGATCCCCGTGGATCAAATTCGTCCCAATCCGGATCAGCCGCGCAAAGCGTTGGGAGATTTGCGCGAACTCTCGGAGTCCATCCGCGAAAAGGGCGTGCTTGAGCCGCTGCTGGTGCGGTTTGTGACGCGCGAGGATTGCTACTACATCATCTCCGGGGAGCGGCGCTATCACGCTTCGCGCGCGGCGGGTTTGCGCGAAGTTCCCTGTATCGAGAAGACGGCCGACGACGCGGAGACACTGGAAATCGCGCTGATTGAGAACATTCAGCGCAAGGATTTGACTCCGTTTGAGGAAGCCGATGGCCTGCATCGCCTGGCGACTCAATTTGAATACACTCACGAAGATGTAGCGCGCAAAATCGGGCGCGCTCGCTCTTCCGTGACGGAGACTTTGTCGCTTCGGAATATTCCGGAGTCCCTGCGGAAGAAGTGCGTGGAGCATGGAGTTATCTCGAAATCTCTTTTGCTGCAAATCGCGCGCCAGCCTACTGAGAAGAAAATGATCGAAATGTTGCACCGCATCCTTCAGGGCGGTCTTACGCGCGACGAGGCGCGGCGCGAACGGCGCGATGAGCAGGGAGGTCCGCAGAGGCCTCAGCCGTTCATTTTTCAGTTCGAGCCGGAAGACGAGAATTTCAAGTTTCGCATTCAATTCAAGAAGAGCCATGTTTCGCGGGACGAATTGATCGTGACGCTGCGCGAAATTCTTTCGCAGCTTGAGGGATCGCCGGCGCAAGCGGATTCCACCGCGGCTTGAGCGTTTCTTAAAGCAGCTTCACACGAGACAGACTAGAAAGTCTGTCCTACCTTCATGGTCGAACTGAGCCCACAGCAGATGCAAACGCTGGAGAGATTGTTTGCGGCTGGATTTCGGCCGATCGCCATTCCGCCTTATGAAAGCGCTCTGTGCGTTCGCCGCGGCGAGTGTGCCGCCGTCTTATCGCCCGTGCCGAGCGGCGGATTAAAGTTGCTTGCGTCTCCGTCGTACATGGTTGCGGGCAATTTCAGCGTTCGCCTCAAACGCGGCGCGGGCGAGGTTTTTGTCTGGAAGAAAACCGAGTTGCTCGCAACGCCGGAACGCCTCGCGGAATTGGAATCCTTCCGGCGTGAACTGGCGGCAATTCTGGAACTGCCGCAAACCCAATAAATTTTGCCCAATTTGCATTTCCCGCGTTCTCCCGGCAAACTAAAAAAATCATGGGAACCTACGACATCATCTGCATCGGCTCCGGACCCACTGGACTGGCCTGCGCCATGGAAGCCAAACGTGCGGGCATGAACCCGCTGGTCATCGACAAAGGCTGTTTGTGCAACTCGATTTACCACTACCCGGTCAACATGGTCTTTTTCACCACGCCGGAGCTTCTGGAGATTGGCGACTTGCCGCTGGTCAGTGCGGCGGAAAAACCGGTGCGCGTGGAGGCCTTGAAATATTACCGCAAGGCAGTTGAACACTATGCTCTGGAAGTGCGCTTGTTCGAGCGCGTGCAGCGTGTGGACGGGCACGACGGCCATTTTACAGTCGTCACGCAAACAGCCAAGGGCGGGGAAGTGCGGCATTCCTCGAAGAAGATCGCCGTGGCGACGGGCTATTACGACCTTCCAAATACGATGGGCATTCCGGGGGAGGATCTGCCGCACGTTTCGCACTACTACACCGAGCCGTATGAGTTCTGGAATGAAGACGTTGTGGTGATTGGGGGAAAAAACTCGGCCGCGGAGGCGGCGCTGGATCTCTACCGCAATGGTGCGCGGGTAACGCTGGTGCACCGTAAAGCGGAGATGGGTTCGACTATCAAGTATTGGGTGCGGCCGGACATTGAAAATCGAATCAAGGCCGGCCAGGTCAAAGCGCTATTCGAAACCAGCGTTAAACAAATTACGCCGGATGAGGTGGTGGTGCAAAACGGAGGGGCAGAGAAGCGTTTGCCTGCAAAACAGGTGTTTGCTCTGACCGGCTACCACCCAGATTTTACTTTCATCGAAAGTCTGGGAGTTCAACTAGATCCGGAAACACGAAAGCCGGCGTTAGATCCCAATTCGCTGGAGAGCAATGTCCCCGGGATTCATCTGGCGGGTGTAGTGATTGGCGGGCGCCACACCAGCGAAATTTTCATCGAAAATGGACGCTTCCACGGCAAACAGATTATTGAGTCGCTCAAAGCGTGAGCACTTTTCATCAGCTCAAACACAGCCGCCGCATATTTCAATAAACATAGTCATTTGCCCGAGTACGAGCGGTTTGCTAGACTCCTAACTCATGGCATCCATCCTACGAGAAGTCGGCGAGACCTTCACCACGCTGGTGCAAGGGTTTAGCGTGACATTTCGCAACATGTTTCGCAAAACAGTCACGGAGAATTATCCCTACGAAAAGGTTCACTTTCAGCCGCGCTACCGCGGAATCCATGTCTTGCACCGCGATGAATCCGGTCTTGAGAAATGCGTGGGATGCTTTCTCTGTGCCGCGGCGTGTCCGGCAAACTGCATCTACATCGAGGCCGCTGAAAATACCGACGCCAATCGCATTTCCGCTGGCGAGCGCTATGCGAGCGTCTACAACATAGATTATTCGCGCTGCATTTTCTGCGGCTATTGCGTCGAAGCGTGCCCCACGGATGCGATTACGCACGGCCACGGGTTTGAGCTGGCTACTTACGACATCAATTCCTTGATCTACCGCAAGGAACAGCTTCTCGAAAAGCCTTCCGCGACTCCCGCTAAAGTTTCTTAACGCAAGTCTTCTCAAAAGCCAAGCCGTGATTTCTTCCGTCGGCTAACGATCGGTATTCGTCTTTGTGTGCGCGTTGGTGTGCTCGCAGCACCCGCCTGCTCTCTCTCCGGATTTCGCGTCCCCTAATTCATATACAGAAGCCAAGACAGAAGTCTTGGCTTGGAATCAGGTTGGGGAGGGCGCGATGTGGGATGGAACTTGCGGCGGGACGCAGTTCTGCGAGGCGCTGGCGGCCGATTGGACAGCGAACGCCGAGGGCGTGCTTGCGCATGGTTCGCTGGGCACACGCCTGGGCCACGTCGCGGGGCTGGGAAGCGGCGGCATTTTTGTTGCGCGAGCTGCGAGCGAGCACCAAAAATCACGGAAACGTCAGGATCGGGCGCCGTTTACGGGCTGCGCGACGGTTCGATCCGCAAGAAAATTATCGGACACGCCATGCGCGCCGTTGCCGCGCGATTCGTCCGCGGAAATGGCCTCCGGCAGGCGGGCGGCGCGTTCGCGCTGCTCCAGAAGCCAGCGCGCGAGCATGGCAGCGGCGGTTTCCTCCATCCATTGATCGACCAAGGCAACAATCTCCTTGCGGAGATTGGAGGCGTGCGCCAGGCGCGAGAGTTCGTAGCTTTGAAGCGAATTTTTGGAAGCGGAAAGAAGGAACTCCCAGGGTGGCTGGGGCGAGCGAGTGGTCATAAGGCCTCCGTGACGGAACGCTGCGCATAATAACAGTACAGTAAGACGCGTCAAGAATACTTATGCATTACGACATGTGGAAATCTGTGGAAAACCTTCGCGGCCCTGTCGGCCCAACGCCTGACAGCCGGGGGCGCGCGCTGCCGGCTGGCTTTGGCGAACCATTTGCCGCCGCGCTGGCTTGGCGCGCTTGCAGCGCTTGCGCAGGGGACTACGAAGACCCCGACCGGACGGCTTGGAGGCCAGATCCGGACGACGAACTGGCGATCGATGACGCGGAAGAGGATCGGCGCGAGAACGACGACGAGTTTCCTGACCTGTAAGCAAGAAGGGCGGGAGAGGAGGCAAAGGCGATGCGGAGGACGCAACGTAAAGAGGAAAGTCTGGGACCTGCACGAAAACAGCGGGAGGTGATTCGCGACGTGATGCTGAGCGCAGGGCAGTGCGCGACGTGGTTGACGCTCGACGAGCTGGCGAAACTGACGCACTACCCGCCGGCGAGCATCTCGGCGCAATTGCGGCATCTACGGAAGCCGCGATTCGGGGCGTTTGCGGTGGTCAAGCGGATCCGAAGCGTGAACAGAGCGATGCTCGCGGAGGGGTTCGGCGCGCTCTGGGAATACTCGGTGATGCCGGATCGGCGCGCGCCCGTGCGTAGGGAGCGAAATCGCCGGCGCAGGGCGGCCAACGTTCGGAGAGCGGTTCGCAAAGTGAGCCGTCGAGCTGAGGAGCAGCAGCATTAAGTGAACTCGCATTGATCGGAGATCGTTCGGGACCATTCAATTGTGGAAGCGCAGTATGCAGGCGCTGCGGCGGAGGAGCCATGAGCGTAAAACCGGAGCTGGCGTTTGATGTGTGCTGGGAGGTTTACCGAGGGGCGCGCGAAGTAATGGAGAGCAAGCGCGGCATTTCGGCGCTGAATTGGAAAGACACGGGGAAATTTCTGTGGCGGCCGGACTTTCGTCCGCGGCTCAATGAATGGGTCGCGGACTTCGCGCTGGCAGGGCAGAAGGCGCTCGATGGACCGGATTGGGCGTCGCGTATGGTGCTGTTCCGTTTGTACTACCTCGGCCTCGCACGCTACGAAAATGCGCGGCATTTTCTCGGCTTGAGCGAACGCGGCTGGGTGAACTGGACGGAAGAGATTCGCCACCGCTGCGGTAAAGAGCTGCTGCGCCGCGGCATGTTCCCGCCACGAAAGTATTTTGTCGGCGGGAATTAGCCCGCGCGGCCGTGCAGCGTCGCCAATAAGCTGTCACGATAGCGTCACTCTTGATATCGCCGGGCGACATCATTTATGATATCGCCATGCGTACTCACAAACGGAAGCCATCGCCGATTCAAAATGAAAGCACGCGGACGGCACGGAAAATGCAGACCACACTGCGGCTCCCTCGAAAACTCTACGAACAGGTCAAGGTTTTTGTAGAGCAACAGGAAACGGGTAGTGTGAATGATTTCATCGTGAATGCGCTGTCTGCGTACATGCGAGCGATGGAGCGAAAGGCTATTGACGATGCGTTTATTCAAATGGGTCAGGATGAGCAGTATCGACGAGAAGCATTGCAGATTGCCGAAGAGTTCGCCGCCAGTGACGCCGAAGCCCTTGAGCTGACTGAGCGAGATTTGGCTGGCTCCTAAATGCTTCGAGGCGAACTGTTCCAGGCAAACCTCGACCCTATCATCGGCTCGGAGCAGGGCGGCAAGCGGCCTGTTCTGATCGTTAGCCGAAACGCGCTAAACGCCAACTTGCCTATCGTGATTGTGGTTCCTCTGACCGGCCGCGAAAGCAAGACACGGCTGTATCCCACGCATGTCGAACTTCGCGCGGGGGAAGGGGGGCTCGCGAAAGACTCCATCGTGCTTTGTGAACAGGTTCGCGCGGTTTCCAAAAGTCGCCTGAAGAGAAAAATTGGACAGATTGGTCCACAGGCTTTATCGCTTGTCGAAGCGAAAATGAAGATCGCTTTCGACATGTCGCCGTAATTCAGAACGTGAGCGCGTCGCCGACACGGAGGAGCTTGCCCGCTTCGGTGCTGGGTACGCGGGTATTGGTGGATAGGCGATAGAAATGGCCGAAGCGTGCTTCGGGTGACCAAGGCGGCAGGTGTTTGCGGCGGAGCTCGGTGAAACGCATTTGAAAACCGATTGTCACTTCGCCGGAGCCGGATTCACGCGCCGGAACGGGGCAACGCGCGCAGGGGTTGCTGCCCTCGAAAGCGACATCGCCGATTTTGAAGCGGACCACGCTGGCTTCGCTTTCGGCGAAGAGTTGATCTTCCCAGAAGGCAGGCAGTTTTTCGTGAGTCTCGCCGTTCTGGCTGGGGGGCGCGTCGATTTCCAGCGTGGTGCGGAACCTCCGGCGGGCTTCTTCCAGCGTCATCCCGGGAAACCACTCGCAGACTGACTCGAGGGAAGCCGTCGAAATGATGGTGGGACCGGCGGCAAGTTCGTCGTCGGGAAAGCCTGCGCACGCGTAGCGCACCTGTATAGCCTGCTCAAAGTACATGCTGAACCATTCCGAGGCACTTTCTGCGTCGGCGGGGAAGGCAAACGTCATCGGCGGAATGTTTCGGCGATCGCCGGGAACGGTCAGCGTGACATGGCTGATGCCTGGAGTGTACGCCGCACGAATGAGGTGCATGGCCGCCGTGCGCTTGGCATTGACCCAGCGGCCGTCAGCGGAATAGAGCGCCCAGGCGCGGTCGAACTCGAGACCGCCATTGGGCCCGATGCGAGCTTCGCTGACGCAAACGGGGTCGAGCGACTTAATCGGATGCAGACGAATGTTCGCCAGGCGCGGTGTAACTTCTTGAGCGCTCACTTCTAGAGTTTAGCAGAGCGGTGTGGGAGCGAAGCAACGCGCGATCCAAACACTGCGCGGATGGCCGAACTGGCCTCAACGCGCCGGCCGCTGCGTTCGTGGCAACGCGGTTTGACTATTGACCTGCGGCGGCCGCGGCAGCCACTTCCGGCTCAGGTTCCTTAGCCGCTGGGCGTGGCTTCTTTCTGCGCGCCATCTGCTGCACAGTGAAGAACAGCAATTGGCGGTCCTGAGGTTCCATCTTGCTCAGCAGGTGCCGCAGCTTGCGCATGAAGCGCAAGTCCTTGCCGGAACTGCCCCAGGAGTTGGATCTGGATTCCGTCCACTCCGCGGGAACCTCGGCTACGGGCGGCTGCTCGCCGTCGTAGAGCAGTTGATAGAGCGGCATCTCCAGCGCGCGCGCCAGCTTTTCCAGTGTTTCAATGGCCGGAACGGTGTGGCCGTTCTCTACGCGCGAAAGATAGCAGCGCAGGAGCCCGGTCCGCTTCTCGATATCGCCTTGGGACATTTTCTTTTGCTCGCGCAGGACGCGCAGGCGTTCGCCGATGATCATGGTAGCACCTCGATGAACTTGTTCCGCAGACTGGCTGGGGGTCGCGGAATGACTGGAGCATAAACTATCAAATAGGGTTAAGTCGAGAAGATTACGTGACAAAAATTCACGGAAAATCCCGCTTTTAGCGAAGCCCGGTACTGGCGGCAGGGGGACACACTCCACCTCAGCGCGCCGGAGAGAATAGGGCTGGGCGAGCTCGAGCTTCTTCCACGACCAACTGGAGCCGTCTCGGATCGCTCAGGCGTGAGCGGCAGCAGCGGCATCCGAAACGAGGGACTTGTAGCCGCAAGTGCCTGCCTTCTTCATGGCTTCCACACCTTCGGCGATAGTCATGAGCGGTGTGGTGTGAATACTCTTGATGGCACCGCCTCCCGCAAAGGCCATGGCCAGGGCAGCCGCGCTGATGTTGTCCGGCATTTCGAGAATGGTCACCAGGTCGTATTCGCCAAAGGCAACGAACGAGGTGTGGATCTTCCCTCCGAGTTTTTCAATGGGGCCGCGAACTGCCTCGGCGCGATCCTCAGGATGGGCCAGAAGTTTGGCGACGGCTTCCTGAGTAAAACTGGCTTGCTGAAGGAAAAATGGCATGGTGGGTCTCCTTACGGTGAAAACCAACTGCGGGATGGGCGGACTATCCTCTTGAAAACAAAGGGAGTCAAGGAAAAGTAAGAAAAGTTGAAATTACCTCTTGACAAAAAACAGAAATGTGCTACAGTTTGTCTTGTAGAAAAGTGCGCCCCGACAAGTTCGGGGCGTTTTCATTTTAGGGTCGGGATTTCTGCTTCCTCCAGGCAGCCTCCTCTGAAACAAATTTAAGCACCTACACTTTGCGATTCAAAATTCGCGCCGCGAGCGACACTGGCGCCGAAGTGTCTTTGCACGAACGACTTTGGAAGGGATTGGCGCGCATCGCCGCGCACATAAAGGAGCCAAGATGCCGAACTATCAGAATACGTATCCACCGAGTTCCCTGATGCCCGGCGACGTGGGCTATAGCTTCAACAACGAGACGTTTCCCGGCAGCGCCCAGGCAGGCAGCCAATTTGCCCTACCCAGCTATGCGGGACAGCCGGATAGCGGCACGGCAGTTCGCTGGCAGACTCTTTTTGGGACTGCACCCAGCGCGGTGAACCTGATCCTGCAAGGCGCGATGGCCGACATCGACGCGGAATATCAGACGATCGACACTACGACGAACGCAGCAGGCGAAGCACGGACCGTAACCGGCGTGCAGGCAAAGTTTTTGCGGATTAAGTTCGTTTCCTCCACCGGCGGCAGCGGACTCACGGCTAAATTCCTGGTTTAGAGCTGGTGTAGACCGCGATTCCTTTCCATCCGGCAACGCTTCCACGCTACGCAAAGGCGGAAACATGAGCCCTGCAGGCAACGCAAGCAATGGAACCTCGATGTACATGCGCGAGGCCGTCCTCACTCCGGAACGAAGAATCTGGAGAGCGGTTCTGGGACAGGCTTATGCGGACGCCGAGCTGACGATCTGGCCCGACGGGTCAGAGCCGAACGCGAGGGTTTTTGCCCGCAGTTTTTTGCGCGCGGATTCGCTCGACGACAAGGCCGGACTCTGTCTGGTGTGCGAGCTTGCCGACGTTCCCGTCGATCGCGTGGTTCTCTGGGCGCGCCGGCAGTACTCCGTAGCTGCGTGCGTCGCCGCGTGAACCCGGCCCCATCGGTGAGCCGTGAGCAATCTTCGCAGGCGCTCTGCATGTAATTCAGCAATGACACGGAGATTTCACCCATGAAAGCCAACGGTTACGACAGAAGCGCAGGCCGCGTGAACGGCCACGCCACGATTTCACCTTCCGGTGCGGCGCAGGACACGCCGCAACTCCTGGGCAGGGCTGCGTCTGACGACGCACGCGAATTTCCCAATGCGGCCGCCGCGTCCTCCGCCGCGGCCGGAACGGAACGCGTTGCGTGCGCGGAGGTGGCTCGGCCCCCGGAAGGTGATAAAGAGCCAGGACCCAAGGAAAAAGAAAAGAAAAACGGAAAGAAAAACGGAGAGAAAGACGAGCCCCGCCGCGGCACCAGCAGGCGCATTACACGGAACGATGGCGAGCTGATGGATATTCCGCCCGGCTCAGCGCCGCTTGCTCCGGATGGCCCTTCCTTTGTGGACGATATGCACGCACACGTGGATCTCTACATCGCTTGCGCGCGGCTCGTGAAATCGAAGGACGAGAAAATCGCGCAGCGCATGGTCGAACGGCTTCTCGAAATGTCCTATGGCAAAAGCCCGGCACCTCCCGGCGACGAACCGCCGCAAATTATTTTTGACGCGCCGCGCCCGCTTCGAGATTGAACGGCTCGCGTTGAGTAACAGGTTGAGTAACAGGGTGTAGGGGCGCGCTTCAGCGTCCCCTCTCGGATTTTCCGAGGAAGACTTTTCAAGGGGAAAACAATGGCGACAACAAGCACGACAGGAAACGCGCATCTCGAATTCATTGGAATGATCGTGGAAATCGCGGGAGTGGCGTCGGCGGTGGCCGGCTTGGTGCTCAGCTTGCATCACTGGCCCGCCGCCGCCGCACTGATCGGTGGCGGCGTGGCTTACGCCATCGGCAAAAAGCTCCGCGCGTCGTAGGGATGGCAGCAGCGGGACTTCGGAAGAAATGAGCGTTTGAAAACGGATCACTATGCCAGAGCGCCTCGATCTCAGCCGGAATAGAAGCTCCAGTGAGACGCGGCCGCAGCGCATCAGCGATTTTTACGCTGCGTTTCCGAGGCAACGCGAGTTTCACGAATCGAAAGCCAAGTACCGGCTCTTCGGCGGCGCGGCCGGCCCGGGCAAAACCAAGGCGTTGCTTTGGGAATCGATTCTGCAAGCCAACGAAGTCGCAGGCAGCGATACGCTGCTCTTGCGGCGCACGTATCCGGAGCTGGAAAGTTCGCTGCTCGCGTACTTCCGCAGGGACGTGCCGCGTTATTTTTACCGGAAATTCAACGAATCGAAGCACGTCGTGACCTGGAACAATGGCTCGACCACGCGCTTCGGCTATTGCCGGAACGAAAGCGATGTCTATCGCTACCAGGGCGCGGAGTTTTTGTTCATCGGGCTCGATGAACTGACACACTTCACGCTGAAGCAATGGCAGTTTCTGACGTCGCGCAATCGTTGCCCGATTAAGTTTTATGTTGATAGCGCGAACCGAGTAAGGCCGGTCGTGCCAACAATGGCGGGCGCGACGAACCCCGGTAACATCGGCCACGCCTGGGTGAAGGCGCTGTGGGTGGACCAGCAGCCGCCGGCTGGTTTCGAGCAGGACGTTTACAACCGCGACGATTACGAATTCATTCGCGCGCGGCTTGAAGACAACCCGATTTACGCAAATGACGCCGACTACCGCCGCACTCTCGAAGTGCTGCCGGAGCATCTGCGCAAGGCATTCCTCGACGGCGACTGGAACGTTTTCGCCGGGCAGTACTTCGACATTTTCGATTACGGGCGGCACACGGCGCGGCCGGAGGAAATTCGCCTCGAAACGTGGTGGCCGCGCTGGATTTCGATCGACTGGGGCTTTCAGCATCCCAGCGCGGTGTATTGGCATTGCGCGGTGCCAGCGGCAGCTCACAGCCGACAGCTCATAGCTGACAGAAGGACGCCACAAAGCACTCCATCTTCCAGTGCTGTTAGCTGTGAGCTGTCGGCTGTCGGCTCGCAAATCGTCACCTACCGCGAGTTCCTGCAGAACGGCCTCTCGCCGCGCATGCTCGCCCAGGGCATTGCCGAGCGCAGCGGCCGCGAAAACATCAGCGAAGTATTTCTTTCGCCGGATGCGTTTGCGCATCGCACCGCGGAGGCTTCGATCGCGGAGCAGGTTGGCGACGTGCTGGCCGTCAACGGTTTGCCGCGGCCCGCCATTGCTGACGACGATCGCATCGGCGGCTGGCAGTACATGTACCAACTGCTGGAATCGAACGCCTGGATCGTCACGGAAAATTGCACGAAGCTGATTGAGTGCATTCCGACGTTGGTGCGCGACACGGCGCGCGTCGAAGACATTCGCAAAATGGACGGCGACGATCCCGCCGATTCCGCGCGCTATGGTTTGGTCTCCGGCGGAAGAATCGCTGGTGTTGCGGCGGCCTTCGCGCCGTCCAGGGCGGGGCAACCCCCGCCCCTAAAACCGCCGGGAAGCGGCGCGCATTTTGTTACGGGCATGCCGCTCGGCGAACAAATCAGCCGGCAAATCAGCGCCACGGATCCAACGTCGCGCGCCATTCACTCGCAGCGCCTCGAAAGCGAAGCGCGCAAACAGTTCCGGCCCAAGCCTCTGCCGCGCCGCCGCTGGTAGCACAGACTTTAGGTTGTGCCAGCTTCAACCGCAGAAAAGCGACAACCCACAGGCTAAAGCCTGTGCCACAGGTGCTCAATGCTCGATTGGCTTCGCAGAATGCTTCAGCTGAAATACGTGGGCCTGCTCGAAGCAGACGTGGCACGCCTGCGAGCAGAGAATCGCGCTCTGATGAACTCGCTGCTGGGGACAGCGGGATTTCCGCCGGTGGAGTTTCCCGAAGCGCCGAAGCCACAGGCACTGCCGCGGCTGCGCAAGCGCTCGTGGCACCAGATCCAGGCGTGGCGCCAGTCCGGCGCCGAGCGGGACGCTGCTGATAATTTAGAGCTTGTCGGTGCGAACCGGGCGAACGGGCCCGTGCCACACAGTTAAAAAAATGGCGACTCCAGTCTATTGCAGAACAATCGTAAAAGGCTCCGATGCGAGCGAAAACCCGCTAGCTTCACGGAGCGCTTTGACATTTGCCGCGCTCAGTGCGCTGGTTTCATAGTTCGTGAGCACAAGCTTTCCGTCTTTAGTGTCCGCCTCGCGCCCCGGGGGGTTGAAGAAATAGTGCAGTGTGAGCTGATACGTTCCCTTTTTGCGAAACTTCAGCAGTGCGCGCGGATCCCGAAATGTCAGAGGCACCTCCGCCGATTCCCCGGGCTTCAGAAGCCGGATCGAGCTGTCCGTCAAACGCCATTTGCGCGAATAGTCCGATCCGTCGACGGGACAATAGCCGATCAACTCCTGGTCGAGCATAGCGCCCGAAGCATCGGTAGCGTCCCACCAGGACGCAAACACAGGTTCATGGCTCCTCTCAGGCGGACTGATCAAAACGGGGACGGTCGAGTGATTAATCAGCACGGCCTTGAACTCGACATCGTCGCGGCGATGAATGATTTTTGGCCCTGAAACCGTCAACTCGATGGGTGAGACCACCCGAGCAGACGGCGTGGACGCTTGTGTTTGTCCCAAGGAATAAGAGGGCACGTTTAGAGCGATTAGCAGGGCCATGGCCGAAGCTGTAAGGTGGCTCATAGAAGTCTCCTGAATGAGGCTAGTGAATTGGGAGTTGGAGGGGGATGTTGTTGAAGATGATCCCCTGCTTTGGGCCGCGCCTCGACGGCAGCTCCAGATTCCAGGTATCCGACGTGGCTTGCACGGAGAGGCTATTCTTCACGGCCGCGAATTGGTCCACGCCGAGTCTGCTCAAGTCCCACTGCTCGTAGCCGAGCGCGCGCTGGCGGTTGCCGCGCTCGTCGAAATAGTGGTCTGCATTCGGCGGCACATAGGTCAACGTCACCGCCAGGTGGTACGTGCCCGCACTCGGGAAACTGTAATCGTCCGAAGGTCCTGGGAGGACCATGAACTCGTGGCTCTCGCCGGGCGCAAGCACCAGCAGATCGTCGTTACGTAGATGGCGCGCCTCGGCTTCGGCCTCCGGGCTGGTTATCGGCGTGCCGCAGTAGCCGTGCACGACAAGCGCCATTCCGATGGGCGTGCCTTTCGCGTCCGTGACAGACCAATCCCATCGCGCGTTCATCAGCATGCCGCTGCGCACGAACAAAAGCAGCGGTTCAGCGGAGCGATTCGTCAGCAGCGCATTGAAAATATTCGACTCGAGCGACTCGCCGGGCCGCACTGTCGTAGGGCCGCTGAGTTTGAGCTCAATCTTGGGGAGCTTGCGCGAACGGTGCGCATCCTGGGCGCCGAGTTGAACGAACGGCACGCACACCCACGCAATGAGGACTAGCGTGGCCAGCGGGGGACGCAAGTAGGGAACCTCTCTTTGCATCATGGCGTGTCTCCCTTCCGTTAGTCAGCAGTACCAAAGTTCCACAGCAGCAATTTCAGCCGGGATAGGCGAATGAGCTTCGACAACGACAACAGGATTGGAACGATCCCCCCGGGATTTCTTGCACCGGCGGACGGCAACTACGCGCCCAACGCAATGCCCCTCGTGGCGCAAGCCGCCAGCCCCACGGCTGGTTCCGATGCGCGCGGCGCCAAAGGCGAAACCGACCCATGGGCCGACACCTCGGCTTTAGGGGCGCAGCATGCTGCGCTCCTACCCGGCGCGCTCGTCGATTTAGGTCCCAACAACGAGCGCCTGGAAGACGTCAAGCCGGAACTCGTCAACGCCCTGCGCGAACTGGTGCGGCAGTATCGCCAGGAAGGCGTTGTCGCGCGGCGCAACGAGATTCGGCGCATTCGCCAGGCTCGGCTCTTCTGGCAGGGTTTGCAGTACGCCTGGTGGAATTCCAACGACATGAACTGGCATCTGCCTTACGAGAATCGCTCGACGGATGATCGCCAGCTCGAAGAAATGCCGCGGTATCAATTCGTCACAAATTTTTACCAGGGATTTGGGCTCTCGTTCATCGCCGTGCTTTCCCAGGATGTGCCGAGCGTGCGGTTCTATCCACAGTCCGCGCAGTCGCTCGAGGATATTGCCTCGGCGCGCGCAGCCAGCGACGTGGCCGAACTGATCGAGCGAAACAATGAGGTCGAGCAGCTTCTAACGACCATCGGATATTTTCTGTGGACTGACGGAAAGCTCGGCGCGTATGTGCGCTATGTCGCCGATGGGCAACGCTTCGGTTTTCATGAAGAGCAGTTGCTCGCCGCGCTGGAAATTCCGCTCGGCGAGGACAAATATGTTTGCCCGAAGTGCGGGAAGGAAACGACAGCCGATGCACCGGATCTAGGGGCGACCCTTGGGTCGCCCGGTGACGATGGCGCGGAGGCCTCAACGGGCGGGGCAAGCCCCGCCCCTACGATGGAATGCCCTGGCTGTGGCGCGGAGATGAACGAAGCGCATCTGCGCAAGGCCGAACGCGTGACCGTGCCGCGCGTGATTGGTACACGTCGCGCGCCCAACGGGCAAGAAGTCATCTCCATCGCCGGCGGCCTCGAACTCAACACCCCCGTCTGGGCCAATGAAATGCACGAATATCCCTACCTGCAATGGCAGGCGGAAGTGCATCGCGCAAAACTGAAGGCCTCATATCCGCTCGCGGCAAACAAAATCGAAGCCGCGCCTTCGCAGGGACCCGATGACGTCTACGCGCGGGTGTCGCGCCTGAGCGTCGAGCAGGGGTTGCCTTCGATCCATCCCGGCGACGCGCTGATGAACCTGATCACGTTTGACCGCACGTGGCTGCGGCCTTGGGCGTTCTTTTCGATCGAAGACGAATCCGTGCGCAACGAGCTGCTGGCGCTGTTTCCCGATGGCTGCTACTGCGGCTTCGCTGGCGATGTCTACTGCGAGTCGCGCAACGAATCGATGGACGACCACTGGCGCGTGTTGCACGCGCTCCCCGGAGACGGGCAGAACCGCCCAAGCGTCGGCGATTCGCTCGTGCAAGTGCAGGAGCGCTACAACGTGCTCTCCAACATGCAGGCGGAAACGTACGAGTACGGCATCCCGCCGATTTACGCCGACCCGCAAGTGCTCGATTTCGACGCGCTGGCAAATCAAGTCGCCGAGCCCGCCGCGCATTTTCCGGCGCGCGCGCGTCCTGGACAGCCGCTCGCTGCGGGATTCTTCCAGCCGGCGCCAGCGCGCGTTCCGCCCGACATGATCGAGCATCAGCAGGATTTGATCGGGCCGGTCGCGCAGTTTTTGACGGGCCTGTTTCCCGCGATTTTCGGTGGGAACATGGAAGACGTGAAGACGGCAAGCGGCTACGCGCTGGCCCGCGATCAAGCCATGGGCCGCCTCGGCCTCGTCTGGCGGCGAACGAAACAGTTTTATGCCGACGTGCTGCTGCTGGGGGTCGACTGCTTCCGCACGAATCGCCCGGAGGGCGTGGAGATTCCGCTTCTCGGGCCCGATGGCGTGCTCGATGCGCGCTCGATTCGCACCGCGGATTTGAAGGGCAACATCTGCGTGCATCCGGAAGCCGACGAAACATATCCGCGGCTGAAGTCGCAACAGCGTGCGGTGCTGCAGCAATTGTTCTCGCTGAACGATCCGCTGATTCAGGAAGCGTTGGCCGAACCAGCCAACATCGGCTACATCAAAAATGTTTTAGGCCTGAACGAACTGGTGGTGCCAGGGGAGGATTCGCGCAACAAACAGTTGCGCGAAATCCAGCAGTTGCTCGCCAGCGCACCGATTGTCATCTCGACGCACGCGTCAGGCGTGGCGCACGCCGGGTCCATGCGAGATTCGCCAGAGAGTTCGGCCGTAGGGGCGACCCTTAAGTCGCCCGACGCAAATGGTGCCGACGCGTCAGCGGGCGGGGCAAGCCCCGCCCCTATGAACGGATCTGCAGATACCGCGCACCAGTCAGCGGTGCTTGTGCTGCCGTCCGTGCCGGTGGATCAACTGCTCGACGACCATGACGTGGAATTCGAGGAGTGCAAGCGCTGGGCAAACTCCGAAGCCGGGCAAGCCGCCAAGATGACGAATCCGGCAGGCTTCGCCAACGTTCGCGCCCACACCGAAGCGCACCTGCGCGCCATGAGTCTCGCCGCGGGCGCCGCCGCAGCTAATGCAGGGACCGCGCCGGCGAAATCGTCAACCGCAAAGAAAACGTCAAACCCACCACAAACCACGGAGCAGTAATGCAACCTGCAAATCAGAACGCCCCTTCAAGCGATTCGCCGCGCGCCAACGGGCACAGCCAATTGCACGAGCTGTTTGCCCTAACGGACGAGCAGATCCTGGAGATTGATCCGGCTCCGCAGGACGTTGAGGTCGCGGGGGTAGCGCCAGCAGCCTTGCTGGCGGGTTTGGATAACGCTGGCACGGACAGTGAACGCGGTATTGGCTCTAGTCAGCAACCGCCACAAAGTGCACAGGCACAAACCGCGCAGGCAGGAGTGCCTGCGCTACACGCGCCTCCTGCTTGGCTAGCGGATACGATGAGCGATCCACAACGCGGCGCGGAAGCGCGCGCGCTGTGGGACGGCGTGCAGCGGACGGAGAGGGAAGCCGCGGCGTATCGTGAGGTTTTTGCCAAGCCGGAAGAAGCGCGTTCTGCGGCGGCGCGCGCGCGGCAGCTCGACGACATCGACCGTGCTTATTTTGCAGGGGATGCGACGCAGCGAGCGCAACTCGCTACGCTGATGATGCGCGAAGATCCGGCGGCTTTTCGCGAAATGGTGTTCGCGGGATTGCGAGCGTTGGAAGAAACAGGGAAGCCGGTCAGCGACAGAAGCGTTGCCGATGCGCTTTCGCGCAGCGGCAACGCTTCGCCGAATTCGGCGGGTTCCGCAGG
>Ga0209655_10000096_pt1 | contig 31302 bp, 27 predicted proteins | sample BogFormECP03_OM2_FD_188236 | JGI IMG/M metagenome (GOLD analysis project Ga0209655, IMG submission 188236) | Bog forest soil microbial communities from Calvert Island, British Columbia, Canada - ECP03_OM2 (SPAdes) (version 2) | ecosystem: Environmental > Aquatic > Freshwater > Wetlands > Bog ...
TGTGTCGTTGCCGAATGCCATCGAGTAGCCGTAGAGCACCCACAGCACCGTCACCACGCCCATCGCACTGATGCTCATCATGAGCATGTTGAGCACGCTTCTGGCGCGGACCATCCCGCCGTAGAAGAACGCCAGTCCCGGGGTCATCAACAGCACCAGCGCAGAACTCGCCAGCATCCAGGCGGTATCGCCGGTATTGGGCTGGCCCAGTATCGGGAAACTCACTCGCTATCACCTCCGGTCGGCCATGAATGGCCGTCAGACAAGTGCCTGTGGCCTGAACCAGAACCTTGCGCAGTCGTTGTTTCTAAAAGCGACGCTGGCAGGTTTCGCCAGTGTTACATCATGCTCACACGTCAATTCAGCCGAGAAGTGCGTCGACGAAGGCGGCCGGTTCGAACGGCGCAAGGTCGTCCGGCCCCTCCCCAAGCCCGACCAACTTCACCGGCACGCCCAGTTCCTGCTGGACCCGGAAGACGATGCCGCCTTTAGCGGTGCCGTCCAGTTTGGTCAGCACCGCCCCGGTGATGTCGACGACCTCGGCGAACACCCGCGCCTGCGCAAGCCCGTTCTGCCCGATCGTCGCGTCGAGTACCAGCAGCACCTCGTCGACCGCCGCGCGCCGCATCACCACCCGTTTGACCTTGCTGAGCTCGTCCATCAACCCGGTTTTGGTGTGCAGCCGGCCGGCGGTGTCGATCACGACGACGTCGGCGCCCACGGCGATGCCTTTGTCGACGGCGTCGAACGCCACCGAGGCCGGGTCGGCGCCCTCGGCTCCGCGCACCACCTCGGCACCGACCCGCGAGGCCCACGTCTCCAACTGGTCGGCGGCGGCGGCCCGGAAGGTGTCGGCGGCGCCCAGCACGACCCGTCGGCCGTCGGCGACCAGCACCCGCGCCAGTTTGCCGACGGTGGTGGTTTTGCCGGTGCCGTTGACGCCGACCACCAGCAGGACCGAGGGGTGGTCGTCATGCGGCAAGGCGCGGACGGAGCGGTCCAGGCCGGGTTGCAGCTCGGTGATCAGCACCTCGCGCAGCACCTCGCGGGCATCGGCATCGGTGCGCACATCTTTGCTGGCGAGCCGGCTGCGCAGCTGCGTCACCACCGACGTGGTAACCGTCGGGCCCAAGTCCGCGATCAACAGCGTGTCCTCGACTTCCTCCCAGGAGGCTTCGTCGAGATCGCCGCCGCCGAGCAGCCCTAACAGGCTGCGGCCCAACGCATTCTGTGACCTGGCAAGCCGACCGCGCAGTCGTTCCAACCGCCCTTCGGGCGGTGCGATGGCCTCGACGTCCGGTTTCGGTGCCGCCTCGGGTGCTGGCGACGGCGTTGGTGCCGCCGCCTCTGGGGGTGCCTCTATTTCTGAGGTATCCGGTTCGGGCAGTTGGACATCGGAGATCGGACGCTTCGGTGCGTCGCGCGGAATGGTTGCATCGTCGCCGACGGCGGGCAGACCGGTAGTGTCGATCCGGTCGCCAGTTTCGGTGCGGCTGAACGTGATTCCCGATGACGCGGTGTAGCCGCCCGACCGATCCAGGGTGCCGGTTTGCTCGGGGGCCGACAGCCTGATCTGTCGCCGGCGATATCGGACCAGACCTACGACCAACGCGGCGACGACGATCAGCGCGGCGGCGACCGCGATCGCGATCCACAGACCTTCCGACAAGTGTTCCTCGCTAAGTAGTGGTGACCAGCTGATTGACCTGCTGGCCGCGCATCCGCTGGGAGATCACCGCGGTGATGCCGTCGTCGCGCATCGTCACGCCATACAGCGCGTCGGCAACCTCCATGGTCGGCTTCTGGTGCGTGATGACGATCAGCTGCGACTGGGTGCGCAGCTGCTCGAACAAGTTCAGCAACCGGTGCAGGTTCACGTCGTCGAGCGCCGCTTCCACCTCGTCCATGATGTAGAACGGCGACGGGCGGGCCCGGAAGATGGCCACCAGCATCGCGACCGCGGTCAGCGACTTCTCCCCGCCGGATAGCAGCGACAGCCGCTTGACTTTCTTGCCGGGCGGGCGGGCCTCGACTTCGATGCCGGTGGTCAGCATGTCGTCGGGGTCGGTGAGCCGCAATCGGCCCTCGCCGCCGGGGAACAACGCGGCGAACACTCCTTGGAACTCGCGCTCGACATCGGCGTAGGCGTCGCTGAACACCTGCAGGATGCGGGCGTCGACGTCGGCCACGACGTCAAGCAGATCCTTGCGTGCGGCCTTGACGTCCTCGAGTTGGGTGGACAGGAAGTTGTAGCGCTCCTCCAGCGCCGCGAACTCCTCGAGCGCCAGCGGATTGACCCGGCCAAGTTCGGCCAGCTCGCGTTCGGCCCGTTTGGCGCGACGCTCCTGGGTGGCCCGGTCGTACGGCATCGGTGCCGGCGCGGTCACCTGCTCGCCGCGCTCACGGGCCTGCTCATATTCGGCGACCTCCAGCTCGGTCGGCGGCAGCGAGACCTGCGGGCCGTATTCGGCGACCAGATCGTCTGGCGCCATTCCGAACCGCTCGAGGACCATCTGCTCGAGCTGCTCGATCCGCAGCGCCGCCTGCGCCTTGGCCACCTCGTCGCGGTGCAGCGACTCGGTGAGCGTGGCGATCCGGGTGCCCAGCGCGTTCACCTCTTCGCGAACTGCCGCCATGGCGACCGACCGTTGTTGGCGTTCGGCGGCCAGCACGTCGCGGTTGCGTGACGCGGCCGCGACCACCTGATCCAGCCGCGCGGCGAGCCTCCGCCCGGCTTCGGCGACCGCGGCCGCCACCGCGGCCGCATGCTCGCGCGCGGCGCGCGCCTGCTGGGCGCGCAGCCTCGCCTCCCGTTCCGCGGCGGCCGCGCGACGCAGCGAATCCGCCCGCCCGCGAACGGCATTGGCGCGCTCCTCGGCGGTGCGCACTGCCAATCGGGCTTCCACCTCGACGCCGCGGGCCGTCTCGGCCGCCGCGGCGATCTGCTGCCGGGCCTCCCCTGGACTGGGTTCGGCCGAGACCTGTTGAGTCTGTTCAACGTTGCGCAGCCGAGTCTCGAGTTCACCAAGCTCGGCCAGTGTCTCGGCACGCCCAGCCTCTAACTCCTCGCGTTGGCGCAGCAGCCTGCGCCACTCCCCCTCGACGGTGCGGGCATCCTGACCCAGCCGCCCAAGCTGTTCGTAGATCGCCGAGATCGCGGCGTCGGACTCGTTGAGCGCCGCCAATGCCTGCTCGGCGGAGTCCTGACGAGCAGCCTGCTCGCTCAGCGCGCCGGACAACGCCGCGCCGAGCTGGCCGGCCTGCGTCTCGGCTGCGGCCAATTCTGTTCGCGCCTTGGCGATTTCGGAAGTAATCTCCAACGTGGATGGTTTGCGATCAGAGCCGCCGCTGAGCCAGCCGGCGCCCACCAGATCGCCATCGCGGGTCACCGCGCGCAGGCGGGGGCTGGCGGCCACCAGATCCATCGCCTCGGCGAGACTGCCGACGACCGCGACGCCGGACAGCATGGCGATCATCGCCCCGCGCAGCCGCTCCGGCGCCTCGACGAGGTCGAGTGCCCACCGCGCGCCGTCGGGCAGAACGCCCGCCGGTGCTTGCTCCTCCGCCGGCCAATCGCTGAGCACGATCGCCGCGCGGCCGCCGTCGGCCTGCTTCAGTGCTGACACCGCCGAGGCCGCCGCATGGAAGCTGTCGGCGGCCAACGCATCGGCGGCCGAGCCGAGGACTGCGGCAAGCGCGGTTTCATAACCCGAGTGCACCTGGACCAGTTTTGCGACCGACCCGAAAAGCCCTGCTCCGCCACGGTTTCGGGAAAGCCACGCAGCGCCATCCTTGCGCTCGAGCCCCACCGACAAAGCGTCGATCCGGGCCCGCAGCGAAGCCACTTGGCGCTCGGCGCCGCGCTCGGCCGATTGCAGTTCGGCGACGCGCTCATCGGCCAACCGCAACGCCGCCACCATCCGGTCGTGGTGCTCGTCGAGACCGACTTCGCCCTGGTCGAGCTCACCGACCCGACCCTGCACCGTCTCGAATTCCGCCTTCGCTTGCTGCGAGCGGGAGGCGGCTTCCTCGATGCGCTCCGACAACTTGGCCACGCTGTCGTCAATCGACTCGACGCGCGCCCGCATCGTCTCCACCTGGCCGGCCAGCCGGGCCAGGCCCTCGCGGCGGTCCGCCTCCGCCTGAACCGCCGCCACGTGAGCCTGTTCGGCTTCGGTGGCGTCCCGTTCACGGTCGGCCAGCTCGGTACGTGCGGCCTCCAGCCGGGTGCGCGTTGTGGCCAGCTCGGCCAACAGCTGCTGCTCGGCGGCGGCGACCTGCGCAGCCTCGGCCTCCAACGCGTCGGGGTCAGGGCCGCCGGTGGTGGTCGGCTCGATGTCCAGATGCTGCGCGCGCTCGCTGGCGATCCGTACAGTCGCGCTCACCCGTTCGGCCAACGCGGACAACCGAAACCAGGTCTGCTGGGCGCGTTCAACGCGCCCAGAAAGGCTGGTCAGCGCGTCTTCATTTGCGGCCAGCTCGTCGGACGCCACGGCCATCCGGGCCGCGGCCTCGTCGTGTTCGCGGCGCAACACGGCCTCGGCCTCGTTGGTGTCGTTGAGCTCGGCCTGTCGGGTGACCACGTCCTCGGCGGCCAGCCGCAGTCGGGCGTCGCGCAGGTCGGCCTGGATGGTCTGTGCCCGACGGGCCACCTCTGCCTGACGGCCCAACGGTTTGAGCTGACGGCGCAGTTCGGTGGTCAGGTCGGTCAGCCGGGCCAGGTTCGCCGACATCGCCTCGAGCTTGCGGACGGCCTTTTCCTTGCGTTTGCGGTGTTTGAGCACACCGGCGGCTTCCTCGATGAATGCCCGACGATCCTCCGGTCGCGACTCGAGGATCTCGTTGAGCTTGCCCTGCCCGACGATGACGTGCATCTCGCGGCCGATGCCGGAGTCGCTCAGCAACTCCTGGACATCCATCAAACGGCAACTGCTGCCGTTGATTTCGTATTCGCTGGCGCCGTCGCGGAACATCCGGCGGGTGATTGACACTTCGGAGTACTCGATCGGCAGCGCGTTGTCGGAGTTGTCGATGGTGACGGTGACTTCGGCGCGGCCCAGCGGAGCTCGCGACGACGTCCCGGCGAAGATGACGTCTTCCATCTTGCCGCCGCGCAGCGTCTTGGCGCCCTGCTCCCCCATCACCCAGGCAAGCGCGTCGACGACGTTGGATTTGCCCGACCCGTTGGGTCCGACCACTACGGTGATACCGGGCTCAAACCGCAGAGTCGTCGGCGAGGCGAAGGATTTGAAACCCTTCAGCGTCAGGCTCTTGAGGTACACGGCGTGCCAGACTACCGCTCGGCGAAGCCGCTGATCGGTTCGCCGCGCGGCGACCAGTCGGGAACTACGTTGTCGACGTGGCCTGGTGTTTTTCCACTCTGCAACAGGCGTAACAACTGTTTACATGCGTCACGGGAGCCTTGCGCGACGACCATCACCCGGCCGTCGGGACGGTTGGCGGCATACCCCGTCAAGCCGAGCTCCAGCGCACGCGATCGGGTCCACCACCGGAAGCCGACGCCCTGCACGTGGCCGTGCACCCACGCGGTGAGCCGAACGTCAGGCTCCGACATCGGCGATCTCGAAGGTGACCTTGGTACCCGACTTGAGGGTGCGCCCGACCGTGCACACCTGGTCGACGGCACGCTCGACGACGACCAGCACCCGCTGCTTTTCCTCGTCGCTCAAACCTGACAGGTCGATCTCGAGGGTTTCTTGCAGCAGCGGATAAAGCTCTTGCTCACGGTCAGCCTCGCCGGAGACCCGCACGGTAGCCGGGTAATCGTCGCCGAGCCGACGCGCCAACGGCAGGTCGCTGGACATCCCGCTACACGCGGCGAGGGCAATCTTGAGCAGCTCTCCGGGCGTGAAGACGCCGTCGACGTCCTCGGAGCCGATGAGCACCTGCGCACCTCGAGAGCTGTGCCCGGTGTAACGGCGCACTCCGGTGCGTTCCACCCATAGTTCCGTCATGGGTTCTTTCTACCGGTTGGCTGTGCGCCGAGATCGACGCCGTGGCTGCCCGATCGCCTCGTGTTCGTTATCGAACTGTGATCTCGAGCGGCCCTAGGACTCGAGGATGACGCAGGAACTTACCGCCGCGGGCGCGGCTGACAGCGCGGGCAGTAGTACGACGAGCGGTTCATGAACTTCTCGCGGCGGACCACCGCCCCGCAGCGTCGGCAGGGTTTGCCTTCCCGGCCGTACACGTTGAGGGATCGGTCGAAGTAACCAGACTGACCGTTGACGTTGACATACAGCGAATCGAACGAGGTTCCGCCCTGCGCCAATGCATCGCGCATCACCTCGGCGGCCGACTCCAACACCGCGGTCAGCTTTGAACGAGTCAGTGTGTCGGCGATGCGCGCGCCATTCACCTTGGCCCGCCACAACGCCTCGTCGGCGTAGATGTTGCCGATCCCGGACACCACCGTCTGGTCGAGCAGCTGGCGTTTGATCTCGGAGTGCTTGCGCCGCAACACGTTAACCACCGAATCGATGTCGAATCGCGGGTCGAGCGGATCGCGTGCCAGGTGGGCGACCGGTGCAGGGACCACGCTGCCGTCCACATTGACCAGGTCGGCCAGCTGCCACCCGCCGAACGTGCGCTGGTCGACGAAGCTCAGCGTGGTTCCGTCGTCGAGAACCGCCGCGATGCGCAAGTGGCCCGCGTTCGGCACCGTCCCGAGCAGCATCTGTCCGCTCATGCCGAGGTGGACCACCAGCGCGAAATCGCCGTCGTCGAGCGTGAGCCACAGATACTTCCCGCGCCGATCGGTGCCGGTGATCCGGGCGTCCAGTAGCCGCGCGGTCAGGTCGGCAGGGCCGGCCTCGTGGCGGCGTACTGCGCGGGGGTGATGCACTCGGACGGCGGTGATCCTCCGGCCCACCACATGGGCCTGCAATCCGCGCCGCACCACCTCAACTTCGGGTAGTTCGGGCATCTACGTCACGCGCTGTCGAGCACGCTCAGCGTTTTCCAGGCCGCTGCCGCGGCATGCTGCTCAGCTTCCTTTTTGGACCGGCCCACACCCGAACCGTATTCGGTGTCGGCCACGACCACGACGGCGGTGAACTCTTTGTGGTGGTCGGGTCCGGTCGAGGTGACCTGATACGACGGCGCACCCAGGCCGCGGGCCGCGGTCAGCTCCTGCAGGCTGGTCTTCCAGTCCAGCCCGGCGCCCAACGTCGGCGCGGCCTCGAGCAGCGGACCGAACAACCGCAGGATCACGTCCCTCGCGCTGTCCATACCCAGGTGCAAATAGATCGCTCCCAGCACCGATTCCATGCCGTCGGCCAGGATGCTGGATTTGTCGGCGCCGCCGGTGTTGATCTCGCCGCGCCCCAGCAGCAGATGCGCACCGAGGCCTTGCTCGGTCAGATTCCGCGCGACCTCGGCCAGCGCCTGGGTGTTGACCACGCTGGCCCGCAGTTTCGCCAGATCCCCCTCCGAGCGGTCGGGGTGTCGGTGGAACAGTTCGTCGGTGACGGTCAGGCCCAACACGGCGTCGCCGAGAAATTCCAAGCGCTCGTTGGTGGGCAGGCCACCGTTCTCGTAGGCGTAGCTGCGATGGGTCAGCGCCAGGGTCAGCAGCTCGTCGGGCAGTTCGACACCGAGCGCGTTAAGCAGGTCATTCACTCCGGGCCCCCGTCAGTGTCGGGCCGCAACATGCCGGCCAGCTTGGCCCACCGCGGATCGAGCAGATCATGGTGATGACCGGGCTCGGCGGTGGCCAGCAGGACGCCGCACTGCGGGCACAGTCCCGGGCAATCCGGCCGACATACCGGCGAGAACGGTAGTTCAAGCCCCACCGCGTCGATAATCGGTTGCTCGAGATCGACGATGTCGCCGACCACCCGGCCGACCTCGTCTTCCTCAGTGGTCGCCTCGGTGATGCTGTCCGGGTAGGCAAAGAGCTCGGTCAGCCCGACTTCTACGCGCCCGTCGAACGGCGTCAGGCAGCGCGAGCATTCGCCGGTGGTGGGGGCGGTCAGGGTCCCGGTCACCAACACGCCTTCGGACACTGATTCGACTCGCAGATCAAGCTCCAACGGCGCCCCGGCCCGGATTCCGATCATTTCCAGGCCGATGCGCGACGGGTTGGGCACGACCTCGTGCAAGGGAAACATCGATCCCGGGCGTCGCCCCAGCCGCGCGACGCTGACCGCCAGGGGCGAACCCGGATGCGGCTTCGCCGTTTGGCTGTGCTGCCGGGCCATAGCCGCAATCCTACGGGCGGCTACCAGCCGCCTTGTGCCACCGGCGGGGGCTAGCGCTGGGCGTAGTCGTGCACGCCCGCCGCCGTCCGCAGTTGGTGGCGGCCACGGTTGACCGAGCGCAGGGTGCTGTTGAGGTGCTCCTCGAACTCGGCCAGCTTGCTGTCGACGTAGATGTCGCATTCACCGCGCAGCCGGTCGGCTTCGGCGTGCGCCGCGTCAATGAGGCGGGAGGCCTCGGCGGTGGCCGATGACACCACCTCGGTCTGGGAGACCAGGCGCTGTTGTTCTTTGATGCCCTCTTGCACGGCTTTCTCATAGGAGATATTGCCGTTTTCGACAAGCCGGTCGCACTCCGACTTGGCCCGGCCCGTGGTGGCTTCGTAATCGCGTTTCGCCGCCGCCGCGATGCGGACCGCTTCTTCACGGGCTTCGGAAACCATGCGTTCGCTGTGCTGGCGCGCCTCGCCCACCATCCGGTCGGCCTGGGCTTTGGCCTCGGCCAAGATCCGGTCCGCCTCCGTGCGAGCGTGGTTGAGCAGCGAGTCGGACTCTGTGGTCGCCGAGGACACCACGGAGTCCGCATGCGCCTTGGCCTCGTGCAGCAGCGAGTCACGGGCGTCGAGCACGTCCTGCGCGTCGTCCAGCTCACCCGGGATGGCGTCCTTGATGTCATCGATGAGTTCGAGCACATCACCGCGGGGCACCACGCAGCCCGCAGTCATCGGCACACCACGAGCTTCTTCGACAATGGCGCCTAGCTCGTCGAGCGCCTCAAATACTCGGTACACCGCAACACCCTCCCGGCATCGTTGTTGTTACCAGTGTGCCTGGTGTTACGTCTGTGACTGAGTTGCCGGACCCGGTGTGTCGGACTTTAAGCGACCGGAACTGCGCCCACTCACCTGCACACTTGGCGTCATTATGTCGGGTCTTGCAGATTATCGGCAATTATGAATGGACGGAGCCCCAAGAGGCGGCAGCCAATCAAGGTTGGGAATATACCCCCTAGGGGTATGTTTGTAATGCCAAAGCACGCGAAACGCCGAAGTGAAGGGTCTGGTGGTCCTGGTGGTCAAGGAAGCGGCGGGAGCGGTAGGGCATGCGCTGGCGCTGGCGGGGTCCATGACGTGGGAGATCCTGTGGGCGTTGATCCTGGGTTTTGCCCTGTCCGCGGTGGTGCAGGCCGTCGTGCGCCGATCGACCGTCGTGGCCCTGCTGGGCGACGACCGGCCCCGCACCCTGGCCCTCGCGGCGGGACTGGGCGCCGCGTCCTCATCGTGCTCGTATGCCGCGGTGGCCCTGGCGCGGTCGCTGTTTCGCAAGGGCGCCAACTTCACCGCGGCCATGGCCTTCGAGATCGGCTCCACGAATCTGGTGGTCGAGTTGGGCATCATCCTGGCGCTGCTCATGGGCTGGCAGTTCACGGCGGCGGAGTTCGTCGGCGGCCCACTGATGATCGTGGCGCTGGCGGTGTTGTTCCGGCTTTTCGTGCGCTCGCGGCTGGTCGACGCGGCCCGTCGACAGGCCGATCAGGGGCTGGCCGGGTCGATGGAAGGCCATGCGGCCATGGACATGTCGGTTCAAAGTGAGGGTTCGTTTTGGCAACGGTTGGTGTCGCGGGGAGGCTTCACCTCGGTCTCGCATGTGTTTGTCATGGAATGGGGCGCGATCCTTCGCGATCTGATCCTGGGGCTGTTGATCGCGGGCGCCATCGCGGCCTGGGTGCCCGAATCATTTTGGCAGCACTTCTTTTTCGCTGAACATCCAGTTTTGTCGACGGTATGGGGACCGATCGTGGGCCCATTCGTGGCGATCTTCTCGTTCGTCTGCTCGATCGGCAACGTGCCATTGGCCGCGGTGCTGTGGAACGGCGGCATCAGCTTCGGTGGCGTTGTTGCGTTCATTTTCGCCGACCTGTTGATCATCCCGATCTTGAACATCTACCGGAAGTACTACGGCACCGCGATGATGCTGACGCTGCTGGGTACGTTCTATGCGGCGATGGTCGCGGCCGGCTACCTGGTCGAATTGATCTTCGGCGCAGCAGGTCTCATCCCATCGCAGCGCAGCGCAACGGTGATGCACGCCGAGATTTCGTGGAATTACACCACCTGGCTCAACATCGTGTTCGTCGCGCTGGCGGCGGTGCTCGTCGTGCGGTTCGTGACGACGGGTGGAATCCCGATGTTGCGCATGATGGGCGGGTCCCCGGAAGCCGGCGATGACGCATCTGGCCATCATCACCACCACCATTAACGCTTGGGGTCAACGGCTTTCATAGCCCCGGCTGCAGACCGACACGTTGCGGCATCTGCGGTCGGCGGATTTCCCGCCCGGTATAGCAGTCGTTTGAGCTGGCGCCGTTCAGCCGCGCTGAGGTGGGCCAGGATCTGACCCTCGGCAGCCTCGGCGGCCGCTTCCGCCCGCTTGAGCAGCGCCCTGCCCTTGCGGGTGAGCTGCGCTGGCAATGCACGGCCTGACGGCGCCGTCTCCGGGCGGGTCACCGCGCCCATGTCTTCCAGCCCCTGCAAGACCTGATTCATCGCCTGCGCCGTCACGTGCGTGTTGCGGGCGAGCTCGGCGCTGGTGCGGCCCGGATACGTCTCGAGAATGCGCAGGCATACGAACTCGGGCAATCCGAGCCCGAGCGGTCGCAACGCCGTCGCCGCCTCGGGTCGCAGTCGCGCCATCAGCCGGCGCAGCAGAAAGCCCAGCGGCTGATCCTCGAATTCGCTCATCCCCACCATGCTGACACGGATTGCCTGGCCCGAGACCCCGAACGGTCAGCGCGTCGCTGATCGATCTTCGCCCGGCGACCGGCCTGGATATCAAGTTTCTTGACACGCATCGGCGGCCCGCGTATCAAGGACCTAGATATGCAAGTTGGCGACGAAGTCGGTTGGCTACGTCGCCGTTAACTGAAGGAGAACACGGATGTTCGGTGGTGGATTTTCTGGTGGACCCGGTTGGGGTGGCCCCGGCTTCGGCGGGCACGGCTGGGCTGGACCCGGATTCGGCGGGGGCGGACCCGGATTCGGGGGACCCGGCTTCGGCGGTCCCGGGTTTGGTGGACACGGTTTCGGTGGCCATGGTTGGGGCGGGCACGGCGGACACGGCGGACACGGTTTCGGTGGGCCCCGCAAGCGGGTAGTGGTCGGCACCGCCGCCCTGCTTCTCGACGGGCCGGCGAACGCGGCGCAGATCGTGCAGCGTGTGTCCGAGGCGACCGACGGCGCTCTGACTCCCCCGGAGGGGATCGTCGAGCTCGCGATCGGGCACCTCGCGGGTCGCGGCTTCGTGACGGTCAGCGACGGGGTAGCCACCCTGACCGAGCAGGGCACCAATGTGTTGGCGTGGAAGGGCGTCACCAGCGAGGGCTTTCACGCGCGGCTCGCTCAGGTCGCAAAGTTCGGCGACGTCATCAAGATCCGTTGGGGACTTGTCGAGCTTGCCGGACTGGCGCGGACCATCGCCTGGTCGGGCACGGACGCGCAGAAGGCGAAACTCGCCGAGGCGCGTACCAAGGTTCTGACCGCGATCACCGAGGCGAAGAAGTCGCTGCACAGCGCGCTCGCCGAGAGCTAACGAAATAACCATCAGCGCGGCCGTGACCCTCCGCACGGTCGCGCTGGTGTTTTCGCGGTTATCGTCCAGCCTGGCGCAGTTTTTCGGCCAGCCGGCGGTTGACCGGTTCGGGCAGCAGCTCGGAGACATTGCCGCCGAGCATCGCGACCTCCTTCGCCAGCGACGACGACACGAACGAATACCGGGGCGTGGTCGCCACGAAGAAGGTGTCGACCCCGGCGACGTGATTGTTCATCTGCGCCATCTGCAGTTCGTATTCGAAATCGGTGCCGGCGCGCAGCCCCTTCACGATGGCCGTCATGCCGCGGGCGGTGACGAAGTCGACCACAAGGCCTTCCCCGGCCTCCACCCGAAGGTTGGACAGATGCGTCGTCGACTCCTTGATCATCGCGATCCGCTCGTCCAGGTCGAACATGCCCTTTTTGGCGGGGTTGACCAGGATCGCCACCACCACTTCGTCGAACTGGGCCGCGGCGCGTTCGAAGACGTCGATATGGCCCAATGTCACCGGGTCGAATGAGCCCGGACATACCGCGCCGCTCATGACGAAAGACGCTACACGCCTGGCTGTAGCCATTCGGCCAGCTCTAAGCGGGTGTCGCCGTAAACCCGCCGCTGCCAGGGGTGCCAGCCAGTCGGCCAACCCAGCGGCGTGCTGGCAGCCGCACGCTCGACGATGACGAGCGTTCCGTCGTGTGCCCAGCCGTGTGTCGTCAAAGCAGCCAAAACGGCATGCACGTCGGCGGTCTCGACGTCGTAGGGCGGGTCGGCCAGGACGAGATCGGCCGGCGCGACCGGCGCGGCTGCCCCGGCTGCCAGCACGGCTGTCACCTGCCCGCGACGCAGCGTCGCGCCGGACAGGCCGAGGGTCGCAATGTTGCGCTCGAGCACGGCCGCCGCCCGGCGGTCAGACTCGACGAACAGCGCCGACGCCGCTCCGCGTGACAGCGCCTCCAGCCCCAGTGCACCCGAGCCGGCGTACAAGTCCAGTACCGACATGCCCTCTATGTCCCGCCGCGCGGTCACGACGTTGAACAGCGACTCGCGCACCCGATCGGTTGTCGGCCGGGTCCCCCGCGGCGGAACCGCGATGCGCCGGCCCCCGGCGACGCCGCCGATGATCCGGGTCACAAAGCGCCGCTCGGCGCGTTCAGGCGAGCACCACCAGCAGATCGCCACCCTCTACCTGCGCGGTGGCTGCCACCGCCACCCTCTCCACGGTCGCGTCGGCGGGCGCGGTGATCGGCGCTTCCATCTTCATGGCCTCGATGGTTGCGATGGCTTGGCCGGCGGTCACCCGATCTCCTTGCGCGACCCCGACGGTGACGACGCCGGCGAACGGCGCAGCGACGTGGTTGGAATTGGTCCGATCAGCCTTCTCCGCGGCCGGAGCGGTACTGGCGATGCTGCGATCGCGCACCTCCACCGGCCGCAACTGGCCGTTGATAATGCACATCACCGTGCGCATGCCGCGCTCGTCGGCCTCGGAGATGGCTTCCAAGCCGATCAGCAACTCCACGCCGGGCTCCAACTGCACCCGGTGTTCTTCGCCTTGCCGCAGGCCGTAGAAGAACTGGTTGGCCGATAGCCGCGAGGTGTCGCCGTAGGCCTCCCGATGCACCTCGAATTCCTTTGTCGGGCCTGGGAATAGCAGACGGTTGAGGGTCGCCTGCCGCTTCGGCCCGGCCAGAGCCAGCGTCGACTCGTCTTCGGGTGTCAGCTGCTGGACGGGTTTAGCCGGGCCGCGGCCGGACAACGCCTTGGTGCGCAACGGTTCTGGCCACCCGCCGGCCGGATCGCCCAGCTCTCCGCGCAGGAACCCGAGCACCGACTCCGGGATGTCGAATCGCGCGGGCTCTGCCGCGAATTCGTCGGCGCTCACCCCCGCGCCGACCAGCGCCAGCGCCAAATCGCCGACCACTTTCGACGAGGGGGTGACTTTGATCAGCCGGCCGAGCACCCGATCCGCGCCGGCGTAGGCTTCCTCGACTTCCTCGAACCGGTCCCCCAGCCCCAGCGCGATGGCCTGCTGGCGCAGATTCGACAACTGACCCCCCGGGATCTCGTGATGATAGACCCGTCCTGTCGGCCCCGGCAGTCCAGATTCGAAGGGCGCATACACCTTTCGTAGCGCCTCCCAGTACGGCTCCAGCGCGCACACCGCCGACAGCGACAAACCGGTGTCGTAGTCGGTGTGGGCGGCGGCCGCGACGATCGAGCTCAGTGCGGGCTGGCTGGTCGTTCCCGCCATCGGCGCGGCGGCACCGTCGACGGCATCGGCACCCGCATGCCACGCCGCCACATAACTGGCCAGCTGGCCACCGGGTGTGTCGTGGGTGTGGAAGTGCACAGGCAGGTCGAAGCGGCTGCGCAGCGCGCTGACCAGTTTTTGTGCCGCCTGTGGGCGCAGCAGTCCGGCCATGTCCTTGATGGCCAGCACGTGGGCACCCGCGTCGACAATCTGATCGGCCAGCTTCAGGTAGTAGTCCAGCGTGTAGAGCCGCTCACCCGGGTCGCTCAGATCGCCGGTGTAGCACATCGCGACTTCGGCTATCGCAGTACCGGTTTCGCGTACCGCGTCGATCGCCGGGCGCATCGAGTCGAGGTTGTTCAGCGCGTCGAAGATTCGGAAGATGTCGATACCGGTGGCCGTCGCCTCCTCCACGAACGCCGACGTGACCAGCTCCGGATACGGTGTGTAGCCAACGGTATTGCGGCCCCGCAGCAGCATCTGCAGACAGATGTTGGGTATCGCTTCACGCAGTGTCGCCAGGCGCTCCCAAGGATCCTCTTGCAGGAAGCGCAGCGCCACATCGTAAGTCGCACCGCCCCAGCACTCCACGGACAGCAACTCCGGCATGGTCCACGCGAGGTACGGCGCGACCTTGTGCAGCCCGCTGGTGCGCACCCGCGTCGCCAGCAGCGACTGGTGGGCATCGCGGAACGTCGTGTCAGTGACTTTTACCGCCGACGAGTCCCGCAGCCAGCGCGCGAAACCCTCAGGCCCCAACTCGATCAGCAGCTGCTTGGACCCGGGCGGCGGTGCAACCCCGAGGTCGACGTCGGGCAGCTTGTCGTGCGGGTACAGCGTGGACGGTCGTGAGCCGTGTGGCTTGTTGACCGTAACGTCGGCCAGGTAGTTGAGGATCTTGGTGCCGCGGTCGGCCGACGACCGCGCCGTCAGCAGCTGCGGGCGCTCGTCGATGAACGACGTGGTGACACGACCGGCCTGGAAGTCCGGGTCATCCAGAACCGCCTGCAGGAAGGGGATATTCGTCGACACGCCGCGGATGCGGAACTCTGCGATCGCGCGGCGCGCCCGGTTCACCGCGGCGGGAAAGTCGCGGCCCCGGCAGGTCAGCTTGACCAGCATGGAATCGAAGTGTGCGCTGATCTCCGCGCCCAGGTTGGTGCCGCCGTCCAGCCGGATGCCCGCCCCGCCCGGGCTGCGGTAGGCGCTGATTCGTCCGGTGTCCGGCCGGAAGCCGTTGGCCGGGTCTTCGGTGGTGATCCGGCATTGCAGCGCCGCGCCGTGCGGCCGGATGGCCTGTTGCTGCAAGCCCAAATCCTCGAGGGTCTCTCCCCCCGCGATGCGCAGCTGGCTGGAGACCAAGTCGACGTCGGTGATCTCCTCGGTGACGGTGTGCTCGACCTGGATGCGCGGATTCATCTCGATGAAGACGTAATGCCCACGCTCGTCGAGCAGGAATTCCACCGTCCCCGCGCAGCTGTAGCCGATGTGGCGGCCGAAAGCCACCGCGTCGGCGCAGATTTTGGCCCGCAATTCCTCGGGCAGGTTCGGTGCGGGTGCCAGCTCGACGACTTTCTGGTGGCGCCGCTGCACACTGCAGTCCCGCTCGTAGAGATGGATCACGTTGCCGTGCGTGTCGGCCAGGATCTGCACCTCGATGTGGCGCGGGTTGATCACCGCCTGCTCGAGATAGACCGTCGGATCCCCGAACGCCGACTCGGCCTCTCGGCTGGCTGCCTCGATGGCTTCGGGCAGCGCGTCGGCCTGGCTGACCCGTCGCATCCCGCGGCCCCCGCCCCCGGCGACCGCCTTGACGAATAACGGAAATTGCATATCCGCCGCCGCCGACACCAGGTCGTCGACGGAGGCGGAGGGCGCAGACGAGGTGAGGACAGGCAGACCGGCTTCACGCGCCGCCGCGATCGCGCGCGACTTATTACCGGTCAGCGCAAGCACTTTGGCACTAGGGCCCACGAAGGTGATGCCCGCCTTCGCGCACTGGGCCGCCAAATCAGGGTTCTCCGACAAGAACCCGTAACCCGGGTACACCGCGTCGGCGCCGGCACGGCGTGCCGTATCGACGATTTCGCCGACCCAAAGATAGGCCCGCACCGGATGGCCCACCTCACCGATTTGGTACGACTCATCAGCTTTCAGCCGATGCAACGAGTTGCGGTCTTCGTAGGGATAGACAGCGACGGTGCCGATACCGAGCTCGTAGGCAGCCCGAAACGCGCGGATCGCGATCTCGCCACGATTGGCTACCAAAACTTTCGAAATCACGCGCGTCCCTTACTTCGACTGTTACAGAAGCGTCGACCAGTAGGCCCAGAATCGGGCCAGAATCAACAGGAAAACTGCGGTGAACCAGAGCGCGGCGATCGACCAACGCCAACGGTAGAGCTCACGTATCACCACGTTATTGGGACCGTCACCGGCCGGCCGGAAGGCGACCGTGCTGACTACCACCAACAGCGAGATGGTGGCCACCCACACCACCATGCAGTACGGGCACAGGGCCCCGATCCGGTAGAGACTTTGAAAGATCAGCCAGTGCACGAACACGGCCCCGCCCAGTGTCCCGGCAGCGATTCCGATCCAATACCATTGTGGCAACGGAACTTTCGTTACAGCCAAGACGCCGGTGACCGTGACGACGGCGAACGCGGCGATACCGATGAGCGAGTTGGGGAAACCCAGCACAGAGGCTTGCGGCGTTGTCATCACCGAACCGCAGGACACGATTGGGTTGATGTTGCACGACGGCACGTACGACGAATTGAGCAGAAGTTTGATCTTCTCCACCGTCAGGGTGGTCGACGCGATCAGCCCGATCACCCCGGCGATCAGCACCCACCACGCGCTCGCCAGCGGTACCGTCGCTGCCCACCGAGACGGGGAAGCCGAATCCTCAACCGGCTCGCCAGTTTGCGCTGACGCCGCGACGGTCACGACGCCGCTGGGGTCGCAGCCGTGTCGAGGCCCGGGACATCCCCGACGATCTCTTTGATCTTGGCCACCAACGCATCCGGCGTCGACCATTGGTAGTCCTGGCCGTTGATGCGGACAGTCGGGGTGGCGTGGATGCCCGCGGCCGTGGCCAACCCGTCGACCATCGAGCTGTACTTGCCGGACTTGATGCAGTCTGGAACCTTGCCCACCACGCCGGCCTCTCTGGCAAGCTCGGTCAGCTTCGCGTTGTCGGGAAATGTGGTGCCCGTCTCGGACGGTTGGATTTCCTTGCTGTACAGCGCCGTGTGGAATCGGCGGAACGCGTCGACCGACTCGTCGGCGACGCAGTAGGCGGCATTACCGGCCCGCGATGAGTAATCGTCGTTCTGCGGTCTGCTGAGCAGCCCGACCATGTAGTAGTCAGCGGCGATCGCGCCAGTGTCAATGAGCTTCGACACCGTGGGTCCGAATCCTCGCTCGAAGTTCCCGCAGGCCGGGCAGAGGAAGTCCTCGTAGAACGTCACGACCGCCTTGGGGTTGCCGTTGTTGGTAACCAGCTTGCTCGACGTCACCCGGACTGACCGCTCGGCAGCGGACGTCTTCTTGTTGTGCGAGGTCACGATGTAGCCGACCAGAACGACGGCGAACAGCATCACGATCGCAGTGAGCCCGATCCTGACCAGTATGTCGCGTCGGCGCCCGGCGGCGTTCAAGTCGTAGCTGGCTGGGCGTTTCGATTTGTCGGCTTTGGCGCCCATGGGCTCGCTCACCCTCCGTCGTGTGATAGTCCGCTGCGTCCGACCGCGGCGCGGTCGGCGATAGCGTCTAAGCGTACCGGCGTGGTAGCTCCAGTTCAGACGCGGCTGAGGTGAGCCCGCAATGCCGAACCCAACTCGGTGTTGTCACGGTACTGCCGCCGCCGAGCGGGAATAAGCCGGCGAAGCCATGCGTCAGCGACCCCAACGAGCGCACGTCGACGGGAGTCCCGGCAGCGCGTAGCGCCGCCGCGTACCGACCACCTTCGTCACGCAGTGGGTCGAAGCACGCGGTCGAGATCAGCGCGGGCGGAGACCCGGACAGTGATTTCAGGCCAACCACGACCGACCCGACTTCGTGCGCCGCGGCGCACCGCACAAATCGGTGGTCCGAGAACACGGTCAGCGACGACGCCTCCGCGCCGTCGACCATTGAATAGCCTTGTTCAACATGGGATTTCGGGACATTCTCGCCGAAGCAGATAACATTCGGCTTGCGCCTGCCGCCGCAGCGCGGACAGTCCACGAATCGGACATCGCCATATGCCCTAGCCGGCCAAGCTTTGTGGCCATGGCGCGGTATTGCTGGAGGAGATCGCGGTGGGCGGCCTCGTCGCCACGGGCGCCGGCCAGCAGCGCGCGGAGCCGCAGCAGATAGATCTCGCGGTCCACCATGTCGTGGTTCGGGGCGGCGGCCAACCGCTCGATCGCGGTTTGGGCTTCCTGCAGATCAGCCTCGCCGCCACGGGACAGCAGCGTCTCCACGAACATGCCGGTGGGAGGAATGGACCAGGCGAACTGTCCCGCATCGAACAGGTCGTCCACGGCTGCCCGCAACGCCGCGATGGCACCATCGAGGTCTCCACGCCTGGCCTGCTCCCAGGCGATGAAAGCCTCGATCTCTGGTACCTCGGATAGGGTCCAGTGCTCGTGTAGGCACATGTCACGAAGTTGTGTGAGCACCTGCAGTCCGCGCTCACGATCTGCTGGGGAGTCGCGGTGCAGCAGCGCCAGGCCCAGCGCGTATCGGGCGTGGCCCAGCGCGAAATCATCAGCGGATCGTTCGGCGATCTGCAGCGCCTCATCAATGAGCTCCAGCGCGGCGTCGTCGGCCAGCAGCACCTTGATGGCTATCCCAAGTCCGTATGTGAAGGCGATCACCATGGCATGGGTCGTCGGGTCCGTCGCACGGGACATGGCTGCGGCGACGGGGAGGGCAGGCAGCACCTCTGCCAGCGGGTGGCCCAGGCCCCCCCGGGCAACCGCGCGCGTGGCGTGGGCGAACGCCAGCGGAGACCCTATGAGGAAGTTGCCTTTGGTGGGGTCGCCGTCAGCCAGCTCGATGACGGTTTGTGACCAGCGCAGCACGTCGGTGTATTCGCCGGTCTCCATCTTGATGAATTTCGCCACGTACGACAGCCCGACCGTCATGTCCGGATCCGCGATCGCCTCGACCAGGGCCATGAGTTCGGATGCCAGCGCCGACGCCTCCCGCATGCGGGCGTGAATAAAGTGGTTCATCACGTGCCCGGCCATGCCCATCGCCAACGACGCCTTGTCGCCGGCGAGCGTGCTCAGTTCACGCAGCTCCTCAAAGCGCGTCAGGGAGTCTTTCGCATGGACTCGGTAGGCGGTGCCACATAGCAGGGTGCGCGGCGCGATACGCATCCCGATGCGCGCCGGATCGTCGGGGGCCAACGCGTCGGCGATCTCGCACGCCCGCTCCCAACTCAGCCGCGCCGCGGCCATATCGCGGTGCGTCGACCACGCGCCGGCACGCATATGCCAGCCATACGCGAGCTGCACATCGCCGGCTGCCTCCAGGTTCTCGGCGATCACCGCCGCGTTCTGCTCGACCGATCCCGGTTCGCCGGCCTCGATGGCCGCGGCCAGGCGCCGGTGCAGCTTGGCACGGTCTGATTTCAGTTGTGACTCGTAGGCCACCGCGCGGATCAACGGATGCCGAAATTCGTACTCGGCGCGCGGGGTGAACCTCACCTGATCAATCAACTCCGCCTCGACCAGCGCCTCGAGGGCCGCATCGATCCCCAGGCTGATCAACAGATCCGGGCCGAACTGTGATCCGATCACCGCCGCGGCGCTCAGCGTCTGCTTGGCCCGCGGTTCGAGGCGATCGATTCGCGCGGCGATGACCGCCTGCACAGTGGCCGGCACGCTGACCTCGGCCACATCGGCGCGGCACCGGTAGCCACTGCGCTGGCCCTCGAGCACACCGCGTTCGGCAAGCTCGCGCACCATCTCCTGCGCGAAAAACGGGTTACCCGCAGTCCGTTCGGTGATCAACGCGGCCACCGCGCCCACCGAGGGATCCGGGCCCACCAGTTCACCGACCAACGCCGAGGTGTCCGCATCACCCAGCTGTGCCAGCGCCACCGTCTGCGCGCCCGGCACCTGCGCGAGGGCGCCGTGGTAGTGCGGGCGGTAGGTGATCAGCGCCATCGCCGGGGTGTGCGGGATCACCTTCAAGAACCCAGCCAGCATGGTTTCGCTGACCGCGTCGATCCAGTGCGCGTCTTCGAGGATGTAGAGCACCGGCTCGGTGCGCGCCAGCGACACCGCGTTGATCAGCGCGGTCAACCGCCGCCCCCGCGCGGCCGGGTCGATGGGCGGCAGCTCGGTATCCGGGTCACGAATGCCCAACAGGTCGTCCAGCAACACCAGATCCTGCGGGTCGACCCCGTCGGGAGCCTGGCCGTGCACCCGCGCCCGCGCGGCCTCACCGTCAAGATCGCTGATCCCGGCGATGGCCCGCAGCAGCCGCGCCACCACATGAAACGAGATGTCACCGGCATGCGACTCACAAAAGGTCGAAAACACCTCGACACCCCGGCCGCGCGCGATCGCGGCGGTCTCGTGAACCAGCCGGCTCTTGCCGATGCCCGCCGCTCCCCCCACACACACCACACCTCCGTGGCCCTCAATCGATCGGTCGAGGATGGCTGTGACGGTGTTCATTTCCCATTGACGTCCCACCAACGTGGTGTCAAAGCGACCGATCCCCCCTGGCTGCGACGCCATGCCCAGCAGCTGCCGCGCCGACACCGCCTCCTCGGCGCCCTTGATGTGCACCATCTCCGGCTCACCCAGCACCGCCGCGCCCTCGACCAGCCGCGCCGTCGACTCGCTGAGCATCACCCCACCCGGCGGCGCCACCGACTCCATCCGCTGCGCCAGGCCCACCTGCTCACCAATCGCGGTGTAACCCCTAGCGCCCGAACCAATCTCACCGGCAATGACCTGGCCGGAATTGAGGCCTATCCGCAGCCGCAGGTCCACACCGTGCTGGCGCTCAACCTCAACCGCCAGCCGCTTGACCTCATCCTGAATCCCGAGCGCCGCCAGACAGGCGCGCAGCGCGTGATCTTCCAACGCCGTCGGTGCGCCAAAGACGGCCATGATGCCGTCGCCGGTGAACTTGTCCACCGTGCCGCCGTAGCGCTGCACCACCGCCGTCGAGCGGTTGACCAGCTCGGTCATGATCTCACGCAGCGGCTCCGGCCCGACGGCTGCCGCAATGTCCATCGAGTGCACCACGTCGGCAAAGAGAACCGTGACCTGCTTGTATTCAGCCGACCGGGTGGCCTCCGTCAGGCGGGTACCGCACTCGCCGCAGAACTTGGCCGTCGAGCTGGACTGCGCGCCGCAGGAACCGCAGATCAACCCCGTCGGGGTCAGTCCACCGCCACCATCCCCGCTGGGGTCCACGCCAGTATCGTTTCACTGTTGCTCAACGATGTCCGCCATATCACCCCCGCCATCCCCAACACAATGTCTTGAGAGCCGCGTATCTCGTCTCTTGCGCTACTGCCAGCTCAGTCCGGCGACGACGCAGGTCGGCAGTCGAGCTCAGACGCGGCTGAGGTGCGCGCGCAATGCCGAAATCAACTCGGTGGTAGCGACGGCACTGCCGCCGCCGAGCTGGAAGAAGTTGGCGAAGGCATGAGTCAGCGATCCCATGGAGCGTAAATCGACGGCAGTACCGGCAGCTTGCAGCGCCGCGGCGTACTGCTCGCCTTCGTCGCGCAGCGGGTCGAAGCCCGCGGTCGCGATTAGCGCGGGCGGAAGCCCCGACAAACTCTCGGCCAGCAATGGCGACACTCGCGGATCCGTCGGCTCAAGATCCGAGCAGTCCAGGTACTGCGCCTCGAACCAATCGATGTCGCGCTTGGTCAGCACGAAACCGTCGGCGAACAACGACTGCGACCGGGTCTTCGCGGTGAGGTCGGTCCGCGGATAGATGAGCCACTGCAGCGCCGGCATCGGGCCGCCGTCGTCGCGTGCCAGCTGCGATACGACTGTCGCCAGGTTGCCGCCGGCGCTGTCGCCGCCGACGGCAATCTTGCCGGGGATCGCCCCTAGATCGCCGGCGTGTTCGTGGGCCCACCGAAAGGCCGCATAGGCGTCGTCGACCGCCGCCGGTGCCGGGTGCTCAGGCGCCAGCCGGTAATCGATCGACAGCACATGAACGCCGGCGTCGCGGCAGGTCAACCGGCACAGCGCATCGTGGGTGTCCAGGTCGCCGATCACCCAGCCGCCGCCGTGGTAGAAGACCAGCAGGGGCGCCGGCTCGGCAGTCACCGGGCGGTAGTGCCGAGCTGCGATCGCGCCGGCCGGTCCGGGTATCGACACCTCGTCCACGCCGACGTGGATCTGCGGGCCACCGAACGCTCGAGTCATCTCGCGCGCCTGTGCCCGGGAGGCCGCTGGGTCCCCTTCGACCGCCAAGCCGTTGATGCCGACAGCTCGCTGCGCGGACAGCATCAGCTGCAACGTCGGATCCAGCGTATTGCCGTCAATCGTTACCGAGCGTCCCCCGGCCAGCATCCGCTTGGCGCGCGTCGGGACCCAGGGAAGGACCTTCATGCCGACGTTGGTCGCGACGCTCTGCAGCCGACCGGCCCAGCCCCCGGGCGCCCGTAGCGCCTTGGCCTGCAGGTCCGGCGCGCCTGGCAGACTTCGTGTCATGGCTAGCCCCTCCAATCCCCTGGTCCAACTGAACGACGGTAATTGCATTCCCGCTGTCGGATTCGGCGTATTCAAGATCCCGCCCGCGGACACCGAGCAGGCGGTGGGCACCGCGCTGCGCGCCGGCTACCGCCACATCGACACCGCGGCGATGTACGAAAACGAACGTGAAACCGGCCGCGCTGTCGCCGAGTCCGGCGTGCCCAGAGACGAACTCTACTTGGTGACTAAGCTGTGGAACGCTGACCAGGGTTACGACAGCACGCTGGCGGCATTCGACACCAGCATGGAGCGCCTGGGAATCGAGTATCTGGACCTGTACCTGGTGCACTGGCCGCTGCCCCAGGCGAACAAGTTCGTCGACACCTTCAAGGCTTTCGCACACCTGCGCGATCAGGGCCGCATCCGGTCCATCGGGGTCAGCAATTTCGAACCCGAGCACCTCAATGTCCTCATCGATGCCACCGGCATTGTTCCGGCCGTCAACCAGGTTGAGCTGCATCCGCGGCTGCCGCAAACCAAGTTGCGGGAGGCTCATTCCCCCCTGGGCATCGCGACCGAGGCGTGGGGACCGCTCGGGCAGGGATCGTTGCTGGCCCATCCGACCATTACCGGGATCGCCGAAAGCTGCGGCCGAACACCCGCCCAGGTTCTGATTCGGTGGCATATTCAGCTCGGTAATATCGTGATCCCCAAGTCGGTGAACCCTACGCGGATTGCGAGCAACTTCGACGTGTTCGATTTCGAACTCAGTAGTGACGAGATGGCGTCGATCTCTTCGCTCGACGATGGCAACCGACTTGGTCCTGATCCACGAACCTTCGACTTCACAGGCAGGTGAATGACGTTGACCGGCGAGTCGGGCGCCTCGGTCCCTTCCATAGCACTCAATGACGAGAACACCATTCCGTCGCTTGGCCTCGGTGTCGCCGAATTATCTGACGACGAGACCGAGCGCGCAGTCTCGGCGGCACTCGAGATCGGGTATCGGCTGATCGATACCGCTGCGGCCTACGGCAATGAAGCCGCGGTCGGCCGCGCTATCGCAGCGTCCGGGATTCCTCGCGCTGAGCTCTTCGTCACCACCAAGTTGGCCAACGCCGATCAGGGTTTCACCTCCGCCCAGAGCGCCTGCAGGGCCAGCCTGGAACGGCTCGGCCTGGACTACGTGGACCTCTACCTGATCCACTGGCCGGCACCACAATTGGGTCAGTACCCGGACAGCTTCGGCGGCCTGATCCAGTCACGCGGCGACGGTCTGGCGCGCTCGATTGGCGTATGCAACTTCACCGCGGACAACGTGCAGACGGTGATCGACCTGACCTTCGTCACCCCCGCGGTCAACCAGATCGAGCTGCACCCGCTGCTCAACCAGGCCGAGCTGCGCGCGGCCAACGCCGCGCACAACGTGGTCACCGAGGCCTACAGCCCGTTAGCGGTCGGCAGGTTGCTGGATAACACGACGGTGGCGTCGGTCGCCGCCGAATACAGCCGCACTCCCGCGCAGGTGCTGATCCGGTGGAGCTTGCAGCTGGGCAATGTGGTGATTCCACGGTCGGCCAAACCCGAGCGCATCGCCGACAACATCGACGTCTTCGATTTCGAGTTGGCCGCCGAGCACATGGACGCACTCAACGGGCTCCATGACGGCACCCGGGTGCGTGAGGATCCGCTGACCTATAGCGGTATCTAGCCGGGTGACGATGCAGTGGGGGCACCCCCAGCCGCGCAGCGGCGAGGGGGACGCGCAGCGCGATGGGGTGGGGGTACCCCCAGCCGCGAAGCGGCGAGGGAGCGAGCCCGGCAATCAGCCCGGTCCCGGCTGCGCGACCGGGCAGGTGGCTGCGGCGTGACGCAGGACGTCCGCCGAAGCCCGGTCAACGGGAAGCGCATACCCACGCGACACCGCGATGTATTGCATGGCGTACTGGCACCAGAACCCGTTGTTGGGCGGCATCCATAGAGCCGGCTGGGCATCGCCTTTGTCCTCGTTTGCCTTACCGGATACCGCCAGCAGGTTGGCCGGGTCGTTGGCGAAGCGAACCCGTTCGGAGATCGGCCAGTCGAAGGCGCCCATGTCCCAGGCCAGCGCCAGCGGCACGATGTGGTCGATCTCCACCGACGCCCCGATCCCGGCGCCACGGTGAAAGGTGATGCTGGCGTTGGTGTACGGGTCATGCAGGGTGCCGGTTTCGACGGCCTTGGGGCAGCGCTTGATCCACACATACGTCTTGTCGACCAGGTCGCGGTTGAGAATGTCGTCGCGGGTGTCGCAGTCGTTGTGCCCGCCGGGCGCGTCAGTGTCGTCGGTCCAGGCGTCGCCGAACGCCGGACGGCGGTAGTCGTAACGATGGATCCTGGCCGGCACCAACACGATTCCGCTGAGCACGTCGGCACCAGGCACTACGGTCGGAACGTCGGCGCGCGCCGCGAACTCCCGGGCCCGGTCTTCCACCGAGGTGGTCACCACCTGATAGGCGACCAGCACCGCGAGCATCGCGATCGCCGACAACCACAGCAGCGTCTTGCGCGTCATGATTTGTCCAGATACTCGATGCGTTCGCTGCCGGTGAAGGGTGCTGCCAGCAACGCCAATCCATGGTCGGCGGCCCCGTCGTCGTAGACCTGCTCGCAGAAGTCCCGAGCCGCCTCGATCACCTCCCGGTGGTCGATCAGCGACAGCAGTTGTAGCGTGATCGCACGGCCGGACTGGCTGCGGCCCAGCACATCTCCTTCACGGCGCTCCCTGAGATCGAGGTCAGCCAGGGCGAACCCGTCGAGGGTCCCGGCGACGGCCTTCAGGCGCCGGCCTGCGCGGGAATCCGGCGCCACCCAACTCGCCAGCAGACACAGGCTCGCGTGCGCGCCGCGGCCGATGCGGCCGCGCAACTGATGCAACTGGCTGATACCGAACCGGTCGGCGTCCATCACCAGCATCACGGTCGCGTTCGGAACGTCGACGCCGACTTCAATGACGGTGGTGCACACCAGCACATCGATGTCGCCGGCGCGAAACGCCGTCATCGCGGCTTCCTTCTCGTCGGCGGGCAGCCGCCCGTGCATGAGGCCCAGCCGCAGACCGGCCAACTGGTCAGTGCGCAGATGGGCGAACAGCTCTTCGGCTGTCGCCGAAGGCCTTCCGTCTTTCTCGGTCTGGCCGCTGCTGTCGGTCTCGTCGATCCGTGGCGCCACCACATAGGCCTGGCGCCCGTCGCCGACCTCCTCGATGATGCGCTGCCAGGCCCGGTCCAGCCACGCCGGTTTGTCCTTGACGAAGACGGCGGTGGTGGTGATCGGCTGCCGACCGCGGGGAAGCTCACGCAGGGTCGACGTCTCCAGATCTCCGTAGACGGTGAGCGCCACCGTCCGCGGTATCGGTGTCGCCGTCATCACCAGCAGGTGCGGCGTGATCCCGGCAGGGGCCTTGGCCCGCAACTGGTCTCGCTGCTCGACGCCGAACCGGTGCTGCTCGTCGACGACGACCATGCCCAGCTGATGGAATTCGACCGCGTCCTGCAGCAGCGCGTGGGTGCCCACAACGATGCCGACCTGGCCGCTGGTGATCTCGCCGCGCACTTGTTTCTTCTGGGCCGCTGACATCGAGCCGGTGAGCAGCGCCACCCGGGTGGCGTCGTCGGCACCGCCGAGCTGGCCGGCCATCGCCAGTGGCCCGAGCACATCGTTGATCGACTGGAGATGTTGTGCGGCAAGGACTTCGGTTGGCGCCAACAATGCGCACTGGTAGCCGGCGTCGACCATCTGCAGCATCCCCAGCACGGCGACGATCGTTTTGCCTGACCCCACCTCACCTTGCAGTAGCCGGTTCATCGGACGGGTCGAGGCGATTTCGGCGGAAAGCACCTCCAGCACCTCGCGCTGACCGGCTGTCAGATCGAATGGCAAGCGCTGCAGGAGTTCTTGCTTGAGCCCGTCGGAACGCGTCGCCGCCGCCGGCCCGGACTCGGCGAGTTCGCCGTGGCGGCGACTCACCAGCGCCCACTGCAGCCCGACGGCTTCGTCGAAGGCCAGACGTTCGCGGGCGCGCCGCCGGTCGGCGTTGTCTTCGGCCAGGTGGATGGCGCGCAGTGCCTCGTCTTCAGACACCAGATTGTGCTTGGCGCACAGTTCTTTCGGCAACGGGTCGGCCACCGGGTCGAGAACCTCGAGCACCTGACGCACGCAGTTGAAAATGTCCCAGCTCTGCAGCTTGGAACTGGCCGGATAGATCGGGTAAAAGCTACGTTCGAACGCCTCCTGCAGCACCTCGCCACTGACAGCCCGTGAGGCGTCGGCGATGTTACGCAGCGACCGGCTGCCATGGTTCCGGCCGTCCGGCGAGTCGAGGATCAGAAACGCCGGATGCGTCAACTGCATTGCGCCCCGGAAGAATCCGACCTCCCCGGACAGCATCACCCTGGTGCCCTTGGTCAGCCCCTTCTTCAGGTAGCGCGGGTTGAAAAACGTCGCGGTGACCTTGTTGCGCCCGGAGCCGAGGGTGACGATCAATATCTTGTCCCGCGGGCGACTTCGGATCGGCTTCTCCACCACACCGGTGATCTCGTCGACCAGCGTGATGTGCTCACCTTCGGGCGGTCGCTCGTCGCCGGCGCCGCGCACACTCGCGCCCTCGACGTAGCTGCGTGGGTAATGGCGGAGCAGGTCGTCGACGGTGCGGATACCGAACACCTCGTCGAGTGGGTTCGCGGCTTTGGCGCCAAGGATGTAATCCAGCCGGTCACTGAGCGCGACCATGGCTACTCGACCCCGATCAACAGAGCGTCCCCGCGGTGCCCGGTGTGGTAGGTCATCAGCTCGGTGCCCGGATGACGGTCGTGCACGTGAGCCTTTAGCGCATCGCTGACCGCGCCCGCGTCGACGTGCCCGTCGAGGTCGGCACCCAACAGCACCGTCACCAGCTCACCGCCCGCGGCCAGCAGCAAATCGATCAAGCCGATCGCGGCCGACGCGACATCGGCGGCCACAATCAGCACCTCATCGCCCGCGATGCCCAACCCGTTGCCGGGTTCACAGGTGCCCGCCCAGGTCAGCGCCGTTTCGGTCGCGATACGCACCGACCCGTGCTTAGCGGCGCCGGCGGCGCGGGCCATCGTGAAGCCGTCGTCGACGGCTTGCCGGCCCGGTTCGTGTACCGCGAGCGCCGCCAGCCCCTGCACCATCGATCCGGTCGGCAGCGGCACCACGTCGATGCCCCACCCGATCGCGGCGGTGCAGCCGGCTACCAGTTCCTCGGCGGCCAGGTAGCCGTTCGGCAAGACCATCACCTGCGCGGCCTCGGTATCCACCACGGCCCGCAGCAGCTGCTGGGCGCTGATAGCCGTCGTCGGGTCGGCGACGTGCGGGCCGGGACGCAGCACGCAGGCTCCCTCGCCGGCGAACAACTCCGCGGCGCCGTCGCCGTCGACGACGGCCAACACGGCGCGCTCCCGGGTCCAGCTGCCGGGCGGTAGCCCGCTGGCGGCGCCGGTCAGCGCCGAGATCTGGATCCGCCGCGGATTGCCGAACGCCAGACCCGCTTCGACCGCGGCCCCGGCGTCGTCGGTGTGGACGTGCACCGAGTAACCGCCGACGACCCCGGAGGTCGCGATGGCCACCGACTCGCCGAGCTCATCGAGCCGCTCGCGCAGCAGCTCAGCGCCTTCGGTGTCGCATCCGCCCAGCAGGTACATCACCTCGAACTGCGGCGCGGGGGGTTGCGGGACGGGTTCGGCGGCTTGCCGGCGCGGTGACGGCTCGTACAACGCGCGGTTGGGCGTCTGGCCGGTGATCGTCGAGCGCAGCGCGTCGAGGAGGACCACCAGACCGCGCCCACCTGCGTCGACGACCCCGGCGTCGCCCAGCACGTCAAGCTGTTCGGGGGTCTTTTCCAGCGCGACGACCGCGGCGTCGCCGGCGGCGGTGATCGCCGCGGCCAGCCCGTCGGCTGCGCTCTGCTCGGCGGCACCGGCGGCCGCACGTAGCACCGAGACGATCGTGCCGGGGACCTCCTGTCCGCCCATCGAGGCGACCACCAGATCCACGCCGTGTCGCAACGCGGCGCCGAGCAACGCCGCGTCGATGACCTGCAGTTCTCCGCCAGATTCGGGCACCGTGCGGGCGGTCACGTCGGCCATACCACGCAGAATCTGCGACAGAATCACCCCGGAGTTGCCGCGCGCACCGTTCAGAGCGCCCGCCGACAGGGCGGCTGCCACCCGGACGACATCGCCCGAGCGCGCCTCCGTGTTGGCCTCGGCCAGCGCCGAGCGCATGGTGAACAGCATGTTGATGCCGGTGTCGGAGTCGGCGACCGGGAACACGTTGAGCCGGTTGATCTCGTCGATGTGGGTGATCAGGTCGCCGACGGCGGTGTGCGCCCAGTCGCGCAGTGCGGACGCGTCCAATGGGCGATCCGGCTTAGCCAGCCCCGACCCCACCTAAACCCACCTCCTCACGCCGCCATCGGTGCGCGCCAGCCTATCTATTGCGCCGGACAGCACAGGTCATATGGCGCACGGCGAGTGTTGATCGTTTTGGCGGTTCGGCCCGGCGGCAGCTATTCTGGCCAGGTCGCCGGGCCACCCGTCACGGTTGTTGGCCCCAGAGCTTCGAGGAGTTATGTATGGCTGCCGTCTGCGATATCTGCGGGAAGGGTCCCGGCTTCGGCAAGTCGGTGTCGCACTCCCATCGCCGGACCAGTCGTCGGTGGGATCCCAACATCCAGAGCGTGCGCGTTGCCGCCCGTCCGGGCGGCAACAAGCACCGCATCAACGTCTGCACGTCGTGCATCAAGGCCGGTAAGGTCACCCGCGGCTAGCCAGGCGTTTACGGCAGTCGCCAGTCGATCGGTTCGGCGCTCGTCTGAGCCAGCAGTTCGTTGGCGCGGCTGAACGGCCGCGAGCCGAAGAATCCCCGCGACGCCGACAACGGCGAGGGATGCGGCGACTCGATCGAGACACAGTCGCTGCCCGCCAGCATCGGCTTCAGCGTCGAGGCGTCGCGGCCCCACAAAATCGCCACCATCGGCTGCCGGCGATCCACCAGGGCGCGAATCGCGCACTCGGTCACGGCCTCCCAGCCCTTCCCCCGGTGCGACGCCGGGTTGCCCGGTCGCACGGTGAGCACGCGGTTCAGCAACAGCACGCCACGCTCTGCCCACGGTGTGAGGTCGCCACTGGAAGGCGCCGGGTAGCCGAGGTCTTTGGCATATTCGGCGAAGATGTTCTCCAGACTTCGGGGTAACGGCCGCACATCTGCGGCCACCGAGAAGCTCAGGCCGACCGCATGACCGGGCGTCGGATACGGATCCTGGCCCACGATCAGCACCCGAACTTGGTCGAACGGAAAGGTAAAGGCGCGCAACACATTCGGACCAGCCGGCAGGTAGCCCCGGCCCGCCGAGATTTCCTCACGCAGAAATTGGCCCATCTTGGCCACCTGGTCGCCGACGGGCTCGAGTGCCGCCGCCCAGCCATCATCGACGAGTTCACGCAGCGGCCGGGCGGTCACGCCAGTCCTTTCGCCAACAGCACCACAGTGTCCGCACCCGCACGGCGGTCCTTCGAAATCTCTTGGTAATCAGGCGATTCCGACCACAGTCGGAACGCCGCCTCGTCGGGAAAGGACATCAGCACCACCTTGTCCCGATCCCACTGGCCCTCAACCAGCTGTGGCGACTCGTCGGCAGCCAGCAACGTTCCTTGGTGACGACGGAAGACATCCATGAATCGGATCTGGTACCGGTCGTAGGCGGCGCGGTCGGTAAACCGCAACTGGGCGATGGCGTAGACGGTCACCGGGTCACCCTACTTTCCAATTGCCCGCCTCTCCCCCGGCCGCTTGTGGCCCGCATCGTCACCGGGCGCTAAAAGGACTGCCAGCCCGCGTATCCGTGCCACTCCGCGCCGTCGACGAGCACTCGGGCCGGCCCGTCGATCACCCGCCCGATCACCCGCCACCCCGCGGGCACCGGCCCGGTGAACGCCGCGACCAAGGCATGGTCCTCTCCCCCGCCAAGCACCCAGGTCCAGGCGTCGACCCCGGCGGCTGCGGCCGCACTCTGGAGTGCGTCGCGATCGGCGCTCAGCGCTTCGGTGCTCAGATCGATGCCAACCCCGGACGCCTCCGCCACATGCCGCAGGTCACCGATCAGGCCGTCGGAGATGTCGATCATCGCCGCAGCGCCGGCCTCGGCGGCCGCGCGCCCCTGTCCGTACGGCGGCTGCGGGACGAGATGGCGACGCCGCAAGTCGTCGAACCCCTCAATGCCCTTGTGCCACAGCGCATATCCGGCCGCAGAATGTCCGAGCCGGCCGGTGACGGCGATCGGCGAGCCGGGTCGCGCCCCCGACCGCAGCACCGGCGGTCGGCCGGCCAGGTCGCCCAGCACCGTCATCGACACCACCCACTGCGGGCTGCTGACCAGATCTCCGCCGACGATTCCGGCGCCAATCCGGCCAGCCTCGTCCCACATCCCGTCGGCCAGTGCGCTGACCTGTGCGGTTGGCGTGTCCGGCGGTGCGCCGAAGCCGACAACGAACGCGGTGGCCCGTCC
>Ga0209655_10000097_pt1 | contig 31243 bp, 29 predicted proteins | sample BogFormECP03_OM2_FD_188236 | JGI IMG/M metagenome (GOLD analysis project Ga0209655, IMG submission 188236) | Bog forest soil microbial communities from Calvert Island, British Columbia, Canada - ECP03_OM2 (SPAdes) (version 2) | ecosystem: Environmental > Aquatic > Freshwater > Wetlands > Bog ...
CGCAGATGACTTCTATCTCGTAGGCGGCCCGCTGAGCGTAGCCGTCGAGCAGCGCTTCGCCGAACCGCCGGCGCAGACCGGCGTCCACCTCGTGGCGCAACCACGAGGCCTGGTCGTGCCCGTCGGGCACCGGGAAGATCGGCATCCGGTCGCGCGGTGCCCACACATCGGCGTACGAGCTGACCCGTTCGGCGATCAGCAGCGTGGAGTCGCACGCCTCGGCGACCTCGTCGTCCCAGATGGCGCGCATCTCGGCGGCTGACTTCAGGTAGTAGCCGTCGCCGTCGAACTTGAAGCGGTTCGGATCCGACAGTGTTTTGCCGGTCTGTACACACAGCAGCGCCTCGTGGTTGTGCGCGGCGTCACGGGTGACGTAGTGGCAGTCGTTGGTGGCCAGCGGCGGGATGTTCAGCGTGCGGCCGATTTCCAGCAGCCCGTCGCGGACTCGGCGTTCGATGTCCAGGCCGTGGTCCATCAACTCCAGGAAGTAGTTCTCGGCGCCGAAGATCTCCCGCCACTTGGCGGCGGACTCGAGTGCTTCGCGGCGCTGGCCGAGCCGCAGCCGGGTCTGCACCTCCCCGGACGGGCAGCCGGTGGTGGCGATGATGCCGGCCGCGTGCTCGGCGATCAACTCGGCGTCCATCCGCGACCACTTGCCCAGCTGGCCCTCGAAAGACGCCCGCGACGTCAGCTTGAACAGGTTCCGCAGGCCGGTGGCGCTCTCGGCGACCATAGTCAGGTGGGTGTAGGAGCCGCTGCCGGACACGTCGTCGCTCTTCTGCCCGGGGTCGCCCCACAGGATGCGGCGGGTGTCGAAACGAGAAGCGGGTGCCACATAGGCCTCGACGCCGATGATCGGCTTGACGCCCGCGTCAGCGGCCGCGTTGTAGAACTCGCTGGCGCCGAACATGTTGCCGTGGTCGGTCATTCCGATCGCAGACATCTCCAGCCGCTGCGCCTCGGCCAGCATCGGCGCGATCTTCGCTGCACCGTCCAACATCGAGTACTCGGTGTGGTTATGCAGGTGCACGAACGACTGACTCATAGGGACGCCAGTCTATGACCGCGCACCGACGACTCCCCGGCGTGTCGCCGAGTGTGTCTTCTGTCCTGCCAACTCACGTGAGAAGCGCGACGATGTCTGAATCGGTGCCGTGAGCGGCCTCGGCCTGCTTCCAGTGGCGGCCCGCGTCCGGAGCGTCCGCAGTGTCCTGCGGCACTTCGGGCGTTGATCCGGGATCGGGCGTGTGCGATCGTTCGGGTCGCCCGTGCGGCGAGGGCCGCGGTGGCCGTGATGGCCACCAGTTCGCATTTCCGACCAGCACAGCCATGGCGGGCACGGTGATGGTGCGCACCAGGAAAGTATCCAGCAAAAGCCCGGTCCCGATAATGAAACCCGCCTGCACCAGGGTGTTGATGCCGGCGAACAACATCCCGAACATCGAGGCGGCGAAAATGACACCCGCCGCAGTGATCACACCACCCGTCGAGCCCACCGTGCGGATAACCCCGGAGCGCACGCCGTACGGGGACTCCTCCCGAAGCCTCGAGATGAGTAGCAAATTGTAATCCGCACCCATCGCGACCAGCACGATGAAAGTCAGCCCCGGGATGCTCCACGTCAAATTCTGGCCGAATATGAATTGGAAGACGATGACGCCGACGCCGAGTGCCGACAAGTAGGAGATCACCACCGAAGCGATCAGATATAGCGGCGCGACGACGGCACGCAGTAGCGCGACCAAAATCAGGAACACAATCAGAATCGTCATGGCGATGATGAGTTGAATGTCTTCGCCGTAATAGGCACGCGTGTCTCGGAGCATCGCGGTGACTCCCGATGCCGATATAGAGGCCTCCCTCAGCATCGCATCCGGGTGAGGCCCCCGAGCTGCGTCAACTATGCGACGAATCTGATTCATGGCATCGGTACCGAAGGGGTAGAGCTTGGTCTGTATCAAGTACCGCGCCGTGTGCCCGTCAGGCGAGATGAACGACGTCAATGCTTTGGTCAAACCTCCGCCGATGTGTGAGGTTTGGTTGATCAGCGCCTTTACCCTGTCGATCAGTTGTCGAATCGCTTCGGCGAAGGTATGCGCATCCTGCGGCGGGGCGGCCGAGCGATTCTTCGCGTCCGGATCGTCGATGCCCATGGCCCGCAAGTCGTTGGCGGCGTTGTCGAGTATTTGGCGCACACTGAGCGCCGCAGCCTCGAAGGTGGTCGCATCCGGCAACTTCTGTAATTGTTCAGCAAAGCCGGCGAGCTTCTGGAGCGCTCCACCGTCGCTCGCGGTGGTGGCAACGACGTCCAGCACCGTCACCGGTTCGGCGTTGACGGTGTTGGCGATTTCTGCGACGTCGAGGGACATCGCGAAACCGAGTGCCCGCACGGTGCTGACGAACATCGCCGGGTCGTCGACTTCCTCGCCCGGCCTGCCTTGTTCGCCACCTTCGGATTCGCTCCCCGTATTAGCGAGCGGGTACAGCATGGCGGCCACGTTGGGGAACGCGTCAGCTTCCTCATCGCTCGACGCGACCCCAACGGTGGCGGAACCTCTGGCCGGCTCGCCTGCTGCGCCGCCATCCGCGGAAGTTTGGTTGTTCGATTTTGTCGTGGGTGGAGGGGCGCCTCGGATCTTGGCGATATCGGGCAGATCGGTCACCCGTTGTTCCATCTGCTTCAGGACGACGAGAGCTTCCGGTTTCCGCAAATCTTGTGGTGATTGGACGACGAGGTACTCAGGAATGGTGGCGTTCAACGGAAAATGCTGGGCCAGCGTGGCATATCCGACAGAGCTCTCGACGGAACGCGGAAGTGTTTTGCTGTCGTCGTAGTTGTAGCTGGCCATAGTCGCGCAGAAGGCCAGGATGATCAGCACCGTAAGACTGCCGAGCAGATGCATCACCGGTCGGCGCACAATGCGTATTCCCGAGCGCCGCCAGAAGCGGTGGGTGAGATCGCGGCGCGGCATGATCCAACCACGACGTCCGGCGAGGACGAGCAGGGCCGGGAGGAATGTCACTGCGGCCAGCAGCGCCACCGCAATGGAAATGGCCAACGCCGGACCGATAGTTCTGAAGGCGCCCAAATGGGTGAAGACCATCCCAAGAAACGTGATCGACACAGTGGCCGCGGACCCGGTGATCACTTTGCCGATCGATGCCAACGCGCTGACGACTGCATGGCCCGAATCCAGGCCGAGCCGCAAATAGTCGTGGTAGCGGCTGATGAGAAACACGGCGTAATCGATTCCGGCGCCGGCCATCATCGTCGTCATCAACGTAATCGTCTGGCTGGAAACGCCCAAACCAAGCTGGGCGACTCCCGACACAATGGCCTGCGCAGTCACTACCGATACGCCGATCGTGATCAACGGCAACATCATGGTGAGCGGATTTCGATAAATGACGAACAGGATGATCAGGACCATGAGCACGACCGCGGTCTCGATCACGTGCATATCGCGAATACCGATGTACGTGAGGTCGTCGCCGGTGGCCGCCGGGCCGGTCAGGTTTGCAGTGAGCGTGGATCCCGCGACGGTTTGTTTGACGGCGTCGGCGACCCGGGTGTATCCCTCGTGCAACTCGGGTGTGCCCACGCCGCCGGCGAGCACCATGGGCAGGTACCAGGCTTTGTGATCCTTGCTGGTGACGGCCTCGCGCAGGGCCGGTGTGTGGACGAAATCCTGCAGCATGACGATGTCGCGCGTTTCCGGCCGGAGCGTGTCGGCCAAGGCGCGGTAGGTGACGTAGTCGGAGGGGCTCAATCCGTTCTCGTCGGTCAGGACGACCAGCAGGACGTTTTCATTTTCGGACCCCGATTGGTTAAACGCCTCGGTTATCTGGTGGGTCGTGACCAGCACCGGGGCGTCGGGCGGCAGGATAGCGACCGGCCGTTTGCTGGCCATCTCGGTCAGCGGTGGAAACGTCACCGACAGAACGGCGGCGAGCGCGATCCAGAACCCGATGACAACCCACGGCCACCGCAGCACAAAAACGCCTACCCGACCGAAGAGGCCGGTAGCTTCGGGCACAGTGGCCCCCGCCCCCCGAGACACCCGGTTAGGCTATCGCCATTTGCCTGATCTGTAGGGTCTTCGGGCGCAGCGGGTCGCCGCTAGCCGTACAGCTCGACGAACTGCTTCAGCGATTTCTCGACGTCGCCTTTGACCGCGCGAGCCGCCGCCGAGCCCACCGGACCGAACAACGGGCGCCCGCCCAGCTCGAGGCGCAAACCGAGGGCAGACCCCTGCTTGGTGGGCCGCACGGTGAGCGTCACTGCGTACTTCGCCCCGCCTTTTCCGAATCCGACAGGGCGACCTGGTGCGGCGGCTCCCACGTAGTGACCGTCCACGTCACCCGGTTGCGCAGGCCCTTGGAACGGGCCACGGCGACTATCTCGGTGCCTTCGGTAATCTCGTCGGGCAGCTCGCTGCGCCAGCCCTCGTGCATCACCAGCCAGTCGCCCAGATCCGACAGATCCGCCACGTGGTCCCACATGTCCTGCGGGCTCATCGGCATGTCCGCGGTCATGTCGACAGCGGCCATCAGCGGTTGGGTCCGCCGCGGAGGCGGTTGCCGATCCGGATCCCGGGCAGCAGCAGGCTGCGCGGGACGAACCTGCCTCCGATACTGACCGCTTTGGGCACGACGCCGGGCACCACGCTGCGCTTGCCGGCAAGCATCCCGCCGATGGCCTCTTCGGCGACATCGTGCGGCGAGACCTGCGCGATCGGGATGCTGAAACGCTCGGCGTTGGCGATCTCGCCCCACTCGGTCGGCACCGGGCCCGGGCACAAGACCGTGACCGAGACGCCCGTTCCGTGTAGCTCCTCGTGGACGGCTTCGGAGAAGGTCTGCACGAACGCCTTGGTAGCCGAATAGACCGCCATGAACGGGATCGGCTGGAATCCCGCGATCGATGCGATGTTGAGCACCGCGCCGGCTCCCCGCTCGACCATGCCGGGCAGCGCGGCATGGGTCAGTTCCATCAGCGCCAGCGAGTTGAGGACGACTTCTTCGCTTTCCCGCTCGATCGGCAAAGTCTGGAAGACGCCGCTGCTGCCGAAGCCGGCGCTGTTGCACAAACCGGCTATCGGTTCGCTGCGCAGCCGCTCGGCCAACTGCTTGCGCGACCCGGCGTCGCCCAGGTCGAGGGGCATGACGTCGACCCCTACCGAGTACTGGGAGCGCAGCTCATCGGCGAGCTCATCGAGCCGTTCCCGGCGACGGGCGACCAGCACCAGCGGGTAGCCGCGCCGGGCCAGACCGCCGGCCAGCTCGGTGCCGATGCCCGAGGACGCGCCGGTGACGACGATGGGTGCCTGGTTGCTTGGTTTCGGAAGGCTCATTATCCCCTCACCAGTGGATTCCGCGGGTTGCCCGGACGAACGTTTCGCTTCGCGAATCGAATTGCGGTGCGCTGCTGTCGGATTCGTCCCCCTTGGCCGCCGACGAGTCATCGAACATGCTGAACGCGCGACTTCGCACCCGGTCCATGACGGCCGGGTTGACGGCGTCGGCGACGGCGGCGACCTGACCGAACGGCGAGCTGGCCCGCCGGGGCCGGTGCACGATCGCATCGGTGATCACGCCGGCCGCCTGGTCGGGGGTCAGCGCCGGGAACTTGTCGTACATCTTGGTCGGGCTGATCATCGGCGTGCGCACCAGCGCCATGTGCACGGTGGTGAATTTGACGTCGTCGCTGACGACTTCGGCCTGCAGCGCATCGCACAGGCTGTCCAGCGCGGACTTGCTGGCGATGTACGCACCGAAGCGCGGTGCGCGGGTCTGCACGCCGACCGAGGACACGTTGATGATCTGACCGTAACCGCGTTCCCGCATCCCAGGGATGAACTTGAGGATGAGCTGAACCGCCCCAAGGTAATTCAGCTGCATCGTCCGCTGGTAGTCGTGGATCCGGTCATAGGACAGTGCCAGCGATCGCCGAATTGACCGTCCGGCGTTGTTGATCAGAATGTCGACGCCGCCGAGATCGGCGAGCACCTTGTCGGCCATCGCGGCGATGGCATCCATGTCGGCCAGATCGCACGGGTACACGTGGGCGATGCCGCCGTCGCTGCGGATTTCGTCTGCCACCTTTTCCAGGTTCTCCGGGGTCCGCGCCACCAACACCACCTCGCCGCCGGCCTCGGCGATCTTCTTGGCGGCCGCCGCGCCAATGCCCGACGACCCACCGGTGATCAGGACGATCCTGCCGTCGGCGGCATCGTCGAGGGTGCGGCCCTGAACCGCATCCAGCAGATTGCGGAGATAGAACGGTCGGTACCGGCCCGCCGAGTTCGGGGTGTTGAGGAGGTCGGATACCGCGGCAAAAGGCTTTTCGACGAAGCTGGTCAGGTCGCCCAGGTTCATAGGTTTCTCGCTCCCCGTTGACTGTTCTCTCCTAGATTCCCCACCGAGTCTGCTACCAACGGTGGGAACTTTCCGGTGATTCGCTGGCAATCGACTTGTTACGCCGGGTAATCGCTCGGTGATGGTGCTCTAACTGTTGGGCAACGGTCGGATGGTCCGCTATCGGGATGCGAATGGTCGCACATTTCCGCAAGCCCAAGGTCGACAGCATCTACCACAGGATCGGCGGCCACCAGGCCCTGGAAGTCGTCGTCGAGGACTTCTATTGCCGGGTGCTCGACGACGATCACTTGTCGGGCTTTTTCGCCGGGACGGACATGAAGCGGCTCAAAGGCAGGCAGGTCGAATTCTTCGCCGCCGCTCTCGGCGGGCCCGAGCCGTACGCCGGCGCGCCGATGAAGCACGTCCACCGGGGGCGCGGGATCACGATGGATCACTTCAACCTGGTGGCCGGACATTTGACGTGCTCGCTGTCCGCGGCCGGCGTGCCTGAGGCGACGATCGTCGAAATCCTCGGCGCCATTGCACAGCTGGCCCCCGACATCGCATCGGAGCACGCCACGGCCGACGTCTGATCACCCCATCACGCTTCGCCGAGCGTGCTTCGTCTGCGAATTCCGTCGGCCTGGTCTCGCATCGACGGCACGCTCGGCGAACCTCACTGCAGCCCGGCCAGCTGCGCGCGCAGGTACTCAGCCACCGCGGCGTCGGTGGTCAGGTCGATGGCCCGCTGGTAAGCCGCGACGGCGGCGGCCGCGGGGCCGGCCCGGGCCAGCAGGTGCGCGCGCGTCGTCCAGGCCGGCTGAAACCGCTGCACCGCCGGATCGGTGATCGCGTCCAGCGTCTGCAAACCGGCGTCCGGTCCGTCGATTTCGGCGTCCACGGCTGCCAGGGCAACCGCACCGCCCAGTGACGGCGCGACCCGAAGCAGCGCGCGGTGCAGGCGACGCAGCGCCGACCAGTCGACCGGCCTGCTGCAGTGCGCCGACTGGATCGCCGCCTCGAATTGGTAGCGGCCCGGTCGACCAAACCCGTGCGCCCGGTGCAGCAGGGCCTCGCCGCGGGCGATCAGCGCCGAGTCCCACAATGCCGGGTCTTGGTCGTCCAGCGGCACGAACGCACCATCGCCGGTGCGCCGGGCGGCCCGGCGCGACTCCGACAAGCACACCAGCGCAGCCAGACCCAGTGCCTCGGGTTCGTCGGGCAGCAGCTCGACGAGCACCAGCGCGAGATGAAGCGCCTCAGCGGACAACGATTCGATCCGCACACCCGCCGCTTGCCAGTCGATCGCGTACGCGCCGTAGACCGCCTCCAACACAGCGGGCAACCGCTCATCGAGGTCGGCGCGGGCCGGCAACACGAATGGGATGCGGGCGTCGCGGATGCGGCGTTTGGCGCGGACCAGCCGCTGCGCCATCGTGGCGGCCGGCACCGCGAACGCCGCCGCGATGGCCGCGGCGTCGACGCCGAGCACGGTCTGCAGCATCAACGGGGTGCGGCTGTTGGCGGCGATTGCCGGGTGAGCGCACACCAGCATCAGCTCCAGCCGCCGGTCGGGAATGGCGTCGAAATCTAACTCGCTTGTATCGCAGGCTATTTCGGGCAGCGGATCGGTCATCCGGTAGGCGTGCGACTTCCAGTGGTCGCGTAGCCGGTTGCGGGCCACGGTGAGCACCCACCCTTCCGGGTTGGCGGGGATGCCCTCGACCGGCCATCGGGTCAGGCCACGCTCCAGCGCGTCGGCGATGGCGTCCTCGGCGGCGGCGATGTCGCCGCCGCGCGCGGCGAGCACCGCCAGCAGTCGGCCGTAGCTGGCGCCCACCAGCTCGGCGACCCGGGCCTGCGCATCACTCAGGGCTGTACCAGCCTTTGCCGCTGGCGTAGGTGACCGCGACGGGACGGATCTCGACGGTGCCCCAGTCGACCGCCGGGCAGCGCTTGGCCCAGGCCAGCGCGGCGTCCAGGTCCGGCACATCGATCACGAACACCCCGCCCAGACGCTCTTTGGTGTCGGCGAACGGGCCGTCCTGGACCGTGGGAGTGCCGTCGCGCGCGGTGAACGTCGTCGAGGCGACGGCCGATTGCAGCACCTGGGTGCCGATCAGCACACCCGCCGCGTCGAGATCGTCGGCGTAGCGGGCGAACGCCGCGCGCGCGGGTGCCATGTCCTCCTCGGTCAGGCCGATCTCCGGGCCCTCCTGATGGTGCATGAGCAGGCAGTACTGCATAGTGGTGTCCTTTCCGGCTCGATGATGACACCTCAATGACGACTGAGAACGGACCCAATCGACAACGCCTGGTCGCCGCGCGCATCATGCACCGATCAACCAAACCACGCGGACAGCATTACGCCGCTCCAATACCTTGGCGCCAAGGCGATTGCGTTGCGCGGGCATTGCAGGCCACTGAACGTCCCGAGCTGCCCGGCCGTGAGCTGGTGGACGCGCCACGAATCGAGCGGGAATCGGCGTGTCCGCACCGGATATCGGGAACCTGCAGATGCGGCGCGACCGGCCTAGACTCCAAATTGGAGCTCGTCAAGTGACAGCTTCAGCAGAACGGAAGCCCGCCATGTTTTCCGGCCCCATCCGCAACGCCCGCGCCCTGGTTGCCGCCCTCGCGTTGCTTACCGGCGTCGCAATTCTGCCCGGCGGTACGGCGGCGGCCGACCCGAGCCAGGACGACAAGTTCTTGACCCTGCTTGGTTACGAAGACATCCCCGCCATCGATAACGCGACGAGCCTTGTCGACACAGCCCATAAAGTCTGCGGCAAACTCGACGACGGCATGCCGGCGGGCGACTTGGTGGAATTGATTAGAAACAATGGGTTTAACGACAACCCGCTCGCGCGCCTTTACCCTCAACGTCGCGTTACGAAAACCATAAACCGATTCATCAACGCCGCAGTGCAGGCCTACTGCCCGTACGACCAAGGCAAGATAGCGTCCATCACTGCGCAGGCCGCGACAGCGTCGAATGAGCCGACGCGCCGCGTCGCTGCCTACACCCGCAGCACGGAGGCGCCGTCGCTCGCCTTAGGCATCGCCACGCTTCCCGCCGGAGAAGTGCCGCCGTCGAACCCGCCGGCGATTCCGGCACAACCGCCGCCTGCACCCCACGAAGTGGCGCCCGCACCGCGACAATCGCCGCCTCCACCACAGCGTGTGCAGCCCGTACCGCAACAGGTGCCGCCGCAGGCGGAGTTACCCCCGCAACAGGCCGCGCCACCACCGCAAGAGGCCGAGCCACCGCAGGCGGAGCCTCCTGCCGCTGCTCCTCCGCCCAGCGACGGCGGTGGCGCTGCGGCGAACCCGCCGCCGGAGCCTGCGCCGCCGCAGCAACCCGCGCCGCCAGGCCATGTCAGGCTTGCACCCTGAGACAAAGACGTCGGCAATAGCGATCGCGGCGTTCTCACATCTCTCGCGCCGGGATGCAACGATCAGCAGTATGAGCATGGCGGGAATGGGTCTGATGGGTCTGGTCGCCGGTGCGTCGACGGCGGGCATGTTGGGGGTCGTGAGATTGGTGGGCGACACCTGGTTGCCGCGGCTAGCGGCAAGCTCTGAGCACAAGCACGAGATGATTGCCACCCTGCATTCTCGGCGGCACGACTCGATCCAAAGCTGGCGATCCGGCTTGGCGAATGCCCGAGATACCTATCGCCAATGGGCTGCCGGATCCCGCGATGGCGACGCGCCCAACGTCGTCGGCGACGAGTGGTTCGAGGGTCTGCGGCCGCACCTGCCCAGCACTGGCGAAGCCGCCAAATACCGCACCGCTCTTGACGTCAACTGCGACAACCCGACTGTGGCACTGCTGTCGTTGGAGATCGGCCGGATCGAACAAGAATGGGTCGACGAGGCGAAGAGCTATCCGCGCCGAGTGCGAAAGTAACGTCAGCCCTCGGCCCGCAACACGTCCAACGCATGCTGCAGATCCGGCGGGTAGGGGCTGACGATCTCCATCTGCCTCCCGTCGGCGGGATGCGTGAACGCCAACGACCTCGCGTGCAGCCATTGACGTTCCAGCCCAAGCTTTTCCGCGAGCTTCGGGTTAGCGCCATATGTCAGGTCGCCACAGCAGGGGTGATGCAACGCCGCGAAGTGCACCCGAATCTGGTGCGTGCGGCCGGTTTCCAGATGTACGTCGAGCAGGCTCGCGGCGACGAAGGCTTCGATGGTGTCGTAGTGAGTGAGGCTGTGGCGGCCGTTGGCGGTGACGGCGAACTTCCAGTCGTGGCCGCGATGGCGGCCGATCGGCGCGTCGATCGTCCCGCTGGACGGATCCGGGTGTCCTTGCACCAGCGCGTGGTAACGCTTATCGACGGTGCGCTGCTTGAACGCGCGCTTGAGCACGGTGTAGGCCCGCTCGGAGATCGCGACCACCATGACTCCGGAAGTGCCGACGTCGAGGCGTTGCACGATGCCCTGCCGCTCGTGCACGCCGGAGGTGGTGATCCGGTAGCCGGCCGCGGCCAGCCCGCCGAGCACCGTCGGCCCCGTCCAGCCCACCGACGCGTGCGCGGCCACTCCGGCCGGTTTGTCGACCGCCACGATGTCATCGTCGGAGTACAGAATCGTCATGCCCTCGATGTCGACGGGCGTGTTCTCCAGCGGCGCGGGCGGCTCGGGCAACCGCACCTGCAGCCACGCCCCTGCGGCCAGACGATCCGACTTGCCGGCCGTCACACCATCCAACTCGACACCGCCGTCTTCGGCCAGCGCCGCGGCGGCGGTACGCGACAAACCCAGCAGCCGGGACAGCCCGGCATCGACCCGCATACCCGCCAGGCCCTCCGGCACCGGCATCGATCGGTCGGTCATATCAGCGTTGGTCGGCCCTGGAGCCGACGGTGCCGTCCTGCGGCCCTTCGCCCTGGCCAGTCTCGGCAGGCACGTCCGGCGTTTCGGTGTCCTGCGGCGCGTCGGCGACAGCGAGGGCGTCGTCCGCCTTCACAAGGCGCCGCTCCTCCGCATCGCTTCGCTCTGCATCGTCGCCGGCGCGGCGACGGCCGACGGTATCGAAGTCGTAGCCCATTGCCGACAGCGTGACCAGCAGGATTGCTCCCCCGACCACCGACGGGTCGGCGACGTTGAACACCGGCCACCAGCCGATCGACAAGAAGTCCACGACATGTCCCTGCAGGGGTCCCGGCGACCGGAAAAACCGGTCGACCAGGTTGCCGGTGGCACCGCCCAGGATCATCCCGAGGCCTATCGCCCACCACGGCGATACCAGCCGGCGTCCCATCCAGAAAATTCCGACTACGACACCGGTCGCGATCAGTGTCAGCATCCAGGTGTATCCGGTTGCCATCGAAAACGCTGCGCCGGAATTGCGGACCAGCGTCCAGGTGACGGTGTCACCGATGATCGGCACCGGCTGGCCGGGGATGAGCAGCTTGACCGCGAGCACCTTGGTGACGATGTCCAGCACCAGCACGACCGCAGCGACCGCCAGCAGCAGGCGCAGGCGCAGGCGCGGCGCGGGAGCTTCGGCCTCCCCCGCCGTTGAGGCCTCGGTCGCCGGCTCGGCCGACCCCGTTGGTTGGTCAGTCACTCCTACATCATCCACTACAGGTGATGCGGGATGATTTCAGCATGAGCCGTCTCACCGTGATCGCCACCGGTGGGACGATCGCCACTACCACCGACGCCGACGGGGTGCGGCGGCCGACGCGAGGCGGTGCCCAGTTGACCGCCGGGCTGGACGTCGATGTCGTCGACGTCCTTGCCCTCGACAGCTCACAGCTGGCCCCGGCCGATTGGGACGTGATCGGCGCGGCAGCCCGCGCCGCGGCGGCCGGCGGTGCTGAAGGCGTGGTCGTGACCCACGGCACCGACACCCTCGAAGAAACGGCGCTGTGGCTGGATATCACCTACCCGGGCGATGTTCCGGTAGTGCTCACCGGCGCAATGCGCAGCGCGGACGCACCCGACGCCGACGGGCCGGCGAACTTACGCGACGCGCTCGCGGTGGCATCGGATCCCGCGGCCCGCGATCTCGGTGTGCTGGTGTGCTTTGCCGGCCGGGTGCTGCGGCCGTTGGGTATGCGCAAGGTGCCAACCCAGGACGGTTTCGCCGGCGATCTGATCGGCACCGTCGACGGCGGCGTGCTACTCAACCGGCCCAAGCTACGCGCGTTCCTCGGCGAGCTGAGTGCGGCAAGCGCCCCGCGGGTCGACATCGTCGCGGCATACCCGGGAGCTGACGCGGTGGCAATGGACGCCTGTGTGGAGGCCGGTGCGCGCGGCATCGTGCTGGAATCGCTGGGTGCGGGCAATGCCGGGGCCGCGGTGGTCGACGGGGTACGACTGCACTGCAGCGACGGAGTGCTGGTAGCGGTGTCCACCCGGGTCCCGGGTGGACGCGTCAGCCCCGACTACGGCCCGGGCCGTGACCTCGCCGACGCGGGCGCGGTCATGGTGTCCGGGCTGCCGCCGAGTCAGGCGCGGGTGCTGGTGATGGCGGCGCTGGCGGCGCAGTTACCGCTGCGCGACGTCGTCGACCGGCTGCGCTGAGGCGTTGTCGGTCAGTGCGGCGACGTAGTCGGGCCAGTCGAGGCTGTCGACCGGATTCGCCGGCTCGATGTCGCCGGCGTCGGCCGGGCCGGAGGGAAAGGTTCGCGCCGGGCCCGGGCCCGAGCTGCGGGTCTCGAACCGCACGGTGACCACGCCGTGGCCGGCGCCTTGGACCCAGCCGTGCCCCAGGTCGCGGTGTGTGACGTCGTCGCCTACCCGCCACGGCGAGGGTTCCGAATCCGGGCCGAACATGGCCGCGGTCACCGTCTCCACGGAATGCTGCGACTCCGGCTCAGACAGCTCCAAATCGGGAAACAGCGACTCCTGTCGCACGTCGCTCAAACCCGAGAATCCCACGCCCAGAAGCCGAATCGGGCCGATCTCCTGGGGATCGAGCAACAACCGCCGGGCCATCGCGGTCAGCGCGGCGGCCTCGGTCGTCGCATAGGGCAGCGTCGCCGAGCGAGTCAGCGTGCTCATGTCGGATTTCTTCAGCTTCACCGTCACGGTGCGGGCGCCGCGGCCGTCGCGCAGCAGACGTTGATGAGCATGCTCGGCGATCGAATCGATCGCTTCGCGCAACTGCTCCAAGCTGGTCAGGTCAGCCGCGAAGGTGGATTCGGCGCTGATCTGCTTGGCTTCGGCGCGCTCGGCAACCGGGCGGTCGTCGACCCCGCGGGCCAGCCGGTGCAGCGCGGGCCCGATCGTCGCACCCAGGATGCTGGCCACCTCGGCGTCGCTCAGCGCGGCCAACTGTCCGACCGTGTCGATGCCCAGCCGATGCAGCTTCTCCTCGGCCACCGGCCCGATCCCCCACAGCCTGCGCACCGGAAGGCCGCCCAGCAACGGTTTCTCGTCGACGCGCCCGACCACCCGGACGCCGTCGGGTTTGGCCATACCCGAGGCAATCTTGGCGATCTGCTTGCCCGAGCCGGCGCCGACCGAGGCCACCAGCCCGGTTTCGTCGCGCACCCGCCGTCGCAGGTCCTCGCAGAAATGCTCGACCTCGGTCGCCGATGCACCGACGAGCTCAGGCGGCTCCCCGAACGCCTCATCGAAGGACAGCTGTTCGACGACCGGCACCACCGCGCGCACGGTGTCGAAGACCCGACGGCTGGCGACTCCGTAGACCACGCCACGCGGCGGCAGCACCACCGCCGTCACGCCGATCAATCGGCGTGCCTGGTGCATCGGCATGGCCGAGCGGGCGCCGAACACCCGGGATTCGTAGCTCGCGCCGGCCACCACGCCCCGGCCGCCCAGCCCGCCGACCAGCACCGGGCGGCCCCGCAACGTGGGCCGGGTGAGCTGCTCGACGGACGCGAAGAACGCGTCCATGTCGAGGTGCAGCACCCAACGCGAGTCCACAATCCCCGATGCTATTGCGCTAGGCCAGATTGCCCAGCTGGGCTAGCGTCTGATTCCATGGCAATGAACTTGTGCCACCGGTTGTGCTGCAGCTCGAACCGCTACTTCAAGGCTGTCGAGGACGGGCTGCTGCCATGGGTCCTCGGCGACGTCGACTTGGGCGACAACGTGCTGGAGATCGGGCCAGGCTACGGCGCTAACATCCGGGTGCTGATCGACAAAGCCCCGCACTACACCGCCGTCGAAATCGACCCGACCATGGCGGATCGGCTGAAGGGCACATACGGCGAGCGCGCCCGGATCATCCACGGCGACGGCACCGGCACCGGCTTGCCCTCCGAGGAGTTCAGCTCGGTGGTGTGTTTCACGATGCTGCATCATGTTCCGACGCCGGCACTGCAGGACCGGTTGTTCGCCGAGGTGTTCCGGGTGTTGCGCCCCGGCGGCGTATTTGCCGGCAGCGACAGCGCGGCGTCGACCCTGTTCCGCATCTTGCATTTCCGCGACACCTGCAATCCGGTGTCACCGGACACGCTGCCGGAGCGGTTGCGGCGCATCGGCTTTGGTGATGTGTTCGTCGACGACAACCAGCGCAGGCTGCGCTGGCACGCAACCAAGGCCGGCTGATGGAAGCCGAGACGGGCCAAGGCTCGGCGCCCCGGGAGCATCCGAACAAGCGATGGTGGGCGCGGGTTCGCGACGAATGGCGCGCGCGGCTCGAACCCGGTGAACAGGCCACGGTACTGGCCTGGGCGGCGTTCACCGTCACCTTTGTCGGCCTTCGCGCGCTCACCCACTGGATCCGTGCCGGGCACGGGCCATCGGGTGGCGGTATGACGATGGGCGGCAAGCACTTCCATCACTACAACATCGGTATCGCCGTGCTGGCGACGGTGGCAGCGGTGGGCCTACGTGGAACAGAGCGGCAGCGGCGCCACCCCATGGCCGCGATCGCCTTCGGGTCGGCGAACGCGATGATCGTCGACGAGCTGGCTCTGCTGCTTGACCTCGAGGACGTTTACTGGTCGACCGACGGCCGCGAGAGCGTCGACGCCGCCGTCGGCCTTATCGCAGCCGGCGGCACGATCGTTGCCGGCATGCCACTCTGGCCGCACCTGCGCCGGGCGCTGGGGTCGGTCCGCTGAACACCACGAGTGGTCAAGGCTAGGACGGAGGCGCACCGTGTTTTCTTCTGAACCGTCGACTGACCCCTGGAATTCTCCTGAGCGGCATCCGCACCGGCTTCGGCAGGTAGCTGAGTCCTTCGGAGTTGACGCCGACCGGTACGACCGGGCACGGCCCCGCTATCCCGACGCACTCATACAGCGTGTCATCGCCGCCAGCCCCGGCATCGAGTTCCTGGATGTCGGCTGCGGCACCGGCATCGGGGCACGGCAGTACCGGGAGGCCGGCTGCACGGTACTCGGCGTCGACCCGGACGCGCGGATGGCCGAGGTTGCCAGGCGGAGCGGGATCGAGGTGGAGATCGGCAAGTTCGAGGATTGGGACCCCACCGGCCGTTCTTTCGACGCGGTCGTCGCCGGGCAGTCCTGGCACTGGGTCGATCCGGCACGGGGTGCCGGCAAGGCCGCAGAGGTGCTGCGGCCGCACGGGCTGCTGGCGTTGTACTGGCACGTCTTCGACCCACCTGGCGAAATTGCCGGTGCTTTCGACGATGTCATGCAGCGGGTGGCACCCGACGCGCCACTGTGGGATCGGCCGACCGACGGCGGCCAAGCGGGGAACCCCGCCGTCGAGCTTCAACACCGAAATCTCATGAGGGCTGTTGAAGGTGTCCGGGCTGCCGGCGGTTTCGCCGAACCCGAGCAATGGCAGTTCCAATGGCAGCGGCATTACACCCGCGAAGAATGGTTGGACCATCTGCCCACCACCGGCACGCTTACCCAGCTCGGGCCGGACCAGCTCGCAACTGTGCTGCAAGCCGTGGGGACCAGCATCGACTCGATCGGAGGTGGCTTCACCATGCAATACATCACGCTGGCCGCCGCCGCGGCCCGAGCCGGCGACGCTTAACCCGCGCGTGTCTCGCGTGAGTCACTCGCGCCGTCGGCGTCACGCCTTAGCCAGCGAAACCCTTACTCCGTCGCCGATTTCAGCGGCGCCAGGCCCCGGCTCGCCGAATTCGAAACTAGTGGCCAGGATTTCCCCGGCGATCAGATCCCGATGCGTACTGGCCCAGTCGGCCCGTTGCGGAGGCACCGATATCACCACGCTGATCCGGTCGGAGACGTCCAGCCCGGTCGATTTGCGCAGCTCCTGCAGTTCGCGGATGCGGTCCTTGGCCCAGCCCTCGGCCTCCAGCTCGGGCGTCACGGTGGCGTCCAATACGACCAGCCCGGCCCCGCCCGGTAGCGGCGCGGTGTACTCGGGGTCGGCGGCCACCAGCCGCGAGCTGTACTCATCGGGTTGCAACACCACCGAGCCCGCGGTCAGGCTGCCGTCGGCGTTGAGGACGCTCTCGCCGGCCTTGACCGCCTTGATCGCCGCCTGCACATCCTTGCCCAGTCGCGGCCCTGCGACCCGGGCGTTCACGGTCAGCTCGAAACGACCATAGGTGTCGATGTCCTCGGTGAGTTCGACCTTCTTGACGTTGAGCTCGTCGGCGATCAGGTCAGTGAACGGTTCCAGTCGCCGCGGATTATCCACGGCCACCGTGAGTTTCTGCAGTGGCAGCCGCACCCGCAGCTTCTTCGCTTTACGCAACGACGACGCTACCGAGCACACCTCGCGCACCTGATCCATCGCGACGACAAGTTCGGCGTCCGCCGGCAGCCCATCGGCTTCCGGCCAGTCGGTCAGGTGCACCGAGCGCTCCGCGGTGACACCGCGCCAGATGATTTCGGTGGTCAGTGGCAGCAGCGGCGCGGCTAGCCTCGCGGTCGCTTCGAGTACCGTGTGCAACGTGTCGATCGCGTCGGGATCTTCCTCCCAGAACCGCGAGCGGGAACGTCGCACATACCAATTCGTCAGCGCCTCGGTGAACTGCCGCAGCTGCTCGCATGCTCCGGAGATGTCGCAGACATCCATCGCGGCAGTGAGGTCGTCGCGAAGTACCGCCAGTTTGGCCAGGATGTAGCGATCGAGCACGTGCGGTGAATTAGTCCGCCAGTTACCGACTTTCGGCGCGTAGAGGGCCAAGAAACTATAGGCGTTCCAGAACGGCAGTAGTACCTGTCGCACTCCGTCGCGGATACCCTGCTCGGTGACGATCAAGTTTCCGCCGCGCAGGATTGGCGACGCCATCAAGAACCAGCGCATCGCGTCGGAGCCGTCGCGGTCGAACACCTCGCTGACGTCGGGATAGTTGCGCAGCGATTTGCTCATCTTCTGGCCGTCGCTGCCCAGTACGATCCCATGCGACACACACGTTTTGAACGCCGGCCGGTCGAACAGCGCGGTGGCCAGTACATGCAGCGTGTAGAACCAGCCCCGGGTCTGCCCGATGTACTCGACGATGAAGTCACCCGGGTAGTGGGTCTCGAACCAGTCGCGGTTCTCGAACGGGTAGTGCACCTGTGCGTAGGGCATGGACCCGGAGTCGAACCACACGTCAAAAACATCGGCGATGCGGCGCATCGTCGACCGCCCGGTGGGGTCGTCGGGATTGGGCCGGGTGAGCTCGTCGATGTATGGCCGGTGCAAGTTGTCCGGACGCACGCCGAAGTCGCGCTCCAATTCGTCGAGGCCGCCGTAGACGTCGATACGGGGATAGGCCGGGTCATCGGAAAGCCAGACCGGAATCGGCGTGCCCCAGTAGCGGTTTCGCGAGATCGACCAGTCGCGCGCGCCCTGCAGCCACTTGCCGAACTGACCATCTTTGACGTGCTCGGGATACCAGGTGATCTGCTGGTTGAGTTCGACCATGCGGTCCCGGAATTCGCTGACATTGACAAACCACGACGACACGGCGCGGTAGATCAGCGGATTTCGGCAGCGCCAGCAGTGCGGGTAGGGGTGCTCGTAGGTTTCGTGGCGGATCAGCACCGCACCGTTGGCCGCTGCGGGGCCGCTCTGGTTTTTCAGATCGCGGATGATGTGCGGGTTGGCCTCGAAGACATGCTGGCCCTGGTAGTCGGGCACAGTGGCGTCGAAGCGGCCCCTAGCGTCGACCGGCGTCACCGGCACAATGCCGGACTTGTCCGCGATCTCCTTGTCATCCTCGCCGTAAGCCGGCGCCAGGTGCACGATGCCGGTGCCGTCGTCGGTAGTCACAAAGTCGGCGGCGAGCACGTGAAAGGCTTGGGGCGAATCGGTGAAGAGCGAGTCCATAAAGTAAGGGAACGGCGGCAGGTATCGGATGCCCACCAGATCGCTGCCGCGGTAGCTGCCCAGCACCTTCGGCTCCTCGCCCAATTCTCGTGCATAGGCGGCCAGTCGCGCTTCGGCCAGAACCAGGCGGCGCTCCCCCGCCCGTACCTGGACGTAGGTGACATCGGGGTTGACCGCGACCGCCTGGTTCGACGGCAGGGTCCACGGTGTCGTCGTCCACACCAGCAAGTGTGCACCGGCAAGCTCACCGTCCCGCACGGCGAATCCGACGGTGAGCGCCGGGTCTTGCCGACTCTGGTAGACGTCGTCGTCCATCCGCAGCTCGTGGTTGGACAGCGGGGTCTCGTCACGCCAGCAGTACGGCAGCACCCGGTAACCCTCGTATGCTAAGCCCTTGTCCCACAGCTGTTTGAACGCCCAGATCACCGATTCCATGTAGGACAGATCAAGCGTCTTGTAGTCGTTGGCGAAGTCCACCCATCGGGCCTGACGGGTCACGTAGGCCTGCCATTCGTCGGTGTAGCGCAACACCGATTCGCGGCAGGCTTCGTTGAACGCGGCGATGCCCATCGCGTCGATCTGGGATTTGTCGGTGATCCCGAGCTGTCGCTCGACCTCCAGTTCGGCGGGAAGCCCGTGCGTGTCCCAGCCGAATCGACGGTCCACCTTGTAGCCGCGCATCGTGCGATATCGCGGGACGACGTCCTTGACGTAGCCCGTGAGCAGATGACCATAGTGCGGCAGGCCGTTGGCGAACGGCGGTCCGTCGTAGAAGACGTACTCCGGGGCGTCGGCGCGTCGCGCGATGCTGGCCTGGAACGTGTCGTCGCTCGCCCAATGGTCGAGGACCTCGAGTTCCAGTGCCGGCAAATCGGGTGCGCCGCCGGCCAGCTTGGGGTAAGCGTTGTCCGTCACTGCGCGTCGTCTCCCTCGTGCCACTTCCAGGCCCAGGGACGACGTTGCGCCGGTGCGCAAGCGCCGCGGTACCACCCCGCTTGCCACGCCGGGGCGTGACCGCTCGTTGGACGGCTGTGACGGGCCTACCCGTTCGGCTCTACTAGGCCTGACTGGCTGTTCTTCCGAAGGCTCCCCGGTGATCGCCGGATCGACACCGCTGCAGCCGATTCTACGGGCCGCCGCAAATCAACATCAGGCCAGCGCGGCCTTGGCGCCCGCGAGATTGTCCGCGCCGAGTACCAAACGGGTGTTGGTGGCGAGATAGGCGGTTTCCAGGTTGATCTTCGCTGCGCCGAGTTTGTGGACGACTTCGCCGAGGGCGCCCGGACGGTCCTTGATGTCGAGGACGATGACCTCTTGCTCCTCGGCGATTTTGATGCCGGCGCCCTGCAGCGCTTCGAACGCGGTGGTGGCATCCTGCACCAGGATGTGCACCTCGGCCTGCCCTCCGCCGCTGGTCAGGGCGCATAGACCGGCGATGTTGACGCCCGCCTTGCCCAACACATCGCCGATCAGGGCCAGCTCGCCGGGCTCGTCGTCGAGATAAAGCGTTAGATCGGTCGCCATGACGCGCTCCTTCGCACCAGGTCTGAACGGATCGTATGTCCACGCTACCGCGGGCGCGCTGGATAAAGATCCCCGAAAGTCGACTCCAGCTTTCCTACACTTCGGCTGTGGCGTTCGATGCGGCCTTTGCCCGCGATGTGGTTCTACCGCTCGCCCAGGCGGCGTACACGGTGATGGGCGGCGGCGCGGCCACCCTCCCGTCCGGATACGCCCAGACCAGTGTGATCCGGGCTGACACCGCTGCGCTCACCGCGATGACCAGTCCCCATCCGGCCGTAACCGCCATGACCAAAAACACCGACATCTTCGGGTTGATGGGCCGTAACCCAGCCACCGGCACCGCGTTCGTGTCCTTCCGCGGCTCTTCCGACGTCGAGGATTGGCTGGCGGACCTCGACGCCGTGCCCGGCGCCTACCTCCCGGTCAGCGGATTCGGGCAGGTGCACGCGGGTTTTCAGGACGTCTACGAACTCGTCCGGAAAAGCATTGCCGCGAACCTGGCCACCGCGACCGCCGGCTGCGATGAGATCCTGGTCACCGGGCACAGCCTCGGTGCGGCGCTGGCCGTGCTCGCAGCACCGGACATCGTCCGGAACATGCCGCCGAACAAGATCGAACCTCGGCTGATCACCTTTGCCGGCCCGCGGGTCGGATTGACCGACTTCGCCGACGCGTTCAACGCCGCCATCGAAAGCTGTTTCCGGGTAGTGAATTTCCTCGACGTCGTGCCCTACGTACCCCCGGCGCCGTATGTGCACGTTGGCGCTCAAATCGCGGTCGATAGCGGCGGGCCGGTCCAGATCGCGTGGCGGCACAGCCTGATCGCCTATCAGAACGGACTGTCGGCTCTCATTGCGGCCCAGCAATGACGACGATCCCGGCACCTCAGATGCCGGGAGCGCGAAGGGTTTTGTTAGGCGCCAACCTCCAAGACGCCCGCGCGCCACAGCGCGGCGTAAAGCTGGCGCAACGGAACGCAGAGCAACCGAGCGGCCCCCACGACCAACGGGTCGCCGCCGACGAACTGTTGTTCGGGCCGCCGGGAGGTCCGCTTTGGCGCCGGCACAGCGATCGGCGTCGGGGCAGGCACTGCCCTGAGCCGGCGTGCGGGCGTCGCCGTTACCACTTCGTCGTACAGTACAGCGGTCATGGTCGCCTCCTAAGCGGAAAGTCAAACGGGCATAACGGGATTCGATGTCCGTCCGAATCGGCGTCCGCTGGGGCGACGTGCTGTGTAGAAGGCTCAGCTCAAAATGACGCGCCGGGGGCCGGATCGGGACGACACAGAGTCCGGATATCGATCCGGACTATCACTGGAACTCATTCGTCCCTCACCTCCTCGCGGTCGCGCTACGTGCGGATCACCGCACATTCACACGCAAGCAGGAGCACAGGAAAACCCGATAACTCGGGAAACCGCACCCCACTCGTCAGAGCTTCGGCACTACACGCCGTATCCGGAAACTCCGGAAGCCACTTGGGCTCAACCCTTAAGCCGGGAGGAGCTGTCCTGACCCTGGGCGTCTCTCGACGTTCGGGGTCAGTGGCCTATATCCGTGCAGACGCCTCACCTAACGAGGTGCTTACCCCATCGATGATGCACGAACATTCCGCCCGGGTCAATTCGCCACGCCTGAAAACTTTCTGAGCGCCGCTAAGCGGCCTGACCAGCCGTTATGCATTCGTGACCAGCCACTGCGACAGTCACGGCTCGGATGGGCGCAGCCCTTTGATGACCAGTGCGACGACGAGATCGGCGGCTTCCGACGCGGAGATGCCGTCATCGGTGCTCAGCCGCCGATGCGCCATGTGACCGATCAGCGCCGTCAGCATGTAGGCCACCAGTCGCGGCGGCGCGGCCAGCACATCGCCACGATTCTGGGCAGCGGCGATGAGCATCTCGATGTCATCGATGAACCGCTCGTAGACACCGCCCAACTGCTTGTCGAATCTGCTGTCCAGCGCGTAGGCGTCGCGGAACAGCAGCTTGGCGGTGGCCGGGTTGGCGTCGAAAAACTCGAACGTCGCCCGCAGTGAAGCGCGAAAAGGGGCCTCGGCGAAGCCGAATTGCGTGCCGCTCTTGGCCAGCGCGACCGCAACATGGGTGCGCAAGCCATACTCCTCGACCGCTATCAACTGACGGAACAAGTCGTCCTTCGAGTCGAAATACCAGTAGACCGACCCGTAGGCCAGCTCCGCTTCTTTGGCGATATCCGCGATCGTGGTGTCGTGAAAACCGTTGCGGGCAAAGACTTTCTTGGCCGCGGCAATGATCTCGTCACGTCGTTGCGACTTCTGCTGCTCGCTGGTCGCGGGGCGCCGGCGGGCGCGAGTGCCGTCAGCCACGACTCAGTCCTTCCTGGCACGCGGCCGCAACCCGGGTGTCGTTGGTCACGACTCGACCAAGTCGTCGAGACGCCCGACCGTATCGATGAACTCCGAAACCATGTCCAGCACCACTGATCCGGCCGGCTGCACCCTGTTCAGCGAACCGACAACCTGGCCGACGAAGTAGGTGGCCAGCTCGCGGGCCTTGGAGTCGGACTGGACCGCGGCCCGGTTGATGCGCACCTGTGGGTCGCCGATCAGCGCGCTCTGCAGCGGCATGCCGAGCGGGTCGGGGCTGCCGGGGCGCTCCCACTCGTCGGTCCAGGCGGTGCGCAGCATGCGCGCGGGCTTGCCGGTCAACGATCGCGATCGCACGGTGTCCGACGAGGTGGCGGTCAGGAACTTGTCCTTCACCACGGGCAGCGTCTCGGCTTCCTCGGTGGTCAGCCAGACCGATCCGCACCAGACGCCTTCGGCGCCCAACGCCAACGCCGCGGCGATCTGACGGCCGCGGGCGATCCCGCCTGCCGCCAGCACCGGAACCGGAGCAACCGCATCGACCACCTCGGGGACCAGCACCATCGTCGACACCTCGCCGGTGTGCCCGCCGGCCTCGGTGCCCTGGGCGACGATCAGGTCGACGCCGGCCGCGGCGTGCCGCTGCGCGTGCTGGGTGGTTCCGGCCAACGAGGCCACCAGCACGTCGTTGTCATGCGCCCGTCGGACCAGGTCGGCCGGCGGCGGGCCCAGCGCGCTGGCGATCAGCCGAATGCGGTGGGCGAAGGTGACGTCAAGCAGCGGTTCGTAGCCCTTCGGCGAGATGTTGAGCTCCCCGGGCGGCAGACGCTCCTCGTCGGTGGGTACCGGGATGCCGTAGCGGACCAGCAGGTCGTCGACGAAGGCCCGGTGTTCCTCGGGCAGCAGCTCGCGCGCCTGCCGGGTGTCGATCCCGCCGCTCTCGGCGCCGACGTACTTGTGCGGCAGTAGCAGGTCGACGCCGTACGGTTTGCCGTTGGTCTGCTCCTCGATCCAGGTCAGCTCGGTATGCAGCCGCTCCGGGCTGTGCGCGACGGCGCCGAGGACGCCGAACCCGCCCGCATTGGAGACGGCGGCCACCACGTCGCGGCAGTGACTGAACGCGCAGATCGGGAACTCCACGCCGAGCATCTCGGCAACTCTGGTGCGCATGCCCGGAACCGTATGGGGTTAGTGATTGACACGTCAATCGTTAGTGAGGCTGCTTAACTAGTCGGCGGCGGTCGGCCGTCCGGGGGCCAGCTCGCGACCCCGTCCTCCAGCGGAACCTGCAGGCTGTGCAGGATCGACGCGACCATTCGCCACGCACCGATCGCCGTGACAAGCTCGACCAGCACCGCCGGGTCAGCGCCGAATTCGTGCTGGCAGGCCGACCAACTGTCGGCGCTTACCGCGCCGTCGCGCACCACGTCGTCGGTGGCCGCCAGTGCGGCGCGTTCCGCGGGCCCGAATGACTGATGGGCCTGCCAATCACGCACGCCGATCAGGTCATCGGCGCTTACCCCGAGACCCTGCGCGACCCGCCAATGCTGGGTCCATTCGTAGTCGCTGGCGGTGAGCCAGCCGATCCGCATGATGACCAGTTCACGTAACCGGGGGTCCAGCTTTCCGCGCCACAGCATCGTGGCAAGCAGATCGTTGAACGCACACGCCAGTTTGGGATGGTTCAACAGCACCTGGAAGATGGCCAGTTCCGCCATGTAATCGGGTACGCCGGCTTCGTCGGCGGCGGCCTTGGCCTCGTTGACCGGCAAACGAGGAACGCGGGAGTCTTTCGTCGGCGGTGTCATGAGCCGTCGCGTCAACCGTTAGCCGGCCACGGCGCCCGGCTCGGAGAAGGGCGCGCCGAAGTCGCCCAATCTCTCGAGTCCGTGTTTCCGAGCCTCGGCCGCACCACGCCGGAGCAAGACGCTGGTCGCGACGAACCCGGCGTGATCGACGACGACGAACGGGGACAGCAGCCGGTTGTGCACGAACCCGAACGACAGGCCGCTGTCCGGATCGGCCCACCCGAGCGAGCCGCCCAGGCCGACATGTCCGAACCCGGGGATCACGTCGAACGGCAGGCGGTGATAGCCGAGATGGAACGCCAACGGTATCAACAAGTTACCGTCCGGCCGCAGGTTGCGCGCGCCACTGAGGCCCGCCGCCACCTCGCGGGATAGGAACTGGGTGCCGTCGATTCGGCCGCCGTTGGCGATTGCACCGTACATCCGAGCCAGCCCGCGCGCCGTCGCCACCCCATTGGCCGCCGGGATTTCCGCGTCCATGAACGGGATATCGCCTTGTGCAACAGCTTTCACACCCGGGAAGTACATAGAGCCGAATCCGGCGGACAGTCGCAGCGCGGCAATCTTGGGCGCCACCGCGTTGAATACGGGATTCTGAAATGCGCTCTGCGGCATGATGATCTGGGCGGGCCGGGTCGGCGATTCGGCGGGCGGGCGGCCCAGGTGCAGGCCGTCGGTGTTCAGCGGCTCCGCGAGCTCCTGGCGGATCAGCTCACGCATGCCCTGACCGGTGACCGCGCGGGCCAGACCCGAGACCAGCCAACCGTAGGTCAGAGCGTGATACGCGGATCTGCCGAACGAGTAGCCCGGGCGCGCTGCCGCCAGGCGTTCTTCCATCAGTTCGTGGTTCAGCAGGTCGTCCTTGCTGGCGCCGTGCAGCGCCGAGAGGCCGGCCTGGTGCCGCATCATCTGGCGGACAGTGATGTTGGACTTGCCATTGGCGCCGAACTCCCGCCAGTACTCGGCGACGGGTGCGTCGTAGTCGATCAGCCCGCGGTCGACGAGCCGGTGGATGACGGTGGAGGCCATGCCCTTGCTCGCCGAGAACACCATGGTGGCGGTGTCTGCCGTCCACGGCACGCGTCCGCGCCGATCCGACCACCCGGTCCATACGTCGACGACGGGTTCTCCGTCGAGGTAGACGGCCAGCGCCCCACCGCCGTATCGGCGCCCCGGGAACATGCTGGCGAAGCTCCGCACCGCGCAGGCAAAGTGTGGATCGGCTGCGCCGTGAACACCGCGCGGCAGCACTGACCGGCGATTGCCCACCACTTCGAGGGTCATACCATACGAATTTACCGAAAACATTCGCATAACAAACCGAAAGTTACCCTTCCGTTATCGAGGCGAGCTCAAGTATTTGCTGTGCCGCCAGGGCCGGCGTCAATTCCCCAGCGAGCACCCGCCGCTCGACCTCGGCACGACCTTTGCGGACCGCGGGGTTGGACAGCACCCGGTCCAGCACCGTGTCGCGAACCATCTGCCAGGTCCAGTCCACTTGTTGGGTGCGCCGCCGTGCCTCGAACTCCCCCGCCTCGCTCAGTACCTCGCGATGGTGCTCGACGGTTTCCCACAGCTCTTCCAGCCCAGTGCCTTCCAGCGCGCTCATGGTGAGAACCGGTGGGCGCCAGAGGGTTTTGCGGGGGTAAATCAATCGGATTGCTCCGGAGAGGTCGCGCGCGGCCGAGCGCGCCTCGCGAAGGTGCTCGCCATCGGCTTTGTTCACGACGACGATGTCAGCCAGCTCCAGCACGCCTTTTTTGATGCCCTGCAGCTGATCACCAGTCCGCGCCAGGGTCAGGAAGATGAAGGTGTCGACCATGTTGGACACGGCCACCTCGGATTGGCCGACGCCGACGGTCTCCACCAGGATCACGTCGAATCCGGCGGCCTCCAACAGCACGATGGTTTCCCGGGTGGCCTTGGCCACCCCGCCAAGGGTGCCCGATGTCGGCGAGGGGCGGATGTAGGCGTCGGGATGGCTAGCCAGCTGCGGCATTCGGGTCTTGTCGCCCAGGATCGATCCGCCGGTGCGGGTGGACGACGGGTCGACGGCCAGCACCGCCACCCGGTGTCCCCGGCGGATCAAGTCCATGCCGAGCGCTTCGATGGTGGTCGACTTGCCGACTCCCGGGACTCCGGTAATGCCGACATGATGGGCGTTTCCGGCCGCCGGCATCAGCGCAAGCAGCAATTGCTGCGCCCGCTCGCGATGGTCGGCGCGGGTGGACTCGACCAGTGTGATGGCCCGCGGCAGCGCCGCACGGTCGCCGCTGCGGACAGCTGCGGCGAGGTCGTCGATGCTGTCGCCGTTCCCCGTTGCCATGTGGCTAGAGGGTGTATCCGTGACGGTCGGCCAACTTGTTCAGCAGATCGATTGCGGCGTCGGCGATCACCGTGCCGGGCGGGAAGATCGCGGTGGCGCCGCCGCCGTAGAGCTCGTCGAAGTCACCCGGCGGAATAACCCCGCCGACCACGATCATGATGTCGGGGCGGCCCACCTCGGCCAGTGCGTCGCGCAGCGCGGGTACCAGGGTCAGGTGGCCCGCCGCCAGCGAGGACACCCCGACCACGTGCACGTCGTTGTCGGCGGCCTGACGGGCCACCTCGTCCGGCGTGGAGAACAGCGCCCCGACGTCGACGTCAAACCCGATGTCGGCGAACGCCGTTGCGATCACTTTCTGCCCGCGATCGTGGCCGTCCTGGCCCATCTTGGCCACCAGAATTCTGGGGCGGCGGCCGTCGGCCTCGGCGAATTTCTCGACGAGTTCGGTGGCGGTGACCATGTTGCCGGCCTTTCCAGCTTCGTCGCGGTAAACCCCGGCGATAGTACGGATCTCGGCTTGGTGACGCCCGTATACCTTCTCCAATGCGTCGGAGATCTCGCCAACCGTGGCCTTGGCGCGGGCTGCGTCGACCGCCAGCGCCAGCAGATTGTTGCCGAGTCCATCGTCGCCCGCGCGGCCGTGGGCCGCGGCTGCCCGCGACAACTCGGCCAGAGCAGCCTCGACGGCCGCCTGGTCCCGGCTCGCCCGCAGCTCTTCCAGTTTGGCCAGCTGTTCGGCACGCACCCTACTGTTCTCGACCTTGAGTACCTCGACCTCTTGATCCTCTTCGACCTGGTACTTATTGATCCCGATCACCGGCTGGGTCCCGGAATCGATACGGGCCTGGGTGCGCGCGGCGGCTTCCTCGATGCGCAGCTTGGGGATGCCGTCGTTGATCGCCTGTGCCATGCCGCCGTGCTCGGCGACCTCGGCGATGTGGGCGCGCGCTCGCTGCGCGAGTTGGTACGTCAGCCACTCCACGTAATACGAACCGGCCCAGGGATCGATCGGCCTGGTAGTGCCCGATTCCTGCTGCAGCAGCAGCTGGGTGTTGCGCGCGATGCGGGCGGAGAAGTCGGTGGGCAGCGCCAGTGCCTCGTCGAGTGCGTTGGTGTGTAGCGACTGGGTGTGACCCTGGGTTGCGGCCATCGCCTCGATGCACGTGCGTGCGACGTTGTTGAACGCGTCCTGCGCGGTGAGCGACCAACCCGAGGTCTGCGAATGGGTGCGCAGTGACAGTGATTTGGCGCTTTTCGGGTTGAACTGAGCGACAAGCTCGCTCCACAACAGCCGCCCTGCCCGCAGCTTGGCCACCTCCATGAAGAAGTTCATCCCGATGCCCCAGAAGAAGGACAGCCGCGGCGCGAACTTGTCGATGTCCAGCTCGGCGTCCAAACCGGCTTTGATGTAGTCGACGCCGTCGGCCAGGGTGTAAGCGAGCTCCAGATCAGCTGTGGCACCGGCTTCTTGGATGTGGTAGCCGGAAATCGAGATCGAGTTGAATTTCGGCATCTTGGCGCTGGTGTAGGCAAAGATGTCGGAGATGATGCGCATCGACGGCTTCGGCGGATAGATGTAGGTATTGCGCACCATGAACTCTTTGAGGATGTCGTTCTGGATGGTGCCGGCCAGCTTCTCCGGCGGCACCCCCTGCTCCTCGGCGGCCACCACGTAGAGCGCCAGGATCGGCAGTACGGCGCCGTTCATCGTCATCGAGACCGACACCGTCGACAAATCGATGCCGTCGAACAGCTGACGCATGTCGAGGATGGAATCGATTGCCACGCCGGCCATTCCGACGTCGCCTTGAACGCGTGGATGGTCGGAGTCGTAGCCGCGGTGGGTGGCCAGGTCGAAGGCCACCGACAGGCCCTTCTGCCCGGCGGCGAGGTTGCGGCGGTAGAACGCGTTGGACTCCGCGGCGGTGGAAAACCCGGCGTACTGGCGAATTGTCCACGGCTGGTTGACGTACATCGTCGGATACGGGCCACGCAGGAACGGCGGTTCACCGGGAAAACTGTTCAGCGGGTAGCCCTCGGCCTCGACGGCGGAGCGGTCGGCGGCGATGTACACGGGCTTGACCGCGATGTCTTCCGGCGTGTGCCACACCAGCTCGTCGGGGGTGTACCAGGCTGCGGCCGCGGCCGCGGCAACGTGCTTTACCACTGCGGCTTCGGTCGGCGGCTGCACGGTGCGTTCACTGTGCAGCGGGATATCCGAGAAGCTGCCCACAGCAGGCGCAGTGGTTGTCATCGTCGCTATTCCCCCAACCGGCTCAGCAGGCCCGAAAGAGATTCGACCGCATTGATTTTCATGGTCAGAAACTCGTCGGGCTGTTGTTCGGGATCGGTCTCCGCCACTGCTTTTTGCGGCCCGGCCAGGCAGACGTGGGCGACACCGGCGGTGCGTGCCGCCGCGACGATCGCGGCCGCCTCGGTGCCGTAGCGGCTATCGGTGCCGCAGATGACCGCGACGCTCGGCGAGCCGGCATCGGCGACGGCCTTGGCGACACCGTCAGCGTCGACTGTTCCGGGGTTGACGGCCTCGATGCCGCCGGAGGCCAGCAGGTTCGCTGCGAATGTGGTCCGGATGTTGTGCTCGGCCAGCGGGCCCAGCGGCAACAGCAGCGCCTGCGGGCGTGAACCGGTGCGGTCCAGGTAGGTATCGGAGCGGTCTCGCAGCGTCTCGAACGCGGCGGCGTAGCGCGCCAGCGTCCCCGCCGCGAGCGGTGAGTGCTGCGAGTCATTATGCGGCAGAGCCGGTTCGGTAAGATTCGGGTATTCGTTGACGCCGGTGATGGCGGTCCGACGATGTGCAATGTCGTCGGCGCGCTGTGCCGCGATCTCGCCGATCTGGCCGGTGATGTAGTCGCCTGCGTCGGCGAATCCGCCGTGTTTCTCGATGGCTTGGAAGTGCTGCCAGGCCTGCTGGGCGAGCTGCTCGGTCAGGTCCTCGACGAACCACGACCCACCCGCCGGATCCAGAATCCGGCCGACATGTGACTCCTCCAGCAGCAACAGTTGAATGTTGCGGGCCATCCGGCGCGCGAAACTGGTTGCCATACCAGGGAATCCACCCGGAATCGCCACGTCGAACGGGTACACCAGCACGGTGTCGGCGCCGCCGACGCCGGCGCCGAACGCGGCCAGCGTGGTCCGCAGCATGTTCACCCAGGGGTCACGCTGAGTCATCATCGGCAGCGACGTCTCGGCGTGCACGACCGCGGCGCCACTTTCCGGCTCACCGACGACCTCAGCGACCCTCGCCCACAGCTGGCGAAGCGCCCGGACCTTGCCGATCGCCATGAACTGGTCGTCGTCGGCAGCCAGCCGGAAACTGATCTGGGTCAGGGCCTGGGTCTCCGGGAGGCCGGACTCGGTGAGCAGCCGCAGGTAGGCCACCGCGGCGGCGACGCTGCCGGCGAGTTCCCAGGTCGCGTCGGCGCCGAGATTGTGGAAGGCGGGCCCGTCGACGGTGATCGCCCGCACCCCATGGCTGCCGGCCACCTGCTTGGCGACGTCGACGACTTCCCGGATCGCCGGAGCGGGACGCTCGCTGAGCGACGCGGTCAGCGGGTCGGCCCCCAGGTCGATCGACAACGTCGCGCGCTGGTCGGGTTCGACCTCGGCCACCAACTCCAGCAGGGCGTCGCAGGCCGCCCGGTAGTCGGCGCCGGCATCGAGGATCACCGGCGCCATGCTCAGATAGACGCCGTCGAGCACCTTCTCCAGCTGCGCCGGTGCCACACCGGACTCCCCCACCCGGATCAGCAGCGCGCTGACTCCCTCGGCCAGCCCGGCGAGCACCGCGGCATTGACTTTTTCGGCGGCAACCCCGGCCACCCGGGTGGCCGGAAGCGCCTCAGCGACCTTCCACCCGGACTTGACGTCTCGCAGCGCGTCGCCGCCGCGCAGGTAGGGCCATTCGCCCGGCAGCGGCGGCTCCGGCAGCTCGTCGAGGGCGGTGTAGAGCGGGCGGATTGCGAAGCCCTCGTAGGTCGGGCTGTCGAGCAGCCGGTCGGGTTCTGGCCCCAGCTGGTCGGCGTCCCGCCGCGTGCTCTTGGCCAGCACTCCGGCCACCGCCGTGCGCCATCGGACGCGACCCTCGGCAGGGTCGGCGGGCCCAGCGGACACATCGACTGACACCGGCGGCTCCTATGTCGCAACATGTGGCGGCCCCAACGCCGGCCTGCCACTCCACCCACCAGGCTAAATGATCGTCGGCGACGTGCTGGAGGCGACCGGCACCAGCCGAGCAGTGCGAAAGTTAGCCCTCCTTACAAAGGTAAGTAGGGCTAATATTGGGACGATCATGCGTACTCGGGCGCACCGCACACGCGATCAATCCACGTCGGTGGTCGTGCTTGCCCAGCTGGCACCCGGGCGGCGGGCAACGGTCGTGGGCACGCTGCCGCAGGCAACCTCTGTGATCGCAAGCCGACTAGGCCAATTGGGCTTTCGGGCGACGGCCCAAGTCGACGTGATCCGTCGCGCACCTCTGGGTGACCCGACCATTTATCGGATTCAAGACACCGAACTGTGCCTGCGCCGCCGCGAGGCGCAGCTGATCGTCGTCGTCCCCGAACCGGACTAATGACCGCGTGCCACGACGTCGCTACCGCGCCGGTCACCGTCGCCGGTGTGCGGCGGGTGGCCCTGGTCGGCAGTCCTAACGCCGGCA
>Ga0209655_10000098_pt1 | contig 30904 bp, 25 predicted proteins | sample BogFormECP03_OM2_FD_188236 | JGI IMG/M metagenome (GOLD analysis project Ga0209655, IMG submission 188236) | Bog forest soil microbial communities from Calvert Island, British Columbia, Canada - ECP03_OM2 (SPAdes) (version 2) | ecosystem: Environmental > Aquatic > Freshwater > Wetlands > Bog ...
GGCAGATGCCGAATTCAAACGCACACTCATTGCGAGAAGTGATCGCACCGCAGCGCTTGTCACTATGGACAAAGTTGAGACTCGGGCGCCGTTTCAGGTGGCCGCACTGGCCTTCCTTGACCATGTCGTTCTTGAGTCCGGTACATCGGAGGAGACTGTCTCGACCTTTTCCAATGCCGGTCCCGAAGTCATCATTGGGCAACCGTAGTTTGCGTCTCGTGCGACACAATCGAGAGCGGGAATTTTCATGACAGAGGGTTTGTATCTATCGCGCGCGAAGCTATCCACCAGGCTGGCGTTCATTGCCGCAGGTTTCGGCGCAGCTTGCTGGGCTCCCTTAGTGCCTTTCGCAAAGACTCGCTGCCATCTCGGCGACGACACCATGGGTTTGGTTCTTCTGCTCATGGGCGCTGGTTCCGTCGTTGCGATGCCGCTTGCTGCGAACCTAAGTGCGCGCTTCAGTAGTAAGCCGGTCGTACTCTCAGGTGGGGTAGGACTGGCACTCATGTTGCCGCTCTTGAGCATCGTATCGTCGCCGATCGCCCTTGGAGCCGCGCTGTTCGCCTTCGGGGCTTCTCTGGGATCGTTAGATGTTGCAATGAACCTGCATGCTGTCGATGTTGAGCGGGTCTCTGAGAAGCGGTTGATGTCTGGATTTCACGCACTATTCAGTGTTGGTGGATTTCTGGGGTCGGGAATCGTGACAGCTCTTCTCTCTCGAGGCATCGCACTAAGTTCAAGCACAATTCTCAGCTCCATTATTCTTTTTTCACTGATTGTTGTGGCTCTTCCCCGCATGCTCTCGAATCGAGAGGGAACTAAACAGCCCCTCTTTGCAATCCCGAGAGGCGTCGTCCTCGCCATCGCTATCTTCGCATCAATCTCATTCTTGGTGGAGGGGGCTCTGCTCGACTGGAGTGCGCTTTTGCTTGTCGGCGAACACCTCGTCTCTGCTGCGCACGGAGGGCTGGGATACATGCTCTTCTCCATCGCGATGACGTTCAGCCGTTTCCTCGGCGATGGCATCGTAACGCGATTCGGGAACCGCTTTGTGCTGACACTTGGTGGGGTGATAGCGGTTCTAGGGTTGTGCGGCATCCTTCTCGCACCGGTCGCATGGATCGGGCTGGTCAGTTTTGTCTTTGTGGGCCTGGGAGCCGCAAATATCGTGCCTATCTTGTTTAGACTCGCGGGTACGCAACACACTATGCCAAAGGGATTGGCCGTTGCCGCCCTCACTACGGCGGGTTACGCGGGCATGCTGACGGGACCAGCCGTCATTGGCTTCTTGTCCAAGGGAATCGGCTTGCACAACGCGTTCTGGTTTCTGGCAGCCCTTCTGGCGTGCGTGCCGATCTTCTGCAAGCGTGTGACGGCAGAATATTCTCACTGAACGAGCGGGAATGAGTCCCGTCGGGAGACAAAATGCAGAATCGCAGGTTTGGTTCTTACCTCCTTTGCGTCGTCGTCGCAGCCTTGGGAACGATCATCGCAACCTCCGGTGCTGCCGCTCAGGTCGCAGACCGGCCGTGGATGAATTCCAAACTCTCCCCAGAAGAACGTGCCGATATGGTTCTCAACCAGCTCACTCTCGACGAGAAGCTGGCTTTATTGCACGGGAACGGGATGGCTCACGTGCCCGAGTGGCAGATGCCCCTGTCACACCTTGCCAACGGCGGTGCAGGATACGTTGAGGGCGTCAAGCGCTTGGGAATTCCTCCTCTAGTAATTTCCGATGCGGGCTATGGAGTGAGAGACAGTGGGGCGAACGGAAGGTATTCGACAGCTATGCCTTCGAGCTTAGGCGCTGCGGCAAGTTGGGATCAAGACTCCGCTTGCGAGTTCGGCACTGTGATTGGCCAGGAACTCCGAGCACAAGGGTTCAACATGACGTTGGGAGGCGGGGTGGATTTGGCCCGCGAGCCACGGAATGGACGCAGCTTCGAGTATGCGGGTGAAGATCCACTCCTCGCGGGCACGGTTGTCGGCAACCTTATGAAGTGTGAACAGGCGCAACATGTGGTTGGCGACATCAAGCACTATGTGATGAATGATCAGGAGACGGGGCGTTTCTTTGTGAACGCAGTCATCTCGAAGCGGGCGATGCAGGAATCTGATTTGCTCGCATTTCATATTGCCATCTCCATCGCGAATCCCGGTGCAGTGATGTGTTCCTACAACCGGATCAATGGCGACTTCGGTTGCGAGAACTCCTACACGCTGCGCGATGTGCTCGAAAATCAATGGGGCTTTAAGGGATTTGTCATTTCCGACTGGGGCGGAACACACAGTACGGAAAAGGCATCCGCAGCAGGTCTTGATCAGGAACAGCCTCTGGCCGACTTCTTTGGTCCAAAGCTGAAAGAAGCAGTTGAAGCCGGCAAAGTTCCGCCGTCGGAAATTGACGACCATGTACGCCGGATTCTGTATGCCGAGTTTCTGTCGGGAATAGTAGACGATCCGCCGCAGCCGGGCGTGGTGGATGTCGAGAAAGGATTTGAAGCCTCCCAGCGAGTAGAGGAAAAGAGCATCGTTCTGCTGAAGAACAGCCCGACAGTGCTTCCGATCAACCCATCCAAGGTTCACACCATTGCGATTATTGGCGGGCATGCCGATGTCGGGATGATCTCCGGTGGAGGATCGGCGCAAGTCGATCCTCCCGGCGGCAACGCCATCATGCCTCCTGGCAAGGGCGCGACGATCTGGAAGAAGCCCGTTTGGTTCCCAACCTCTCCCTTAAAGGCGCTTCAGGCAAAGCTGCCGAACGCGAAGATTGATTTCGATCCCGGAACAGATCCGCAGTCGGCTGCGAACCTCGCCAAGTCTGCTGATCTTGCCATTGTCTTTGCAGATCAGTGGCTGGCAGAAGACATGGATGTGCCGAGCCTTTCGCTCCCGAATAACCAGGATGCTTTGATCGAGCAAGTGGCGGCAGCGAATCCCCACACCATCGTCGTGCTGGAAACTGGCACCGCCGTCACGATGCCCTGGATCGACAAAGTCGCGAGCGTAGTCGAGACTTGGTACGCCGGAAGTTCAGGACACAAGGCGCTAGCAAACGTGCTCGTTGGAGACGTCAATCCGGCGGGCAAGCTCCCGCTGTCTTTCCCGAAAAGCGAAGCGGATCTTCCGCATCCTGATGCGCCCAAGATTCCATCCGAAAGCCAGGTACGCGCTGGAGATGTTGCGGACAACGGCGCGCCCACAGCGAATGCTTCGGCTCGCGCTGGTTACACTGTCCATTACGATGAGGGGCCGGAGGTTGGCTACAAGTGGTATGAAGCACAAAACAAGAAGCCACTGTTTCCCTTCGGATTCGGTTTGTCTTATACCACCTACGCATACTCCGGCCTGTCTGTCGATTCAACCGCCAAGACTGCGCGCTTCACCGTCAAGAACACCGGCGACCGAAGCGGCACCGAGATTGCTCAGGTCTATGTTCGGCTTCCGAAAGGTTCAGACGAATCCTTCCAGCGGCTTGTCGGGTGGAAGCGAATCACCCTTCCTCCTGGCGAATCTCAGACCGTTACGGTTGCGATCGATGACCGGGTGTTGAAGACCTTTGATGAAGAGAAGAATGCTTGGAACCTGTCCCCGGGCGAATATCAAGTGCTGGCCGGGAGTTCTTCGGACAACACGCCTCTGACCGCAAGTCTTGTGGTTCGCTGAAGCATCGGTCGCGGCAAGACGCGCATCGAGAAACGCGCGGTGCCTGAATTGTGGGGAACTGTCTGATGAATGTTGCCGTTACTGTCGACCGTAAGCATTTATTCTTTTTCCTTAGTAGGCATGGTTCTTCCCCTTCTTTGGGGCCTTCGCCAATCCCTGCTCTCTAGCCCTCCGTAGAGTGCTCACCCTTGGGGTGGGCTTTCGATTTGTCCTGTGGGTGACACAAGATGCTCCAGGTGCGCAGCAATTCGCCCACGGTCCATGCCTGAGCTATGCAGCCCCGCGCGGCAAACGGAGCGTCACCGTCGAAAATCTCGCCGGCGGTACCGAGTCCGTGCGCATTTAACTGATCCGCCATCGGTACCAGGAACGAAGCGGCTCGTGCAGCGTCTCCGTATACCCGATAGTGCGCGACGGCAAAGGGCCCCAGCAGCCAACCCCAAACCGTACCTTGGTGATACGCTCCGTCACGGTCGCCCGGACTTCCTCCATACCGGCCTTTGTAGTTCGGGTGGTCTGGAGCTAGGCTGCGTAAGCCGTGAGAGGTGAGGAGATGGTGTGAGCATGCATCCACGACGGCGCGTTGCTGCTCGGCAGAAAGAGGACTTTCCGGCAACGCTACCGCAAAGATTTGGTTCGGCCGCAACGAAGGATCGTTGCCTTCCGGTCCGTCGAGAACATCGAAGCAGTAGCCCAGAGAGTCATTCCAGAACCTGACGAAACTTTGTCGGATTCGGCTAGCAAGCAGTTCGTACAATTCGTAGGGGCGCCCGACCATCTGCGCAAATTTGGTCATAGTCAGGAGTGCATTCAGCCAAAGCGCATTGATTTCCACCGGCTTACCAATACGCGGCGTAACGACCCAATTTCCCACCTTCGCGTCCATCCAGGTGAGCTGTACTCCAGGCTCTCCGGCGTGCAGCAAACCGTCCGAGGGATCCACGTGAATGTTGTAGCGTGTACCGGCCACATGACTTGTAACGATGCCGGCTAACGTCGGAAACAGTTCCGACAGGAAGTTGGTGTCTTCAGTCGACTCGATGTACTGGCGTAGCGCTTCGAAATACCACAGCGTTGCGTCTGCGGTATTGTATTCGGGCGTGCCACTGCCGTCGGGCAAGACGTTGGGCAACATTCCCTGATCGACGAATCGAGCAAAATTGCCCAGAATACTTCGCGCGATTTCCGGTCGGCCGGTCGCGATCGTAAGACCCGGCAGCGCAATCATCGTGTCGCGTCCCCAATCACCGAACCAGGGATAGCCAGCAATCACCGATCGTGCATCAGGGTCCTCTTCCATAGGTCTTCGTACAATGAATTGATCCGCAGCAAGCACGATCTGTTTAATCCAAAGAGGCGACCTCTCAACCGTGTCTTTTCGAGCAGAAGTCCAGCAATGTACCAAGTTGCTTTCGTGAGTAGCGCGCTTTTGATATGCGCGGTCGCCGTGGAGTTCCGGATTTCGATCAACGCTGGCAACCAAGGTGATCGACTGTTCCGCCCGCAGAGTCGCTCGAAACGTGCCCGCGTGTAGGTGATCTTCGAGGCTATCTAATCCTCGGTACCGCTCAACGGATAGTTCAATATTTCGATACCAATCGTGTGCACGTTCTACATCGGCGGACCCGCTAAGCAAGTAAAAAGGTGTTGCCCCTGCGAATGCATGCACCCATAGGCCGTGATCAACCGCCTGAACATCCATGTGCCAATCGCCCGCCCGTGTGCTTTCATGGTAGTCACGGTAGTTGACCAAAGCGCGTATTTCGAGCGTAACCGGACGGCTCGCCCCGCGCACACGATACTGAACGTAGGTCGTGTTCGATCCCGGTTCCATCCATACCCTCTTCTCCAACTGTGCATCGGAAAGCGCAAACAGCCAATTCGGCGTTGTACCTTCCAGCCAAAACCGCTCGATCTCGCGAAAGCCCTCTGGTGCTATGCTCCCATCTTGCCAGCGGTTCGCAGCGAGCGAAAAGTGCTTCCCGTCTACCACCGCAGTTTCTTGAAGAGACGCCAGCAACAGCGTCCTCCCCAGAGGCGGCTTCAATGCTGCAAAAAGAAGCCCATGATAGCGGCGCGTCGGAACTCCTGCGACAGTCCCACAGGCAAATCCGCCGAGTCCATTCGTCACCAGCCACTCACGACGCTCCGCGGACGGCAGGTCTCCGCAAACCTCCCGGCCAAACTGAACCGTGGCGGTCATGCGATCATTCGGGATGATCACCTCAGTCTTCATCGGTCGCTCCTTTGAATTAACTTCGCGACAAGCCCCGTCCAACCCGTCTGGTGCGAGGCACCGACACCGCGGCCTGTCTCCCCATGGAAGTATTCGTAGAAGTTCAGATAGTCCCGAAAATTCGGATCATTTGAGAGGCGTTCATCGTGACTGAACACAGGGCGCACATTCGTTTGGTTGGGGAGGAAAATACTAACGAGTCGCCGGCTGAGTTCGGCCGCCACCTGCTTGATGGTGAGGTAGTTTCCAGAGCCCGTCGGGCACTCCACCTTGAACTCATCTCCGTAGTAGTGATGAAATTTTTGGAGTGATTCGATAATCAGGAAATTCACCGGAAACCAGATCGGTCCTCTCCAGTTGGAATTTCCCCCAAACGCACCTGTCGAGGACTCAGCCGGTTCATATGAAACGGTCATCACTTGCCCGTCCCATTGAAACGCGTAGGGATGCTCACTGTGCACGCGGGAGATGGCTCGTACCCCGAACACCGAAAGAAACTCGGTTTCGTCCAGCATGCGCCGCAACAAGAGCTTCATGCGGTGGCCGCGTAACAAAGAAAGGAGGTGTCGCTCGCCGGAGGCGCGCTCACCCCATCGCGAGACCAATGCGGCGAGGTCGGGTCGGTACTTCAAAAACCACTTAAGCCGCGCCGTAAAGTCGGGCACTTTCGCAAGCAACTCCGGCTCGAGAGTCTCCACCGCGAATAGCGGTATGAGCCCGACCATAGACCGTACCTTGAGCGGAATCATCTGCCCGCCCGGAAGGCTCAGCACGTCGTAGAAGAACCCATCGTTGTCGTCCCAGAGCCCGATTCCTCGTTCGCCGATGTTTGTCATCGCCTGGGCGATGTGTAGGAAATGCTCGAAGAACTTCGTGGCGATGTCTTCGTAGACATGGTTGTGCTGCGCAAGTTCGAGAGCGATGCGCATCAGATTCAGGCTGTACATCGCCATCCAGCTGGTTCCATCCGATTGATTGATATATCCACCAGTGGGCAACGGTGCGCTTCGGTCGAACACACCGATGTTGTCGAGCCCGAGAAAACCACCCTGGAAGATGTTCCTCCCGGACGCATCTTTGCGGTTTACCCACCACGTAAAATTGAGCATCAGCTTGTGGAACACGCGCTCTAAGAAGGCAAGATCTCCCGGGTCGTCCGAATTCCTTTTTCGTCGTTGCTTCCGATCCATCTGGAAAACGCGCCAGCTGGCCCACGCGTGCACCGGCGGATTCACGTCTCCGAAGGACCATTCATACGCTGGGAGTTGTCCGTTGGGGTGCATGTACCACTCGCGAGTGATCAGCACCAGCTGTTCCTTGGCGAAATCGGCATCGATCAAAGCGAAAGACAAGGCGTGGAACGCCAGGTCCCATGCCGCATACCAAGGGTATTCCCATTTGTCGGGCATCGAAATAATGTCGGCGTTGTTCAGATGAGTCCAGTCGCTATTGCGACCACGCACACGGTTCTGCGGAGGCGGCGGACCCGCGGGATCGCCCTTAAGCCATTGTGGAATGTCGTAGTAGAAGAACTGTTTGCTCCAAAGCATGCCGGCAAATGCTTGCCGTTGGACATTTCTCAGTTCTTTTTCGGGCAGGTCTTTTTGCAACTTCGCATAGAACGCGTCGGCTTCCCGACGCCGCTGCTCGAGAACGTCATTGAACTTGGCGAAGGGCTCTTCGTGCTTCTCTTTGAACAGCCCCGCACGGATGGTTTTCACGCCCCCGGCGGGAACCTTCAAGACGTAATGAGCGGCCGCCTTCGTCCCTTCTCTTTTCGGGTTGACCGCAGAAGAATTACGCTCGACGACGTATTCGTGGAAGGCATCCTTGAAGTGCCCCTTCGCCTCGGGCTGTCCATACAATCGCCGCGAATTGGTTTCATTCTCGCAAAACAGCAATTCCGGGCGCCCATCCGCATAAAAACAATAATTGCCTAGTCGGGGATGAACGGCAGACACGACCCCCTGTTCGGCGACCCGCAGAACCGGCTTAACGGCGTCATTTCCCCAGGACCAGGTGTTCCGAAACCACAATTGCGGCAGGATGTGAATCGAAGCTTCCTCGGAACTACGATTGTGCACCGTGACAGCCATGAGAAAGCCGTCGGTAGACTCCTTGGCATATTCAATGAAGACGTCGAAGTAGCGATCCTCATCGAATGCGTTTGTGTCCACCAGCTCGAATTCCGGCAGTCCCTTGCCGCGTCGCCGGTTTTCTTCCACCAGCCAAGTATATGGAAAGGCGCGCTGTGGATACTTGTACAGCATCCTCATATACGAGTGCGTCGGCGTTGCGTCGAGATAGTAGTAGCACTCCTTTACATCCTCGCCGTGGTTTCCCTCACTGTTCGTCAGCCCGAAAAGCCGCTCTTTGAGTATGGGGTCCTGCCCATTCCAAAGCGCCACACTCAAGCATAGAAGCTGTTGGTCATCGCTGACTCCTGCTATACCGTCCTCGCCCCACCGGTAAGCGCGGCTTCGAGCGTGATCGTGCGGGAAATGGTCCCAGGCGGTGCCGTCCGCACTGTAGTCTTCCCGCACCGTTCCCCATTGCCGCTCGCTCAGGTAGGGTCCCCAACGTTTCCAGTGCCCTGTTCTAAGCCGACATTGTTCGAGTCTTTCCTCCTCGACCGTCATCCTGTCGTGCTCTTCTTTTACATTTTTCATGGGCGGTCTAAGCTCTCCGGAGCGGAACTCATCTCTCAACCAATTCCATGGGGTGGCCACCTGGATCTCTTACGAATACCGCTGCGCGAAACCCGGCTTCAGCGTTAGGAGTCTTTACGACCGCTGATGAAATAAATGGAACCCCAGCTTGGCGGATCAAACGAGAAGCAAGCTCTATGTCATCGACGACCAGACAGGTTTCGTGATGTATCAGGTCATTTGCGCGCTCATCCTCCGGCATCACGTTTCCATCGGTGGGCGCTAGATATTCCAGCAGTTCAATACCCCACCCGAAGGGTGTTGGCCATGATGATCAGCGCCGGATTCACTGCACCGCTCGACGGAAAGAAGCTGCGATCCACAACTTAGAGATTGTCGAGTTCGTGCGCTTTGCAGTTGACATCCAGGGCCGAGGTGCGCGGGTCGCCATTCCATCCATCGAACCGCGTCAGCGGAATGGAGCGTGCGGATCGCATCAAAGCTTAAAGTCATACGGTTTGTCTCTTTGGTTGGATTTGTGTTAGAGCGGTCAGCCTGAGTGGGTTCGGAAATGGCTTGCTGGGATTACCGGAAAACCGTAAATAAGCCATCGTCGCACGATCTTCCAGAACTGCCTCGAGAGCCAGTCGTGCCCGATGTAAAAGTACTCTTTGGTTGCCTTCCGTAATACCGAGTCTAACGCTCACCGAGCAGGCGGAATAACCCTGGAAGCGCAACTTCATGACATTGCGCTGCCTCGCAGGCAGGAAGTCGATTGCGTCCTCTAGGATCTGCAGCGATTCCTGTGAGATCAGAGCGCTCTCTTGATTGTCTCGAAGCCTGGAAAGGAGGGGATGAGATTTGTCAATGATTCCGTTTGATTGCTCCCGATCACGATTCATCCCCACCCCCTCAATCGCCGACATCATTTCAGGGGTCAGGCTGACCGTGCGACGTCGTCTCTTGAGCAGACTTTTAGCTTGGTTATGCAGAATGCTGAACAGCCACGTCTTTAGCGAGGATCGGCCTTCGAAGCTGTGAATGCCACGGAGCACCCCCAGCCAAGTTTCCTGCACCGCGTCCTCCCCTAACCCGTGATCAGAAACGACCGTTTTTGCATGACGTAACAGCGCGGAATGATGCCGAGACACAAATTCGTTCATAGCTTCAGGGTCGCCGTTACGCAGTCTCTGAACGAGGTGGGCCTCGTCACTATCCAGCCCTGCTGAGGTGGCTGGACCGCATATTCCCTGGACTCTTTTTCTCTCCACAATTCTTGCGCATGGCCGCGCTGGCATAGAGACCGCAAACTGAACGGATTTCCTTTCCCTAAAGTTCTTCTCTTGCTCCATCTAGTGGTACGAATTCTCCCCTTAATGTCGAAATGTGTTAGGAAGGAGCCGCACATCGACTCGAGTTAATCCTCAGCGACACGCTGTGCCGTTTGAATCATGCGTGCGTTAAGTGAAGCTAATCAATGGACGGCTCATCCTAAAGCCCCAACTGCACATCCCTTCATAAGACATTATAAATAGTGAGGTTATTTGCGAACCTCCCTCCAACTAGTCCCCTGCCGGACTTGCACTTCCTGGCCAGCCTGATACAATTCAGGCGATTTCAAATGACCTTGGTGGGAATAACTCTATGAAGCTGAGCAGCGAGCGTACTCGGTTCGCACGTTTCGGAATATTCAAACTGGACACCCACTCGAAGGAACTCCTTAAGGCGGGAAGGAGGATTAAGCTCCACGGACAACCGATGGAGGTATTGTTGACGCTCCTTGAGAAGCCCGGGGAAGTGGTACCTCGAAGCGAACTGCAGAGTAGACTCTGGCCGCAGAACACCTATGTCGATTTCGAGCACGGCCTCAATAAGGCAATCAGCAAAATTCGGTTGTCTATCGGCGACTCAGCCGACAGTCCCCGGTATTTAGAAACTGTCCCGGGCCAAGGATATCGCTTCATTGCTCCGGTAGCCTGGATAAGCCCGGAGGCAGATGAGCCGGATCTCTTAAAGGTAGAAGGGACTTCGGAAAACACACGGGAAACTCCGATGCACCGTGTTGCCGGGAGGTTCTGGACGGCCGTGATTGGCAGCGTGGCGTTGGCCTGCCTCGCTGGGGCGGCGTATTACTTTTATCGGGGACCTCTCACGCACGTCACTGAAGTGAAATTGACTTCTCGAGGTCCAGAATTTCCGGTGGAGGCTGAGTGTATTTCTCCTGACGGAAAATATATTGCTTTTGCGGATTCCGAGGGCCTTTGGCTGCAGGTCGTGGAGAGCGGTGAAACGCACCAACTGCAGGCGCCTGCTATGTCTGCCGTCACGCGAATTGCGTGGCAACCGGATTCCACCGTCCTCATACTCAGCAGCACTTCACAGTCCGAGAAAATCTCTAACATTTGGAGTATTTCCATTTTTGGGGGGGCACCGCGAAAGGTGCGAGATGACGCTGGTCAGGCAATCTTTTCGGGTGATGGCTCGCGAATTGCGTTTACGAACGGAGATGCGAAAGAACTATGGACGATGGCAAAGACTGGCGAAAGCGCGCAAAAGATTGCTGACGCCGGGGAGGATGATCAATTTGGCAGTCTCGTCTGGACTTCCGGCGATACTAGTTTAATCGTCGAACGAATTCACGAAGATAATAATACCCATAATAGCGTTATAGAGGTGCTTAGTTTAGACAAAAAGAAAATCACCACTCTCTTTACCGAATCGGACCTTCGGTCCTTTTGTATAACCTCGGGCGGAACGATTATCTATTCGCGGTTAGATTCTAAGGAAAATTCAAATGATACCAACCTCTGGAAGGTTCGCGTGGACCCACAAACGGGCCAAGTAGTCGAACCACCGAGGCAACTCACGCACTGGTCCGGCCTCTCCCTTTCCAGCCTCAGCATCACACGCGACGGAAAACGATTGGCCGTTAACAAGGGCTTCACTCATATTGCTTCATATGCAGTTCGGCTGGATGCATCGGAAGAGTCCCCTGATGCGATAACTCGTTTAACTTTTCAGGACCGGGATGATTTTCCAGGGGACTGGGATTCTGCCAGTAGAGCCGTTTTCCTGAGCTCCAACCGTGGTGGCCGATGGGAAATATTCAAACAAGACCTCGGCAGACACCCCTCTGAGTACGTGGTCGGCAGCGTGCACGATACCAGATATCCAACCCTGACTCCCGATGGACGCTCGATTCTGTACCAGGCGATACCGAGTTCGCTCACAACTTGGTCGACTCCAGTGAGCCTCCTGAAGGTCTCAATTTCCGGCGGTCCTCCCCAAGTTCTCTGGGAGGGGAAAGGCTTCTACCGTGTGCAATGCGCGCGCGCTCCCGCGAACCGCTGTGTGCTCTGTCAAGCTGGGCCTGATGCCAAGCACATGGTGATCTCCGAGCTTGATCCAGTGCACGGCAGACTCAAGGAACTAGGGAGTGTTGCAACTGAGGTTTCAGCGACCAGATTGTATGTCGCTTGGGCCCTGTCGCCCGATGGCTCGCAAATCGTGCTCACAGAACCCGCGGAGACTGGCACACGCCTTCGCGTCATTTCACTCGGCGACTTTACCGAACGCAATGTTGACGTGCCGGGGTGGCGCGAATTTGAGGCGATCTCGTGGACTGCAGACGGCAAGAACTTTTTCTTGCTGATGGGTTCTCAAAACGGGTGCACTATTTTAAAAGCTCACACGCAAGGCTTAGTACAAGTACTGCGCCAGATCAATCACCCGATTCAGCCTATCTGTACTCCGTCGCCGGACGGCAAATGGCTTGCTTTTGCAGAACTTGATTCGATCTCTAATGTATCCTTATTGACTAACTTCTAAAACTATACACAGGAATTCGCCGACAGACACAACCAAAGCGCAGCAACAGCCACCAACGATAGAATCGATTTTTTCTTGCGGGTAGAGGTTGGCCTATTGTTTCAAACCGTTTCTTCCACATGTTGGATCGGGAATGGAAGACGCCAAAGTAACGGCAATTCTAACTGGGATTGTGGTTCCCTTGGTCATCTTGCAGCATCGCAACCAGGCTTGCTACCGCGACTTCGCCTCGACTCAAGGAGACGTCTGCGACGCCTCAGAGTCAGCTGTTTGCTGCAGCGCTACTAGAGTCTGGTCATCGAAGACCGGACACGCGCCGCGAAAGGCGTTCACATCCGGTTTCTGGTTGCTGTCCTGGTCCTGAGCCCTGAGATTCGACTTTGGCCCAGGAAGAAGATTGGAAGCTCGCGTAGCCGGTGCAATGCCCGCGAGTAGACCCGCGAAAGCCGCCCCTGCCATCAACGCTTTCATCGCTTTCATCATTGCTACCCCCCCACCGTCAGTTTAGGTGCAGAGGCATCTCCGTCCCGCGTCAGTAGTGAGCCCCAGACACGGGCGGCACAAGCCTCTTCAATGTTCTTAGTCTCGTCGTGACTGCAAACGTTACAGATGCTGCTCGGAGCTGATTTTTCAGGCTGGGCGTAACAAAACGCATGTTGCGAAGACTACCGTCTCGAAATCTCGAACTTTTGTAGCAAGTCCTGTCAGCTGCGGCGGCCGTCCTCAGGATCGCTGTCTGACCGGTCGGTCAAATTCATGGAGTCTTGTAGTCCCCGACAAAGAGCCGTTCAAAAAGGAGAGCGTACCAATGGTGCATGAGATAGGCGACACGGCGGGAAAGCTGTGGCACTACCTAGCGGAAAATCCGGCCTCGACGCTGGACGATGCGGCAAAATCTCTGAAATTGAAAGACACTCTAGTGCATCTCGCAGCCGGATGGCTGGCGCGTGAAGACAAGCTCGCGTTCGAGGACAATGGAAAAACCTTGAAAGTTTCAGTGAAGTCGGACCAATAGCAGACGCGGCAGCGGTGTCAACTCGCGAGTTTCATCCGTAGCGTCGTCACGATTTCACAATTTGAAGGAGTCGCGCTTGTCTTCCGGCAGCCCGAAACTCGACAGCCTTTGCGTCAACACAATTCGCACTCTCTGTATCGATGCGGTCCGGAAGGCGAACTCAGGCCACCCAGGGACGGCCATGGCAATGGCGCCGCTCATCTACTGCTTGTGGCAGCGTCATCTCCTTTTTGATCCAGCCGACCCCATCTGGCCCAATCGCGACCGATTCGTGCTTTCCGCGGGTCACGCCTCGACGCTACTTTACTCCATTCTCCATCTGGCCGGTACGAAGGCCGTAGATCCTGACTACGAAGTCCTCAGCCGCACTCGGCGCTGGGCTGCAGGCCGCCGGCGGCCTGTAGCCCCTGGGGAGCAAATCCAACTTCACGCTGCGCTATGCCGTTACTCGTCTAAGATTTCTGGCTCGACGCAATAACGTACAAGACAGTCAATATCGTTGTCCCTATAGTTGGCGTCTTATCTGATCGGTTCGGAAGGCGAAGTCGTGCGTAGGACTGTGATGTTTCAGTGAGGGGCTATAACGTGGAATCACCGAATAAGGACAGACTTAACCTGAGAGTTCTGATCGTCACCGAAACAGACCGCGATTTTGCCGCGCATAGGAATTTCTTCACGCGATACGACTGCGAGTGCGTTCGCGCTCGGTCCTCCTCGGCACTCCGAGAGGTATGTGATCTTTCCCTGGTGGATATCGTATTCTGCGCGCACGGAATTCGCCGGGCAAACATTCAAGAGTTAATGGGCCTTTTTTTGGGTTCGCGAGCAAGCGTATTTTGTTCTCTCCGCGTCGAAGCATGCCACCTGTGGTTTCCCGCTCTGCGATTCGGTAATCCGTGTTGGGGAACGGCCGTTTTTCGCGGCGCAGAAGTTGCAGAAGCTGTCGATCAATTGGTGGGGGAAATCGGATCTCGCTTGCAGGCGTTCCTTTCCTCGGCAAAGCCTAATGGATGTAAGAGGATCGATCAACCGACTAACTTCAATCGTACAGAGGAGCTTTCACAATGATGGATGAGATCGGCGATTGCGCTGGAAAAGTGTGGCGTCACCTCGAGGAGCATCGCGATTCGACACTCGAGGAAATGACCAAAGCGCTGAAGTTGAAAGAATCGGTAGCTTGGATGGCTTTGGGATGGCTGGCCCGCGAAGACAAGATAGAGATCGAGCAAGCCGGTAAGTCAGTGAAGCTTTCATTGAAATAAACCTACGAGTTCAGAGTGGCGTGAATGTGGGTCTCCTCGCGAAGGATCCATTGCTTGGACTTCTGCGCCCTATTTTCAGAGCCGCAACATTTTATAGAGGACGGGGAGCGATTGTGACAACTGCGCCTTTGAATGAGAAATCGGGATCCTCTAAGAACCAAGCCTTAGACATTTTGTGCGTAAACACAATACGCACTCTCTGTATTGATGCCGTGCAACAGGCCGACTCCGGCCATCCCGGGACCGCCATGGGGATGGCTCCGGTGATTTATGCTCTATGGCAACGACATCTCCAATTTGATCCTGAGGATCCGATCTGGCCCAATCGCGATCGATTTGTACTTTCTTGCGGCCATGCCTCGATGTTGCTTTATTCCGTTCTTCACCTATCCCAGACAAAGGCCGTTGACACAGAGTACGAAGTTCTCGGTAGACCTTCGGTCTTGCTGGAAGACATTAAGTCATTCAGACAGTCGGGAAGTCGGTGCGCTGGACATCCTGAGTACCACTGGACTTCAGGCGTCGAAACGACTACGGGTCCGCTGGGACAGGGAGTGGCCACAAGCGTGGGGATGGCCATCGCAGGTAAGTGGCTCGCTGCGCGATACAACCGTCCGGATCATGACGTTTTCACCTTCCGTGTTTCCGCCGTGTGTGGCGATGGTTGCATGATGGAAGGAATCTCGAGCGAGGCGGCTTCGCTTGCAGGACATCTGAAGCTCGACAATTTGTGCTGGATTTACGACAACAATCACATAACGATTGAGGGTTCAACGGATTTGGCATTCACGGAAGACGTTGCCGCCCGTTTCGCCGCGTACGGATGGAATGTTGCCCACGTGAGAGATGCGAACGATCTTGATTCCGTTGACCGTGCCCTCGACGCGGCCAGGAAAGCAGTTGGGCGGCCGACGCTGATTATCGTCGATAGCCACATCGGCTATGGATCGCCCCACCGGCAAGATACAAGTTCCGCGCACGGCGAACCCCTGGGCGAGGTAGAAATCAAGCTAACCAAGACAAGCTACGGCTGGCCAGAGGACGCGAAGTTCTTGGTGCCCGACGGCGTTTACGATCACTTCAAGCACGGTATCGGCGACCGGGGCAGGAAAGCGCGAGAAGATTGGTATCAGTCCTTCATTACGTACAAGAAGGCCTATCCGCAGCTCGCGCTCGAAATCGAACAGATGCAGCGGCGTGAAATTCCTGACGGATGGGATCAATCACTCCCGACATTTCCTGCCGACCCCAAGGGTGTTTCGGGCCGGGATGCATCCGCAAAGATTCTGAATTCAATCGCATCAGGCATTCCGTGGTTTGTTGGTGGATCGGCCGACCTCTCTCCCTCAACGAAGACGCGGCTTGTATTCGACGATGCTGGAGACTTTCAAGCCGGTGCTTATTCCGGACGTAACATTCATTTCGGGATCCGCGAGCATGCCATGGGCTCCATCTTAAACGGGCTGGCGCTTTCGAAACTCCGGCCGTTCGGGTCCGGCTTCCTGATATTTAGTGACTACGGTCGCGGCGCGATTCGGCTTAGCGCGATCATGGAGCTCCCCGTCGTCTACATCTTCACGCACGATTCGATTGGAGTCGGTGAGGACGGTCCCACGCACCAACCGATCGAGCATTTGGTTTCGCTGCGTGCTATTCCAAACCTAATCGTCTTACGTCCGGGCGATGCCAACGAAGTGGTCGAAGCCTGGAAACTTATCGTCCGCCTCCGGCACCAGCCGGTAGCACTTGTTTTGTCTCGACAAGCAATGCCCACAGTTGATCGTAGCCTCTACTCTTCAGCCGCGGGCCTAACAAAAGGGGCTTACGTACTGGCTGATTCGCCTCTGGGACCTCCGGAGGTCCTTTTGATGGGCAGCGGTACGGAGGTCTCTCTATGTTTAACCGGGTACGAGCAATTAAAAGCGGAGGGCATTCGCGCGCGCGTGGTGAGTATCCCATCGTGGGAATTATTTGAACATCAACCTCGTGAGTACCGCGAGAGCGTACTGCCATCTTTGGTGAAGGCTCGAGTAGCCATAGAGCAAGCTTCGACTTTGGGTTGGGAGCGATACGTAGGCATCGATGGGGCAATCCTTGGAATGAAGACGTTTGGCGCGTCGGCACCACTAAAAGCCTTGCAGAAACAATTTGGCTTCACGGTCGACAATGTTATTGCGGCAGCGAAAGAGCAGATCAAGAAGCAGACATGAGCATGCGCATCGCTCTGGGTTCCGATCATGCGGGTTTTTTTGCTCAAGCAACACTTAAAAGTGTTTCTAGCTAAGTTAGCGGGCGAAGTGCAATCCCAAGACGTAGGCGCTTATACGAGAGAACCGGTCGATTATCCCGATTACGCCGAGGCAGTCGCGAAATGCGTCCTTTCTTCCAAAGCCGACCGCGGGATCCTGATTTGTGGGAGTGGTGTTGGCGCGTCGGTTGCCGCGAATAAGTTCTGGGGCATTCGAGCCGGACTTTGTCATGACATCTACTCCGCTCGTCAAGGCGTCGAGCACGATGACATGAACGTTCTTACTCTCGGGGCGCGTGTCATCGGCGACCGAAATGCCGAAAACCTCGTGGAGGCTTTTTTGACGGCTCAGTTTACGAAAGAAGCCCGCCATATTCGGCGCATTGCCAAAGTACGAGAAATTGAGGCGCGGCAGACGATCACAAGCGGGAGCCTAGCGGAGAGGATTAGCACCGAAAAAAGATCTAGAGAAATCACAGGGAGAACCGATGGAAGCAACGGCAATTAGGACTTCGACCCCATTAAAGGAACTTCTAAGCTACGGCCAATCGATCTGGCTGGACTATATCAGGCGTAGCTTGATTACCAGCGGTGAACTCAAGCGTTTGATCGACGAGGGCCTGCGTGGCGTAACGTCGAATCCTTCCATCTTCGAGAAGGCAATTGTAGGCAGTACAGATTATCAAGACATTCTGCTCTCTCCAGAATCCCAAATATCCGATGCAAAGTCCTTATACGAAAAAATCGCTATCCGAGACATTCAGGGCGCTGCCGATCTTCTTGCCGTCGTATATGAGGAATCGAAAGGTCGAGATGGCTACGTAAGTCTGGAAGTATCGCCACTACTGGCTAGTGATATGCACGCGACGCTTAGAGAGGCGCGGCGCTTATGGAAGTCGGTGAACCGGAAGAATCTGATGATCAAGGTTCCTGCGACACCAGAAGGCATACCGGCGATTCGGCAGCTGATCAGCGAGGGCATCAACGTTAACGTCACGCTGCTGTTTTCTCAGGCAGCATACGAGCAGGTAGCGCTCTCGTTTATTTCCGGCCTCGAAGACCGGGCGGCCAAAGGCGAAGACATCAGCCGGATTGGCAGCGTTGCAAGCTTTTTTGTCAGCCGCATCGATTCAGCGGTCGATGAACTCATAACGGAGCGTGCAAAAGTCGCCGGTGGCCACAACACATCGCAATTGGAAGGGGTCAAGGGGCGTGTGGCAATCGCGAATGCCAAGTTGGCATACCACCGGTATCAAGAACTTTTCACTTCATCCCGCTGGAAGGCTTTGCAAGGCAAGGGTGCGGTTAGCCAACGCCTGCTCTGGGCAAGCACAGGTACGAAAAATCCAAAGTATCGGGACGTCATGTATGTCGAAGAGCTCATCGGGACCGACACGGTCAACACCGTCCCGCCGGCGACGCTCAATGCATTTCGTGAGCACGGCCGCTCACGCGCGAGTCTGACGGAGGATGTCGACAGCGCTTTCGACACGATGGAGATTCTTGCGAAATCAGGAATCTCCTTTGCGGATGTAACGAGGAAACTCTTGCAAGAGGGGCTTCAGCAGTTCGTCGACGCGTTTGACAAGCTAATCGAGGCGGCCGGACAACGCTCGCGTGATCCAAGAGCCGCAAAGATCAATCGCCAAACTTTTCAACTTGGTGAGCGTCTTCTATCGACCGTAAAGGCATCATTCGACGACTGGCAAAAAAACGACAAGATGCGCCGCCTCTGGAGTGGTGACGCCTCTCTGTGGACAGGAACGGATGAGAATCAGTGGCTTGGTTGGCTCGGGGTTTCGGACGATCAATTGGCGCACGCGCGGCGCCTGACTGAGGTGGCCGGAGAAATTAAGGCGGTGCAATACAAGCATGTGGTTCTGCTAGGCATGGGGGGGTCGAGTCTTTGTCCTGAGGTTCTGCGGCTTACATTTGGCACGATCGAAGGATTTCCTGAACTGCATGTTCTCGATTCGACCGACCCCGCGCAGATCCGCGCTGTGGAGCGGAGTGTGGACCTGGCGAGCTCTATATTTATCGTTTCCAGCAAGTCCGGTGGCACGCTCGAGCCCAACATCTACAAGCAGTACTTTTTTGACCGAGTAAAACTTCTGGTCGGGGTCAAGGAAGCAGGCAACCGATTCATCGCCATCACGGACCCGGGATCGAAGATGCAGCATGTGGCCGAAGACGACAAGTTTCGGCACATATTTTTTGGCCTCGCAACGATCGGGGGTCGCTACTCCGCGCTTTCGAATTTCGGGATGGTACCGGCGGCCCTAATGGGAATCGATGTCGAGAGATTCCTCGGTGCGACCGAAGAAATGGTTCATGCCTGCGGCTCGTCCGTGCCGGTCGAGGAAAACCCGGGTGCGGTGTTGGGGACGATCCTCGGAGTACTTGGAAATCAGGGACGGGACAAGGTCACGATAATCGCATCACCAGGGATCTCCGACCTGGGCGCCTGGCTGGAGCAGCTCATCGCCGAGTCGACGGGAAAAGAGGGCAAGGGCTTGATTCCGGTCGACCGAGAAGCACTAGCGGGACCGCAAGCCTATGGCACTGACCGTCTTTTTGTTTACCTTCGTCTCGATTCCGAGCCGGACCACGCACAGGACGATGCGATCGAGCTGCTTGAGCGCGCGGGTCAACCCACTGTTCGCATCACGCTAAGTGATAAATACCAACTCGGCGAGGAATTCTTCCGATGGGAAGTGGCCACGGCAGTGGCCGGATCAATCCTGGGGATCAATGCTTTTAATCAGCCAGATGTCGAGGCAAGCAAAATTGCCACACGTAAGCTGACGGTCGAGTACGAGCAGAACGGGAAACTTCCGACCGAAATTCCTATCTTTGAGGCCGAGGGCATTCAGCTGTTCACCGATGAGCGAAACGCCCAATCACTCGACCAAACTGTCTCGTCCGAAAAGTCCCTCGTGAAATACCTGAAATCGCATCTTGATCGCCTGGCCAAGAATGATTATTTCGCACTGCTCGCTTACGTCGAGATGAGCAAAGCGCACGAGAAATCGCTTCAGGCGATCCGACACACGATTCGCGATGCCAAGAAGTGTGCGACATGCCTCGGATTTGGTCCGCGGTTTCTCCATTCAACCGGTCAGGCGTATAAAGGCGGCCCGAACAGCGGCGTATTCCTCCAGATCACTTGTGAGGATGCGCTTGATATCGCGGTGCCCCAACAGAAATACACCTTTGGTCTCGTGAAATCGGCCCAGGCGCGAGGAGATTTCCAGGTGCTCGCAGATCGCGGTCGCAGGGCACTTCGGGTCCATTTGGGAAAAGATGTCAAAGCTGGACTCGAAAAGCTTCACAGCCTGGTGCAACAAGCGCTGCGCTAGAGAAAAGGAGCCTCAAAGATGCAAATCGGAATGATCGGTCTTGGCCGCATGGGCGGGAACATGGTTCGCCGTCTGATACGCAATGGACATTCCTGCGTGGTATTCGATCGCAGTACTGACAGCGTGGCCGAACTCAGCAAGGGCGGAGCCAGCGGAGCGAAGTCACTGGATGATTTTGTTTCGAAGCTCAAAGCGCCACGCGCGATTTGGTTGATGGTACCGGCTGCTGTCGTCGACAGCACGATTCGGGATCTAACGCCTTGGCTCACAGCGGGCGATACGGTGATCGATGGCGGGAATTCTTACTATATCGATGACATCCGACGCGCGGACGAGCTTCGTACGCGCGGGATCGAGTATGTCGATGTCGGCACAAGCGGCGGGGTTTGGGGTCTCGAGAGAGGCTACTGCCTGATGATCGGGGGTACACCCAATGCCGTTCGGCAATTGGATCCGATATTCAAGACTCTGGCACCCGGGCGAGGCACCACTGAGCGTACGTCGGGTCGCGAGCATGCTCCCAGTTCAGCCGAAGACGGCTATCTCCACTGTGGACCCGCGGGAGCGGGTCACTTCGTCAAGATGATTCACAACGGAATCGAGTACGGCCTGATGGGGGCCTATGCAGAAGGCCTCAATATCCTCAAGCACGCCAATGCCGGCAAACAGAAACAAACTGTTGATGCCGAAACGACTCCGCTTCGTAATCCCGAACACTATCGCTATGACCTCAACCTAGCTGAGATCACGGAAGTATGGCGACGGGGGAGTGTCGTCGCATCCTGGCTGCTCGATCTCACGGCTGCGGCGCTGTTTGAAGAACCCGATCTCGGTAAATTCTCCGGACGCGTATCGGATTCCGGCGAGGGAAGGTGGACTCTTCTCGCGGCGATTGATGAGTCAGTTCCGAGTCCCATTTTGAGTGCTTCGTTATACCAACGATTTAGCTCGCGCGGTGAGGACGTGTTCGCAGAAAAAATCCTTTCGGCGATGCGTTACCAATTCGGCGGGCACGGAGAGCGGCCTGCGGGCAGCTAGCCGCAGTCTTGATGATCTGTAAGAGCGGGCGACAGAAATGAAGGGGTGCAGATGAATGAACCGAGTCAGCAGAAAGGCCACGCCGCGGGCCCTTGCATCATGGTTATTTTCGGTGCGGGTGGTGATCTAACGAAGCGAAAGCTTATCCCTGCGCTTGTCAACTTAGCGCAGGCGAAGCTCTTGCCCGCGCAGTTCGCCGTAATTGGCTTTTCCTCCGGCGATCTAACGAACGAGGCATTTCGGGACCAACTGGGCCGGGAAATTAATGAGTACGCCACGAATCCGGTTTCGCCCCAAACGTGGGATTGGTTTGCCGAGCGGATATCCTACGTGTCGGGTGACTTTAAAGATCCCGAAGCGTACCGCCGTCTCAAAGAGCAAATCGATCGAGTCGATAAGCAGCAAGGCACGCAAGGAAATCGATTTTATTACCTCGCCGTAGCGCCGCGGTTCTTCTCTGAGATCGTGCAGCAACTCGGGGCCGCAGGCTTGACCACGGAGGAAAATGGGCAGTGGCGGCGCGTAATCATCGAGAAACCCTTCGGGCGAGATCTGGAATCGGCTAAGAAGCTGAACCGGGAGATCAAGCAAGTCCTAAACGAAAATCAGATCTATCGTATCGACCATTACCTCGGCAAGGAGACGGTCCAGAACGTAATGGTTTTCCGTTTTTCCAACAGTATTGCGGAACCATTATGGAATCGCTCGTTCATCGATCACGTTCAGATTACGGCGTCTGAGACCGTCGGGGTCGAGCATCGCGGCGGATATTACGAAACCTCCGGTGCGCTGCGTGACATGGTCCCCAACCATTTGTTTCAACTCCTTTCCTTGACGGCAATGGAGCCGCCCATCTCATTTGAGGCTGACGCCGTACGCAGCAAACAAGCCGAAGTTCTCCAGGCCATTCAGCCTCCGTCTCCCGAAGAAGTCCTAAGCAATATGGTTCGAGGCCAGTACGGCAGCGGAGGTCCGGATATGCTCCGGTACCGCAGTGAGCCGGATGTCTTGCAAGAATCCAATACGGAAACATTCGTTGCCATGAAATTCATGATTGATAACTGGCGATGGGGCGGCGTGCCGTTCTACCTGAGGACCGGTAAGCGGATGCCCAAACGAACGACGGAAATAGTGATCCAATTTCGACATACCCCGTTTGTATTGTTCCGCAACACCACCGTTACAGATCTTAAGACCAATCGACTGGTCATCCACATTCAACCGGAGGAAGGGATCTCGCTGCACTTTGGCGCAAAAATTCCTGGCCCCGTCATGGAGATCGGAGAAGTCAACATGGACTTTGACTATCTCCGGAATTTCGGTAGATCGGCCAGCACGGGATATGAGCGGCTGCTCTATGACTGCATGATGGGAGATCCGACCCTTTTTCAGCGCGCGGACATGGTCGAGGCGGGCTGGAAAGTAATTCAACCGGTGCTCGACGTGTGGAGCGCGCTGGCCGCAGGTAACTTTCCTAATTATCAGTCGAATTCTTGGGGACCAAAGGCAGCGTCGGATTTGCTGGCACGCGACGGCCGCGCATGGCGATTGACCGATTGAGAGTGAAGACCTATGAGACACCCTAAGCAAACGCAGTCCAAAACCCTCGTAATCGACGTGGGGGGCACGAACATAAAAATTCTGGGCCCGGGACCCAATGATGTAACCAAGATCCCTTCCGGATCTCAAATGACGGCCCGGAAGATGATTCGAGAGGTGCTGAGTGTAATTCGCGCACAAAAGCCTTCGGCGATATCAATTGGTTTTCCCGGACCAGTAGCTCACGGAATGCCGGTGGCTGAACCGCATAACCTGGGACGGGGGTGGGTAGGAGTCGACTTTGCGAAGGCTTTCGGTTGTCCAGTGAAGGTAATCAACGATGCAGCCCTTCAGGCTCTTGGAAGCTATGAGGGCGGCCGGATGTTGTTTCTCGGGCTGGGGACGGGCTTGGGATCTGCGTTGATCGTAGACGGGATGGTAGAGCCCATGGAACTCGCGCATCTCCCTTACAAGAAGGGCCGAACGTATGAAGATTTCGTTGGGGCGGGAGGATTGAAGAGACTTGGGAAAAAGAAGTGGCGCCGCCATGTCTTCAAAGTTGCGAAGCAGCTTCAGGAAGCTTTACAAGCCGACTACGTCGTTCTAGGCGGAGGGAACACTCGCTTGCTCGATAAGCTGCCGCCGGGGTTCCAGCGAGGCGATAACTCGAAATCGTATCTAGGCGGATACCGGCTTTGGCAAGCGCCAGCGTCGCGAGGGACTGGGTACCGACCGCCAACCGATCGATCCGTACCTTCCAGAGAGGATTGAGTGACGAGAGAAATTTATGTCCTTCCTGATGCGACGAGGGTCTATCGAGAAGTCGCAAACGACTTTGCGCGTGTAGCGGTCGATGCGATTCTCGACAAAGGGAAGTTCACTGTTGTTCTGTCCGGAGGTTCCACACCCAAAGGTCTTTTCTCTTTGCTGGCAACAGATCCGATTCTGAGAGTTCGCATTCCTTGGGAAAAGTGCTGCTTTTTTTGGGGCGATGAGCGGCATGTTGGCCCTGAGCATGTCACCAGTAACTTTCGAATGGTCCGGGAGACATTGCTTTCGAAACTCCCCGTCGAGCCCGGAGGTGTGTTCCGAATTCGAGGTGAACTCCCTGATCCACTCAAAGCAGCGCGAGAGTACGAACAGGTGTTGCGAGAATTCTTTCATCTTGAGGGTCAACAGTTGCCTCAGTTTGATCTGCTGCTCCTTGGCATGGGTCCTGACGGACACACGGCGTCGCTGTTTCCCGAATCCGAGGCGTGCTTCGAAAAGCGACAACTGGTCGCCGCGAATTGGGTAAAAAAGCTCACTAGTTATCGGTTCACTATAACGATTCCGGTACTCAACAATGCGAAACGAGTAATTTTTCTGGTATGTGGCGAAGACAAGGCGCGGGCCTTGCAAGCCGTGCTGGAGGGTCCCGCTCATCCGGAACAGCTGCCTGCTCAATTCATCGACCCTATTAGCGGCAAATTGCTGTGGTATGTGGATCGCGCCGCTGCCCAGCTTCTCACCGCAAATAAACTTCAGGAGACGTCACCACAATGACCAGCACCGTTGCAATCGAGAAACATTTGGGAGACAAGGCGAAGCACGTGCTGGAATTCGATCAGCCTAAGATTCCCAAGGAGCGCCTGCATCTGCCGGGACCGGATTTCCTCGATCGCGTGCTCGCTCTTTCCGATCGAAATAATCGAGTTCTATCGAACTTGCAGCGTATTTTCTCGCACGGTCGCTTGAGCGGGACGGGCTACCTATCGATCTTGCCGGTCGACCAAGGGATCGAGCATTCGGCGGGAGCCAGCTTTGCGAGAAACCCGGATTATTTCGACGCTGGAAACATTGTCAAGCTCGCGCTCGAGGCGCAATGCAACGCCGTAGCCTCCACGTTCGGTGTGCTGGGAATTGTCTCTCGCAAGTACGCCCATCACATACCGTTCATCGTGAAAATCAACCACAACGAGTTACTCACATATCCAAATAAATTTGACCAAGTCATGTTCGGCACCGTCAAGCAGGCCTGCGACATGGGTGCTGCCGCCGTAGGAGCGACGATTTATTTCGGATCGGATGAATCCACGCGCCAGATCGGCGAAGTCGCGCGAGCCTTTGCGCTGGCTCACGAACTTGGCATGGCTACTGTGCTGTGGTGCTATCTGCGAAATGAGGCGTTCAAGAAAGATAAGGATTATCACCTGGCCGCAGATCTCACCGGTCAAGCAAACCACCTTGGCGTAACGATTCAGGCCGACATCATCAAACAAAAACTTCCGGAGAACAATGCCGGCTTCAAGGCCCTCAACAGCGGCGACTCAACTTACGGAAAACTTGACGAAAGAATCTACTCCGACTTAACTAGTGACCATCCCATAGACCTGTGTCGATACCAAGTTGCGAACTGCTATATGGGCCGAGCCGGCCTGATCAATAGCGGCGGGGCTTCAGGGGCCAATGATTTCTCGGAGGCAGTAACCACGGCGGTCATTAATAAACGTGCTGGCGGGATGGGGTTGATATCCGGACGCAAAGCGTTTCAGCGACCGCTCAAAGAAGGCGTGGAACTACTCCAGGTGATTCAGGACGTTTACCTGAGCCCGGAAATCACCGTGGCATAAGTATATGGGTTGGGTATGAAGCAGGTTCTGATCAGAGGCGCCTGAAATATGAGTCACGAGTCGGTCTTTCTGTTTGATGTTGATAACACTTTGCTCGATCACGACAGGGTCAGCGCAGACTTGAAGAAGCATCTGGAGTCTACGGTAGGAACGACTCAGGCGCATCGATATTGGGAGATCTTCGAGACGATTCGAACAGAGCTGGGATATGCCGACTATTTAGGCTCTCTGCAGCGCTACCGCATTGAGTTTCCCTCGGATCCTCATCTGCTGGCTGTCTCGCACTTTCTGATTCATTATCCATTCGCGAATCGCCTATTCCCCGGTTCGCTGGACGTGGTAGAGCATGTGCAACAGTGGGGACGACCGGTCATTCTTTCTGACGGAGACGTTGTTTTTCAGCCGCATAAGATAACGGGATCTGGGCTGTTTGAGGCTTTCGCAGGCCGCGTGTTGATCTACGTCCATAAAGAAAACGAACTGGACGACGTTGAGAAGCGTTTCCCCGCAAAGAATTACGTCGTCATCGACGACAAATTACGCATATTGGAAGCCATCAAGAATGGCTGGCAATCGCGTGTAACCACCGTTTTCGTGCGTCAGGGCCACTACGCGCGAGATGAACGCGAAGTAGCAAAGTACGCCGCCGCGGATATCACCGTCGATCGCATCAGTGATTTGCTCAACTGCGACTTCTCACGTGCTCCCTTCGCGCGAGCCGGTGGCTAGGAGCGTTTGGCGGAATGGCTTAAGAGAGGCGTTGAAGGAAAAGGGCGCGGCCGCCTCTTTCGAATGCGGGTATCAGAAACGCTGTGAGTAAACCTTATGAACCGGTTCATCCGTCGAATGTTGATTGGAGCGGTTGCAGGCGCGGTGTCAAGCGCAGCATTAGTGATCTTTGTCGGCGGAGCGTCGTGGAGTGTTCCTCTCGGGATCGCTCTGGGGGCAATCTACTCGCTAAGTCTGAAGCCAACGCCCCTTTCCTACGTTGACAACCTGATGGCCGCAGGGTCTTTCGGCATGCCGCTTTGGGGGTCGATCAGCGTTATTACGATTCCGTTTTTCACTGGTCGGAGGCGAGAGTGGGGCGCGGAGCAGATGCGCGACCATTTTCCTTCACTGGTAGGTTGGGTGTTGTATTGCTGTTTAGCCGGCGTGTTAACGCAGGCGCTCAATGATTTCGCGCGAAGCATGTGGGGGCCGGAGCGAGAGGCAGAACCACCGCGTGGGATTGCAAGAGTGCGGGTGTTGGTATTAGGGGGCGGATTCGCAGGGATGCGCGTTGCAGAGTCTCTTGAGGAGCGATTTCGAGCAGATCGCTCCGTGTCGGTAACCCTTGTGAACAGCACGAACGCACTTCTCTTCACCCCGATGTTGGCGGAGGTTGCCGGAAGCAGTTTAGAACCGAGCCATATCAGCACGCCCCTACGCAGTTTGCATGGGGTTGAATTTATTCGCGCTCACGTAACGGAAATCGACCTAGCGAGAGGCCGGGTGATTTTGGAGTCAAAACTCAACAGCAGCGAAAATCCTTCGTCGCGGGAAATTGAATACGACCATCTCGTTCTTGCCTTAGGAGGGGTTTCGAGTTACCTGGGCCTCGCAAACGTTGAAAAGCTCGCTTTCGATTTTAAGAGTCTTTTGGATGCCATCCGAATCCGGAACCGCGTGATTGAAATGTTCGAGAGGGCTGATCGAGAACCCGATGCTTCCGTGCGGCGCCCGTTACTTACGTTTGTCATCGCTGGCGGCGGTTTCGCGGGCGTAGAGCTTGCAGGGGCGCTGAACGATTTTGCCCACGGTATTTTGGCAGACTACCCGAACGTTGGGCGGGACGATTTGTGCGTATTGCTTGTTCATGCGCGCGATCGGATCTTGCCGGAGCTAAGCGAGTCTCTCGCCAAGTATGCGCAGAAAACAATGGAAGCTAGAGGTGTTCGATTCAGGCTCAACGCTCGCTTGACGGATGTCCGGCCTGGTGCCGTCCAGGTGAGCGACGGTGAGGTTCTTGCCGAGACACTTGTATGGACGGCCGGCACAGCGCCCAATCCCTTACTTCAATCGTTGCCGGTTGAGAAAGACAAGCGAGGCGCAGTTGTCGTAGACAGCACGTTGAGCGTGCCTGGATTTCCGAAGGTTTGGGCTCTCGGCGATTGTGCAGCGGTTCATGACGCCGAGACTGGCAAATCATGTCCGCCCACGGCGCAATTCGCTCTGCGGGAAGCAGAGGTGCTCGCCAAGAATATCTATTCCGAAGTGCATGGACGACCCCGGGAGGGTTTTCATTTCGATTCGCTCGGCGCACTGTGCGTCGTAGGCCATCAGACAGCTTGCGCGGAGCTGAGCGTGCCCTTTTTTCGCAATAAGTACCTGCATTTTTCCGGTCTATTGGCTTGGTTTATGTGGCGAGGAATTTACTTGTCGAAATTGCCCGGCCTCGAACGAAAGATCCGGGTCTTGATCGACTGGACGATTGAGCTGTTCTTCCCGAGAGACATTGTTCAGACAATCGACTTGCGATAAGGAGCGATGATGCACCCTTCAAACGTCCCTGCCGTTACGCACGACGGGGCAACGACACAGAGATCGAGATGGGTTGAACCTATTCTCGGGCTAGTTGTCGGCGCTTTGGGGGGAGCGGTGGAAGGCATTCTTTTAATGAAGCCGGTTTCGCTCACGGTGTTCGTCGGAGCTTGTTTCGGTGTCGTCTTCGGATTGTTCTTCGCGCGCCGGGCGACCAGTCCTGGAGCAGGTCTGATTTGGGGACTGGGGGGTGCATTTCTGTTTTGGCTCTTGTTTCCGGCCGGCACGATTCCAATATTCGAACATTCTGGCCATCCCGCGGCAATGCTCGCCGATGCGCGAGAACAGTTTCCCGAACTTGTAGGAGTTCTCGTTCTGCTGGGGATGCCTCTGGGAATGGTCTTCGGGATTCGAAACGGCCTAATCCGTAAGACGGAGCAGCCGCGTTTCAGCTGGGGACGCGCGATTATGGCCGGCGGCCTGGCAGGAACCTTGAGCAGTTTGATTTTCAGCCGCTGGATGTACGCCGGCGAATTCTTCCCACTTCTGGCGGGCGCCGGGCAACTTGGTTCCCGCTCTGCGATGGTGGCTTGGCATGTGTTTGTGGCACTCGTCATCGGATCTACTTTCGGTCTTTTCTTTCAGCGAGACGTTCGTGGTTTTGGTTCAAGCATGGGCTGGGGAATGGGCTACACAATTCTTTGGTGGTTTTTTGGACCGTTAACCATATTCCCGCTTACCGCAGGCGCGCGTCCGAACTGGTCGGCGGACCAAGCCAGTGAAATGTTTGGCTCCTTGGTCGGGCACATTCTCTACGGTTTACTGTTGGGAATTATTTATGCGGCCTTGGATCGAGTATGGATCAAGTTGATTGTCGAATCCGATCCTCTGAATCGAGAAGCGGGAGGGCCCGGTGTTCGCATTCTACGATCGATTGCCTGGGGAGGCTTGGCCGGATTGATTGGCGGAATCGTGTCGAGTCCGGTGATGCTTGCTACCGGCGTGTTGCCAAAGATTGCAGGGCTCGATACGACTCTGTCAGGTTTTCACGGTGTGGTGATTCACTTAGTGATGAGTACGCTGATCGGAACGACTTATGGTCTCTTGTTTCGTGGCGAAGCTCCGAGCTTTGGACTCGGCATACCGTGGGGACTCTTGTTTGGGCTCGTTTGGTGGTATGCCGGCCCGATGACGCTGCTTCCGTTGTTCCTGACTGGCGTGTGTGACTGGAGCGCGACTGCCGCATCCGCACTGCTTCCTTCCCTAATGGGTCATCTCATTTATGGAGCGGTCACCGCGGCAGCCTTTCTGGTACTTGAGCGACGATACAAGAAGTGGTTGCTTTTTGATTCGCGAACTGCTGCTCACGAACTGCGTCGTATACGTCCGGTAGGAACTCCCGCACCTCCTTTGTGGTTTTTTGCAATCGGCCTAGGAATTCTTTTGCCGATCTTACTGGGTTGATTGCCTGTCTGATTTTTCGGGCGGAGACTCGCCCTGAGCTCGCATAAAAAATGAAAAGGATCGGTGAACCGGTTTGAGGATGCACGGAAGGAGAAAACGGCCTGCTCCTTTCGCACAATGGAGCGCAAATCTAAAGCAGCGATGGCTGCTGCCATTTCTAGCGCTGGAATGGGTCTGGGAGTGGGTCGCTTTTGTTCTGAGCAACTGGACATTTCTGGAGGTCTTGGAATACCTGAGTAGTTTGAGCGTCCTCGTCGCGGTGATATTTTACTTTTCCGAATCGGGTAACCGGATCAAACAAAAGCACTCTCAGGCGTGGCAGGTGATTAATACGGCGCAAGGAAAAGGCGGAAGTGGCGGACGCATCGAGGCCTTGCAAGAACTCAATGCGGATCACACGCCCTTGGTAGGCGTTGACGTTTCCGGCGCTTCTCTGCAAGGCATTCGTCTCGACCGAGCTCAGCTGTTGCGCTCCAACTTCAGCGCCGCAGACGTCCGGCAGGGCTTTTTCCATGCTTCCAATTTTACCGATGCCGATTTGCAAAGCGCCAATTTTAGAGGGGACGATCTCCGCGCTGCGTGCTTTCAGGGTGCCAACTTGGATGATGCTGACCTGTTGGGAGCTGATCTCACCGGAGCGGACCTGACGGATGCAACCCTGCGAAATGCGGATTTGCGATATTCCGTCTTGCGAGACATTCGTTGGAAAAAGATCAAGAACATCAAGACGGCAAACCTGTTCGGTGTCAAAGATGCGCCGCGGGAGTTTATGAATTGGGCGCTTCAGAACGGAGCCGTCCAAAATGATTTAGACACAAAATGATGAGATGCGCTCACAGGGAGGATTCCACATTTTCTCCATGTCGGTGGGAGCCTCTTTCTCGATGCAGGTATCCGACCCACATGAACAACGTTAGACGAGGCCACGCGATCTTGATGTTCGCGAAAGGCGTTGGGATCATCGGAATTGGGCGGGCAAAAGCCCGACGCCGAGTACTCAGACCGGGTAATCCCGACAGGATCAGAACGGGCACCACGCCTGAGTGGTGAGTCCCGGTGGATTGGCTAGCCTGGAAAAAGGACCGTGATGCCTTTTCTTGGAAAAGTCCAAACCCAGCGTTCTTCGATGCGAATGGAGATAAATATCGTCGGCGTCGCGACGATGTTAGGAAGCACTTTCTGAGCCGTCCGTAGGAGCACTTTACCGATTCTGGCGTGTCGCCTTCCGTTCGCGCATGATTCGCAAATTGGATCGATTGATATACTCTAGCTGCTTCGCGTCGTTGCCAGAATCGTATGTTCATACTTAGAAGCGACGTAACGAGCAGATGAGCAATCTCAACCCTGAAAAGGCTCTCATTTTTTGATGGGACCTCAGTTTTTTGATCCACTCCGAAGGTTAGTTTTCGGCAAAATCTAGACCTGGAGAGGAGGATTTTGCCATGAAGAAGAAGAGATTCGCT
>Ga0209655_10000099_pt1 | contig 30877 bp, 22 predicted proteins | sample BogFormECP03_OM2_FD_188236 | JGI IMG/M metagenome (GOLD analysis project Ga0209655, IMG submission 188236) | Bog forest soil microbial communities from Calvert Island, British Columbia, Canada - ECP03_OM2 (SPAdes) (version 2) | ecosystem: Environmental > Aquatic > Freshwater > Wetlands > Bog ...
CCTTTTGGCCTTCCCCGTTTCTCTGCGGATTCGCGACGGCGAGATGTGGGTGAGTTGGGGCGCGTTCTGAAAGAACGCGCCCCAATGGGCTAGAAGCGGAAGCGGATGCCCAGCTCGATAGAGCGCGGCGTGTTGCCTTGCGTATTTTCGACGCCCCAGAGCGACGGCGCCGAGAGGCTCAGGAACGGATCAAGCAGCTGGTCGTGGTTGAAGACGTTGGTAAAGATGGATTGAAATTCGGCGCTGAAGCGCTCGTTGATGTGGATGTTCTTCTTAACCTGGAAGTCGACGTTCCAGAAGGGCATGCCGCGAAGCGTGCCCGCGCCGCCGGCGCCGCCATCGAGACCGAGGAGCGGGTCGCGGGCGCACGCAAAGACGGCGGCTGGGTTGGAGAACATGTTGACGTTGCCCGCGGTGCCGACGCCGCCCGAGCCGGAGACGTTATTGTGCCGCGAGCTGCCGAAGTTGTTGGCGCAGGTGAGGATGGCGTTTTCGTCGGCGGCGAAGTCAATGGCGTCGGCTTCTCCGAAGGATTGGCCGTCACCGTTGCTGGTGTTCATTTCGAGCGGCAAGCCGCTGGCTGTAGTAAAGATCGGAGCGAAGGACCAGCCGCCGAGAAGGTGGCCGAGTACCCCGTGCTGCGCCTTGTAGTAGGGCGGCTGATAGATGAGCAGAACGTTGTCGACGAATTTGCGGTCGAAGGGCTGCAGCCCGTAGCCGGCGCCCACGTCGTAGGGGTTCACAACAGTGAAGCCGCTGCTGGCCTGAACCACGTTTACGCTGCCAAGAGCCTTGCTGAACGTAAAGTTCTGCTGCAAGGTCAGCCCGTGCCAGTCGTTCATTTTAAGAGTGACAAACGCGGCGTTGTAGTTGCCATAGCCTACGCTGGCGTTAACGGCGACGCCGGAAGTTAATTGTCCGTTGCTGCCGAATGCGGAACCGGCGATGGGACTGTTCATCATAGTGCGGCCGAAATTGAAGCCGCATGGCTGAGCAGCGCTGCAGGTGGCGTCGCCCTGGTCGAGATCGCTCCAGAGGCTCCAGACGTTTTGTATGCCGAGGTTGCCGGTCCCGGCGTTGCCCTCTTTCATGGCGACGGCCGTTGTGCAGTTGGCGAAGCCTGCGCAATAGCCGGTGCCTGCGAGGGCGGTTTCAAAGAAGGGCTGAGCCGTTACGGCGCTGACATTGCCGACGCATCCGCCGCCAGCGAGACCCGCAACCGTGCCACCGCCGCAATATTGCAATTCCAAGTTGGCGAAGGCCTTGGCGAAGGTCTGCCCGCCAAGGGTCATCATGGTGGGCACCGCGTTGATCATGAGGGGCTGATATTCATGGGTGATGCGGCGACCGATGTAACCCACTTCGAGAATGGTCTTGCTGTTGATTTGGCGCTGGATGGTGAGGTCGAACTGGTCTGACTGGTCGGGCCGGAAATTCCGGTCCAATGCCTCGCCGGTGGCTGCGGCGATGGCGTTGTAGCCGGGGAAGTCTGGCTGAGGAAGAGTTGCGCTCGGAGCGGGAAGCGGAGCAGTCAAACCATCCGCGCCGGGGCCAGTGCCGATGCGAAAAGCGTTGGCGGGAGTCGACCCGAGGGTTCCGCCGCACGTGCCGTTACCGACAGTGGAACTCTGCGGGTCAACGCACTGCACCGGCTGAATTAGGCCGGTGCCAAGCAGAGGTACCAGCACGAGGTCAACGCCGTTCAAACGTCCGAAGATTCGGCTATAACCACCGCGGACGACGGTCTTGCCCTGGCCGAACAAATTGCCGAGGATTCCGTCGGTATAGTTGGGATTCCAGGCGGCCGCGACGCGCGGACTGAATGCGCCATAGAACGGATTATAAGGATACTTCTGCCCGCTGCCGGTGTTGCCAACGAGGTCGAAACCAATTTCCGGGTTGTAGACCTGGCCCTGCAAGGCCGCCTCTTCGCGCTGCTTGAGGTAGGCCTCGACGTCGACTTGCTGGCCACCCTGATCTACAAGCTCGACCTGGCGTCCCTGCGATTCGACAGGAGGCATTTCCAGTGTCCAGCCCAAACCATAAGTGAGGGTGAACGTCGGCTTGAGGTGCCAGGAATCGCTGAAGTAGACGTTGTAGTAGGGAATGGTGCTTTTGTCTTCGGCTGGTGTCATTGGGGGATTCAAAGTCAGGTTCGGCCCACTGCGCGTATAAGCGATCTGCGCGATGGAGACAATGCCAAGTATGGCGGTGTAGTCTTGTCCAAAAGCAACTTCGTTCGCGGCTGGGACGCTGGCGGGAATAATTCCGTTCAGGTTGACACCCGAGTTGACGGAGTTGGAAAGCTGGTACACGGGTTGGTTGTTGATGCCGCCGCCGTTGTCGGTGCGCTGATGGAAGTCCCAGTTGTGCTGATAGGTGCCGCCGAATTGGAAGAGGTGGTTGCCATGCAGCATGCTTACATCATCGCGGACCATGTTGTCTTTGCCGTCCCAGAAGCGAGTACGCGTATTCTGAGTGTTCACGTTGTACGGGGTGAGAGCATAGCCCGCGGCAGCGGAGGCCTCGCCAAGAGGTTCGAGCGCGCCGCCTAGGCCAGTCAGCTGTGGAGGATCTCCGGCCGAGCCCCACTGCCAGTAGTTTCGTAGAAAGCTGTAGTGGAGATCATTCGTGACGTTGGTGGTTATGTTGGTGGTCAGACCAGCGACATAGAACCACGGCAGTTGGGGACGCGCGGACAGGGAAGTGGGAGTGCCACCGGCAACGGTATATTGGCTGTCGGTGGTGCGCTGCAGGTTGAAGTAGCGATAGCTGCTCATGAAGTGCCACTTGGCGCCAAAGTCGTGGTCCACGCGAGCGACACCGAAGTTGCTGGATTGCGGAACGGACATGTTGCCGGTGAAGACGCCGACATTTCCACCGGCGGGTGAATTGTCGCACAGTGCCAGGCCGTTGCAGGCTGTTGTGTTTGGCAGCGGCATTTTCGCCCACAACTGCGTGATTTCGGAATTGATTCCGACGCCCCGCGGATCGAGATTTGTCCCGGGATAGGTAACGCCGTTGAAGGTGACTGCAGTGGGATTCAAGTTGTAATAAGTTCCACCGAAGTAGAGCAAGCCCAGGCGCATGGAAGCTGTCGGAGTGTTTCTGCTGATGGTTTCGGAATCGGGAAATCGGTAGCCTTCAAAGTTGGCGAAAAAGTAGGTTTTCCCGCCGAGAATGTCTTTGGGAATGATCGGCCCGCCGGCGGCTGCGCCAAAGCGGCTGTAGTGGAAGCTGGGAACCGGAATCCCCGCTGCATTATTTTGAAAAGTGTTCCCAGACCAGTTGTTGTCCAAATAATATTCGTAGAGTGTGCCGTGCCAGGTGTTGGTGCCGCGCTTGGTAACGATAGAGACCTGAGAACCGGCCGAGCTGTTGAAGTCCGCGGTCTGATTCGTGGTGCTGACCTTGAATTCTTCGACGCTGTCGATGGGCGTGGGCATTACACCTGTGGGACCGCCGCCCGCATTTCCCGTGACTTGAGCAGCGATGAGGCCGCCCGTGACGTCACCGGCGAAGCTCGGGGTGTAGATGTTCATGCTGCCGTCCATGTCGTTGGTGTTTTGGCCGCCGTCGAGCTGGAAGGAGTTTTGATCCATGGCCACGCCGGCGACGCTGCCATCAGGCGCCACGCCGGGTTGAAGGGTAAAGAAGGTGCTGGCGTCGCGGCTGATGCTGGGCAGCGAATCCAAGGCTACACCGGAGATAGTGTTGCCAACTGTGGCGTTCAACGTTTGCAACTCGGCGTTGGTGGCAGTGACTTCGACAATCTCGGCGACGGAGCCGATTTCGAGCGTCACATTGATTGTGAGCGTTGTGCCCACACTCACCGCTTGACCCTGGATCTTGGATACGCGAAATCCCGCTTTGTTTATCGTAACGTCGTAGTTGCCCGCGGGCACGTCAACGAGAATATATCTGCCCGTATCATTCGATTCGGCCGTGCGGATAGCGTTTGTGGACAGGTCCGTCAGAGTGACGAGAGCACCTGCAACTGCCGCTCCCGAAGGATCGCTTACCGCTCCGACAACCTGGCCCGTGGACGCGCTTTGAGAAAACAGCGCTGACGGAAGTAAAGCGAGCAAACAGAATAGACAACTAATCAATAAAATACGCCGCCTGCTAAACATGTAGCATCCTCCAGTTGGGTGCGTGACGTACCGGCCATTCAATTTCAGGAATGTGAATTTACGCGGCACTCGAAACCGCGATTTAATCGCTGAGGTAGGTGCAAGCGAGATACCAATCGTAAATTCTTGCGGTTTAGATTTATTTTCAACGACTTGGAGAGACGCGGAAAACAAAAGATATGAAAACGCGAAGTGTGCCGAAAATGTTCTGAGTCATTAACCGGGTTCTTCGCACCAGCGGCCTGTTCGTTGGTATCGGGAATGTGTTGAGACGTCCCGAACTGATGAAAGAGTAGATAACTCCAGAATTCTGGAGATATTAGAGAATGAGGCGTAACCAAAGCGGAATGCGCCGGGAACGAAGTGCTAAATTATGGAAATCGGAAATAAATTAATTCTAATTCGTATAGTTTTGGCGCCCTGGAATTTCGTAAGGGCGGGGCTTGCCCCGCCCGCCTTTGAATTTGCGGGATTTTCAATCTTCGATGAAAGAATCGATGCCGATCCAGGATTGAGCGAGCAGCTTCAGATTATTTCTATAGGTCCTGGAAACCGTGTATTCCTTTCCGTTCGCGATACGCAGCATGTATTCACCCGTGGCGCCAGGGCGGATTTCCTGCACCCAGGAAGCATTGACGAGCACGGACCGGTGGATGCGAACGAAGCCGTACGCTTTGAGTTTTTCCGCAATGGTGGAAATGGATTCGCGCAGGAGATTGGAATCCGAGTGGCGCTGCAACAGGACGTAGTTTCCCTCCGCTTCGACTGCAAGAATGTCCTCGGGATTGAAGAGTAGGATTTTCCCCTTGGTTTTGATGGCGATCCGCACCGGCTTGTCCGGAGAGGCTTCCGATCGCGGATGTAACTCCGCAATTTCCGCGCTTGTTTCCGGTGCCAGAGGGCCAAGGGGCTTGAGCAGGGAGGAGTCCGCGGGTTTGTCCGGGGGGAGCTTGGCGGAGGCCTCATCGGGCCGTGCTCTGAGTAAATCGGTCATATTTGTACCGAAAGACTTTGTGCCCAACGACAACAGCTTTTGTTTTTCATGCATAATCCAAGAGCTGCTCGCTCTTTTCAGGGCAGATCAGCCCAATGTAATCTTGCGCCGCAAAAAAATGAGCGTCGCTCGAATTCAGCCGGTCGCGAGCAAGAACGTACGAATACTTTCGAGCTGCCGTTTCAACCTGCATCTCTGATCTGCTGGGGCGACATACCCAAAACGCGTCGAATATGCAGCGCCAAATGGCTCTGGTGACAAAAGCCATTTTCGAGCGCGATTTGGCCGATGGGCATTTTGCTCCCTCGCAACTGCGCGGCTGCCCGTTCGACTCGTCGGCGAATCAAATACTGATGCGGGGGCAAGCCTACGGACTGGCGAAAAATTGTTTTGAAGTGCGAAACGCTTAACCCGGCGACGTCAGCGATCTCACGAAGTTCTAGGTCGCGCGAAAGGTTGTCCTCCACGAAAGCGAGAACCTCTCTTAATTTACGGGCTGGGAGCGAGAGTTTAACGGCGCGGGAAGGCCGGGCCAGCGAACTATGATTTCGCACAATCCTTGCCGCGAGGGCTGTTGCCAGTGAGTCTCGATAGATGCGGCCGCAAGGATAGCCGCTCTCCATTTCCGCTTTCAGCGCCCACGCGATGTGCTCGATCTGCGGATCGCGTGCTTGAAATCGATTGGTGATTTGTAGTTTGGATGGATCATCGCCGAACTCTTCGACGACACGCTCCAGGAGACGAAGCTTGATGCCGATAGCCAAAGCCGTATCGGTGCCCTTGATTTCCCAGACGCCGGCAAGATTTGGGGGAATGATTTCCAAATCGCCGTGAATCGTCGTGCCCCGGTGGCGTTCGCCGGCGCGCCGGCAGTCCACGACAACCGAAGGGCCTATGTGCAGGGAAAGAACAACACTGGAGGAGCCGGGAAATTCCACGATTCCGGGTTGATCGGAGATGAGGCTGAGACGGACATTTTCTGTTTGGCCGATGATTTCACTGGGGGAGGGTTTCGAAGTTCCGTCGTAGAGATAGTTTCTCGCAGATACACCCATACAGCGGCTCCCCTTTGCAGAAACATCGGATCACTCTGCCGATGAGACTGCGTCCTCCCGCCCAGCTTGTCAGTTCCGGGCCGGCCGTCTTCGAGGTTTGGTGCCGAAGCTCGCTGTCTCCGGCTTTGCCAATTTGGACGCAAGAACTGAGGAAAGGTTTTCAAATGATTTGATGAAAACTTTATATGTTTCCGGGGTTTGGAAGCAGGACACGGAGAAGTTTGCAGTTATGGTATGGCCTCGGGGATCGTTGATAACCGCAAGGGGGGTTGGTCCATCTATTATAGGTACCGTGTTTAGGATGAGTTCGAGAAAATCCAGGGAGTTATGAGGACCAGTGAAGAGTGAACGATTGCGAAGCTATATTTATTTCCCGGCATTTGAGTCTTTCCATAGGAGGATGTGCCGCTCGAGGGTTGCCGGGTGCGAAACCTCTGGCAAAAAGTGGCTCTTGCGCTTGAGTGTTGTGTCTTTCTTGTGCCTCGCGCTTAGCGGTTTTGGCATGCCTGTGCGCGCTCAGAATTTGACGTTCAAAATTCCTCCGGTAAAGATCCCGCTCAAAATTAAGGAACAGGCGGTCACGATAACGGCTTGGGGCGTCGTATCTGTCCGCGCAAAGGATCAAGGCACGAGCGTTTTCAACCTGCAACTGGACGCCGATCTTTCCGAGTTGCAACAAAACATGACGGACCTGCTGAGCGCCCAGCTGGATAAAGAGGATGCTTGTGGCGAGCGGATCACTATCCAGCATGGCGAACTCGTGCCTGTCGAACCCGCGAGCCTTGCGACCGTGCAGCTGCACTACGAACGATGGGCCTGCGCGAAAGTGCTGGGAAAAGAGAAATCCAAAAGGCTGGTGGGCGGCAACGCGTTGATTGAAATGAAGCTGACGCCTGCCATCGAGAAGGAAAATACCGAGCTGCGATTGGTGCCGGAGGTGGGGAAGATCGAGGCGGATGGTTCGCTGGGCGAACTGCTGCGATCCGGCACGCTCGGAGCTATGCTGCGCGACAAAATCCGGGCGTCGATCCTTTCGGCGTTGGAAAAGGGAACGAACCTGAGCGCCACGCTTCCGCCGGCAATACAAGGGCACGCGACGATTCAGAATGCCCAATTCCAGGATGCAGGGGGCGGGCGTTTGTTGCTGGTTTTGGATGGCGAGGGGCGTCTCAGTCGAGAAGAGATTCAGGCGCTTTCCAAGCAGATTAAAGAACGCATGCCGTCGAAGTAAGAGTTGCGCTTGCGCGGTGCACGCGCTCACTAAGACACACAACCGAAAATCGAGAGAGAGTTTGCGCTGTGGCTGAGGTGTGCCTATGCGAGGAGAAAGGCGGTAAGCTCAGAATTGAATCGATCGCGGGCTTCGATATTGGAAAGATGGGCGGCGTTTAGTTCAACGTAACGTGCGCCGAGGATTTTTTCGGCCAGGAAGCGGCCTTCGGCGGGAGTCGTGGCGGGGTCGTGGGTCCCGGAGATGACCAGGGTTGGGACGCGGATGGCGGAGACGGTTTCGCGAGCATCGAAATCGCGGACAGCGGCGCAGTTGGCGATGTAGCCATCGAGGTCGGTGCTTTCGAGCATGCCTTGCGTCGCGGCAGTGATTTCTGGCGAGTTGGTGCGGAAGGCAGGGGAGAGCCAGCGTTCGATAACGGCGGCGGAGACGGATTTCATTCCTGATTTGCGGACGGCATCGATTCGCGAGTTCCAGCCCGCGGCGTCGCCTATTTTTGCCGCAGTGTTGCAGAAGACCAGTCTGTGGAGGACTTGCGGAGCGTTTAGCGCGAGCCACATGCCGGTCATGCCGCCCATGGAGAGGCCGCAGAAGTGGACGCGATCGAGTCGCAGATTTACGAGGAGAGCGAGGACGTCGCGGGCTAACTGCTCGATGTTGTAGGGGCTGGGAGTGGTCGAAGATTGGCCGTGGCCGCGGGTGTCGTAGCGCAGGACGCGGAATTGTTTGCGGAAGGCGGGCAATTGCTGATCCCACATCGAAAGATTGGCACCGAGGGAGTTGGAGAAAACCAATGTGGGCGCGTTGGCAGGGCCATCGAGGTCGTAGTGGATGCGGACGTCTTTGAGTTGGGCGAAAGACATGCGGTTCACTTTGTGCGGGATTTTTTCTTTTCTCTGCTGGCCTCGCTGGTGGCGAGGACGCGGTCGATGAATTGGTCGGCGACGCCCAAATAGTTGGCGGGGGAGAAGAGTCGGTCGAGTTCGGCTTCGGAGAGAGTGGACTTAATGATGGCGTCTTGCGCGAGGACGGGGCGAAGTTCGAGGTTCTTGGCCAGGGAGCGTTTGCAGGCCTGTTGGATGAGTTCGTGGGCTTCAGAGCGGGGCATTTTTTCGGCGAGGGCCATGGTTACGGCTTCAGCGAAAATCAGGCCGCGGGTGATGTCTAGATTCTGGCGCATGCGCGGCGCGTCGATTTCCAGTTCAGTGATGGTGCTGGTCAGGTGATGCAGCGCGCCTGCGGTGAGGCGGACGATGTCGGGGAGAGTTTCCCATTCGGCGTGCCAGCCGCCCAGGCCGCGCTCTTCTTCCTGAACCATGGCGGAAAGCATCGTGCTGACAAGCGAAGGGACTCGCGCGGCTGCGGAGAGTACGACGGCGCTTGTGACCGGATTTCGTTTGTGAGGCATGGTGGAGGAGCCGCCGCGGCCGTCGGCTGCGGGCTCGAAGAGTTCAGCAACTTCGGTTTGCGTGTGGAGAGAGATGTCGCGCGCGATTTTACCGAGCGTGCCGACGCATAGGCCGAGCGTCGTGGCGATTTCCGCCATGCGATCGCGATGGCTGTGCCAGGGAAGTTCCGGCAAGGGAAGCTGCATATCTTTGGCGAGATTTTTTGCGACGTCGAGGCCACGCGTGCCGAGAGCTGCCATCGTACCGACTGCCCCGCCAAATTGGAGGACGAGGCAACGCTCCTGCGTTTCCGCCAGGCGCGCGCGGTGACGATCGATGGCATCGAGCCAGCCGGCTACTTTGAAGCCGAAGGTTGTGGGGAGGGCTTGCTGCATCCAGGTGCGCGCGGGGACCAGAGTGGTGCGATTTTTGTGAGCCATCACGCCTAGCGCGACGGCTAAATTATCAAGCTCGGTGGAAATTAGAGTGAGCCCCTGGCGGAGTTGAAGGACGCGGCCGGTGTCGATGGCGTCCTGGCTGGTGGCGCCCCAATGGACGTGACGGGCGGAGTTTTTGTCTTTTTGGGCGACGAGAACGGTGAGCTGCTTGATAAGGGGAATCGCTAGATTGCCTGCGTTTGCCGCGGCGCGGGCAAGCGCGGTCATGTCGTACAGCTCGGCGCGGCATTTTGCTTCGATGGCTTGGGCGGCGGTGACGGGAATGAATCCGGCGCGGGCTTCGGCTCTGGCTAAGGCGGCCTCGAAATCGAGCATGCCTTGCAGGGTGGCGCGATTGGAAAAGACCTTTTCGACCGCTTGGGCGCGGAACAATGGGTCCAGCAAGTTCATGCGGTGAGTGTAATCACTCTGCCCGGGAAAGAAAACGGTTTCGTTGGAATTTTGTAATTACCGATAACGGGTTGCGGGGAGAAGGAATTGGGATTCCTCTCGGGGCAGACTATCGGGCGTTCGCCGCACAAACTTCTGCCGGATCGAGGGCGGGGCAAGCCCCGCCCCTACGAAACTCTAGACGCGTTCGAGAATGACTGCGATGCCTTGGCCTACGCCGATGCACATGGTGCAGAGGGCGTATTTGCCGCTTGTGCGGAGGAGTTGGTAGAAGGCGGTGGTTACCAGGCGCGCGCCGCTGGCGCCTAGAGGATGACCTAGCGCGATTGCGCCGCCGTTGGGATTCACGTGCGGGGCGTCATCGGGGACGCCGAGTTCGCGGAGAACGGCCAGGGCTTGCGAGGCGAAGGCTTCGTTTAGTTCGATGACGTCCATCAGACCGATGGAGAGATTTGTCTTCGCCAGGACTTTGCGCGAGGCGGGAATCGGGCCGATGCCCATGATGCGCGGGGCTACGCCTGCGGCGGCTGCGGCGAGGATGCGGGCTTTCGGAGTGAGGCCGTGGCGTTTAGCGGCGGATTCCGAGGCAATCAGCAGGGCGCATGCGCCGTCGTTGATGCCAGAGGCGTTTCCGGCGGTAACGGTGCCGCCTGGTTTTACGATGCCGGACAGTTTTGCGAGTGCGGCTAGAGTCGTATCGGGACGAGGATGCTCGTCGGCTTTGAAGAGGACTGGGTCGGATTTTTTCTGAGGGATTGGAACTGGCTCTATTTCCTGGGAGAGAAAACAGTTGCGCATAGCGTTTGCGGCCCGCTGCTGGCTTCTGAAGGCGAAGGCGTCCTGGTCTTCGCGCGAGATATGGAATTCTTCGGCGACGATTTCGGCCGTCTCGGGCATGGAGTCGACGCCGTATTTTGCTTTCATCAGCGGATTGATGAAGCGCCAGCCGAGCGTGGTGTCTTCGGCTTTCAGGGAGCGGGAGAAAGCGGAATCCGCTTTGCCCATCACGAAGGGAGCGCGGGACATGCTCTCGACGCCGCCCGCGATGATGAGGCCGGCTTCGCCGCTTTTGATAGCGCGGGCAGCGGTGGCGACGGCGTCCATGCTGGAGCCGCAGAGGCGATTTACCGTGGAGCCGGGGATTTCCTTGGGCAGGCCCGCAAGCAGCAACGCCATTCTGGCAACGTTGCGATTATCTTCGCCGGATTGATTGGCGCAGCCGTAGAAGACGTCGTCGAGGGCGTGCCAGTCCACGGAGGCGTTACGTTCCATCAAGGCTTGTATGGGGATGGCGGCGAGATCGTCGGTGCGAATAGAGGAAAGAGATCCGGCGTAACGGCCAATGGGGGTTCTAATGGCGTCGCAGATGTAGGCGTGTTCCATCGGAAAGAGAGTATAAAGGACGGGGCAAATGAAGAATAGACCCCCTTGCGTTTTCTGTAAGTGTTGCAGATAAAGGACTTATGGATTCCGTAAGTCCTTTGGATGCAACACTTGTGAGGTGGTCATTAAGTGTTGCATCTAAAGGGGTTAAGCTCACTGGGTGGCGCTCGAAATGCGATTCGGGCGGAGCTGCCTATACCCTATATATGGAGATAGCGATGAATTTTGCGAGAGTTTTGTTTGCTGCAGCCGTCGTTTGCCTTGCGGTTGCCGTCGGAGGGGCGCGGGCGCAGAAGACGGGGAGTGCGACGGAGGAGGTCACGGCATTGTTGCGGGAGTTTCTGGATGGGGCCGGACGAGGGGACCGGACGGTGTTTGACAAGTTTTTTGCCGAAGACGTGATTTATACAAGGGCTACGGGAGTGGTTGCCACAAAGGGCGACATCATGGCTGGTCTGGGGAAACAAGGGACAGCCACCGATGGAAAGAGCACCTATTCCGCTGAGGACATCACCGTACATGAGTATGGCGATGTGGTGGTGGTGGCATTTCGGCTGGTGGGCCGCACGGTGGGCAACGACGGAAAAACGGAGACAAACCTATACAGGAACACGGGAACGTTTGTTCGGCGGAATGGGCGGTGGCAGGCGGTGGCGTGGCAGGCGACGAAGATCAGCGAGCCGAATAAGACGCAATAGTATGGGCAATGCGAGTGATTCGTGAAGTCTTTCGACGATTCCGAATGTCCAAACTCTCCGGGAATTTTAATCATTTCAATGAAAAGGAAGCGTGGAGCGCTAAAGTTTTTTGGCGAGCCGCCGATGGGAGCTTTGAGCAGAATGCTGAACTGCGCAGGGTTGCGAGTTCGGCTTGGATGGGCAGCATGGTCAGCCAATGCGGCAAGATCTGCGCTGTCGTCGTATGCGCCCGCTTGGAACGTTGTTCCTAAGCGGGGCAGTGCGCGTGTGTTTCGTCGCAGTTAACTCCTGTCTTTTCAATCCCAGAAAATTCGTTTCTTTGGCCATCGAATCGCAGTTACGCGATGCGCTCGCGGCCCGGAAAATTTTTCCGAGCTGACCCGCGAATTGCGCAACAGCGGGACGCGATTTTGTTTACAGAATTTTGTTTACAAAAATGGAGCGACCAAAGGCAAAGCGGCATCTAGCCGCCGCACTCCATAGGGGGAATGTCCACGACTGCCGCTGCGACACCAACGTTTGTCCGGTCTCAGAAAAGCATTTGGTTGCCAGTGCGGATTCGTCGTTTCGCAGGCGGTTGATGAAAAACAGCGCGTGCGCAGAGTCGCTGAGCGAGGTGGCCGTTGGCGGAGCGCATGCGCTGGCGAAGCTGGCGCAATTCACCTGCGACAGTGTTTTGCTGGACAGGCATTTGCCGGACCTGGATTCGGCGGAGGTCGCGGAGTTGATTCGGCAGCGATACCCAAGCACGGAAGTGGAGTTTGTGGACTCGAAGCTGGACGCGGCGCAGCCGGAGGAATGCAGCAGGGCAACAGGATTTGAGAGCGGGAAAGCGAATGCGGATCACTCTAATAACTTTGGTAGCCCTCATCTCCCGGATAGAGACGAGATCGGACACTCACGCTTGCGTCTGATGAATCCGACCGTTGCCGAAGTGGCGGAAACGCTGCCGGGAATGCTGGGAAAGGGGTCGTGCGATGACCCTACTGCAAATAACTAATCTTCGCGAGGAGGGAAGCGCTCCATGCTGACGACTTCCTCCGACAAACAGTTGCAATCTATCGGGTCCGATCCAGCCGAGCGCGAGCGGCTGCTCACGGAAAACCTCCCTGAGGTGCGCTACATTGCCCGCCGCATTCACGATCGTCTTCCGTCTCACGTACAATTTGACGATTTGCTGCACGCGGGAATCCTCGGCCTCATCGACGCGGTTGACAAGTTCGATCCCAGCAAAAACGTGCAGCTCAAATCCTACGCGCGCTTCCGCATTCGCGGCGCCATCCTGGACAGCCTCCGCCACCTTGACTGGAGCCCGCGCAATTTGCGACGCCAGGCCCGGCGAATCGAAGAAGCTCACCGCGAACTCGCCGCCGTCCTCGGCCACGCCCCCACGGAGCCAGAGCTGGCCTCGCACCTCGGCATCGAACTGGAAGAGTTCCAGCACCTGCTCGGCGAGATCCGCGGTCTCGATCTCGGCAGCCATCAAGGCCAGTTCGACGAAAACAACAGCGAAGATCCCTCCGACGGCGTAGCCGTTCGCCCCGAGGAAGATCCCTTCAACATGACGTTGCGCTCGGAAATGCGCACTCTGCTCAGCGAAGCCATCGATGAACTGGACAAAAACGAACGCCAGGTTCTCGCTTTGTATTACCTCGAGGAACTCAGCATGAAAGAAGTCGGCCTGATCATGAACGTCGGCGAATCGCGTATCTCGCAAATCCACACGGCAGCGTTGATCCGCCTTCGCGCCAGACTCGCTTATGGCCATTGGACGGCTCCTTTTCCTCAGTTAACTTGTCGTCCTGCGACCGGGAGCCTGTGGTGCGCGGGGGCTTGAACCCTTTGCGGTGGTCCCCGGTGGCTCGCACTTCCCATCACGGTCGCCGACGTACTCACAAAGTTTATCGGCGGATGCGGGAAAGCCTTTAACAGGCAGAACTGAATGATGGGAAACGACTTGCGAGTTTCTTTCCGAATTGCCAGCGCAGTACCAGGATTTTTGTGCCATGGCGCTTGCTTACTAAAGTTCTGCGGAGCAACAAAACGTTCCCCTCAAAGGCGTGCAAGTTGATTTGGAAAGAGCGCTCGCGCCGGAGATTCGCAACCGCGTTGTGAACGTCGGGGCCAGCCGCGAAGGCATCGTTGTCAGCTTGCGCGAAATCGGTTTTTACGAGAGCGGCTCCGCAAACCTTCGCGCTTCTTCGCAGCCGGCGATTGACCCGCTTGCAGCTATTCTTCGCGTGCGCGGCGAAGCTCAGCGAATCGAAGGACACACGGATAATATTCCGATTCACAATGCGCGATTCGATTCCAATTGGGAACTTTCTACCGCGCGCGCCGCGGAGCTCATAAAACTTTTCATCGCGAAATACAAATTTGCCCCGGAACGCCTTTCCGCGGCGGGCTACGCAGAATATCGCCCGGTAGCTCCGAACAACAGCTCGGAAGGGCGGGGAATGAACCGCCGCTGGACATCGTGATTTTGAATCCAAGGCCCTCGCCGATAGTCTTGCTTCCGCCGAAACTCCCAAACCAGTACTTGTCGCTCCCATTCAACAGAACAAAGCCCCGGCAACTCCTTAGCGTTAGCCTCACTTTTCGGCGCATCCCAGCGTTTGGGATGGGGATGGCTTTTGCGCCATCACGCGCGGATACTTCGTTGACACTTCTTCGTCCCACCCTCACACTGGCCATAACCCCTTCCAAATTTATCTTTTGGTGTCTACCGATGCGCATTCTTGTCGCTGAAGATGACGCACCGCTCGCGGAGTTTCTCCAACAGCGGCTGCAGCAGGAACAATTCTCGGTACAAATGGTCGGGGATGGGTCCGAAGCCCAGCGTCATGCTTCGGATCAGGCCTACGACATGGTGATACTGGACCTAAATCAGTCGCCGGAAGGCGGGATGACCACGCTTCGTCAGATCCGAGCCAGTAAACCGGATTTACCCGTGCTCGTGCTCACGGCGGCAAATCTAGCGGAAGAACGCGTGCGCCTGCTCGACGCCGGCGCGGACGATTCTTTGGCAAAGCCTTTTGCGTTTGCGGAGCTGGCGGCGCGCATCCGGGCTGTCCTCCGCAGAGGAAGCCGGCCGGCTCACGCGGTCCTTAAAGTGGGGGACCTTGAGGTCGACCGGGTAGCCCATGCTGTCCGCCGCGCAGGTCACGCCATCGATCTCAGCCCAAAGGAATTTGCTCTTCTGGAGTTCCTGATGCGGCATGAAGGACAGGCTGTCACCCGCACCGCGATCGTGGAGCAGGTCTGGAAACTGAACTTTGATACGATGACGAATGTGGTGGACGTTTACATTAATTATCTGCGACGCAAGGTAGACTCCGGCTACGACCGGCCTCTAATACGAACGATCCGCGGAGTTGGCTATCAAATTGGCGGTAACGGCGCGACCCATTAGTGTGGATTAATGCGGATCGGAAGGCGGGGCAAGGCCCGCCCCTAAGTCCACCCCGGGCAGGGAATTGAAATTCTGGGCTAACTGGCCTCCCAGGCTGCCTATACTGTCCTAAGGTACAGATAATGAAGAGGTTGTACCCCGCGGTCTACGCATCGTCCTGTTGACACTTCCGTTTGGTGTTCGTACCCTCACCTGAAAGCAACTTCTTTTCCACTTTGGGGTTCTACCCAAAGGGAGTTATATATAGGTTGTAGACTCCCGTAGGCCGGAACTTCAGGTCCGGACCGGGAACAAGGGGATTAAACCATGTTGAAGACCACTCTAACCGGCAAGGGCAGGCTTGGCCTGCTTGTCTGTCTTACCGGTCTTCTCTGTTTCGCTGCGCCCAAGGCGCGCGCTGATGAACCCGCGGATGCAGGCGATCCGCCAACCCGCGTTGCTCGTGTTAGCTACCTCGACGGTTCCGTTTCCATTCAGCCCGGCGGCCAGGGGGATTGGGGCGCTGCGGCAAAAAACCGCCCTATGACAGTGGGCGACAAGCTCTGGACAGACAAAGACTCACGCGCTGAATTGCAGACCGGCGTTGTTTCGATTCATCTCGGCAGCATGACTGCGCTTTCTTTTCTCAATCTTGACCAGACCATCACGCAGATACGTCTCGCCGAAGGCTCCATCAATTTCCGCGTCAAGGAAATCCGCGAAGGGGACGTCTATGAAGTTGACACTCCCAATCTGACGTTCACGATCAAGGAAGCCGGCGCGTTCCGCATCGACGTAAATGAAAACGGCGACAACACCGGCATTACTGTCATCCGCGGATCAGGACAAGTAACCGCCAGCGGAAAGACCTACGATCTCAAGGCCAACGACCGCGGCGTATTCAATGGCACCGATGATGTGCAAGCCAATGTCGGGCAGGCTCCTCAAGGCGATGGCCTCGATCAATGGGCTAACAGCCGCGATTTGGGCGAACAAAACTCCGTCTCGCAAAAATATGTTCCGCCTGACATGCCGGGCACGGAAGAGCTCGACAACAGCGGTACCTGGAGCCAGGACGAGAATGGCCCCATCTGGTATCCCTCGGAAGTGGGTCCTGATTGGGCTCCGTACAGCAACGGCTATTGGGGCAATATCGGCCCCTGGGGTTGGACCTGGATAGGCTACGAGCCGTGGGGCTTTGCTCCTTACCATTATGGCCGCTGGGGTTACGGTGGCGGCAGGTGGGGCTGGTATCCCGGCCCGCGCTTTGGCGTATCGATTTATGGGCCCGCATTCGTCGGCTTCCTCGGCGGAGGTTTCGGAGTCGGCTTCGGATTTGGCGGGGGTTTCGGAGTCGGCTGGTTCCCGCTGGGCTGGGGTGAGCCGTTCCATCCTTGGTACCACGCAGGCTTTGGTTACGGGGAACGAATCAACGTCCACAACACGTTTATTCGTAACACCTCGATCATCCACAATGGCGGCAACTTTAATTACGCTTACGCGCATAACGAGCACGCTGTGACCGCGGCCTCGCGCGGCGCTTTCACCGGCGGGCAGTCCATCAATCGCGGCGCCGCGCACCTCACGGAAGCAAACTTGCGAGGCGCGCAGGTATCAAACAACGCTGGTGTGTCTCCAACGAAGCAAAGCAGCTTCGGCGCTGCTAACGCGCGGGGCAATGTGTCGCGTCCGCCTTCGTCGGTCGAGAATCGCGCCGTGATGGCACGCACCAACCCCGGCGCGGCTGCTTCGCATATGCCGGTCCATACCATGAGCACCAACGGTCTGACTCCTGGCAGAGCAGGGAACAACCTCTCGGCGAGCAACTCATCCCCAGGCGGAAACAATTCTCGTGGAGGCTCCAACAACTCGCGGTATTGGTCAGCGCAAGGCAACGCCACGGATAAGGGTCGCGCCCCGGACGGGTTCGGCGGGTCTCGCCCAGCCAATGGCGCGGTCACTCACACTGACCGCCCGTCATGGGCCGGTTCCGGTGCACCGAATAACAACGGCGGCTCGCGCGGAGGTTCGGTCACCCCGAACAGCCCCGCGAACACCGGCGGCAATCGTTCGTATCAGCCGCCCCAGCGAAACAACCCCGGCTCTTCCGCGCCGAGCCGTACTTACTCCGCGCCGAACCGCAGCTACGGCGGCGGCTCAGCTCCCAAGGCCGGTGGCTCGGCTCCCAAGGGTGGCAGCTCGACTCCGCATGCCAGCGGGGGCGGTTCCCACGGTGGAGGCGGCGGTCACGGCCACAAGTAATTCCGGCATCTGACGCAAACACAAAGGCCCGCACCCTCCATCGGTGCGGGCTTTATTTTTTTGCCTGGCGAATCGGCATCGCCCCACAACTCTCCTCCATTTCGCGTGTTCCATAGGTAGCTTCAGCCCGGACATTTCTTATTTCGACATGGGGAAAACGTCCGTTCACGGTTTTGCCGCTCTAAAGTGTTATTGTTGAAATTACGTAATGGGGCCCGGACCCTTTTGAGACCAGCCTCCAAGGATCCCGGTAATTGTTCATAGATCGCTTCCCACGAAAGGGGCCATCACCGGCCCTCGCATTTCAGGAGAGAGGAACTCATAAATGAAAAGATATAGGCTGCACTTGGTGAGCCTGGTCAGTCTCGCGCTGGCCGTCGCTTTCCTTACCCCGCAACGCGCTGTGGCTGACGATGACGATCCGCCGAGCCGAGTAGCACGCCTTGGCTTTGTTCGCGGAACTGTTTCCTTTGAACCAGCGGGCACAGAAGATTGGGTTTCTGCCGTCCTCAATCGCCCACTGACTACCGGCGACAAAATCTGGAACGACGACGAGTCAGTTTCCGAGCTGCATCTCGGTTCCGCGGCTATCCGCCTCGGCAGCGACACCGGTTTTTCCTTTTTGAATCTTACCGACAACGTGGCGCAGCTTCGCCTCACGGAAGGCACTCTCAACATCCGCGTCCGCCGACTGGGCGACGACGAAACTTTTGAAGTGGATACTCCCAATCTCGCGTTTACCGTCCTGCGTCCGGGCAACTATAAAATCAGCGTCAACGAAGCCGGCGACACCACCATCGTCCTCGTCCGTGATGGCCAAGGCGAAGTCACTGGCGGCGGCTCCGCCTACACTCTCCATCCCACCGACATCGGCACCTTCACCGGTACCGACGAAGTCGACGCCGACATCGAAAGCTGGGACAACTCCGCTGACGATTTCGACGACTGGAGCGCGGAACGCGATCTCCGCTGGGATCACTCCATTTCCAACCGCTACGTTTCCGACGACGTCATCGGCTACGAAGACCTGGACGAAAACGGCGGCTGGCGTCCCACTCCGGATTACGGCACTGTCTGGTTTCCTCACGTGGCCATCGTCGGCTGGGCACCCTATCATTATGGCCATTGGGCCTACGTTGCCCCCTGGGGTTATACCTGGGTGGATGACGCCTCGTGGGGTTTTGCTCCGTTCCACTATGGTCGCTGGGTAACGGTTGGCGGCGTTTGGGGCTGGGTTCCCGCGCCTCCGCGTCCAGTGGCGGTCGTAGGCGTCGTCTACGTTCGTCCCGTTTACGCCCCCGCGCTCGTGGCTTGGGTTGGTGGTCCGGGCTTCGGTATCGGCGTTGGCCTCAACGTTGGTTGGTTCCCGCTGGGTCCCCGCGAAGTCTACGCACCGTCTTATCCTGTCAGCCGTAACTATTGGACGAACATCAACGTATCCAATACCCGCGTCGAGACCACTGTGGTGAACAACTACTACACAACCGTCGTCGTCAACAAGACGGTCATCAACAACGTCACCTACACAAATCAGCGGGTCACAGGTGCCGTAATGGTGACGACCCCGGCGGCTTTCTCGAACGCCCAGCCCGTCGCCCGCAACGTTGTGGCCGTCAATGTGAATGTGGTCGCGCACGCTTCCGTTGGGTTCGCGGCTCCGGCCGTGGCGCCTTCCAGGACGGCCGTTCTTGGCGCGGGCGTCGCCGTCAGCGTCAGGCCTCGCGTGGCGTTTGAGGCTCGCGCGGTGGTTGCAAAAACGGCGCCTCCTCCTCCGCCTCCATCGTTCGCCAAGCAGCAACAGGCCATTCAAGCCAATGGCGGCAGGCCCATCGCTGTGGCGCAGATGCGCCAAATTGAGCCCGCTAACACGCAGGTTCACGCCAATATCAAAATCGCTCCGCCGGCCAAGCCGCAAGCGGTGCAAGTTCATGGCGTTCAACCAAACCCCAACCGGCCCGCAAACACAAACAAGCCGGCTAATCCTCCCGTTGCCAACGCCAACGCCAAAACGAATCCCAATGTGAACACCAACACCAATCGTCCGCCAGCTTCCAAGCCCAGTGCGCCGGCCGCTGCGGCACCTGCCAACCCGGAACTCGATCAAAAACATCAGCAGCAAGTCCAGGATCTTCGCGCCAAACAAGATGCCGAGCGCCAGAAGGTCGAGCAGCAGCAACAAGCGGACCGCGCCGCTCTGGAAAAGAAAAAAGCAGACGACGCGAAACAGCAGCAGCTCAACCAGCAGCATCAAAAACAACTTGAGGACCTCGAGAAAAAACACGACAGCGAAGAAGCGCAGCTCAAGCAGAAACAGCAGGAAGAGAAGAAGGCTGCCCAGAAACCGGCAAAGCCTGCAAAGGACGACAAACCACCGAAGAAAGACCAGTAGTCTTGTTTTAAGTGTTCAACAACGGGCGGAGCGAGTGCCGAACGGCACTTGCTCCGCCCGTTTCATTTTGCCGATCATCCAGACCCAAAATTCAGCGAAATTTTGCTAGCGCCGCCATCCCCGGCGGCGGTTTTTCCACTCCGGATGTCAGCACCTCGGACAATTCTTTGCTAAGTCTTGCCCCGCCCCGGTAATCTCTTCTGCGGCGTGAAATCATCAAGCCAACTCGCGTAAGATTCTTGCTCCCATCATGGCCAAACACCGCGCAGCCCGGCCCAAGTCGAATCAAGCGTCTTCTTCTTTTTCCTCGCTCAATCTCTTCGTAATCCCCGGCCTTCCGGAAATCCGCAAAGACCATAACCTTCCCAAACTAATCGCCGACGCCGCCCGCAAAACGGGAATCGCTTTCGAACAAAATGACATCCTCGTCATCGCGCAAAAAATCATCTCCAAATCCGAAGGACGCGTCGTTCACCTTTCAAAAATAAAGCCTTCGCCTGAATCCCAAAGTCTCGCCAAAAAACTCGACAACGACCCGCGTCTCATCGAACTCATCCTCCGCGAATCCCGACGGATCGTCCGCGCGGACCGCGTCCTGATCGTCGAAACGCATCACGGCTTCGTCTGCGCTAACGCAGGCATCGACCATTCCAACGTCCCCGGCTGCGACCAAGTTACGCTCCTCCCCAAAAATCCAGACCGCTCCGCCAGTCGCATCGCTGCCGCGCTCCACAAACAAACCGGCAAGCACATCGCCGTAATCATCAGCGACACGTTCGGCCGTCCCTGGCGCCTCGGCCTCACCAACGTAGCCATCGGCGCCGCAGGCGTCCCCGCACTCGTCGATCTGCGCGGCACTCGCGACCGCCGCAAAAAACTCCTCCGCGCCACAATCCTCGCGGTAGCCGACGAACTAGCCGCAGCCGCGGGTCTTCTAATGCAAAAATCCTCGGGCACGCCGGCAGTGGTTATCCGCGGCTACCCTTACCGCCCCAAGCAAGATCCCGCCGCCCGCATAATCCGCCCAGCCAAAGACGATCTCTTCCGCTGAACTCGTTGCCCCGCAACGTTTTTCCGTTTCCTCTCCTTGAACTCTGTGAACTCCGCGGACTCCGTGTTAAAACCCACATACCACTTCCCCCCCAATCTCCCCTACTGGGCTTCCTCCTTCAACTTTCAACTTTGAACTTTCAACTCTCGCCACAATCGCAAACGTTCCTCTTGTGCCCATCCATCTCTCCCGGCATCCTATCCCTCATGTCCCCCGCAAAAAAACAGACCATCACCGCACTCGCAGGCGGCATAGGCGCCTCGAAACTCCTCCTCGGCCTTTATCACGCCATGGATCCCCACAACCTGACCATCATCGTCAACACCGGCGATGACATCGTCCTGCACGGCCTAAAAATCTCTCCCGATCTCGACATCGTCACCTACACGCTGGCCGGCATGGTCGACCCTAAAAAAGGCTGGGGTATGCGCAAAGAAACTTTCCATTTCCTGAAGCACTTCGGCGCCTACGGCCGCGAAGTCTGGTTCAATCTCGGCGACCGCGACCTCGCCACGCACATCCACCGCACCGACTTGTTAGCCCACGGCAAAACGCTCTCCCAGGCCGCCGAACACATACGCAGCGCGCTCGGCGTGAAATCGCGCATCCTGCCGATGTCCGATCAACCCATCCCCACCATCATCGAAACCCGCGACGGCACCATGCACTTCCAGGAATATTTAATTAAGCACCGCACCGAGCCGGGCATCAAAGCCATCCACTTCCACAACGTAAAACACTCCCACCCAGCCCCCGGTGTTCTCGAAGCCATCTGCGACGCCGGCCGCGTCATCATCTGCCCCAGCAACCCGCTCATCAGCATTGGCCCCATCCTCGCCGTCCCCCGCATCCGCGAACAACTCCGTGCCCGCAGAGAAAGCGTAATCGCCGTCTGTCCCATCGTCGGCGGCAAATCCCTGAAAGGTCCCAGCGACAAAATGCTGCTCCAGCTAGGCATCGGCTCAAGCGCCTCCGCGGTCGCCAAACTCTACGCCGACTTCGCCGGCACTTTCGTCATCGACCGCCGCGACGCCCACCAAGCCCCCGCCATCCAAGCCTTGGGCATGAAAGTCGCCATCCTCCCCACCGTCATGCGCACCCGCAACGATAAGCGCAAGCTGGCCCGCGCTCTCGTCGCCTTGGTGTAAGTCTCGATAGGCGCTTGGTCGCGTCGATCCTCTAATCGCTGCGCGAAGAATGAATCGGTCTCTCCACCGCTTCACTCCTCACGCAGCAGCTTCATCGGATCGATCGAAAGCGCACGCCGCGCTGGAATCCAAGTCGCCACAAGCCCCAGCAACGCCATCGCCAGGACCACTCCACCTAACACCACCGGATCGCGCGGCGTCGCCTGATACACGATCGCAGCCAGCACCCGGCTAGCCAGTATTCCCAGCAACAATCCTGTCAATGACCCGGCCGCCAGCAATCGCAACGCCCGTCCCAATGCCGCCCGCAACACTTCCTTGCTTTGCGCTCCGAGCGCTATCCGAATTCCCAGTTCCTTCAGCCGTTTGCTCACCGAATAGGCCGCCATTCCAAATATCCCCGTGATCGACAGCATCGCTCCCAGCGCCCCAAGCACTCCCAACGACCTCGTCGCCATGCGGGAAGGGAACAGCGCGCTCTCCAGTTCATGGGTCCAAGTGCTCAAAAGAAAGAACAACCCCGGATCCAAGCCATGCATGGTGTCTTTTATGGCCAGGCCAAGTTGCTGTGGTTCTCGATTCGAACGCACGACGATGGTGGCTCCCCCAGCAGAAGGCCATTGCAGGACGGGAAGAAAGATGGCGGGCTGCAGGTCTTCGGCCAGGCTACCGTACTTTCCGTCTTCGACAATGCCAACCACCTGGATGCGCGTCCCATCGGCCCTCTTGAAATATTTGCCGACGGCCTGATTGGGCGCGCCAAAAATCTTGGTGGCAAATTCGCGATTGACCACCGCCACGCGCGGCGATTTTTCGTCGTCATGCCAGGAAAATGGCCGTCCCGCGAATAAAGTCGTTTGCGCCGCCGTGAAATACTCCGGTGAAATTTGGTATACCGCAGGTTCCGCGGCAGCGTTGGCCGGTTTCAAATCGCCCGTCTGGTCGGTAAAGACAATCGTGCCGTTCGAACCATAGTAAAGCGGCAGCCGGTCGACCCAGCCCACCGACTGCACTCCGGGAATGGCCTCCAAAGCGTGGATGATGCGCTTTTGCATCGCCGGTAGCGCTTCGCCGGCGTAACCCGCCGTGTTCAATCCCGTGTCCACCAACAGTGCTCCCTGGGGCACAAACCCGAAATTGCTGTGGAGCGATCGCACCAACCCGCGCACCGCCACCAGCGAAGACGTTACCAGCACCGCGCAAATGGCCACTTGCACCACCAGCAAAAGGTCGCGCACACTGATTCGCCCACCGGCCGCAGCCGTTGAACCCGACTTGATTACTTGATAAGGATCGGTGCGCAGTACCTGCCTCACCGGAACGGCGCTAAACAGAAAACCGCTAACCAGGCTCAACACTAAGGCAACGATGTACACATTTGCGTCCGCATACACCGGGATTTGCAACGGCGCCGATGGCAGCGGCTCCCACACGCTCATGGCACGCAATAACTCCACGCTCCCCCACAGGCCCACTCCACCTCCGATCAACGATATCAGCACGCCTTCGGTAAGCAGTTGCCGCAGAATTCTCAGCGGACCGGATCCAAGCGCCAGCCTCACTGCAAATTCCCGGGACCTGTCAGCGGCCCGCGCCGCAAACAATGTCCCCAAATTGGCGCACGCCGCCAGTAGAATTAATCCCGCCAGCAGCATCAATCCCGCTAGAAACGCCCGCAAGGGAGCGCCCAGCCAGTCTCCCGCAAGACCCGGCCGCGTCAGCGAGAAGGTCATCTGCGCATCGTCCTTCGGATAGGTTTTTTCCAGATACGTACCAACGGAATTTAGATCGGCAACCGCCTGCGCTGGAGTTACTCCAGCCTTCAGGTGTCCCATCACCATCAAAAGTCCGCGATGCCCACGAACCTCCAGAACATTTTCTCCCTCGACCTGTTCTTGATTCACGAACGGCACCCAAAAATCGGGATTAACAATCAGCAGTGTCCCGCGAAACTCTGCCGGCGCTACACCTAGAATAGTGAAAGGGTGTTTGTCCAACTGCACAACGCGCCCCACAACGCCTCGGTCACTTTGAAAATGGTTCTGCCAGAACACATACGTGAGCACGATGTACGGCGCACTGTTCGGCCCATGCTCGTCGGAAGCGTGAAAGAATCGCCCAAGGTACGGCTGAATTCCTAACACGTCAAAATAGTTCCCGGTCGTCTCCAGGATCCATGCGCCGGCTGGATTGTTGCCCGTATCCACAGTCACCGAAGTCACGTTATAAGCCGCGAGATCCTCAAAGCTCCGGCTGCGGTCGCGCAGATCGCGGTAATCCGGATACGAGTGATTGATCGCCTTATCGCTGCCGCGCTCGATTCCCCACAGGCTTCGCGCGTGCGGTACGTTCAAGGGCCGCAGGATCAGCGCATTGAGCACTCCAAACACTACGGAGTTAGCCCCGATCGCGAACGCCAGCGTGGCCACTGCCACGACCGCAAATCCCGGCGACTTGCGCAGCATGCGCCACGCGAAGCGCACATCCTGCACGAAATTCTCGATCAACATCAGCCCGCCCGTGGCTCGATAATCCTGCTTCATCGCCTCCACGCCGCCAAATTTCAGCATCGCTCGCCGCCGCGCTTCCACCGGCGATAAACCCGCGCGAAGATTTTCTTCGGTTTGGAGAGCGATATGACCCGTAATCTCTTCTTTCAATCTCTCTTCCTGTGCCCGCCTGGTTGCAGGCTTGATCAAACGCGAGAAAAAACGCCTCACGGATCTCATGGCAAATCCTCCGCTTTCACTTCAAAGAAACGCCCGATGATCGCCGCCGTCTGTTCCCAGCCCTGGGTCTCCACCTGCAATTGCCTGCGTCCTTCTTTCGTCAACCGGTAAAAGCGCGCCCGCCGATTATTCTCCGACGCGCCCCAATCCGACGCGACCGCCCCTTCTTGTTCGAGTCTCAGAAGAACGGGATACAAAGTCCCTTGATTCACCGCCAGCATATCTCCGCTGATCTGCTCGATGCGCCGCGCAATCCCATATCCGTGCAGCGGCCCCAAAACATCAAGAGTCTTGAGGACCATCAAGGCCAAAGTGCCTTGGAGAACGTCGGTTTTCTGTTTCATAACCTCATGACTTTCATTAGCCCGCCATTTGGGTTTCCAACAGAAGCATCCCACACTTCCTTTGGGAAAACAACAGGAAAATAATCACGCACCCTCCGGCCGCAATTAGGAGTGCGGGAGCCTTGCTCCCTTTTAGAATTGTGAACAAGCAATGTCTCGCGCGTATGCCAGACCGAAATTAAGACACCGCCTTAATAGCGCGGTCCTTTTCGCAACCCATCTCCCACTGTGATATCTTCGAAAATCCCGAATATGACTGCCACTCCTTTCACCTCAACTGACTTTCGCCACGCACTCAGCCAATTCGCCACCGGCGTCACGGTTGTCACCGTCGAACGCGCCCCCGGCCAGGCTTACGGCATGACTGCCAACTCCTTAACCTCGGTCTCTCTCGAACCGCTCCTGGTTCTCATCTGCGTGGATCAACGCAGCCACCTTCTGCCGCTCATAAAGCAGAAGCGCGTTTTCGCCATAAATGTGCTGAAGGAAAACCAACAGGCCGTCTCCGTCTATTTTGCCCAAGCCGACCAATCCCCGGAAGCCGATGCAAAGCTGGGCATCCGCTATCGCTGGACCCCGGCCGGCCTCCCGCTCCTCGAAGACACCCTCGCCCAAATCATTTGCCGCGTAGTAGCCTCGTACATCGCCGGTGACCACACCATCTTCCTCGGGGAAGTCCAATCCGCGGAATTGTCTCCCGGTGAACCGCTCCTCTTTTTCCGCAGCCACTATCGCCAGCTAGCCCCACCTCGTTGACTCAGCCCAGCCAACCCCCAAGTTTTCAAGAAATGTGTCTTGACAAAATCATAACTTTGGCGTATATTGGCTTGTAGGAAATACCGCGACGCCAGCATACTTGCTGGCGTTTTTTATTTGGGGCACCCATTCAACACTACTGCAAGCTGTTTAGAATCACACCTTTAACAAAAACGTCACAAAGATGTGATTCTAAACGGTTTACAAGAACGCTAAATCCTTTAGATACACATCTTTACAAAAAACAGGGGGGCTGCCCTTGCAGAAGCTTCTACCGCGTCATCCGCTCGCTGAAATAAACCTGCAAGTCTTTTATAATCAACACTTATAGCGAGTCCGTAAGTGCTGATTCTAAATGGCTTATAGGAGATCTAAGTCTTGCAGATGCAACACTTACAAAAAATAAGGGGGGAGGAGAACATTTGCACCTGGTCGGGATCTGCAATCGAACTTTCAACTGTCAACTCTCGGACAGTCAACTCTCTCCATGCCCGCCCAGCGAATCCCGCTTCACCCCGTACTCCGCGCCCCAGCGATCCGTCATCTGCCCGCGAATCTCCCAAAGCTCCGGAAAGAACTTGTGGCGCATCCCATCCTCGAGAATCTCCACGGGCCGCCCTTTGAGCGACCTCGACCCAAACCCAATCGTCCGGAAGATGAGCTGCATGTGTTCAAACCGGAATTTCTGAAACAACTCATCAAACTCGGCCAATTCCTCCGCGACCATGTAGGCATCGCCGTGGTTGTACTCCGAATCGTAAATCTTCTCCACCGTCAGGCCATGTTTGTCCAGATAGTTCGCCTTAAACGAATTCCAGATCGGCTGATACATCTTCAACAGCACGCGAAATCCCGGTGATTCCTGTCCGCTCCCATTTCCGAGTTTCTTCCGAATCTCCTGATAGTCCTTAGGCGACATGGTCTCCAGCAGCGCCAACTGCTGAATCATCAATCGCTGTGCGGTATGCACGCGCCGAAAAAGTGTAATCACACGGTTCGTATCTTCCTTCTGCAAATATTCGTCAATGTCCAGCAGCGTGTACGCCATCAGCTTCATCCAAAGCTCTTCAATCTGGTGCACGATCTGGAACTGCATTTCGTCGGCGTTGCACAGCTTGTCGTAGTCGAGCTGGCAGGAAAGAAGAGACTTCGTGCTTAGATAGACTTCGTAGTCGAGCGTTCCGTCGCCGCTCATAATCGCGTAAAACTGTTCTCGATTCACGTATGCCTCCTCGCGCGACATTTCACCACGAGCGAAATCGCTGCGCGCGTGCAATTGTTCAATATAGCGGTTTGCTGGCTAAAGCTTTTCTAGCTAGTAATTAGTCCGCTTCGCGCGAAGCATATCCCGGAGTCAATCCACGCGGCTAGCGCGCTTCGGGCAACGGCATCGTAGTCCACAGAGCCCCCCGGATCCTGATGCTTGCGGACAAATGGATTGTTACCCTGCATCTGGCCGCATGCTCCAACGGATGATTGGTAAGCACAAGCTTGCCGCCTCCAGAGGCCACGGTGTTTAGATTATCCCGCCCGACCAAGTCTCCGAAATGTGCGAGACTTGCCTGGTAAGTGACAAGGTAAAAGCGTTGCGGCCCGTCCCACAGGGTCTTGAAGCGCGCATCGTCGATAAACACTTCTGGAGCGCCAGGAGCGTAGGAGCCATATTCCAGGTTGTTGTACCGGCCATTCAGGATTAACGCGCTGCGATCCAAATAAAATGTTAAGGAAGACAAACTCCAAAGGTTTCGGTCGATGATTAGCGTTCCCTCTGGAGATTTTGCGATCACCTCTGCCAACGGCCGCGACGACAGAAAGGGATCGAATACAACCATGGCCAAGCGAGCCGCGTGGCAGAACAAAACCATCATCAGCGCTGCCGCCAGAAATGCACGCAGACCGGCCCATCGCACCGTTGCCAGTGCTCCTCCCAACAGCGCAACTGCCGCGACCAGCAGTGGCAGGCGCAGATACGCAAAGGAGTCAAAAGTCAGATCCAGCATGTGGCCAAGCGAGAGCGTGTATGCGCTGGGATGATGGCTGAGCGCGGACGAAATGTCGCCGGGCGCCGGAACGTTGCGTACTAGGAAAAAAATCGTGATGCAGGTGAGTCCAGCGCAGGCGGCTATCACCGAAAGCACGCGAGTTCCCCGGCGAATCCAGTCATTATCAGCGGCCATCGCTGACCCAAGAAGCAACGCCATCGCCGGGTAGCAGGGCATTGAATAATATTCCTGCGTCGTGGAAAGCGTAAAGAACACCATGATAAATCCAATCCAGCAAATCGCCAGCAGCCGCGTCCGGCCCGCTCGGTCGACGGGTTTGAATGAAAGCTTGGCGACGGCTGGGAAGTACACGCTCCAGGGAAACAGCCAAAGAAAATGAAGGAGCCAGAACCAAATCCGGGGAACCGTATTGTAATCGCGCGGATAGCGCAGATTTAAAAATCGAAGGACCTGTTCGTTGATCAAATAAAACCAAAGAAAGCCGTGGTATTCGCCTGGCCCGCCGTGAAGCGCAAGAGAAAAATAAGGCGGATTGCGCAGCGTGGTGAGAATGTGCCAGGGAGAGGCCACAAGGAGAGCAACAAAAAATCCGCTGATGGGATGAAGCCTCTTCCAGGTGCGAGCCACAAAAAACTGTTTGGTCACGAACAGGTACAGCACGCCCGTTGCGATTGGAAAAACCGCCCCGATTAAACTTTTCAGCATCACGCCAGTCCCGATACTGGCGGCCAGAACAAATGCCCACCATTGCGGGTGCGGTTCCTCTTCGTCGAGGGCCCGCAAGAAAGCCCACATCGCCAACGCGATGGTGAGCGTCAACGTCACATCAGGAATGACGATTCGCGTGAATAAGAAGAGTCCGACGCACGTTCCAATGCACAAACCCGCGCGCAGGCCCGTTTTCCGTCCGAACGCCCAGATGCCAAAAGCACAAGTCAGGCAGGCTAGACCGATCGCCGAAAGTGCAAAGGGAATGCGCGCCGCCCAGTCGTGAATGCCGAAAATCTTGAACGCGACAGCCATAGGCCAATAAAAGAGTGCGGGTTTCTCGAGGAAGGCGATGCCATCCGCGCGCGGCGTGATCCAATCCCCGGAAGTGACCATGTTTCTTGAGACTTGCGCCACGGCCGCATCGACATCGTCCATCAGCGACGGTGGCGACACGATGCAACCGAGATAGATCGCCGCGACAACCAGCGCCACGATCGAGTATACGAGCCAGTTTTTGCGTGTAAGAGTGCTAGCGTCGTCAAGCTTGACGTCGCTAGCACTCGTCATCGTGTCATTCATTGAAATACGATCATCAAGTCCAAGAGTGATATGCAAATTGCACGATGCGCTGCTTGCGAAGTGGCGGTCTTACCGCCGCGGAATGTGCCATGCTCATGCGGCCGCTTTTCGTCAGAATGGCGTCGGCCGATGATATTTCTGATCAATCCAAAGAGAGCCTGCCAGCGCGACCTCGTTCTTCGGTAGCCCATTAGGTCAACCCCAAAATAGTGAAATGCAAAGGGAAGCGGCTGACGGACCAGCGACGTCTCTACAGCGTGCCAGAAAATTTCCTTCCCGAAGACATGAGCGTGCATCGGTGCGGGAAGGCTCGCTTCCATCTAGTCGGCAACCGCCGCTTTTGTTCGGGAAACTGTCGCAAGCCCCGTCCAACTGTACCCGCGATGCGAGCGCAGCGTCGCATCCACGAATCCCGAAGCCAGCCACGGCCGAACCTCTTCTTCATGCAAATAGTAGGCTACGGGCGTGACGAGTTGGTCGAAGACATTGGCGTGAATTTCGTCGAACGGATAGTGATACATCGCGGCAAAATAATCGCCGTACGGAAGTGCCGCAGGACCCTTTCCGCCAGCTCGCGGGCGGTAAAAAACCTTTATGACTGCCCAGAGCACGGCGGCTGGAGGAATTGCGGCAATTCGCAAAACCGGCGCCGGCAATTTCGAAGTGATGGTCTTGCGCACGGGATCCACAAATCGCGTGATCCATTCGTTTCCTTCATGGCCGTAGACCCAGAATGCGACGCGCCCGCCTTCTTTCACTCGCGAGGCCAGACTCGCAAAACCGGCGGCGGGGTCAGGCAAATGGTGCAGAACGCCGACGGAAAATGCCAAGTCAAAAATGGGGCGAACGGGAGGATTCAGTAAATCACCGATAATGACGTGCGCGTTTGAAAATTGGCGCGTATGGGCAAAAGCCACGAAGGCGCTTTCTCCCAGATCCAGCGAGACAATTGCTTTTGCGCCATGGGAAGCGACGATGGCGGTGTGCCGCCCCTTGCCGCAGCCTCCTTCGAAGACCATCTGGTCCGCGAAGTCCTTGGCAGTCAACGGAGCGACCCAGTCGAAGAATTCCTGTTCGTAGTAGTCCCGAAGATCGCTCCAGCGCGTCCATTCCTCCGCAAACCGCGAGGCGGTCTCGAGTTTGACGCCGGCGAGATTTGCGGAGAGAAGAACCGGCACGCCGTTCCGAATCGCGAATGCCGAGGCGCAGCCCCGGCAGGTGAGATTGCCGGCCATGATGTGGCCGTCCTCCGCTGGGGCCGGCACAACGCCGCACAGGGATAATTCGCCCGCGCAATTGGGGCACGCAATGAATTTCAGAGCTTCAGGTCGCATCTCGATGGTGTAAGTCCATGATACACCAAGGCCCCCGGAGAAATCTTAGCCCTCGATTTGTACGTGCTCGGAATCGACGTCGTCCATCATCGGCGGCGACGCCAATGCGTCGCGGCGATGTGGAAACAGGCGTAGCCACCGTTGCGAACGGCGTTTCGCCCGCCCTGCTATCAGAATGATCGTTCGATTCTGCGCGCAATTCCTGACGGTTTACCAGCCCCCGGCTCCTGCCGTTCGAGGAGGCTCGTCGCGGCCCGCCAGCGCTTCGCGGCGGCTGCGAAATTCGCGCACGCTATACACCGGCTTGTTCTGCGATTCGTAATAAGTGCGTGCCAGCATTTCGCCGATCAAGCCGGTGGCGATGAATTGGATGCCGCCCATCACTAGTGCCATGCCCAGCAGCATCAGCGGCCCGTGGTTGGCCAGCAGGCCTTCATCCAAGAGCGCTTT